>Ga0214469_1000978_pt1 | contig 10493 bp, 9 predicted proteins | sample RVTome_10_FD_187340 | JGI IMG/M metagenome (GOLD analysis project Ga0214469, IMG submission 187340) | Soil microbial communities from uranium-contaminated site in the Upper Colorado River Basin, Wyoming, United States - RVT153D57 HiSeq ... | reverse complement strand
GACCACTTCCTGGGCTCGCTGACCGTGCGCCCATAGCGGGATATCCCCTTCTCCAGCCAGCCGGGCAACCGGCCTTCGGCGGCCGCACGCTCCCGGAGCTGGAGCAGCATCTTCGGGATCTGGATCCGCACCGGGCACACCTCCTCACAGGCCCCGCAGAGAGTCGACGCGTACGGGAGCTCCCACCATGGCTCCATACCTTGCAGGCCCGGTGTCACGATCGAGCCCACAGGTCCCGAATAGACGGTGCCGTAGGCGTGGCCCCCGGCTGTCCGGAACACAGGGCAGGCATTGAGACAGGCGCCACATCGGATGCAGGCCAGGATCTCGGCGGTCTCACCGCCGAGGATGTCTGTGCGCCCGTTGTCGATGACGATGACGTGGACCGCCTCGGGGCCGTCTGGATCGTGCTCCTTCCTCGGGCCGGTGATCACGTTGGTGTAGACCGACTGGTGCTGCCCGGTGGCCGAGCGAGCAAGGGTCTCGAGGACCACGGCGGCGTCCTCCCATCGGGAGACGATCCGCTCCATGCCCATCAAGGCGATATGCACCCGCGGAGCCGTCGTGGTGTAACGGCCGTTTCCCTCGTTCGTCACCAAGACCAGCGACCCGCTCTCGGCTATGGCCAGGTTGACTCCTGAGATGCCGGCGTCGGCCCGGAGAAAGATCTCTCGAAGATGCTCTCGAGCGATCCGGTTGAGCTCGATCGGGTCATCGGTGTAGGCCACGTCGAGCTTCTCGGCGAACAGGCGGCCGACGTCCTGGGCTGTCATGTGCATGACCGGGGCGATGATGTGTGACGGGGTGTCTCCAGCCAACTGCACGATGAACTCCCCGAGGTCGGTCTCGATCACGGTGATGCCCTCGGCCTCGAGGTGATCGTTTATCTCGATCTCCTCGGAGACCATCGATTTCGACTTGACCACCAGCTCGGCCCCGGCGCTGCTGAGGATGTTCGCTGCGATCTGTCGGGCTTCGATGGCATCGCCGGCCCAGTGGACCTGGCCGCCGGCCTCCTCGAGCCGGTCGGCGAAGTGGCCAAGGAGACGGTCCAGGTTGGCCAGTGCATGAAGACGGATCGCCCTGGTCCGGTCACGGAGGTCCTCCCCAATGGGGAACGCGTCGAAAGCGGCCTCCCGGCGCACGAGGAAGTTGCGAATGCCCGACTCGACCGCTTCCGCCTCATGACTCCCGATGAGGGCCTCTGCGCGGGAGAGGAAGGTGACCGGCTCGCTCATTCCTGGTCCGAGAGGAGCTCGGCGACGTGTCTCACCGCGATGTCAGATCCACGGCGACGCAAACCACCTTCGAGGTGTAGGAGACAGGAGACGTCACCCCCGACCAGGGTGTCGGCTCCTGAGGCCTCCAGGCGATCGAGCTTGGCGTCCATGATCGCAGTGGAGACCGCGGGCATCTCCACCGAGAACAGGCCGCCAAAGCCACAACACTCCTTGTCGCCCTCCAGCTGCGCCCGCTCACTGTTGCCGAGGAGCCGGTCGGCCTGGTGGTCGAGGCCGAGCTCTCGCAGACCGTGGCACGAGTAGTGATAGGCGATCGTGCAGCCGTCACAGGAGGCGGTCAGGGAGACGTCGAGGTCGTCGACGAGGAATTGGGTCAACTCACGCACCCGAGCGCCCACTCTTCCAGCTTGCTCCTCCTTGCCGGTTCCGTCGAAGAGCCTCACGTAATGGTGGGTGATCATCGCGGTGCATGAGCCGGAGGGGACGACGATCGGTCCCTCGGTAGCGTCGAGGACGTCGAGCGTCTGCGCCGCCATGGTGCGGGCGTCGTCCACCAGACCCACGTTGAACGCAGGCTGCCCGCAGCACCCTTGTTCGAGAGGGAAATCGACCTTGCAGCCGGCCTTCTCCAAAGTGCTGAGCGTTGCCCGGCCTACCTCAGGTGCGAGGGAATCGACCAGACAGGTGACGAAGAGCTGGACCTCTGGTCCCTCCATGTGGTGAGGTTAAGTCCTGCGCTCCTCCACCGCGGGCAATGCCTCCAGGTACCGCTCCACCATCTGGACATAGCGCTTGGTGTCGTCGGCGAACTCCTCACTGAGGTGGCGATAGCGGCCCCGGACGGCCAGAACCGCGAACTTGGCGGCCCGGAAGTAGTGGGGGAGGCCCTCGTAGGCCATGGCCTTCTCGCCGGGCTGAGACTCGCCCAGCTCCGGCGGCTCCTGAGTGGTAGCCGGCAGGCCGAGTCCCTCGAGAGCTTCGAGCAGGTCGTCCTCGTCGGGCCGATCGGCGTAGTCACGGCCGGTGACGGAGAAGGCAATCTCACCGTCCGGGTCGATGATCACCGTGCCGGGACGTGAGATCTGTCTCGGGTCCTTCTCGTCGGCAAAGCCGAGAGGCGTGATTGCCTCGGCCCTGTCTGGGTCGGAGAGCACGGGGAAGGGCAACGCGAGCTTCTCCACGATCGCCGTGTTCATCGGCGCGGTGTCGGCGCTGAGCCCATACACCCGGGCTCCCCGCGCCAGGAACTCGTCGTGTCGCTGGGCCATGACGGCCAACTGGCCGTGGCAATAGGTTCAGAAGTCGCCGCGATGGAAAGTGACGACCGCGGCCGCGTCGAGATGCTCAGAGAGCGTCCAGGGCATGCCTGCGTTGTCTATGACGGTGAAGTCGGTGACCATGTTCCACGCCTTTCTGAAACGGATGCCCTCTTATTAGCGTCCGGCGGCCATGTTCATTCCCGTCTCCGGCCTGAATCTGCGTCGCCGCCTGATCCAGTTGAACATCGGGCTGGTCCTCTTCGGGGTGGGAATCGCAATGATGCTGCAGTCCGGTCAAGGTCTTCCGCCGTGGGATGTGCTCCACCAGGGCCTCGCCACCCAGTTTGGCCTGACTGTCGGCATCTGGTCGATAATCGTCTCTGTGGTCGTCCTGGCGGCTTGGATCCCGCTCCGGGAGCGCTACGGAATCGGCACGGTTCTCAACGCCATCATCATCGGCGTGGTCATCGACGTGGCCGCACTCATCGTCCCTGCCCCCGACCAGGTTGCCTTGCAGCTTTCGATGAACCTCGCCGGGATCGTGCTGATCGGCCTGGCGTCGGGCATGTACATCGGCGCCAATCTCGGCCCCGGGCCGAGGGATGGCCTGATGACCGCCATCGCCCGCAGAGGGCTCTCGATCAGGGCAACCCGCTGGGGCATCGAGATCGTGGTCCTTGTCGTCGGAATCCTCATGGGTGGCACCTTCGGAGTGGGCACCGTGGCTTTTGCCCTGTTCATCGGTCCGATCGTTCAGTTCTTCCTTCCCCGCTGGTCGATAGACACCGGACGACCCGAAGATGCCTGGGACCACCCGGCCCGCTAGCCGTCGACGACCGTCCTGTGCGGATCTGACCGGACGCAGCAAAACCCGCACAGAGCGGTTTGAGGTCTTCTTGAGAGACTGCTGAAGACTCCCTGACCTGGCTTGACCCAAATTGGTCTCCACAACGGACAAGGAGACCAAGACATGTTTCGCAAGATGATCGCCACCTTCACCGCCGTGACCGCAGCCCTGCTGGTGGTCGGTGTGGCCTGGGCGAGCGGAGACGACGACACGTCCACGAGTGTCACAGCCGCCGGCTCTTCCTCGGTCGCTGTCGACTCGACGGGGACCTCGCTGGACGACTCGACCGGGACGTCGGTCGACGATGACAGCAGGACTTCGACATCACGAGACGACTCGACGGTGACTTCCCTGGGGGACAACGGGACGACCTCGACTTCCCTGGACGACGACGGGACCACCTCGACATCTCTCGACGACGATCACACCACCGTGACCACGATTCAGTCGACGACGTCCACCTCCTCGGGCTCTTCGACGTCGACGAGCTTCGACGACTCCAGCGTCGGTCCCGCCGACGGTCGGAGCACCCATGATCTCCCCGGGGTTGGCTCGGTGACCATCGAGGTTCGAGCCGGCGTTCTCGTCCTGATCGACGTGTCAGCCCCCGGTTGGAGTGTCGAGCTGGACAAGGTCGAGCACGACCGGATCGAGATCGAGTTCACATCGGGCGAATCCGAGGCCGAGTTCGAGGCCCGCATCGAGGGAGCCCGTGTCGACGTCGAGATCGAGATCGACTCCGACTGACCCCTAGCCGAATCTGACCCTGACGACCGCCCCTCCACCGGGGCGGTCGTCAATCTGGAGTGTTCCTCCGGCGGCAATCGCAGTCTTGCGGACTATGTCGAGCCCGAGCCCGGTCGAGCCCCTGCCGCTGACCCCACGCTCCGGGACCAGATCACCGAAACCGGGCCCTTCGTCGGCGACCTCGAGCCACGCACCGGTGCTAGAACGGCCGGTGACGATCGTAAAGCCGATACCGGGGGCGGTGTGGGAGAAGACATTGTCGATCAAGGTGTCCACCACCACTCCCAGCTCATCGTCGGAGACCGAGACCAAGGAGCCATCCGCTCCGGTGTCGACCGACAGCGACCGACCCTGCTCCTCGGCGAGAAGAGCCCAGAACTCGGCGCGTCGCGCCACCACCGCGTCGAGGTCCGCAGCCGCCCGTTCTCTGGCACCCGACGACCTCGCCAGTTCGATCACCTGATCCATAGCCCGCTCGAGCCGGTCTGCCTGGGCGATCATCGCCTCCCGATCGGTAGGGTCGCCGAGGCCCTCCGCCTCGAGGCGCAGGGATGTGAGCGGGGTGCGCAAGCGGTGGGAGAGGTCGGCCACGCTCTCCCGTTCCTCGGCCAGGAGGCCTTCGAGGCGGCCGGCGAGGTAGTTGAACGCCTCGCCCATCTCCCTCAGCTCCTCGGGGTCCTGAGGGTCCACCCTGACGTCGAGATCGCCCTCGGCGAGCCGATGCGCCGACGTGGCCAGATCCTCCACCGGTTCGGTGAGCCGGCGAGCGAGCCGATCGGCGAGCCATACCGCGGCCCCGATCAGCACGAGGCCGAGCAATGCCAGCAATCCCCAGGCGGGATAGACACCTGCGGTGAGCTCGGCGTCCCCGACAAAGCTGTCGACCACGACCACCCCAGCTACCCCGACCACGGGGAGAGCGATCTCCCAGCCCCCATCCACGTCATCTGCGACCGTCGACCTGCTCTCCGCGGCCGGGAGCACCAGGGTCCCCTGACCCGGTAGGAGAGTGCCGATCATCTCGTCGGTACTGACCACGACGATGGTGCCCTCGGGGAGGTCTCCGATGTAGTCGCCAAGTGTGTCCAGCTCGCCGACGGCGGAGGCGAGGGCGACCAGGCCGGCGACCGATTGCGCGTCCCGCTCCGCGCCCACCTTTGCGCTGTCGGCGGCCTGGCGACGAACGAGGAGGCCCAGCGGGATGACGAAGGAGACCACCACCAGGACGGTGGTGGCGAGGCTCAGGAGGACGAGACGCCGTCTCAACGCGTCGGATCGACGAGCTTGACGCCCACGCCATGCACCGTCTGGATGTACCGAGGCTCCGAGGCCGATTCTCCCAGCTTCTTGCGCAACCAGGAGAGATGGACATCGATGGTGTGGTCGGCGCCGCCATAGGGCTCTCGCCAGACCTCGGCGAGCAGCTCTCGTTTCGACATGACCTCTCCGGAGCGCTCGACGAGGAGCTTGAGCAAATCGAACTCCTTCGGGCTGAGATCGAGGACGCGGCCCTCGATCGTCGCCGTTCGCGCCGGGACGTCGATCGAGAGAGCGCCCACCTCGAGCCGGCCGGCAGAGCCGTCTTCGATCTTGCGACGCAGAACGGCGCGTACCCTCGCCTCGAGCTGGGCAACCGAGAACGGTTTGACCAGGTAGTCATCGGCTCCGGCATCCAGGGTGGCCACGACCACTTCGTCTGTGCCACGTGCGGTGATGACGATCACTGGCACCTGGCTCACGGCACGGATCATGCGGAGGAGCTCGGTTCCGTCGACGTCCGGCAGCCCGAGGTCCATGATGACGAGATCGGCGGCTCCCTTCACCGCCAGCTCGAGACCCGACAGCCCGCGGTCGGCACTCTCGACATCGTGCCCTTCGTTGGCCAGGGCTCCCGCAACGAGACGTCTGATGTCGATGTCGTCTTCTATGAGAACGATCCGGGCCATGTGGCGAGATTATCCGCGGCTCTTCGTCACCACCCCCGTCTTGAGGTTTACTTGAGAGCCCTTTGAGCCGCTCATGCACTGAAACGGGCGACAATGGGCACATGAAATCCTGGAGGTTGGTGGGTGTTTGGGTGTTGGTGCTGGTGATCACCACCGCGCTGACCTGGCAGATCGTCAGTCTCGCCAGCGACCAGGTCGGCGATGCGCCGGTCGCAATCGCCCCCGCCACGACAACAAGCACCCTGGGCTCGTCCAGCTCGACCACTACCCATGACCCGACGACCACGTCGTCGATCACGAGATCCACGAACAACGGCTCCTCTCCCACCACCAGCACACCGGGCGATGGAGGCACGTCTTCGTCTTCGACTTCGGCCACCACACCGGCTACGTCGTCGCCGACCGAGTGGAGCTTGCGCACAATCACCACCCAAGGCGGCACCGTCGTCGTCCGCTATCGGCCCGGAGAGGTCGAGCTTCAGGCGGCGACGCCGGCGCCGGGGTTCGAGATGGAGATCGACGACGCCGGCCCCCCCGACGTCCGCGTCGAGTTCGAGAACGACGACACCGACATCAGAGTCGAGGCGAGATGGGAGGACGGCTCCCTCGATGTGGCGGTGAACGGCGACACCTGATCCCGGGCAGGCGAGAGCCGAGCTCGGGCCGTCGATACGCTCGGCCCATGAGCTACAGCACACTCCTCTATGACGTTTCAGACCGGGTCGCCACCATCACGCTCAACCGCCCCGAGAAGCTCAACGCCATCAACGACGCGATGCCGGCCGAGATCCGGAGGGCAGTCGAGGAGGCCAATGCCGACCCGGGAGTCCATGTGATCGTGATCACGGGTGCCGGTCGGGCGTTCTGCTCCGGCTACGACCTCAAGGACTATGCCGAGGCAGCGGATGCTCCCTACAGCCAGGAGATGCCCTGGGACCCGATGCTCGACTTCGAGATGATGTTCCGCAACACCCAGGACTTCATGTCGCTCTGGCGGTCGCACAAGCCGACCATCGCCAAGGTCCGCGGTTTCGCCGTGGCCGGAGGGTCGGATATCGCGCTCTGCTGTGACCTCATCGTCATGGCTGACGACGCCCAAATTGGCTACCCGCCGGCGCGGGTCTGGGGATGTCCCACCACTGCGATGTGGGTGTACCGCGTGGGTGCCGAGCGAGCGAAGCGGATGCTGTTCACCGGCGACCTGATCTCCGGCGGTGAAGCCCGGGAGATGGGTCTGGTCGTCGACTCCCTGCCCGAGGCCGACCTCGACGATCGCGTCCAGGCTCTCGCCGACCGGATCAAGGGCGTCCCGAGAAACCAGCTCATGATGCAAAAGCTCATGGTCAATCAAGCCTTCGACAACATGGGCCTCAACTCCACCCAGATGCTCGCCACCGTCTTCGATGGCATCACCCGGCACTCCCCGGAGGGTGTCTGGTTCAAGGGGCGGGCCGAGGAGGTCGGATTCCAACAGGCCGTTGCCGAGAGAGACTCGGGCGAGCCGATCGCGCCGGGCGCCAGCAGACGACACCCCTCCTGAGAAGCCCGCGAAAAGTCGCGACTGGTCCAATGGACCGAAGGAGCGGTTCCAGTTTATCGTTCTCTCACTTCCCCCGGTGGTGTCACCGACCTCCAGTTCCCTATTCGGTTCGCTTTCGTTCGCCCAAGGGGCTGGGAGTTCCCGCGGAAACTCCCCGGAACGACTGGGGAAAATTGGTGGTTGACTGATGACACCCGTGTAATTACAGTGTTGAAGTCCATACAAGATCTTGTGGATACTTCCCCGCAGACCACAACATCTTGTGGTTGGAGTTGAAAAACGGACATCGTCCCGACATTGCCGGCCATCTGGCCACCTGTCCGGGCTCCCCCGTCCGTCACAGAGTGCGAGGAGGCACAGAGGATGAGCAAAGGCCTGCGGATCAACCGTCGATTCACCGAGGCTGGAACCGACCCATACTCATCGTTCGAGTGGTCGCGTCGGGATTCCAGGATCGCCAACCCGGACGGCTCGGTCGTCTTCGAAATGTCCGGCGCCGAGATCCCCGCCGGTTGGAGCCAGGTCGCCTCGGACATCATGGTCTCGAAGTACTTCCGCAAGGCAGGTGTCCCCCAATTCGACGACGACGGCAACCAGGTCGTCGACGACGACGGCAAGCCCGTCACCGGGCCTGAGCGGTCTTCGAAGCAGGTCTTCGACCGTCTCGCCGGAACCTGGCGTCACTGGGGCGAAAGGGGCGGGTACTTCGCATCGACGGAGGACGCCGAGGCCTTCGAAGACGAGCTCAAGTACATGCTCGCCGCCCAGATGGCCGCTCCGAACTCACCGCAATGGTTCAACACCGGTCTCAATTGGGCTTACGGCCTCACCGGCCCGGCCCAGGGATTCTGGTTCGTCGACGACTCCACCGGCGAGCTCACCGAGTCGCCCGACTCCTACGGGCGGCCCGCCCCTCATGCCTGCTTCATCAACGGGGTCGGCGACGACCTGGTCAACGCCGGCGGAATCATGGACCTCTGGGTGCGGGAAGCTCGCATCTTCAAGTTCGGGTCGGGCGCAGGCTCCAACTTCTCCAAGATCCGCGCCGAGGGCGAGTTGCTATCCGGTGGCGGCAAGTCGTCCGGGGTGATGTCATTCCTCAAGATCGGCGACCGCGCCGCCGGCGCCATCAAGTCGGGTGGCACCACCCGCCGCGCCGCCAAGATGGTGATCCTCGACGTCGACCATCCCGACATCGAGACGTTCATCGACTGGAAGAAGGTCGAGGAGGAGAAAGCCAAGATCCTCATCGAGCACGGCGGCTACCCGGCCGACTTCAACGGAGAGGCCTACGCCACCGTCTCCGGTCAGAACTCGAACAACTCGGTCAGGGTCACCTACGACTTCATCAAAGCCGTGGAGGACGACGGCGATTGGGACCTGATCAACAGAACCGACGGCTCGGTGCGCAAGACCCTCAAAGCCCGCGACCTGTGGAACCGCATCGCCGAGGCGGCATGGGCCTGTGCCGACCCCGGCCTCCAGTTCGACACGACCATCAACGAGTGGCACACCAGCCCTGCGGGTGGTCGGATCAACGCGTCCAACCCATGCAGTGAGTACATGTTCCTAGACGACACCGCCTGCAACCTGGCGTCGATCAACCTGGTGCAACTCTATGACGACGCCACCGCCACGTTCGACATCGAGGGCTACCAGCACGCCATCAGGCTGTGGACCGTCGTCCTCGAGATCTCCGTGGCCATGGCCCACTTTCCCTCCAAGGAGATCGCCCAGGGCTCCTACGACTACCGGACTCTCGGCCTCGGCTACGCCAACCTCGGATCTCTGCTGATGCGTCAGGGCATCGCCTACGACTCCGATGAGGGCCGTGCCATCGCCGGCGCCATCACTTCGGTGCTGACCGGCTACTCCTATGCGACGTCAGCCGAGATCGCCGAGGTCATCGGCCCGTTCCCAAGGTACGCGGAGAACGAGAAGGCGATGCTCCGGGTGATTCGCAATCACCGTGTGGCTGCCTACGACGGCGACGACTACGACAACATCTCGACCACTGTGATGGGCATCGACGGCGTTGTGTGCCCGCCTGACCTCCTCGAGGCAGCGAGATCGTCCTGGGACCTGGCATTGCAGCGTGGCGAGAAGCATGGGTTCCGGAACGCCCAGGCCACCGTGTTGGCGCCGACGGGGACCATCGGGCTCCTGATGGACTGTGACACCACCGGTGTCGAGCCCGACTTCGCCCTGGTCAAGTTCAAGAAGCTGGCCGGTGGCGGCTATTTCAAGATCGTCAACCAGTCGGTGGCCCCGGCCCTGACCCATCTCGGGTATCACCTGGACCAGATCAACGAGATCGTCACCTACATCGTGGGCACGAGCTCGATCGAGGGCTCCCCCCACGTCAACACCGACAGCCTCTTGGAGAAGGGCTTCACCGAAGAGGACATCCTCAAGCTGCAGGCGACGCTTCCCTCGGTGTTCGAGCTGAAGCACGCCTTCAACGTGTTCACCTTCGGCGAGGAGTCCCTGCAACGGCTTGGCTTCACTGTGGACGACTACACGAGCTGGGACTTCGACCTCCTCCGGGCTCTTGGGTTCAGCAGGGCCCAGATCACCGAGGCCAACGATCACATCTGCGGCCGGCAGACCATCGAAGGCGCCCCGCATGTGAAAGAAGAGCACCTGTCCGTGTTCGACACCGCCAACAAGAACGGCAAGTACGGTCGGCGGTTCATCCATCACAACGGCCATATCAAGATGATGGCCGCGGCCCAGCCGTTCATCTCGGGGGCGATCTCGAAGACGATCAACATGCCCCACGAGGTGACGGTGGAAGAGATCGAGGAGGCATATCACCTCTCAGGCGAGCTCGGCCTCAAGGCCATGGCTCTCTACCGGGACGGGTCGAAGGCCGCCCAGCCGCTCAACTCCACCGCCGACGAGGGCGAGGAC
>Ga0214469_1000977_pt1 | contig 10494 bp, 9 predicted proteins | sample RVTome_10_FD_187340 | JGI IMG/M metagenome (GOLD analysis project Ga0214469, IMG submission 187340) | Soil microbial communities from uranium-contaminated site in the Upper Colorado River Basin, Wyoming, United States - RVT153D57 HiSeq ... | reverse complement strand
AGCTTGATGGCCTGCCGCGCCGGACCGCGGCTCAGCCTCGCCCAACCGTTGCTCAGCCGCGCTGGTCTCTGGCGCTGCCGCGGTGGGCCGTTGCGACGGGCTCGGTGGCGGCACCGCCGCGGTCGCCTCGGTGTGGGCCTGGGCAGCCGCGGTGGCGTCACCGGCGACCGGCGGTCGTTGCTCTTCTGCGAGCCCCTGCCCTTGCGCCGACGTCGCCGCCGGCCGGGACGACGACGGCCGGGACGACGGCTGGCGCGGCGGTGTCGGTGGCGCGCTCTCCTGCCCGGCCCGCGGTTCGGCTGCCGGAGCGGCGGGGGCGCCCTGCTCGGGTGCGGGCTGCTGCCCGATGGTGAGCCTGCGCTCGAGTCGGTCGAGTCGAGCCTGGATGCCCCGTTCGGTGTCGTCGGCGCCTGGCAGCAGCAACCGGGCGCATACGAGTTCGAGCTGCAATCGCGTGGGGGTGGCACCTTTCATCGCGGTGATGCCCTCGTCGACTACATCGGCCAGCCGCACGAGGTCGGCCTGCCCGAACTGATGGGCCTGGGCCGCCATCCGAGTCGCTTCGTCCTCGGGCGCCTCGATCAGCCCGCTGCTGACTGCGTCGGGTACCGACCGCACCACGATCAGGTCGCGGAACCGCTCCAGCAGATCGGTGAGGAACCGGCGGGGATCGTGCCCGGAATCCATGACCCGGTCCAGGGCGCCGAACATGGCCGCCGCGTCACCGGCCGCGATCGAATCGACGACGTCATCGAGCAGGGCTGCGTCGGTGAAGCCCAGCAGTGCGACGGCAAGTTCGTACGTGACCCCCTCTGTACCCGACCCGGCGATCAGCTGGCCGAGAATCGACTGGGCGTCGCGAGCGGAACCGCCACCCGCCCGGGCGACCAGCGCGAGCGCCGCCGGCTCGATGGCCACACCTTCTTTCTCGCAGATGTCGGCCAGGTTGTCCTGCAGCGTCCGGGCCGGAATCAGCCGGAACGGATAGTGGTAGGTCCGGGACCGGATCGTCCCGATGATCTTGTCGGGCGCGGTTGTGGCGAAGATGAACTTCAGATGCGGCGGCGGCTCTTCAATCAGCTTGAGCAGCGCGTTCGCCGCACCGGGGCCCAGCTGGTGCGCCTCATCGATGATGTAGATCTTGTAGCGGGACGACACCGGAGCGAAGTGCGCCTTCTCCCGCAACTCTCGCGCGTCGTCGACCAGCCCGTGAGTGGCGGCGTCCAACTCCACGACGTCGATGCTGCCGGGACCGTTCGGGGCCAGGTCGGTGCACGACTTGCACTCGCCACATGGCTCCGGCGTCGGGCCTTTCTCGCAGTTCAGCGAGCGGGCAAGGATACGAGCCGAGGACGTCTTGCCGCAGCCGCGAGGGCCGGAGAACAAGTACGCGTGGTGAACCCGGTCGTTCGCCAGCGCCCGGACCAGCGGACCGGTGACGTGGTCCTGCCCCACCACGTCGGCGAACCGACCCGGCCGATATGTGCGGTACAGCGCGAGGGAGGACACCCCCCGAACCATAGCCTCTCCAGCCGACAATGAGAGACCCCCCGCGCACCCGGTAGAGCCCACCTGCCCTTGCTGCCTTCCGGCCCTGGGGGAGTTCAGTGGGATGCCGCCGCACGGGGGGCTTGGAACAGTGTACGGGGTCGGCGCTGGATCTCCGATCCGGGCGCCGGTGTGCTGGTGAGGCGCTACTCCCCCGCGTAGGTGCCGAAACTCCAGAGGTTGCCTTCGGGGTCACGGACGGAGAAACCCCGCGACCCGTAGTCCTCGTCACGGAGTTCGCGGACAACCTCCGCACCAGCGGCGACTGCCTGCTCGTAAAGGGCATCGGGATCGGTACATACGACGTACACAGCGTCGTTGCCCGGCTTCCGCTGCCCGAACGGCGAATCGTCCTTGCCCGCCGTACCAAGCATGATCCCGCCGCCGAGCGGCCAGCGCAGTTCGGCGTGTTCGATCACCGCAGAGTCGCCGTCACGGGTGTAGACGGCCCGCTGCTCGAACCCGAAGGCCTTGGTCAAGAACTCCATCGCAGCAGGCGCGTCGCGGTACGCGATTACTGGCCAGATGGCCGCATGTTGATTACTCATACGCCCATGGTCAGGCCCGCGCCGGCTCGGCGTCTTGGACGAATGGAACCTGCTCTGCGGCCATCCATGCGCTCGGACTGCAGCCCGCCAACTCGATGAAGTCACGATCAAGGTGGGCCTGGTCGTAGTACCCGCAGGCGGCCGCTACCTGGGCCAGAGTGATGAAGGAGGGGGTGGACGCCAGCATCTGCCGCGCCTTGGAGAAACGGATCACTCGTGCCGCGAGCTTGGGGCTAAGCCCGAACTCGGTGCCGAACCTGCGGGTCAGATGTTGGCGGCTCCAGCCGATCGATTCCGCGACGGCCGATACCGTCGCGTTGCCGCAGGTGCCAAGCAAGGTTCGCCACGCGTGGGACAACTCAGGCGACACCACGTCGTCTGGATCGACCATCCGGCCCAAGACCTCGTCGCATACGACGAACCGGTCGGTCCAGCCGGCCGCGGCCTGCAGCCGCTGCCACAGCTCTGCGCCCTCGGAGCCGGCGAGGTCGGCCAACTCCAACGAGGTGTTCTTCAATTCCCCCGCCGGCATCCCGAGTAATGCGCGGGAGCCGAGCGGCGTCAGCTCTACCGCCACGCCCTCCTGGTGCGTGCCGTTCGAAATGAGCGCCGGACGTGAGCTCAACCCGCCCACGACGCAGCCATAGCTGTCCGGCGACTGGGCGGGGTCGGCTTGCGCCACGACATCGATGCTTGGGCCAATGCTGGCGATGAGCGTCATGTGAGCGGCCGGCAGGCCACGGTGCAGCCCCGGATCATGCACCCTGAACCGGTAGCCGATGTAGCGGTCGACGAACGGCGCCAGGCGCGGAGACGGCGGGCGCACGACCCACTCAGAGCTGGGCTCCACGTGATTCATAGTAAGAGTGCGGGCAGTCAGTCCAACCGGGTCCACCACCGACCCATCGCAACGACAAGCCATCCGCCAACCCCGGACTCATCAGATGCCGGCCCGGTGGCTAACCCAGGCGCAGAACGGTTTCCTCGATTTCGGTCCCCCGCGCGTTTGCGTACGAAATCTCTGTGCCGATGATCGCGAAGCCCGCCCGCTGCAGAACCCTGAGCGATCCGACGTTATCGCTGGCGGCGCGAGCGTACACAGGCCGCACCGAAACCATGTGTAGTAAGAGAGCAAGGGCTTGGCCGGCGACGCCTTGTCCCCAGACAGAGCGGTCAATCCAATAAGTGATCTCGGTGTCGCCCTCCCTGACGAAGCCGGCGATGCTGCCCACGAGGCGTCCACCGAGGATCACCGCGCGCATCGTGCCGTCGGGAGCGGTCCTCACCTTCGACTTGTGAGCGTCGAAAGCTTCCCGGTCGTTGGGGTCCTTGGCCGTGAAAGCGGCCATCCAGACCGACTCGGGGTCGCGCATCTGGTCGAACAGCGCGTCAAGATCAGAATCCTCGATCGGCCGGAGCGCCACCTCCGCCACCGGGGTCCTCCTCGCGCTGTTCCCCGACTACGGACGAACGTACCAGCCACCGCCGACACCCTCGGCTCGCGGTGTTCGCCGGGAGCCCTCCACTGGCTCTTCAGTAGATACCAGCCGAATCGGCATGGGTTGTTCGATTTCGGTGCCGTGGCTGAACTCGGCTAACCTCTTCCCGGAGGATTCGCCTAGTGGCCTAGGGCGCACGCTTGGAAAGCGTGTTGGGGGCAACCCCTCGCGGGTTCGAATCCCGCATCCTCCGCTCCTCTCACCAGGGCTTTTGCCGTTCCGGTCATATGTTCGAGGCGGCTTCGGACCGCCCCTGGTCTCATTCTTGGTCTCATTTGCGGTCTCCGCGAGCCCCCGCCAGCGCGGGCCGCAAGCGCCGCACGCAAGTCGGCTTGGGCCCCTGCAGGTAGTCCAGGCCGACGTTCTCCGAACCACGGCAGCCCCTTCCGTGAGCTGGGCGGGCGTGCCTGCATGGCGTGTTTACGCGTCGGCCGTCTCCACCTTGGCCGTGTCGACCCACCTAGCGAGCAGACTGAAGGCAGCGAGTTGCTCCAGAGCCTCATGCTCCGGGAGGTCCGGCAGGACCTCATGAGTTGCGGGATTTCGCACTGCTAAATAGCAGCCCTTTGCGAAGGACATCGCGCCCGCGTGCAGGTTTGCATAGGTATCGCCGCCATCGTTTTCCGCCAGTCTCAGCCGAGGGCGGCCCGGCTGAGGTGGTTCGAGATCGAAGGCGTCGGTGAAGAGTACGTGTGCGGAGGCATCGCGTCGTCCCAATTTTTTTCTGAGTTTCTGCGTGACCATCCGCGCCGCCGCCCGACCGCTTCTCGGAAATGGCCATTGCGCCAGAGGAGTCTCGCCGCCTCCCATACCCAGGGATGGAGCCGCTGAGCATCGAGCTGAGTCGCCCTTCCGCCAAGCTTCTCGTCGATCTCTTCCGCACGCTCGATTTGCGCGAAGGCTCGCCGTGCGGCTGCGTGATGAACAGACCGGGCGGTTTGGCGCTCAACGTCCAGCGTCCTCCAGTTGGGGATGACGCGGTCGAGAATCTGCTCGACGACCTGGGCCTGTGCGACGATCTGCTCCTCGGTGCCGGAGGTCGGGACGATGGTGTCGTTCTGTCCGAAGGAGCGGTACCTCGGCTTCGTCAGCATCACGAATGTGCGCAGCTCCTTCAATGCCCAGTCTCGGTCCACGACCAACAATCGTGCCACCGCAGGCAGGCATCCGGGCGGTATATGCGTCCAAGAAACTTGCTGACCTTTATGCACAACAGCAGACTTTCACGCGGCGATGGCGTGGTCTTCTTGGCCGAGCGCATAGCGTGTCAAGATACGCACATGACCTTGTCTCGTAAGCACCTGAGCGATGACGAAGAGGTGGTGTATCACCTTCGCACTCATCTCAAAGCTGTCTTTGTGCCCATCCTGGTGCTCATCGTCGCACTGGCCGCGGCGAGCGTGGGCATGGTCGCCGTGGACAGCGACGTACCGCGTTGGGGGATCGTCGCCGTTGCGCTAGTCGTCGTCGCCGTCTGGGGCATTTGGCCCATCCTGAACTGGCTGGCCTCGACGTACACCATCACCAATCAGCGGCTGATCACTCGCAGCGGCGTCTTCACCCGCACTGGCCGGGACATCCCGCACGAACACATCCACGATGTCGCGTACGAGCAAAGCGTGCTCGACCGGCTGTTGCGGTGTGGCACGCTGGTCGTCTCCTCGGCGAGCGAGCAGGGCACCGTCAGATTGCACGACGTTCCGGGCGTTCACGCCGTTCAGCTCCGGCTCAGCGAACTCGTACGCGAGTCCGACGATGAGGTCGCGCGCCCGACTGAGGCAGATCAGCGCCCCTGACACACCAACCGGGCCTCGACCCACGCCGGCCAGTGATCTGAGGGCAGCCGGCCATTCGGGGTAATGCCCTCGTCCGCAGCTGACTGACCGTGGCCGGCCACGCTCGTGTCGAACAAGGAGACCAACGTTGATGGTTCAGGCGAGCCTGGTGACCTCCACAGCGACCCCGAAGTCCTCCGCTGCCGGTCCGGAATAGACACCGGCCAGCGGCCGTACGTCGGCGTAGTCTCGGCCGCGGGCCAACAGCACGTGCCCGCTCCCAACGTCGGTAAGGCTGGTGGGGTCTACGCCGACCCACTTGCCGGCCCAGAACTCCACCCACGCGTGGCTCTCACCTGCGATCGTCGCCCCGACCTCGGCCTCGGCCGCTGGGTGCAGGTAGCCGGAAACGTAACGTGCGGGCAGGCCGGCCGCGCGCAGTAAGGCCAACGTGACGTGCACGAAGTCCTGGCACACCCCCTTACCGGCGGCACGGGCTTCGGCCGACGAGGTGTGCACATGGGTCGCGCCCCGTTCGTAACGGAGCGTCTCGTGGGTCCACTCGGCGGCGCGCAGCCCCACCTGCACCGGCGTCGACCCGGCACGCAGTGATCGCCCTATCTCTCTTAGCTCAGGCTCCGCCCGGACGTACGTCGACGCGGCAAGGAATTCGGCGAAGCGGTCCTGCACCGCTGCGTCGGCCAGATCCGACCAACTGGCACCCGTCGGCACGGGCCGCGGCCCAGTGGTCTCGACCAGCGACGTGGCCTCCACCACGAGCTCGTTATGAGGAACATGCAGGTCGAACGCGTCCACCGTCGTGCCCCAGTAGTCGACGTAACGCAACGGCCGGACGGACGGCTTGATGGCGAGGGCGGCCTGTAGGGTGCGCTGCCCGTCGAGCGTCGGTGGCGTCAGCCGCGCTTCGTTGTACGACGCCCGCACCGTTCCGGCGTACCGATAGCCGGTGCGGTGTCTGATCGCGATCCGCCAGCTCATCCCGCGGACTCCTCGAGGCTCCATTGCAGCGGCGCGGACCCTGAGAACAGCCCGCGGGTTACCTCTTCACTGACAGTCGACACGGTCCGTTGCAGTCCGTGCAGCCGCTCCGGCAGGTCTTCGAGGAGGCTGTCCGCGGACAGGAACTCCAGGTCGGTGCGAGCCCGGCCGATCGCCCGGCGGGCGGGCTCGTCAAGGGCAGACCGGCCATACGTCGGGTCGAGCCGGGCCAGCGCCTGCTCCCCAGCGCTGAGCGCGTGAAAGACCGACCTCGGAAAGAGCCGGTCCACCAGCAGAAACTCCAGCACCCGCGGGGCCTCGACACCTTCCTGGTAGGTGCGCAGGTAGGCATCGTGGGCAGAGCATGCTTGAAGAGTCGCGGTCCAGCCTTCGCTTCCTAGGCCGGTGCCGATCCGGGCCGCGAGCAAGCGCGCGGTCATATCCACCCGCTCCAGACTGCGGCCGAGAACGAGTACGTCGTGACTCGCGTCGCGGCTCATGCTCGCCTCCACGTAGCCGGCGAACATGGCCGCGCGCTCACGGATGTACGAGAAGAACGGTGCCGGGCCGAAATCGCGCGCGGCCGATACCCGGGTTGGGAGGGAGTTATGAGTGGAGTTCAGGCATTCCCAGATCTCCGCCGATAGCGCCTCCCGCGCGCCGCGGGCATTCTGCCAGGCGGCGATCAGGGCGCCGACGATGGAATTGGGTGTGGCCTGGTCGTAGCCGAGTAACTCCAGCACCGCCCGGCTGTGCCGGTGCCGCGCTGCGGTCTCTTCCGGGACGCCCATCACGGTCAACAGGACGGTGTAGGTTGCCTCTTCGTCTACACCCGGGTCTTCGAGCACCTCGTGGAAGTGCACGTCGAGCAGCCGGGCGGTGTCTTCGGCCCGTTCGACGTAACGGCCGATCCAGAACAACGCCTCGGCGACCCGACTCAGCATCCCGACCCCATCACTGCTGCGGCTCGTCACGGCGTGGACCGCGGTCGGGGACGGTGCCCCGCACCGTCTGCGCCGGGAACGCCGCCGGCCCGTCTCCATCCGGCGCCCGCTGTGGCCGCGAGGTGAGCACCCAGGTGTCCTTCGAGCCGCCGCCCTGGCTGGAGTTGACGATCAGGCTCCCCTCCCGCAGCGCCACCCGGGTCAGCCCACCGGGCAGCACCCGGACCTGCTCGCCGTCGTTGACCGCGAACGGCCGCAGGTCGACGTGCCGTGGGAGCAGCCGGTCGCCTAGCTGCGCCGGCGACGTCGACAGCAGCACCAGCTCCTGCGCGATCCACGCTCGCGGATCGGCCAGAACCTGCTCGCGCACGGCAGCCAGCTCGGCGTCGGATGCATGCGGCCCGATGACGATACCGGCGCCGCCGGAGCCGTCCACCGGCTTCACCACCAGCTGGTCGAGCCGGCCCAGGCACTCCGACAGTACGTCCGGATCATCGAGCCGGTAGGTCGCGACATTGGGCAGCTGCGGCTGCTCGCCGAGGTAGTACTCGATGAGCGCCGGGACGTAGGTGTAGGTCAGCTTGTCGTCTGCGACGCCGTTTCCGATCGCGTTGGCGATCGTGACGTTGCCAACGCGGGCCGCGTTGAGGATGCCCGGACTGCCCACAACGGAATCGGACCGGAAGTGCACAGGGTCGATGAAATCGTCGTTGACCCGCCGGTAGACGACGTCCACCCGCTGCTCGCCCCCCACACTGCGCATGTACAGGACGTGGTCGCGGCAGAACAGGTCCCGGCCTTCGACCAGCTCGATGCCCATCTTGCGGGCCAGGAACGCGTGCTCGAAGTACGCCGGGTTGTGTACGCCGGGGGTGAGCAGGACCACGGTTGGGTCTTCGACTCCGGCGGGTGCCGACCGTCGCAGCGCGTCGAGTAGCTGGCCCGGGTAGGAGGCGACCGGCTCTACTTCCTGCTCCAGGAACAGTCCGGGGAAAACGCGCGCCATCGTGCGCCGGTTCTCCACCACGTAGGAGATGCCGGACGGCACCCGCAGGTTGTCCTCGAGCACCCGCATGACACCGGCCTGGTCGCGGACGAGGTCGATCCCGGCGAGGTGGATCCGCACGCCGTTCGGGGGATGGAAGCCGTACGCCGGCCGGCAGAAGCCGGCCGAAGTCGTAAGCAGCGAGCGCGGCACTATCCCGTCCGAGACCACCTCGGCGGGCCCGTAGACGTCGGCGAGGAACGCCTCCAGCGCGCGGACCCTCTGCACCACGCCCGCTTCGATCAGTTCCCACTCGGCCGCCGGGATCAGCCGCGGGATCAGGTCGAGAGGGAACACCCACTCCTTGCCGGCGTGGGAGAAGGTGACGCCCTGGTCACGGAAGCTGCTGTCCCTCGCCGCCTCTCGCTGGGCGAGGTCCTCGCGGGTCAGCGTCTGTAGCGCGTCGTACAGCGCCCGCATGTGCGGGTGCGGCAGCCCGTCCGCCCCGAACATCTCGTCGTACGCTTGACCGAGCGGATACCCGTCGAGGAGTTCTCCCATGCGAGGAGTAGCACCCCCGATCTGTGCCGCAACTCGTCGCTACGGTTAGGAAACAATCAATGTCCAGTATGCGGGAGCGGCAGCCGTGACACGACAGGTTCGGGTGGGGTGCGAGTTCAAGTACACCGCGGAGGTCGAGACCGCCGCGGTCCTCCAGGTCCAGCCATCCGGGGCTGCGCCCGCGACGGTGCTCCGGCAGGGCTGGGAGACGCAGCCCGCCGTCGACCGGCACGCCTACACCGACTTGTACGGCAACAACTGCCAGCGCCTCAGCCTGCCGCCGGGCGACGCCACGCTGCGCTACGACGCCATCGTGACGGTTCCGGACGCGACTGAGGACGTGAACCTCGATGCAACCGAGGTGCCCGCCGGGCAACTGCCGGACGACGTGCTGGTCTACACGCTGCCCAGCCGTTACTGTCTGCCCGACGTTCTCGGGGACGAGGCGTGGCGGCTGTTCGGCAACGAAAAGCCGGGGTACCGGCGAGTGCTGGCGATCAGCGAACACGTCCACGATCACCTCACATTCAGTTACGGCAGCAGCACCCCGACGACTACGGCGGCCGAAGCGTATGCCGCCGGCACGGGGGTCTGCCGCGACTTCGCCCATGTCGCGATCAGCTTCTGCAGGGCGCTATCGATCCCCTCCCGTTACGTCTTCGGCTATCTCCCCGAGATCGACGTCCCGCCGGACCCCGCGCCGATGGACTTCGCCGCCTGGATGGAGGTCTACCTCGACGGCCGGTGGTGGACCTTCGACCCCCGCAACAACGCCGCCCGCAAGGGTCGCGTGGTGATCGGGCGCGGGCGCGACGCGGTGGACGTCGCGATGGTCACCACCTACGGTGGTCCGGTACTGAACAGCATGCAGGTCTGGGCCGAGGAGACGGCATGACGCAACCGGCCGGCGCGCACACGTACGTACTGCACCAGCGCTTCCGCTACACCTACGACGCACCGGTGCGAGACCTGAACCACCGGCTGGTCGTGGTGCCGCCGCCCCGGCACGGCGACCAGCGTCGCCGGCAGCACTCGATCACTGTATCGGCGCCTGACGCCCGGACCGACCACCGCCGCGACGCCGCCGGCAACACGGTCACCCGATCCCGTGTGCCGTTGGTGCCAGAGCAGATCGAGTTCGTCGTGAAGGCGGTCGTCGAGCGGTCGGGGCCGGTAGCCGACGTGGTCTTGCCGGCCGCCGCGCTCACCGACCCTAGGATGCTCCGGCCGACCCGGCTGACCGATGCCGACGCGACGATCCGGGAACTGGCGGCGTCGATGGCCGGCCCGGACCTGTTGGCCACCGCCGAGCGGTTCTGTGCATACGTGCACGAGGCGATGACGTATGCGCACGGCGCGACTTCCATCGCCACCACTGCCGCCGAGGCGCTCGCCGGCGGGCGCGGGGTCTGCCAGGACAGCGCCCACATAATGATCGCGCTGTGCCGGGCGGTCGGGCTGCCGGCCCGCTACGTCTCCGGGCATCTCCTGGGCGAAGGCGGTACACACGCCTGGGTGGAGGTCATAGTCGCCAACCCCGCCGGCGCCCGCGCGGTGGCCTTCGACCCCTGCCACGGGCGCCGTGCCGGCAAGAACTACCTGACGGTCGCCACCGGACGCGACTACTCCGACGTG
>Ga0214469_1000976_pt1 | contig 10499 bp, 12 predicted proteins | sample RVTome_10_FD_187340 | JGI IMG/M metagenome (GOLD analysis project Ga0214469, IMG submission 187340) | Soil microbial communities from uranium-contaminated site in the Upper Colorado River Basin, Wyoming, United States - RVT153D57 HiSeq ... | reverse complement strand
GAGCAGGCTGAGCAGGCCGGCGGGCACCGTGAAGCGATCGTGGGGCGTGGCGGGGCCGAGCGCCAGCGCTCCCCGCAGGGCGCGCGCCTGGACGTCGGGGATGTCGTCGAGGCGGTCGAGCAGCGGCGTGACGAGCTCGGCGAGCCCGGCGAACGGGATGTCGGACTCGGTCTCGATCCCGCGGGCGCGCAGCACGCGCATGCCGGACGCCTGCCCGATCGCCCAGCGCATGAGCGCCGTCTTGCCGATGCCCGCCTCGCCGTGCATCAGCAGCGCACCGCTGCGGCCTGCCCTCGCGTCCCCGAGCAGTCGGTCGATCCGTGCCCGTTCGCGTTCGCGTCCTACGAACATGGGCGGAGTCTACGGACGGGTCAGATCGCCATCAAAGACGGTCGGCTCGCGCGGGAGCGCGGCAGGGTCGAAGGCGCCGCCCTCCTCGAGCCCGAGCGTGCGGAGCATCCAGGCGCGGGCGGCCGCCGGGTCGAGCTCGCGCAGCGTGACCGCCCCGTGGCGCTTGGCCAGGCGCGCGCCGTCCGGGCCGAGCACCAGCGGGACGTGGGCGTGCGCGGGCTCGGGGAGGCCGAGCGCACGGGCGAGGAAGAGCTGGCGCGGCGTGGAGTCGAGCAGGTCGTCGCCCCGAACGACCTCGCCGACTCCCTGCTCGGCGTCGTCGACCACCACAGCCAGGTTGTAGGCGGGCGCGCCGTCGTTGCGGCGCACGACGAAGTCGTCGACGACGCCCTCGGTGTAACCGTGCAGACGATCCTCGAACGCGACGCGCGCGGCCTCGGCGCGGACCCGCAGAGCAGGCGGACGGCCGCCCGCGCGCTTGGCGGCCAGCTCGGCGGCGGTCAGGCGCAGGCAGGTGCCGGGGTACGCGCCCTCGGGCAGCGGCCCGTGCGGCGCGGACGCCGCCTCGCGGATCTCCGCCCGCGTGCAGAAGCACTCGTAGACGCGGTCGCCGAGCGCCTCGATGGCCGCCTCGTAGCGGTCCAGCCGCTGCGACTGGAAGACGACCTCGCCGTCCCAGTCGAGCCCGATCGCCGCCAGGTCGGCGAGCTGCTGGTCGGCGAGGCCGGGCCGGACGCGGCCGGTGTCGAGGTCCTCGATCCGCACGAGGAACCGCGCGCCCGCCGAGCGGGCGAACAGCCACGCCAGCAGCGCGGTCCGCAGGTTGCCGATGTGCAGCGTGCCGGTCGGGCTCGGCGCGAACCGGCCGGTCACGCCTCGAACGGGAGCGAGTCGGCGATCTCGGCCAGCCGCGGCGCGTCGCGGTCGCGCTGCGAGTAGATCAGCTCGCCGTCCGGCCACTCGATCCCGACGTCGGGGTCGGCGAAGCTGAACCCGGACTCGGTGGCCGGGTCGTAGTAGCTCGTGCACTTGTAGACGAAGTCGGCGACGTCCGAGAGCACGCAGAAGCCGTGGCCGAAGCCGACGGGGATCCACAGCTGCCGGCCGCGCTCGTCGTCGAGCTCCACGCTCTCCCACTCGCCGAAGGTCGGCGAGCCGCGCCGCAGGTCGACGACGACGTCGAGCACGCGGCCGCGTGCGACGCGGACGAGCTTGCCCTGGCCCGGCGAGGTCTGGAAGTGGATGCCGCGCACCGTCCCGGCGCGCGAGCGCGAGTGGTTGTCCTGCACGAACTCCGTCGGGACGCCGTGCGCCGCCCACGAATCGGCGCGGAAGGTCTCCATGAAGAAGCCGCGCGCGTCGCCGTGTACGGTCGGCGCCAGCAGCACGAGTCCGTCGAGGCGAGTCGGGATCCGCTCCATAAGCCGGGGAGGAGGTTACGAGGCCACCGTCGAAAGACGCTGCGCCATGCCGAGGACCGCCACGATGCCCCCGGCCGCCCGCGGCCACCAGACACTCTCCGCCTACATCTCGTCGCGCTTCGACGAGTTCTCCCGTTCGCAGAAGGACGTCGCGCAGTACGTCGTCGACCATCTCGACGAGGTCGCCTTCCACACCGCGGAGGAGCTCGCGCGGCGCGCCAGCACCTCCTCCTCGACCGTGGTCCGGTTCTCGCAGGCGCTCGGCTTCGAGGGCTTCCCCGAGCTGCAGGAGGCGGCGCGCGAGGAGTACCGCCACCACCACCGGACGGTCGCGCAGACCGACGGTTTCGAGGCCGCCCCGCTGTTCTCACTCGACCAGACGCCGTTCGAGCAGGCGGTCTCGGCCGACCACGTCAATGTCGAGGAGACGGCGCGCAAGGTCTCGCGCTCGGAGGTCGAGAGCGCGATCGAGGCGATCGCGGAGGCCGACCGGATCCTGATCGCCGGCACCGACCAGATGGCGTTCTTCGCCTCATACCTGCGCCACCTGCTGATGCTGCTCGACGTGCGCGCCGAGATCGCCGCGTCGCCGTCGCAGGAGGCGCTGTCGCGGCTCGGGCGGATCGACGAGGGCACGCTCGTGATCGGGCTCTCGGCCGGGCGTCCGCATCCACTCGTGGTGCGCTCGATGAAGATCGCCCGCCACCGAAAGGCGCGGACGCTGGCGATCGTCGACGCGACGCTCTCAGAGGTCGCCAAGCTCGCCGAGCGCACGCTCTACTACTCCTCGAACTCGCCGGCCTTCGTGCGGTCGCACGCCGGGCTGCTCACGCTGATCCAGGCGCTCGCCTACGGCGTCTACTCGCGCGACGCCGCGCAGTACGACGATCGAATCCGCGCGTTCAAGCTCAAGTAGGCGTAGCCTGGAGCCGTGGGCCCACATCCTCGGGAGGCGAACGCGGTGAAGACGCAGAAGGAACGTGCGGAGGAGAAGCGCCGGCAGAAGCTGGAGGAGATGCAGGCCCAGATCCGCGACGGTTCTCTGGTCGTACGCAAGCTGACGGACGCCGAGCGCAAGGAGCACGCGCCTCGGCCGCCGCGCGAGAAGAAGAGGCGCTAGCGGATCTCGATCGACCGGATGCTCTCGGGCGGCGGGAGCTTGGCGATCACCTCGCGCACGATCTTCGCCACGTCGTGCTCGTCGTGGCCGAAGTCGTCGAGCATCGACTTCAGGGCCGAGTAGGTGATCTTCAGCTGCGGCGGCGTGAGCTCGAGGCGGAACGCCGTCTCGTCCGCTCCGATCAGGGTGCCAGGCTCGGTAGCCATGTGCCGAATGATACTCAGCCGCGCAGCTCGATCACCGGATCCGGGGCGAGCAGCATCGTCAGGCCGGAGCGCGGATCGCGCGGCGATGCCCGGTGCTCGCGCAGCACGATCGCGGACCACGGAGCGCCGCGGTCGAGCTGGGGAGCGATCTCGGCCGCGAGCTCGCGCGGCACCCAGCCGACCTGCTCGCCGCCGGCGAGCACCATCACGGCATTCGGGTCGTGCTCGTTGCCGGGGTCGCGGCGCAGCTCGAGCGGCCGGCCCGGAGCGGCCGCCTCGCCCTCGAGGGCGGCGGCCTGGAAGCGCGCGCCGGCCACGCCGGCCACGCGCACGCCGCGCGCGGAGAGCTCCGGCGCGTCGCGGCCGAGGTACGCGCCCGACGCGTCGACCGGCGTGTAGCCCGCGAGCCAGACCTGGCCGCCGTCGTCGGGATACCAGTAGCGCTCCTCGAACACCGCCTCGACGACCATGCGTCGAGACTACTCGGAGGTCTAATGGGCTTCCGCGGCCGGAGGGTTACCCTCACCTCGTGCTCGGCACGTCGTCTCCCGACCGGCGCTGCACGATGTGCGGCGCCCTCCCGCATGCGTTCCACGTCGCCTGCCCCGAGTGCGTGCGTCGGTGGGAGGAGATGGAGTGCCGCCAGCTGCGCGAGCGGCTCTTCGCGTTGAGCGCGCCGCCCGAGCACAGCGGCTACTGAGCGGCGCACTCGGGCCGCGCGCTTTGGACGGGGGTCACGGGCCTCCGCGGCTATCCTGCTGGCAATGCGCGACGAGGCGACTTTCCGCGTCAAGGCCGGCCTGGCCGAGATGCTCAAGGGCGGCGTGATCATGGACGTGGTCGACGCCGAGCAGGCCAAGATCGCCGAGGACGCCGGCGCCGCTGCCGTGATGGCGCTCGAGCGCGTTCCGGCCGACATCCGGCGCGACGGCGGCGTCGCCCGGATGTCCGACCCGCTGCTCATCAAGGGCATCCAGGAGGCCGTGACCATTCCCGTCATGGCCAAGGCGCGGATCGGCCATCTCGCCGAGGCGCAGGTGCTGGAGGCGCTCGAGATCGACTACATCGACGAGTCCGAGGTCCTCACGCCGGCCGACGAGGCCAACCACATCGACAAGTGGCAGTTCAAGGTCCCGTTCGTGTGCGGGGCGACCAATCTCGGCGAGGCGCTGCGGCGGATCGCCGAGGGCGCGGCGATGATCCGCTCCAAGGGCGAGGCCGGGACCGGCGACATCGTCGAGGCCGTCCGCCACATGCGCCGGATCAGCGCAGAGATCAAGCAGCTCACGGTGATGGACGAGGCCGAGCTGGCGACGGCCGCGAAGGAGCACCAGGCGCCGCTCGACCTCGTGCGCCAGGTCGCGCGCGACGGCAAGCTGCCGGTCGTGCTGTTCTGCGCGGGCGGGATCGCCACGCCGGCCGACGCCGCGCTCATGATGCAGCTCGGCGCCGAGGGCAACTTCGTCGGCTCGGGCATCTTCAAGTCCGAGGACCCGGCGACGCGGGCCGCCGCGATCGTCGAGGCGACGACGCACTTCGCCGACCCGGCGCGGGTCGCCCGCGCCTCCGAGGGCCTGGGAACGGCCATGAGCTCGCTCGAGACGCGCAAGCTCGACGAGCAGCAGCTCCTCGCCAACCGGGGCTGGTGAGGTTGCCCGGGCCTTCGTCCGGCCGGCCCTCTGAGACGGACGGTCGCCATCCATGGCGACCGATGGTTGGAGTCCTGGCGCTCCAGGGCGACTTCGAGGCGCACGGCAGGATGCTGCGCGAGCTCGGCGCCGACGTGCGCGAGGTCCGCGTCCCGGTCGACCTCGCGGGGCTCGACGGGCTCGTCATCCCGGGCGGCGAGTCGACCACGATCACGCTCGGGATCGAGCGCGAGGGCCTGGCCGAGCCGCTGCGCGAGCTCGCCCGGTCGGGCACGCCGATCTTCGGGACGTGCGCAGGGATGATCATGCTCGACCGCGCGCACCTCGGCGTGCTCGACATCGAGTGCCGTCGCAACGCCTTCGGGCGCCAGATCCGCTCGTTCGAGGCCGACCTCGACATCCCCGGGATCGACGGCCCGCCGGTGCGCGCGGTGTTCATCCGCGCGCCGTGGGTCGAGGTCTGCGGCGAGGACGTCGAGGTCCTCGCCGCGGTCGACGGGCACCCGGTGGCGGTCCGCCAGGGCAACGTCCTGGTGATCGCCTTCCACCCGGAGATCGCGGGCGAGACCCGCCTGCACGAGCTCTTGCTCGCGCAGGCGGGTGAACGTATGCGGCTTACTCGCCCTCGCGAGCTCGGGCGAGCGTCTTAGTACAGCTACCAGCGCACGTCCTTGAGGTACTGGATCCCGGCGTAGGCGGTCTTCAGCTCGGCGTTCTCGTCGTCCGGGTGCGACAGCAGCGGCCAGTCGTGCTCGATGACGAAGTGCTTGTCGAGCCGGTGGCCGTCGCCGGCGTCGAAGATGTCCGGGAAGTCGATCGAGCCGGGCCCGACGTCCTCCCAGTCCTGCTCGGTCGGCCGGTTGCGCCACGTACGGTCCTTGACGTGGTACAGCGGGTACCGCGCCGGGTCATCCGACAGGTAGTGGACGGGGCTCTCGCCGCCGTACACGATCCAGTAGAGGTCGAGCTCGAACTTGACGTACTCGCGGTCCGACTCCTCGAGCAGGATGTCGTACGCCGGCGCGCCGTCGAACTGGTTCGTGAACTCGAAGTCGTGGTTGTGGTAGAAGAACTGGAGGCCGTACTCCTCCTTCGCGAGCTCGCCGGCCTCGCTGAAGCGCTGCGCGAGGAACTGCCAGAAGGCCTTGTCGTCGTACGGCCCCGGGAACCAGGCGAACCCGATGAACTCCTGGTCGAGCTCGGCGGCGTACTGGAGTGCCGGCTCCCAGTTGCTGAGCCAGTTCGCGTCGTCCGGGTCGATGCTGAACCCGTCGTGGCTCGAGTGCGCCCACAGGTCGTAGCGCCTGAGCACCCGCTTGAACTCCCGGGCCGTCCAGCCGTAGGTGCCGGCCCGCTCGACCTGGGTGTAGCCCATCTTGCTGAGGGCGCGCAGCATGCCCTCGGCGTCGGCCTGCGAGCGGTCCATGATCCGGCGCCAGCTGTAGAGCTGGCTGCTGCGGCGGCTCTTGGGGACGCTGCCGCCCTTTCCGTGCCCGTGCCCGTGGCCGTGCCCATGCTTGTGGTGGCGGCCGCCGGCAAGCGCCGCTGTGGGCGCGACCGCGGCAGCGGCCCCGGTCCCGATCGCCGCCCCGATGAACCCACGGCGACTGACGCTCTGGTCCATTTCCACTCCTCCCATCGAGTTTGTCGCAGCGCGGACACAATACCCGCTGCTTTTGCGCGACCAACGTCAGAAGTACGTCACGCGACGATCGCGGCGGCCACCTCGGCGAGGTCGCGACCGGTGTGCTCGGGCGGCGGCACCGTGTCGAGCAGCGAGCGCTCGCGGCGGGCGACCCAGCCCGTCTGCATGCCGGCGCGCTTGGCGCCGGCCACGTCCCACCAGTGGGTCGACACGAAGCAGATGTCCGTGGCTGCCGCTCCGGCGCGCTCGATCGCCATCCGGTAGGGGCGCAGATCAGGCTTGTACGCGCCGGCGTCCTGGGCGCTGAGCACGAGCTCGAAGCGGTCGCGCAGGCCGGCGAAGCGCAGCACGGAGTCGGTCGCGACCGCCGAGCTCTGGGCGAGCACGCCGAGCCGGAGCCCCTGGGCGCGCAGCGTCTCCAGCGCGCCCGGCACCTCGAGGTAGGCGGGCATCGTCCCCATCAGCTCGAGCGCGCTCGCCACGCGCGACTCGTCGGCTCCCGCGAGGCGGACGCGGCGGCGCATGGCCCCGGCGACGAGCTCGTTCAGCGGCGTCGTCGCGCCGGTCAGGTTGTCCACCATGGCCATCGCGATCGCGTCGTCGAGCGCCGCGAGCACGATCTCGTCGTCGGCACCGGAGTCGCCGAGCGGCTGCGCCATGACGGTCGGGTCGACCAGCGTTCCCGTCAGGTTGAAGAGGACCCACTCGAGCGGCATCTGCGGACCGTATCCGTTCAGACGACCAGGCCGTGGCGCATGGTGTTCTCGGTCACCACGCGCGGCTCGACGAACTGCAGCAGGTAGCCCGGGCCGCCGGCCTTGGTGCCGGTCCCCGACAGGCGGTTGCCGCCGAACGGCTGGCGCGCCACCATCGCGCCGGTGATGGCGCGGTTGACGTAGAGGTTGCCGACCGGCGAGCGATCGATCACGCGGTCGACGGTGTCGGGGTTGCGGGCGAACAGGCCGCCCGTGAGCGCGAACGGGGACGCGTCGACGCGGTCGCACGCGTCGTCGACGTCCCGGACGCGCTCGATCGCGAGCAGCGGGCCGAAGATCTCCTCGCTCAGGACCGGCGAGTCGGCCGGGAGGTCGGCGGCGAGCGCCGGGCGGGCGAACCAGCCGCCCTCGGGCACCTCCCGTGCACGGGCGGCGATCCGCCCGCCGCGCTCGGCCTCCCGCGTGTAGCGCGCGACGCGCTCCTGCGCCTCCTGCTCGATCACCGGCGGGACGTCGATCTCGAGGTCGTCGGCCTGCCCGACCTCGAGCACCTCGATCGCTCCCGCCAGGCGCTCGACCACGGCGTCGTGGATCGCCTCGTGACAGAGCACGCGGGCGGCGGCCGAGCACTTCTGGCCGGCGTAGACGAAGGCCGACGTGACGAGCGCGGGCACGACTTCGTCGAGGTCGGCGTCGGAGTCGACGATCACGCAGTTCTTGCCGCCCATCTCGGCGATCACGCGCTTGAGGTGCTTCTGGCCGGGCGGGGTCTCGGCGGCCGCGCGCACGATGTCGAGCCCGACCTGGTTGGAGCCGGTGAACGCGATCGTGTGCACGCGCGGGTCGCGCACCAGCTGCGCTCCGACGTCGCCCTCGCCGGGCAGCAGCGCCAGCGCGCTCGCCGGCACGCCCGACTCCCTCAGCGCCCGGGTGAGCACGAGCGCGCAGCCGGGCGACTGCTCGGCCGGCTTGAGGACCACGGCGTTGCCGGTGGCGAGGCCGGCCGCCGTCATCCCGAGCGCGATCGCCACCGGGAAGTTCCACGGCGAGATGACGGCAACGGTCCCGCGCGCGTCCCAGCGGAGCTCGTTGCGCTCGCCGGGCGGCTGGAGGAGCGGGGCGCCTTGCGCGAGGTCGAGCGCGCCGCGGGCGTAGTACTCGAGGAAGTCGATCGCCTCGCAGACGTCGGCGTCGGCCTCCGGCCACGGCTTGGCGCACTCGCGGACGGCGAGCGCGGCGACCTCGAGCCGGCGCTCGCGCAGCCACTGAGCGGCTCTGATCAGCGTCTCCGCCCGCTCGGCGGCGGGCGCGTCCCAGGGCCGGGCGGCGGCGAGCGCGTGGTCGACGTCGCGGGGCCGCGCGGCCGCCGCCTCGGCGACGACCCGGTCCGGCTTGCCGGGGTCCGTCGAGACGATGTCCGACCCCTCGCGGCGGTCGTCGCCGATCCACACCGGGACCCGCAGCGACCCACGCGCGTCGTGCGCGGCGATCGCGTCGGCCAGGCCGGCGCGGACCGAGGCGCGACGCAGCTCCAGGATCGGCTCGTTGGCGAAGGGCTCCACGGCGGTTGTGACTCTAGCCGCGGCGGGACGAACCCCGGCTGGGTACGAGGCGGCATCGAGGCCACGGGGCGCCGAGTGATGACTTTGTCGGTCTCGGGCCGACAAACCGAGCGCTCGGCCGCCGAGCGCTCGGTTTGTTCACGCCACGGGAACGAAGCGATCACTCGCCCGGCGCTGCGGTCGATCCCGCCTCCCCTAATGCCGGAAGCTCGTCCCTCAGGCTGCCGTCGAAGCGACCGGCCGCGCCAGCAGCTCGTCGAGGTCCGCGCCCCGCGCCTGCTCGGCCAGGAAGCTCTCGTTCGACGTGTTCTCCAGCAGCCGCCGCACGAGATACGCCATGCCGGCCACGAGGTCGCCGACCGGGCAGTAGGTCCGCACCCGCAGCCCCTGGCGGGCGATCGCGGTCTGCAGCGGGTCGCCGAGGCCGCGCAGGACCTGCATCTCGAGGTCCGCGTCACCGCCGTCCGCCAGCCGGTTGTACGCGATCGCGTGGCTCACCGAGCGCAGGTTGTGCGAGGCGATCGCCACCCGGACGCCGGTCCCGCCCGCCCGCGCGTCGAGCAGCCGGCGGGTGAGCAGCTCGAAGTTCAGGTCGCAGTCGGCCTTGACGTCGAACACCGGCGTCTCCCAGCCGTGCTGGCGCGCCTGGACGATCTCGTGGTCCCAGTACGCGCCCTTGACCAGCCGAACGGTGAGGGGGTGCGCCCGCTCGACCCGACCGAGCCAGTCGAGGATCGTGTCCAGCGTGGCCGGCGAGTCGCGCAGGTAGGCCTGCAGCACCAGCCCCGCCGACGGGCCGGCGCGGAACTCGTCCTCGCTCAGGAGCTCGAGGATCAGCTCCAGCACCGCGTCGCGCGAGTCCATCGACTCCATGTCGATGTGCAGGTGGGCGCCGAGCTCGTGGGCGCGGCGCAGCAGCGGGCGCAGGCGGTCGGCGGCGTCCTCCTTCCCGCGGCGGGGCGCGTCGGGCCGCAGCAGCGGCGTCAGCGCCGACACCTTCACGGACAGGTTCGCGCGCGGCAGCGCGCCGGCGCTGTCGCGCTCGAGCCGCGGCCGCTCGGGCCAGCGGCGCGCGGCGGCGACCAGCGTGTCGAGCGCGCCGGCGCAGCGGTCTGCGTAGCGCTGCGCCTCGGCCTGGGTCACGGTCGCCTCGCCGAGCAGGTCGACCGACGACGCGACGCCGTCCTTCCACAGGTCGCGCAGCACCCCCAGCGCGGCCTGTGGGTCCTCGCCGACGATGAAGCGGTGCGCCATGTGCTTGACGCCGGCGGCGGCCGCCGCGCCGAGCGCCGTGCGCCCCGCCTTCGACCCACCCATCCTCATCGCGGCGCTGATCGGCGGAGGCGGCGTTTCGACCTCGCCGAGGAACCCCGTGAGGTGCCGCGCGAGGTCGTCGAGGTTCCGGCACGCGGGGACGACGTCGACGAACCGGAACAGCGCGGCCTTGAGCTCGGCGTCCTGCGACGCGAGGTCCATCGCCTTCTCGTCGAACGCCTTCAGCGGGTTGCGCGTGACCGGCATCGCGGCGGCCAGGCGGCGGCCGATGTCGAACAGCTCCTGCTCCAGGGCGCGCTCGTCGACCATCTGCTGAGACGATACCTCCGCCGGTCGTCCAGACCCGCGAACCAGACTTCGACATCCAGTCTCAGATTTCACCACCGATGACCCGCGAGCCGGAACTGGTCTCCGTCGCCGCACCGATGCACGACGAGGTGGACACCGCGACCGCGTTTCACCAGCGCGTCGTCGCCGCCATGGAGGGCGTCCCGTTCGAGCTGGTGATCGCCGACGACGGCAGCCGCGACGGCACCGGCGCGGTGCTGCAGCGG
>Ga0214469_1000975_pt1 | contig 10500 bp, 9 predicted proteins | sample RVTome_10_FD_187340 | JGI IMG/M metagenome (GOLD analysis project Ga0214469, IMG submission 187340) | Soil microbial communities from uranium-contaminated site in the Upper Colorado River Basin, Wyoming, United States - RVT153D57 HiSeq ... | reverse complement strand
CGACGGTATGGGCGCGGGCCTCCACGATGGCGGCGTCGCTTTCCGGGTCTGGGCGCCGAATGCCTCATCGGTCGCCGTGGCGGGCGACTTCAATCGCTGGTCGAAGGACCGGAACCCCCTGGCGCAAGAGCATGGCGGCTACTGGTCGGGCGAGGTCGAGGGCGCCAAGGCTGGCGACGAGTACCGCTTCGTCGTCCGCGGGCCGGCTGGCGAGCTCTGGCGCAAGGACCCGTACGCGCGCGACGTCGACCACTCCAACGGCAATGCCGTCGTGGTCGACCCGGCGTTCGACTGGGGTGCGGATGCCTTCGCGATGCCGCCCTGGCACAATCTGGTCATCTACGAGATGCACGTCGGCACCTTCAACGATACGCCGGGCGGACCGCCTGGCGATCTGCGCACCGCGATTGGGCGTCTGTCGCACCTGGTCGAGCTCGGCGTCAACGCCATCCAGATCATGCCGATCGGCGAGTTCCCGGGCGATCATTCCTGGGGCTACAACCCGTCCGACCTGTTCGCCGTCGAGACCGCCTATGGCGGGCCCGAGGGCCTCAAGGCCTTCATCGTGGCGGCGCACGCGCACGGTATCGCGGTGATCATCGACGTGGTCTACAACCACCTCGGCCCATCCGACCTCGACCTCTGGCAGTTCGACGGCTGGCAGGAGGACGGCAAGGGCGGGATCTACTTCTACAACGACTGGCGCTCGACCACGCCCTGGGGCGACACCCGGCCGGACTACGGCCGCGGCCAGGTCCGCCAGCTCTTGCGCGACCACGCCCTGTTCTGGCTCGACGAGTTCCGCGCCGACGGCCTGCGCTGGGACATGACCCTCTACATCCGCACGGTCCACGGCAACCCGCATGACGCCGGCCAGCGCCTGGCCGATGGCTGGGGCCTGATGCAGTGGATCAACCGCGAGATCGACGAGCGCTTCCCCTGGAAGATCAGCATTGCCGAGGACCTCCAGGACGAGCCTTGGATGACCAGGGCGCCGGACGAGGGCGGGGCGGGCTTCGATTCCCAGTGGGCCGCGAACTTCGTGCATCCGGTGCGCGCGGCGATCATCACCGGGCGCGATCAGGACCGCAGCATGCGGGCGGTGCGCGATGCGATCCTCGGTCGCTATAACGGCGACGCCCTGCAGCGCGTCGTCTACACCGAATCCCACGACGAGGTGGCGAACGGCCGCGCCCGGGTGCCGTCCGACATCTGGCCCGGCAATGCCGGCAGCTGGTACTCGCGCAAGCGCTCGACGCTCGGCGCCGCGCTGGTGTTCACCGCACCCGGCATCCCGATGATCTTCCAGGGCCAGGAGCTGCTCGAGGACGAGTGGTTCCGCGATACTGACCCCATCGACTGGGCGAAAAAGGAGCGTTTTGCCGGCATTTTCCGACTGTACCGTGACCTGATCCGCCTGCGCCGCAACTGGTGGGACGACACGCGCGGCCTGCGCGGCCAGAACGTCAACGTGTTCCACGTCAACGATGCCGACAAGGTGATCGCCTTCCATCGATGGGATGGTGGCGGGCCGGGCGACGACGTGATCCTGGTGCTGAACTTCGCCGATCGCGCTCATGACAGCTACACGATCGGCTTCCCGTGCGGCGGTGCCTGGCAGGTGCGCTTCAACTCCGATTGGCGGGGCTACAGCGACGATTTCGGCGACCACCCGGGTTACGACACCCACGCCGATCCCGGCGTGCGCGACGGTCTTTCCCACAGCGGCAACGTCGGCCTCGGCCCCTACACCGCGCTCATCCTGACCCAACGAGAGTAAGGGAAGGGCGTATAGAGTCTTCTATGCCCGATCCTGCCTCGAAGCAGCATCGCGGGCGGTGCCACGCTCGGCCGCCGGAACGAGACCTTCGGCGAGCAGGGCGTGCAGCTCCCGCACGTAGCCGTTCCGCCCCGAGGGTGCCGTGGGGTCCGAGGTGATCACCGCCGTCAGGGCAAGTTCGGGCACGATGTAGATCATCTGCCCGCCATAGCCCCAGGCATAATAGACCAGATGCCCGCGCGCCCGGGCGATGAACCAGCCGTAGCCGTAGGCGTGGCCGGTGAAGAACGAGCGCACCCGCGGCCTCCAGGACGTCTCGATCCAGCTCTCCGCCAACACCCGCCGGCCGTCGTGGATGCCGCCCTGCCGGTACATCTCGCCAAAGCGCAGGAGCGCCTGAGGCGAGAGCGCCATGTTGTTGCCGCCGAGATAGAACCCTTGCGGATCGCGGGTCCAGGCCGGGATCTCGATGCCGAGCGGCCGTCCGAGCCAGTCGCGTGCCAGCGCCAAGGTGCTCCGGCCCGAGGCGCGCGTGAGCACGGCGGACAGGAGGTGATAGCTGCCCGTGGAGTAGAGCATGCGCCCGCCCGGCTCGTCCACGAAGCGCCGCGAGAGGGCATAGCGCACCCAGTTCGAGCTCGTGACCCAGGCGCCGTAATTTGGCCCCGATGTGCGCTCGAGCCCGGCCCGCATCGTGAGCAGGTGGTCGATGGTGATCTCCCCGACGCGCGGATCGGCATCCGTCGGCACGAGGCCGTCGAGCACCGGCGCGATCCGCTGATCCACGCCCTCGAGCACGCCGCGGTCGATGGCGGCCCCGGTCAGCGCGGCCATGATGGTCTTGGAGACCGACTTGACGTTCGTCGGACGTTCGAGCCCGGGGCCGCGAAAGACCTCTTCCACCAGCGTCTCGCCATCCCTCGCGGCCACCAGAGCGTGCAAGGTCGGCAAGCTGGCCGCCCGCTTGAGGGTCTCCTCCAGAAGGGCGCCGTCGAGCCCGACCGTTGCAGTGCCGGTTGCGGGCACGGGAGCGTTCGCCGCGGGCGGTGAGGCGGCACGCAGCACGCCCGGCGCTGCGCTCCACAAGCCAAGCAGGCCTGCGGAGGCGATCAGACGGCGGCGGGTCGCTCGACGGCGACTCTCGTTGATCGAGCCGCAAGGACGGCTCGGCGCTCGGATCATCATGACCGCTCATCTTAGCTGCGATCGGCGCGAGCACGCACCCCACGATCGTGTGATGGAGCGTACTCCGTTGAACGTCGCTGCGGTTGATGGATAATCGGCCGGACCGGAGGGATGTCGAAGAGGTAACCCGTCGTGCTCGAGCCGGCTGCAAGCTACGAGGAGCTCCGGACGCGCTTTCGCTGGCGGATCCCCGCCACGTTCAACATCGCGGTCGCGGTGTGCGATCGCCATGCCGACGAGGACAACCGCCTCGCGCTGATCGAGGATCGGGGGGGCAACGTACGCCGGCACGGCTTCCTCGATCTCGCGGGCGCTTCGAACCGCTTCGCCAATCTGCTCGCGGCGAGCGGCATCGGTCGCGGCGACCGAGTCGCGATCCTGCTCGGCCAACGCGTCGAGACCCTGCTCGCGCACCTCGCCGCTTACAAGCTCGGTGCGATCGCGGTGCCGCTGTTCAAGCTGTTCGGTCCCGAGGCGCTGCACTTTCGCCTCGCAGACAGCGGGGCGAAGGCGGTGATCACCGATCCCGAGGGCGCGGCCAAGCTTTCCGAACTGCGCGACGAGCTGCCGGAGCTCGAGCACGTTCTGGTCACCGATGGCGGAGCCGCCGGCGCTGCGGACCTCAATGCGGGGCTCGCCCGCGCGAGCGACCGGCTAACGCCCATGGTAACCGCGCCGGACGACCCGGCGCTTCTGATCTACACCTCGGGCACCACCGGTCCGCCCAAGGGTGCCCTGCACGGGCACCGGGTGCTTCTCGGCCATCTGCCGGGCGTCCAGCTGCCGAACGAGTTTTTCCCACAAGCCCACGATCGCTTCTGGACGCCGGCCGACTGGGCCTGGATCGGCGGCCTCATGGACGTGCTGATGCCGAGCCTTTATTTCGGCGTGCCGGTGGTCGCCGGGCCTGCCGGGCGGTTCGATGCCGAGGCCGCGGTCGATCTGATGGTACGCCACGAGGTGAGAAACGTCTTTCTGCCGCCGACCGCGCTCCGCATTCTCCGCCAGGCCGGCGTCCTGCCGCAGAAGCGCGGCGCCCGGCTGCGCTCGCTGGCGAGCGGCGGCGAGAAGCTCGGCGACGAGGTGATCGACTGGGGCCGCGAGGCCTTCGGGCTGACCGTCAACGAGTTCTACGGCCAGACCGAGGCCAACCTCGTGGTCGGCAACTGCGCGACCATCCTGTCGCTGCGCTCGGGCAGCATGGGCCGGCCGATCCCGGGCCACGAGGTTGCGATAGTGGACGAGGGCGGGCGCGAGGTGGAGCCCGGCGAGAGCGGGATCATCGCCGTGCGCCGGCCGGACCCCGTGTTCTTTCTTCACTATTGGAACAATCCGGAGGCCACCGCTGCCAAGTTCGCGGGCGACTGGCTTCTGACCGGTGACCTCGGTCGCATCGATCCGGAGGGCTACGTCACCTATCTCGGCCGCGAGGACGATCTCATCAACAGCGCCGGCTACCGGATCGGCCCCTCGGAGATCGAGGACTGCCTGGCCAGGCATCCGGCGGTCGCGCTGTGCGCCGTGATCGGCGTGCCCGACCCGATCCGCGGCGAGGCGATCAAGGCGTTCATCGTGCCCCGGGCCGGGCATGCCCCGTCGCCCGACCTCGAGCGCTCGATTCAGGAGCTCGTCCGGGCGCGCCTTGCGGCACACGAGTACCCGCGCACGATCGCGTTCGTGGACCAACTGCCGCTCACCGCGACCGGCAAGGTCATGCGCCGCGAGTTGCGCGAGCAGGAGCGGCGGAACATCGGCCACCCTGGACAGGCGCCGGGCCGGTCCCCATAGTTGCGCGCGGGCGGCGAGCGCCAGCTGTCTTCGGTACCGGCGATGTATCAGGAGCTCACCCGGTCGATCCAGGTCTCGGTCGAGGCCTTCTACGTTGACGACCAGTCGTCGCCGGCGCACAACCGTTACGTGTTCGGCTATCGGGTGCAGATCGCAAATCAGGGTGGCGAGACCGTCCAGCTGCTCCGCCGGCACTGGCGGATCACCGACGCGCGCGGCCGGACCGTCGAGGTGCGCGGCGACGGCGTCGTCGGCAAGCAGCCGGTCCTCGCGCCCGGCGAGGTCTTCGAGTACACGAGCGGCGCCCCGCTCGCCACGTCGAGCGGCATCATGGTTGGCAGCTACCTGATGGTGACCAGCTCTGGCGAGCAGTTCGAGGTCGCCATCCCCGCCTTCTCGCTGGACGCTCCCGGGCTCGCGGCCCGGCCCAACTAGAAGCCGTCTGCCCCGCGTTGGCGGTCGAGCCCCACCCCGCTGCCCAGAGACCGACGCTCGCCGGCGCCATGGCGGCGTTCGAGCTCCGGCCGGTGTTCCTGGCGGTCGGCATCCTTTTGATCATCCTCGCGGTGTTCATGATCCCGCCGATGGTCGCCGATGTCGCCGTGCGACATCCGGACTGGCAGGTCTTCCTCGCCGCCAGCGGCGTCACCCTGTTCGCCGGTGTCAGCCTGGTGCTGATGAACCGCGGCCCACGCGCGCCGGAGATGACCAACCGCCAGGCCTTTCTCCTGGTCACCCTCGCCTGGGCCGTGATGGCGCTGTTCGCCGCCCTGCCGCTTGCCTTCTCCGAGCTCGAGCTGAGCTACGCCGACGCCGTATTCGAGGCGATGTCCGGCATCACCACGACGGGCGCCACCGTGATCGTCGGCCTCGAGCACGCGCCGCCCGGGATCCTGCTCTGGCGGGCGATCCTGCAGTGGCTCGGCGGCATCGGGATCATCGTCATGGGCGTGGCGATCCTGCCGCTCCTGCGGGTCGGCGGCATGCAACTGGTGCGCGCCGAATCGTCCGATCTGTCGGAGAAGATCCTGCCGCGCGCCGCCCAGGTGGCCTCGGCGATCGGCATGATCTATCTAGCCCTGACGCTGGTCTGCGCCACGCTCTACTACTTTGCCGGCATGACGCCTTTCGAGGCGTCGGCCCATGCCATGACGACTATCGCGACCGGCGGCTACTCCACCCGCGACGCCTCGATCGGCGCCTTCGGCAGCCCCGCGATCGAGTACATCGCCATCGTCTTCATGATCTTGGGCTCGCTGCCCTTCGTTCTCTACATCCAGGCCACCAACGGCCAGTTCCTGCCGCTCGCGCGCGACATTCAGGTCCGCTGGTTTCTCGCCATCCTGGCCGCCTTCACGATCGCGATCGCGGTGTGGCTGGCCTTCGACGACGGCTACGAGGCGCATTACTCGCTGCGCCTCGCGGCGTTCAACGTCGTCTCGCTGGTCACCACCACTGGCTTCGCCTCGGCCGACTACAGCCTCTGGGGCACGTTTCCGATCGCGGCTCTGTTCTTCCTGATGTGCGTCGGCGGCTGCACCGGCTCGACCACCGGCGGCATCAAGATCTTCCGCTTCACCGTGCTGTACGCCGTGGCCAGCAATCAGCTGGCGCGCCTGGTGCGGCCGCACGGCGTGTTCGTGCCGACCTTCAACAAACGTCCGCTGTCGGAAGCCGCGGCCATCGGCGTGATGGCGTTCATCTCCATGTTCGGCTTGTGCTTCGCGCTGATCGCCATCGCCCTCTCGGCGCTGGGCCTCGACTATCTGACCGCCATGTCGGGCGCGCTCACCGCGCTTGCCAATGTCGGCCCCGGCCTGGGCCCGCTGATCGGGCCGGCCGGCAGCTTCTCGGGATTGCCCGACAGCGCCAAATGGCTGCTCTCGTTCGCCATGCTGATCGGCCGGCTCGAGCTGTTCACCGTCCTGGTCCTGCTGACCCCGCGCTTCTGGCGCGGCTGATTGTGCCGGCCGCTGCCCGCGGAACCTTCGGCCCGGCTTCGCGTTCACCGCGGGTCGCGCTACCCTTCACTCGCTCGAGAAGGCCGGATCATGGACCTCGTCCGCATCGTGATCGCCATCCTTTTGCCGCCGCTCGGCGTTTTTCTCCAGGTCGGCTTTGGCGGCCACTTCTGGCTCAACATTCTGCTGACGATCCTCGGCTATATCCCGGGCATCGTGCATGCGGTCTGGATAATCGCGCGGCGCTGAGCCGGAACCGGACGCATGCCCGAGCGAGGGGACTGGTCGAGCCTGGACGATCCTGAAAAGCGCGCCGTCCTGGAGCATCTGGACCGGCTCGCCTACTGGCTGGACGATCGTTTCGAGGTGCCCGGCACGAGATTCCGGGTCGGCCTGGACGGCTTGGTCGGCCTGATCCCCGGCATCGGCGACGCGGCTACCAACGCCATCACGGCGTACATCATCTTCCAAGCGTGGCGCCTCGGCGTGCCACGCTCCGTCCTGACGCGCATGCTCTCCAACCTCGGGATCGACTTCGTCGTCGGTCTCGTGCCCGTGTTCGGCGATCTTTTCGACATCGGCTACAAGGCCAATCGCCGCAACGCCCGTCTGCTACGGCGGCATTTCGCCGAGCGCCTGACCGACGAGCCGGTGGCGCTTGGTGCGGACCCTTCGAGAGCGCCCCTCCGCCGCTGCTGATTCGCCGCCTGCCGGGTTGCCCCGTGGCCTTCCGGCTGCCAGTTTCATGACAGCAGCGGAGCTGAGGCATGGGCATTTTTGATCGCTTAAGGAGCATCCTGCCGCCGCTCACCGCGCCGGCCGAGCATCCGCCCGGGGCGCATTCGCAGGACGACCTGCACCTCGCGGCGGCGGTGCTGCTGATCGAGGCGGCGAGCATGGACGCCGAGATCGACGAGGCCGAGCGGGGGCGGATCGGGGAGCTGATGCGGGAGCGCTTCGGGCTCGGCGAGGACGAGGCGCGCGAGCTCCTCGATGCCGCCGAGCGGACCGCCGCCGACAGCGCCCACTGGCAGGGCTACACCCGGGTGGTCAAGGAGCGGTTCGACCAGGCCGAGCGTATCCAGATGCTGGAGATGCTCTGGGAGGTGGTCTACACCGACGGACGACTGCACGACCACGAGGCGAGCCTCCTGCGCCGGATCACCGGCCTGCTCTACGTCACCGACCGGGAGAGCGGCGAGGCGCGAAAACGCGTGCTCGCGCGCCTCGGGCTCGAGGGCTGAGACTCCGACCGCGGAGTCGGCGCGAGCGAAGCGGAACCCGGCGGCAGCCGCAACCCGGTTCGGATCAGCAGCCGTCCGCGAGCGCGAGCGCGCGGTCGATCAGCTCCTGGCCGCCCTCGACCTCGGCGGCGAACTGCTCGTAGACCGGGCTGGAGGCCTCGACGAAGGCGTCGCGATTCGCCTCGTTGAACTCCATGCCGGCGTCGATCAGCTGCTGGCGCAGCTCGCCGTCCAGCCTCGCGGCCTCGGTGTAGGTCCAGGCCTGGATCTCGTCGCCGGTCTCCACGACCGCCTGCTGGACCGCCTCCGGCCAGCTATTGAACAGCCGCAGGCTCGCGGTCGGGAAGGACGGGGTGAAGACGTGGTTGGTCTCCGAGAGGTAGGTCTGCACCTCCTGGAACTTGGCGGCCCAGATGTTGGCGTAGGGATTCTCCTGGCCGTCGATCACGCCGGTCTGCAGCGCGACGAACACCTCGGAGAACTCCATCGGCGTCGGGTTGGCGCCGTAGGCCTGGAACATCTTGACGCGCCACACGCCGGAGGGCGTCCGGAGCTTGATGCCCTTCAGGTCCTCGGGCACGTCGATCGGTCGCACGCTGTTGGTGATCTGCCGGAAGCCGTTCTCCCAGACGCCCACCAGCTTGTAGCCCTGCTCCTCGAGCCTGGGCGCGAGCTCCGGCCAGATGATCTCCTTCGAGATGCAGACCATGTGCGCCCGGTCCTTGACCAGATAGGGCAGGTCGAACAGGCCGAACTCCGGCAGCACGGTCGACATGATGGTCGAGGGCTGGCTGATCTCGAGCGTGCCGAGCTTGACCTTCTGCAGCATCTCGGTGTCGTCGCCGAGCTGGCTCGAGCCGTAGATCGCCGCCTCGACCTGGTCGCCGACCTTCTCGTTCAGGCGATTGACGAACTCCTCGCCCGATATGTACTGCACGCCGCCCGGCGGGTTGGTGGTGCCAAACCGGATCTCGACCTCCTGCGCGCCGGCGCTCGCAGCGAGCATGCCGCCGCCGGCCAGGACCGTGGCGGCCAGCCAGAACCAAGCCTTCATCGAAGCCTCCCAATTTTTCGGATCCCTTCGTGTAGAGCTTTGCCGCGAAATGCGACCCCTGTCCACTGCGTGAGCGCGGCCGCGACCCGTGCCGGCTTTGCCGATCCGCGCCGCCCGTCCTATAGCTGGGCGGTGGACCACGGAACCGGAGGCTCGGGATGGCTTTTCGCACTGCTCTTCTGCTCGGCGATGCCGCCGGAATCGGCCCCGAAATAGTCGCGAAGCTCCTGGCCGACGGCAATCTCGACCCGGCGTTCGAGACCGCGGTGATCGGCGATCCGCGCGTGCTGGAGCGCGGCGCAAAGAATGCTGGCGTGATGCTCGACCTGCCCATCGTGCCGGCGCTCGATGGCGGGCCGGTCGCCGGCCGGACGGTCCTGCTGCAAGGTCCCCGGCTCGATCCGGCCGAGGTGCCGATCGGCCGGGTCAGCGAGATCGCCGGCAGGGAGGTTCTGGACACCTTCCGCGTGGCGCTCGGCCTGGTCCAGGAGGGCGCGATCGACGCTCTCTGCTTCGCGCCGTGCAACAAGCAGGCGATGCATCTGGGTGGCCTCGAGCTCGAGGACGAGCATCGCTTCTTCGTCGACGTGCTGGGCTTCAAAGGCTACGTTGGCGAGGTCAACGCCATCGAGGGGCTCGCGACAACGCGGGTCACCTCCCACGTCCCGCTGAGCGCGGTCGCCGGCCTGATCACAGGGGACGGCATCCTGCAGGCCGCCCGGCTCGCCCATGCCACCCTGCGCGCGACCGGCAACTCCCATCCCAGGATCGCGGTCTGCGGGCTCAATCCCCATGCCGGCGACGGCGGCATCTTCGGCCGCGAGGAGATCGACCTGATCGCGCCCGCGATCGAGCGCGCCAGGGGCGAGCAGATCGCCGCCTCCGGCCCGTATCCCGCCGACACCGTGTTCGTGCGGGCCAAGGCGGGCGAGTTCGACGCGGTGGTGACCATGTACCACGACCAGGGCCAGATCGCGATGAAGCTCCTGGGCTTCGAGCGCGGCATCACGATCTCCGGCGGCCTGCCGGTGCCGATCGCGACCCCGGCGCACGGCACCGCATTCGACATCGCAGGCCAGGGGATCGCCCGGGTCGATGCGCTCCGCAACGCGTACCGCACCGCCTGCCGCATGGCCAAAACGCGCCCTACGGAGACCTAGGCGCCCATCTGCACTCGATCGGAGATCCGGTGATGCCTTCCCCCTTAAGCCAGTGCCGATCAGGTCGTTTTTGACTTGGTCCACGGCCACATCCGATCTATCTTATTGGATGCGGGAGGCGAAAGGTTAGCGGCTGCCGCGGCTCGATGCCAGCGCGCCACACAAGTCGGCGGTGCCTCCCGGGTCACACCCGACGTCTTAAGCCTCGAGCTTTCGATCAGGGCCGGCTTCTCGGATCAGCCGGAAGCCGCCGACTTGCGCCCCGGCGCAAGGGCGCTCTATTCATGGCTTCCGAAGGCGTCGTCGCGTTCGCCGTGCTCGCCCGCCG
>Ga0214469_1000974_pt1 | contig 10509 bp, 10 predicted proteins | sample RVTome_10_FD_187340 | JGI IMG/M metagenome (GOLD analysis project Ga0214469, IMG submission 187340) | Soil microbial communities from uranium-contaminated site in the Upper Colorado River Basin, Wyoming, United States - RVT153D57 HiSeq ... | reverse complement strand
CATCGGCCCGAAGGGGCTGCCGCGCGTCACGCGCACGGACTACGTCGAGAACTCCAACGACTCGTACTGGCTGCCGAGCGCCCGCTTCCGGATCGACGGCTTCCCGCGCATCATCGGCGGCGAGGGGACGCAGCGGTTGCTGCGCACGCGGCTCGGCCTCACGCTCGCCGAGCAGCGGCTGGCCGGCACCGACGGGCTCGGCGAGCCCGGCTTCACGCTCGAAGGGCTGCAGCAGGTGATGTTCGGCAACCGCAACCTCAGCGCCGAGCTCGCGCGCGACGCGACCGTGGCGGCGTGCACGGCGAGCGCACGCGCGGACCTCGCCGAGGCGTGCGCCGTGCTGGGGGCCTGGGACCTGCGCGCCGACATCGGCTCGCGCGGCGCCGTGCTGTGGCGCGAGTACTGGGCGCGGCTGTCGGCCGCCGGCGTGCCGTGGGCGAACGCCTACGACCCGGACGACCCGGTCGGGACGCCGAACGGGATCGACGGCTCGAGCCCGAACGTGCTCGCGGCGCTGACCGGCGCCGTCGAGGACCTGCGGGGGAAGGGCATCGCGCTCGACGTCCCGCTCGGCGAGCTGCAGGCCGAGCCGCGCGGCAGCGAGCGGATCCCGATCCACGGCTGCAGCGAGAGCGAGGGCTGCTTCAACATCATCACCACCGAGCGCGACGAGCAGGGCCGCTACGACCCGTTCACCGGCGCCTCGTTCGTGATGACGGCGGCGTTCGACGAGCGCGGCCGGGTGCGCGGCGAGGCGATCCTCTCCTACTCGCAGTCCGCGAACCCGCGCTCGCCGCACTACGCGGACCAGACGCGGCTGTTCTCGCAGAAGCGGTGGCTGCCGATGCGGTTCACCGAGCGGTCGATCCGCCGTGACCCGGACTACGAGCGGGCGGTGGTGACCGGCAGGCGATGAGCGACGAGGCGCGCGGCGTCGCTTTCGTCGTCGCGCTCGGCGATGAGTGACCGGGCGAAAGGGATCTCGCTTGTAATCGCCGCGGTGACCTCGCTCCAGTTCGGGGCCGGGTTCGCCGTCACGCTGTTCGACGAGCTCGGCCCGGGCGGCGCGGCGTTCCTGCGGCTGGCGATCGCCGCCGCGGTCCTGCTGGCGATCTGGCGGCCGCGCGTGCGCGGTCGCCCCGCGCGTGACCTGCGGCTGGCCGCGGCGTTCGGGATCACGCTCGGCCTGATGAACCTCTGCATCTACGAGGCGATGGACCGCATCCCGCTGGGGATCGCGGTGACGATCGAGTTCTGGGGGCCGCTGGCGGTCGCCGTCGCCGGCTCGCGGCGGCCGCTCGACCTGCTGTGGGTGGCGCTGGCGGCGGCCGGGATCGTGCTGCTCGCCGACCCGGGCGGGGGGTCGCTCGACGCCGCGGGCATCGCCTTCGCGGTCGCCGCCGGCGGCCTGTGGGCCGCCTACATCCTGCTCGCCGCGCGCACCGGGCGGGTGTTCCCGGGCGCGTCGGGGCTGGCGATCGCGATGGTCTTCGGCGCGCTGGTCACGCTGCCGGCGGGTGTGGCCCAGGCAGGCGCCGAGCTGCTGGTCCCGGAGCTGCTGGCCGCCGCGGCCGTGGTCGCGCTCGCGTCGTCGGTGATCCCGTACTCGTTCGAGCTCGAGGCGCTCCGGCGGCTGCCGGCGCGCGTGTTCGGCGTCCTGATGTCGCTCGAGCCCGCGGTCGCGGCGGTCGCCGGGCTGATCGTGCTCGGCCAGGCGCTCGGCGCGATCGAGTGGCTGGCGATCGGCCTCGTGGTCGCGGCCAGCGCCGGCTCGAGCAATCCCCGTCTCCGGGACTGAGCGGCCCGATCCGCCCTGCGGGCGACCGCGTGGTGGCACGTGACCGGATGCCGGGTGCCGGCAGAGGCGGCCGGGGCCCGCCAGAACCCGACGAACTTGTGGATGGGTCCACTAGCCTGCGTGCGCGATGTCCTCCTTCCTCGCCGCGCGCCGGGGGCTGGTCGCCCTGACCGGGCGGGAGGTCGCGCGCGTGCTGAAGCTGTGGACGCAGACGGTCGTCGCGCCGATCCTCTCGAGCGCCCTGTTCATCCTCGTCTTCGGGCTGTCGCTCGGCGAGCGGATCCGGGAGATCGACGGCGTCCCGTACGAGCAGTTCATCGTGCCCGGCCTGATCGCCATGGGCATGGCGCAGGCGGCGTACGCCAACAACTCGGCGACGGTGTTCCAGGCGCGCTTCGACCGCTACCTCAACGACGTGCTGGCCGCCCCGATGCGGGGCTGGGAGATCAACCTCTCGCTCAATCTCGGCGGCGCGGTCCGCGCGGCGCTGATCGGCGCGGGGCTGGCGGCGATCGCGCTGCCGCTGACAGGCGTGCCGGTCCGCGAGCCGGTCGTGCTCGCGGTCGCGATCGCCCTGCTGCTCGTGCTGTTCTGCTCGTTCGGCGTGGTCGTCGGCATCTACGCCGAGTCGTGGGACCACACGGCGTTCGTCACCAACCTCGTGATCCTGCCGCTGAGCTTCCTGGGCGGGGTCTTCTACTCGATCGACTCGCTGCCGTCGCCGTGGGAGGAGGTCTCCCACGCCAACCCGATCTTCTACCTGATCAACGCGGTCCGCTACGGGTTCCTCGGCACCGCCGACGTGTCGGTCGCGCTGTCGCTGCTGGTGACCGCGGCGATGGCATCGGTGACCGTCGCCTGGAGCGCCTGGCTGTTCGCGACGGGGAAACGGCTCAAGCCCTAGATGGCCGATTCCGCGATCCGCACGACCGCACGGGCTACAGAATCGAGCATCTGATTGTTCGAGCTCAACGTCCCGAACGCCCTGACGGTCTTCCGGATCCTGCTGGTCCCGGTGCTCGTCGCGCTGATGCTGTCGGAGTTCTCCAGCGACGCGCTTGCCGCCGCGGTGTTCATCCTCGCGAGCATCACCGATGCGCTCGACGGCTGGCTCGCGCGGCGCGCGAAGAGCGAGTCGAACTTCGGCAGGCTGATGGACCCGCTGGCCGACAAGCTGCTCGTGACCAGCGCGCTGGTCTCGCTCGTAGCGCTCGACCGCGTGCAGGCGTGGGTGGCGATGGTGATCATCGCGCGCGAGTTCGCGGTGACCGGCCTGCGGCAGATGGCGGTCGAGCAGGGGCACGTGATCGCCGCCGGATCGTGGGGCAAGATCAAGACCGTCCTGCAGATCGCGATGGTGCTGGCGCTGATCGCGGTCGACGGGTCGCCGGCGTGGGTCGACGCGCTCGTCTACGTGACCGTGGCGGTCACCGTCTACTCGGGCGCCGACTACTTCTTCGGCTTCCGCGCGATGCTCAACGCAAGACCAGTGAGTGCTCGGGGAGCCAGCCGACGGTGACCTCGTGCCCGATCTCCCAGCGGTCGTCGGAGCGCGCCCGCTCGATGTTCTGCTCGAGCGCGACGATCCTCGCGCCGCCCGCGAGCTCCACGATCACCTGCGTCGCGGTCCCGACGTAGACGCGCTCGGCGACGGTGCCCGGGATCCGCACCATGCCGTCCGCCACGTCGTCGAGCACGATCTTCTCCGGCCGTATCGATAGCTGCACGATGGTGCCGTCGCCCACGCCCTCGGGGACCGCGGCGACGCAGTGGGCTCCGTTGGCCAGTCGCACGCCGCCGTCCTCGACCGTTCCCTCCATCAGGTTCGAGATCCCGATGAAGCCGGCCACGAACGGCTTGGCCGGGCGCTCGTAGACCTCCTCCGGCGTGCCGCACTGCTCGACCACGCCGTGGTCCATGACCGCGATCCGGTCGGACATCGCGAGCGCCTCCTCCTGGTCGTGCGTGACGTACAGGAAGGTGATGCCGACCTCGCGCTGGATCTCCTTGAGCTCGACCTGCATCTGGCGCCGCAGCTTGAGGTCGAGCGCGCCGAGCGGCTCGTCGAGCAGCAGCACGGCGGGCCGGTTCACCAGTGCGCGCGCGAGCGCGACGCGCTGGCGCTGGCCGCCGGACAGCTCGTGCGGCTTGGAGCGCTCGCGGCCGCTGAGCTGCACGAGCTCGAGCGCGGCGCCGACGCGCCTGGTGATCTCCGGCGCCGGCACCCTGCGGCGCTTGAGCCCGAACGCCACGTTGCCGTGCACGTCGAAGTGGTCGAACAGCGCGTAGCTCTGGAACACCGTGTTGACGTTGCGCTTGTTGGGCGGCACGCCGGCGACCGGCTCGCCATCGAGGAAGATCGCCCCCTCGGTCGGCTGCTCGAAGCCGGCGACCATGCGGAGCGTCGTCGTCTTGCCGCAGCCCGACGGACCGAGCAGCGAGAAGAACTCGCCCTGACGGACGGTCAGGCTCAGGTCCGCGACCGCGGTCGCCGCGCCGAAGCGCTTGGTGACGCCCTCGAAGCGCACCGCGTCGGTCATGCCCGCCGCTCCCGCTGGAGGACGAGCGCGAGCGCCACTGTGGTCATGCCCGCCGCTCCCGCTGGAGGACGAGCGCGAGCGCCACTGTGGTCATGCCCGCCGCTCCCGCTGGAGGACGAGCGCGAGCGCCACGGCGGCGAGCGAGATCACGAGCATGAGCGTTCCGATCGCGTTGATGGTGGGGGTGACGCCGAACCGGATGGCCGACCAGATGCGGACCGGCAGCGGCTGCGGCGACTCGCCGGTCGTGAAGTAGCTGAGCACGAAGTCGTCGAACGAGAGCGCGAAGATCAGCAGGCCGGCGGCCAGCACGGCCGGCCACAGCGCCGGCAGGACGACGAGCCGGAACGTCGCCATCCGCGTCGCCCCGAGGTCCATCGCCGCCTGCTCGACCTCCGGGTTCAGCGACGCCAGCCGCGCCCGCACGACGACGGTCACGTACGAGATCGAGAACGTGATGTGGGCGATGATGATCGTGAGCAGCGACAGCCGCATGCCGAGCTGCGAGAAGAGCAGCAGCGCCGACACCCCGGCCACGATCTCCGGCGTAACGAGCGGGATCAGCATCAGCACGTTGGCGGTCGAGGAGAAGCGGGTCCGCGCGCGTACGAGGCCGAACGCCAGCAGGGTGCCGAGCACGGTGCCGATCACCATCGTGGCGACCGCGATCTCGAGGCTCGCGATCAGCGACCCGCGTAGCGACTCGCTCTCCAGGAACGCCCGGTACCACTCGAGGCTGAAGCCGCCGAACTCCTGGACCGAGCGGCGGTTGTTGAACGAGAACAGCACCACCACGACGAGCGGCGCGAACATGAACGCGTAGAACGCGGCGGTGTAGAGCCGGAGCGCCCTCAAATGCCCGCCCTCGACTCGCGCGCAGCGGAGCGAAGGTAGAAGACCATGAAGACGAGCAGGAACAGCATCATCACCGTGGTCAGCGCGCCGCCGAACGGCCAGTCCTCCGACCCGAAGAACTGCTGCTGGATCAGGTTGCCGATCATGTAGGTGCCCGGCCCGCCGAGCAGCTGGGCGCTGACGAAGTCGCCCACCGCGGGAAGGAACACGAGCACGCAGCCGGCCAGCACGCCCTGGAACGCGGTGGGCCACGTGACGTGCACGAACGTCTGCCACTCGGAGCCGTAGAGGTCCTTGCCGGCTTCGATCAGCGCCGGGTCCATACGGTCGAGCGCCGCGTAGACGGGCAGGATCATGAACGCCAGGTAGCCGTAGACGAGCCCGAGGATCACCGCCCAGGGCGTGTTGACGAAGCGGATGCTCTCGCCGAGCAGGCCGTTGATCACGCCCTCGTCGGACAGCAGCGCGACCCACGCGTATGTGCGGATCAGATAGTTGACGAAGAACGGCAGCACCACGAGCGCGATCAGGATCTGCTTGCGCCGGCCGCCGAAGCGGGCGATGTAGTACGCGACCGGGTAGCCGAGCAGCAGGCACAGCGCGACCGTGGCCAGCGCATAGCCGACCGAGCGCACGAGGATCGGCGCGAACAGCGGGTCGAAGACGCGCGAGTAGTTCTCGGGGTACCAGCCGTAGTTCGCGCCGCCCAGCTCGGCGGGCGTGCCGAACGAGACGGCGACGACGAGCGTCAGCGGCGCGGCGAAGAACAACAGCAGCCAGAGGCCGCCCGGGATCAGGGCGCGGGCCGCGAAGCGGCCGCTCAGCCCGCCTTGATCTCCGTCCACGTCTGGTCCCAGAGCCGCCGGCCCTCGATGCCCAGGTCGCGGTACTGCTGGCCGTTCTCGAGGTCCTCGACCGTCACGTTGATCGACGGGTCGTCCTTCACCAGGACGGCGAACGTCTCGTCGGGGCCGGTGTACGGCATCGGATATCCCATGTACTCGATGTTCTTCGCCGCGTTCTCCGGCTCGAGGATGAAGTTGATGAAGGTCAGCGCCGTGCCCGGGTGCTCGGCGTTGGCCGGGATCGCGAAGCAGTCGGTCCCAAGCGGGATGCCCTCGCTGCACTTCTGGAACGTGAAGTTCTCCGGCGTGTCGACCTGGTTGCGGATGTTGACCACGTCGCCGTTCCAGCCGTGGTGGATCCAGGCGTTGCCCGACACCATGTTCTGGATGTCGTCGGTCGAGAAGCCGCGCATCTTCGGCTTGAGGTCGAGCGCCCACTGCTTGGCCTTCTCGACGTCGGCCTCGTCGACCGAGTTGAGCTCGGCGCCGTTGACGAGGTTGCCCGCGCCGATGACCTCCTGGAAGTCGTCGAGCAGGTAGGCGCGCCCCTCGGCGGCGGGGTTGCCCATGTCGTTCCACGAGCCGCTCATGTCGCCGATCCGGTCGGCGCGGTAGATGATCCCGGACGCGTACATCGCGTACGGGACCGTGTGGTCGGCCTCGGGGTCGTACCACGGCTCGGCGAAGTAGTCGTAGACCGTGGCGGCGTTGGGGATCTGCTCGGGGTCGATGCGCAGCAGCTGGTTGGCGCGGCGCAGCCGGTCGACCCACTCCGAGGACGGGAAGATCAGGTCGTAGCGGTTGCCCGAGCGCAGCTTGGCCATCATTCCCTGCATCGAGTCGAAGTTCGACTCGCGGACCCTGACGCCGTGCTCCTTCTCGAAGTCCTTGATCAGCCGCGGCGCGAGGTACTCCGACCAGTTGAAGTAGACGAGGTCGCCGTCGATCTCGGCCTTGACGGCGCGCTCGGTCGCCTCCTCGGGGACCTCCGCGGCCTGGTTGCCGACTCCGCAGCCGGCCAGGCCGAGCCCGAGCGCCAGCCCGGCCCCGCCCTGGAGCAGCTCACGTCGGCTCCACTGTTCCCTCAGCATGCTGCACTCCCCTCATCGCCAGCCGCAGGCAGTGCCGCCGCACGACGTCCGTCGTCACGGCGGGATCGCCCAGCGCGAGCTGGATCGCGTACCCATCCATCACCGCTCCCAGCAGGAGCGCCAGGTCGTCGGCGTCGTCCCCTCCGAACTCGCCGCTCGCCTGTCCCTCGCGGACCACGTCCGCGATCGCCTCGCGCCAGCGGCGATCCAGCCGCTCGCGCGTCGCCGCCAGCTTCGGGTCCCGCAGCGCGCGGACCCAGAGCTCCATCCACAGCACGGTCTCCCCGTCGCCCTCCGCCGGCCACAGCTCGACCAGCCGGCTGAGCCGGTCGGTCGCCGTCGCGAAGCCCTCGAGCTCGCTCGTCAGCGAGTCGTAGAAGCGGTCGTCGGAGAACGTCAGCGCCTCGACCAGCAGTTCGTCCTTGGTCTGGAACCAGTAGAGGACGCCGGGCGCGCTCGTGCCCGCGCGCTCGGCGACGTCGCTGATGCGCGTGTTCTGGACGCCGCGTTCGGAGATGACCTCCGCGGCCGCGGTCAGGATCGCCGGCCGGCGCACGTGGGCAGTGGACGGCCGTGGGCTCATGGGGTTCTCCGAACCGCCATTCAGGAAACCTACTGAGGTGTGGGCACGGGCGCAAGTCCGGCCCATACCTCCTCGCGCGCCCGCTCGAGCGGCATCGCGGGGTCGCCGAGCAGCGCGCGGACGCCGAAGCCGTCGATCAGCGCGAGCACCCGGTCGGCGGTCGCGCCCGGATCGCACGGCGCGAGCTCGCCCTCGGCGGTCGCCTCCTCGATCGCCTCCGAAAACCAGTCGCGCATGCGGCTGTAGAGCTGGGCCGCGGTCGGCCGCAGCTCGGGGTGGCGGACGGCGCGCAGCCACAGCTCGACCCACAGCACCCAGTCGCGCTCCTGCTCCCCTGGCAGGGGTAGGCACTGCTCGACCATGTCGCGCAGCCGCTGCATGGCCGGGCCCTCGCCGGTGGCGATCGTGCGCGCGTCGCCGGCGTGGTCGAACGAGTACGTGAGCGCCTCGGCCAGGAGGGCCTCGCGGGTCGCGAAGTGGTAATGCACGAGGGCGGTCGAGACGCCCGCGTCCATCGCGATGCGGGCGATCCGGACGGCGTCGATCCCGTCGGCGGCGATCCGCCGGACCGCCGCGTCGAGGATCCGATCTCTGCTCACCTGAGGTACGCCTCGGCGACCATGCGGTCGAAGTCGTGCACCGTGCCCTCGACCTCGGTGTAGCGGCCGGGCGTGTGGCCGGCCGATCCGAGGCCGAGCTGGGAGAGCTCGCAGACGTGCCAGTCCTGGCGGTTGACGAGGTCCCAGAAGTCGACGGCGTCCTGCGCGTCGAAGCCCTCGCGCTCCATCGTCTCGGGCTCGAAGAACCACTCGCAGACGACCTCGGTGCGGCCGGCGCCGCGCGGCCACAGCGTGTGCAGCATCACGTAGTCCGGGTGCAGCGAGATCAGGGTGTTCGGGAAGATCGCGAAGTACAGGACGACGCGCGGGTCGACGCCCGCGATGTTCGGCCGCGTCGGCCCGCCTCCGTTGGTGGCCATCGTGGCGGCGCTCTCGTCGAGCGTCATCGAGCCGCCGCACCAGGCGCCCGGCCCCTCGTAGTCGTCGCCGGTCAGATAGTGGCTGAGGCGGTTGAGCTCCGGGTGCACGCCCGGGCAGTGCAGGCACTCCGAGTAGTTCTCGACGATCGCCTTCCAGTTGGCCTTGACGTCGTAGTCGATCCGGGCGCCGCGCCTGAGCTCGGCGGTGCGGTAGCGCTCGAGCTCGGCGGCGAGGCTGCCCACGTGGTCGGTGAGCGGTCCGGCCCGGCCGGACGGATCGGCGAACACGAGGCCGCCGAGCGTCTCGGTGCGGATCTCGCGAAGGCCGTTGCACGCCGGGTCGAAGTCCTTCAGCTCCTCGGTGTGCGGCGCGTTCTTGAGCGTGCCGTCGAAGCCGTAGGTCCAGGCGTGGTACGGGCACTGGAGCCGGCGCGTGGTGCCCTCGGGCTCGGTCAGCAGCCGGGCCCCGCGGTGGCGGCAGACGTTGTAGAAGCCGCGCCCCGAGACGAACAGCATCGACTCGCCCGCGACCTCCGCGGTCACGAACTGGCCGCGCTCGGCGAACGCGGAGACGTGGCCGACGCAGATCCAGCCGCCGAGGAAGAGGTTGCGCGCCTCCCAGTCGGCGACGGCGCCGTCGGTGTAGGCGCGCGAGGGGAGGAGCGAGGCCTCCAGCAGCGGGCGCAGCGTGGGGGCGAGCTCGTCCGCGGTGAACGGCGCGGCCTCCACCCGCGCTCCGTTCGCCGCCCCGGTGATCGGTGTCGTGGCCATCCCGCCAGCCTACAACTTCGTGCAATTGACTACAAGGTCAGGATTGCGTAGGGTGCCGCCCATGAGCTCGAACGGACACCACCCGACCTATGACGCGATCGTCGTCGGCGGCGGCCACAACGGCCTCGCCGCCGCCGCCTACCTGGCCCGCAGCGGGCTGCGGGTGTGCGTGCTGGAGCGGCGCGACATCCTCGGCGGGGCGTGCGTGACGGAGGAGGTCTGGCCCGGGCATCGCGTCTCGCGCGCGTCCTACGTGGTGTCGCTCCTGCACCCGAAGGTGGTCGCCGATCTCGAGCTCAAGCGGTTCGGCTACGAGGTCCACCCGCTCGACCCGGCGTACTCGACGCTGCCGGCCGACGGGCCGCCGCTGTTCTTCTTCAACGACGAGGCCGCGACCGTGGAGTCGCTGCGGCGGCACTCGCCGCGCGACGCGGACGCCTACCCGGCCTTCCAGGCGATGATGGAGCGGATCGCGGAGTTCCTGCGGCCGATGATGCTGCGGCCGCCGCCGGCGCTCGGCTCGCGCGCGCCGGGCGACCTGCTCAGCCTGCTGCGCGAGGCCGGCCGCGCCGCCGGGCTGAGCAAGCGCGACCTGCACGACTTCTACCGCGTGATGACGATGTCGGTCGGCGACCTGCTCGACGACTGGTTCTCCAACGACGCGTTCAAGGGCGCGATGGCGTCGACCGGCGTGGTCGGCGTGTGGGCCGGGCCGCGCACGCCGGGCACGGCGTACAACCTGCTCCACCACGAGCTCGGGGAGATCGACGGCGTGCCGGGCCTGTGGGGCCACGTTCGCGGCGGGATGGGCGCGATCTCGACGGCGATCGCGCGCAGCGCCGAGGCGGCGGGCGCGGTGATCCGGACCGGCGCCGCGGTGCGCTCGATTGACGTGTCCGGAGGCCGCACGACCGGCGTGACGCTGGAGAGCGGCGAGGTGCTGCACGCGCCGGTCGTGCTGTCGGGCGCGCATCCGAAGACGACGGTCCTGGAGCTCGCGGGCGCCGAGCACTTCCCCGACGAGATGGTCGAGGACATGCGCCGCTA
>Ga0214469_1000973_pt1 | contig 10512 bp, 8 predicted proteins | sample RVTome_10_FD_187340 | JGI IMG/M metagenome (GOLD analysis project Ga0214469, IMG submission 187340) | Soil microbial communities from uranium-contaminated site in the Upper Colorado River Basin, Wyoming, United States - RVT153D57 HiSeq ... | reverse complement strand
GCCACGTCGTCGCACTGCACCGCCGGATCAAGGCGGTGTTCGATCCCACTGGCCGCCTCAACCCGGACCGCGATCCGTTGGCCACCACGGCGGCGGCGGGCTCCGGAGTCGACCCGTCCGCCAACCCGCGTTCCCCAGCGCCGCGATCCGTCCCATCCGAACGCCGGAAGCCGGCACCGGGTGGCCCGACGACGGAGCCGGCGTGACGGACCGGCCCACCTCCACCCGGATCGACCTCGGCATCGTCGACGACGAGCTGGCCTGCTGCGTCGCCTGCGGGCTGTGCCTCCCCCACTGCCCCACCTACCGGGTGACCGGCGAGGAGGCCCTGTCGCCCCGCGGGCGGATCGCCGCCATGCGCCAGGTGCAGTGGGAGGGCGCCGAGCCCGACGAGTCGTTCCTGCGATCGATGGCCACCTGCGTGCAGTGCCGGGGCTGCGAGACCGCCTGCCCCTCCGGCGTCCCCTTCGGCCACCTGATCGAGGACACGAAGGCCAACCTGCCGCGGCCACGGTGGCCCCGGCAGCCGATCCCGCGGCAGGAATCGCTGGTGCGCCTCGGCCTGTGGGCCCTCGGTCGCCACCGGCTCCTGCTGGCCGGGTCGTCGCTCCTGGGCGTGGCACAGCGCCTCCGCCTGCTGCCGCGACGCCTGTCCCGCAGGCTCGGGCTGCCCGACCGGGTGCCGGTGCTCCGAACCGCCAGCCTGCGCGCCTCGGGCACCGACGTGTGGCTGTTCACCGGCTGCGTCATGGACGCATGGATGCGGGACGTCCACGCCGACGTCCAGCACGTCATCGAGGCGACCGGCGTCGGCGTGGCGCTGCCGGGTGGTGACGCGGCCTGCTGCGGCGCCCTGGCGCTCCATGCCGGCCTGCGGTCCGATGCTCGGGCGCTCGCGGAGCGCACCATGCGGGCGTTCCCCGGAGACGCCCCGATCCTGGTCGACGCCGCGGGCTGCGGGGCGATGCTCAAGGACTACGGTCACCTGGTCGGCTCCCCCGAGGCGGCGGCGTTCGGTGGGCGCGTGCGCGACGTCCACGAGTGGCTGGCCGAGCGCGTCGACCGGCTGCCACGTCCGCCGGCGGGCGCGGATCGCCCGACCGTCGCCGTGCAGGACCCCTGCCACCTGCGTCACGTCCAGCGCGCCCACCTGGCCGTGCGGACCGTGCTGTCCCCCTACGCCGACGTCGTAGAGCTCGACGACGAGGGCCTCTGCTGCGGTGCCGGCGGCGCCTATGCCCTGAGCCAGCCCGAGCTGGCCAGTGCCATCCGCGAGCGCAAGGTCGCCGCCATCGCGCGCTCCGGCGCCCCCGTCGTCGCCTCGGCCAACCCGGGCTGCGCCCTGCACCTGGCCGCCGCCGGCGTCGAGGCGGTCCACCCCTGCCAGCTCGTCGCTCGACAGCTGCCTCGGGGTCGGGCTCAGGCCGAAGCCGCCACCGGTGCCTCCCGCACGGCTGGTTCCCCGAGGTCATAGATCCGGTAGGCACGCCCGATGACCGGCTGGGCCACGTTGCGCACCCGGACACCGCCGGGTGTCACCCCGCGCTCGCTGCCGTTGTGCGCGTGGCCGTGGATGACCAGGTCCGCCCCGGCGGTGTCGATGGCCTCGGCCAGCAGATGGCTGCCCAGGAAGGGATAGATCTCCAGGCGCTCGCCGCGCAGCGTCTCGGGCACGGGCGCATAGTGCAGTAGGGCGATGGTCCAATCGGCGCGTGGCCGCACCTCCACCAGGGCATCATGCAACCGGGCGGCCTCGCGCTTGGTCTCCTCCACGAACGCCTTCATGGCCGGCTCGCCGAACGCGGTCGCGTTGGCGCCGGCGAAGCCGCCACCGAAGCCCTTGCCGCCGGCGATCCCGACGGTCGTGCCGTCGAGGCTGACGGTGGTGGCGGTGCCGGCGAGGACCGCCACGCCCGCATCCTCCAGGAGCCCGACCACCTCGGCGGTCTGCGCAGCATGGTGGTCGTGGTTGCCCAGCACCGCGACGATCGGGATCTCCACCCCGGCGAGCTCACCGGCCACCGCCTGGGCCTCGACCGGCTCGCCGCAGCGGGTGAGGTCGCCGGCCAGCAACAACAGGTCCGCTCGCTCGTTGACGTGCTGCAGCCCGGCGGCCACCCGACCTACCGAGTCGACGCCCACGTGGATGTCGGCGACGGCGGCGACCCGGGTCACGAGGGCACCTCGTGACCCGCCGACCGTGCGACCGCCAGGGAGCCGGGCGGCGATGGGGCCCGGGGGCGCAGCCCCCGAGGAGACGCGGTCATGAGCGAGCGTCCCGGAGGGCGAGAGAGCGAGCGTGGCCCGAGCGGCCCGGCCGAAGGGCGAGAGCGGGATTCACGTCAACTCCTCGATGGTCCCGTCCTCATCGGCACAGAGCACCGCCATCTCGTTCACCACCTCGTAGCCCGCCGCCACGTCGCGCACGACCTCGGCGATCGACGCCCGCTGGGCCGGGGTGGCGGCGGTGCCGGTCAGCACCACGCGGTCGCCCGCGACCTGCACATCGACGCCGAGCTCACGGGCGCGGGGATCGGTGGCGAGGGTGTCCTGGATGTGGTGGACCAGGTACTCCTGTGGTTGGCCCATGCTCCCGCGGCTTCCCCCCGGGGCGGTGGGAAAACCGGCCGCTATCGGGGGTCACGCACCCACGACCCAGCGACGGTGCGCCTCGTCGTCGTACGTGGCGAAGAACCCGGTCAGGTCCTCGACCATGCGGTCGAACGACTCGGCCGCGAACAGGACCGGCTGGTAGCGGGTGATGTCGTACTCGAGGGTGCCCATCCGGCGGATGTCCCAGGCCCGGACCTCGGCGTCGCGGAACTCCTCGATCTCCCCGTACGACGACAGCAACCCGGCGCCGTAGGCCTTGAGCTCGCCATCCTCGTGCACCACACCGAACTCGAGCGTGAACCAGAAGACCTTGGAGAAGAAGTCGAGCGCGGCATCGCCGGTGGCCCGGACCGAGGCCTTGCCCGCCTCCTCGTAGAGGTCGGCGAAGATGGGGTTGGCGAGCATGTTGGCGTGCCCGATGATCTCGTGCACGATGTCGGGCTCGGGTGTGTAGAAGGGGACCGAGTGGTGGCGGATGTACTGCGTCGACAGGAATGTCCGACGCGCCAGGGCCCCGTAGAACACGCGGGTCGGCACCAGGCCCGGCACCGGCTCGATGTGGAACCTACCCAGGGCATGCACCCGCTCGTCGACCTCGCGCAGCTGGGGCATGCGATCCGTGGGCAGGGTCAGCGCCGCCGCGCCCTCCAGGTAGGCGCGGCAGGCGTAGCGCCGGTGCTTGCGCCCGAGCTCATGGGAGACGAGGCGCCACACCTCGTCCTCCTCTGGGGTGTAGGTGACGTCGGGAATGGGGTCGCCGCTCTGGTAGTGGGCGCCGACCTCGGCGATGGCCCCGCGACGGGCCCGGTACTCGGGGTCCGAGAATCCGGGATGGTCCTCGGGCAGCTCCGCCGGCGTCGTTGCCGTCACGTCGCTACGCATGGCTTCATGCTCCTCCTCGGTACTGGAATCTTCAACGAGCGCGCGGAAGCCGCAACGGTCCGTGGTGCACGCGGCGTCTGCACAGCGCGGCTAGATCGACACACTCCGTAATCGAACTGTCGCAACCTCGTCGCCTTTCCATGAGTGAATGTGGGGTACTCCCCAACGGCGGAAAGGTGACAACACGAAATGAGCGAGATCCTGATCATCGGGCTGGTGGCGATCGTGGTGGTGATCGCGATGGCCGGGCTCCTCGGACGGCTGGTCGGTCTCGACGACCTCCCGGTGGTTGGCGAGAGCGACCTGTAGAGGGGGAACGAGGCCCCGGCACCCCGCCGGCGGGTCTGGTGGTGGAACCAGATCCGCCGGCGGGACCGCGTCCGGGCTTCCGTTGACGGCACGGCTCTCGCTGCTCCCTACTCCGACAGCACCCGGTGCGCGGCCGTCGCTATGTCGTCGACCTGGGGCAGGATCGCCGTCTCCAGCTCGGGGGCGTAGGCGACGTGGCATTCCTGGGCGCCGACCCGCCCAACCGGTGCATCGAGCCGCCAGAACAACTCGTCGGACACCCACGCGGAGATCTCGGCGCCGAAGCCGGCGCGCACCACGTCCTCGTGCACGACCAGCAGCCGGGACGTGCGGCTCACCGACTCGCCCACCATCTCCTGGTCCCAGGGCACGAGCGTGCGCAGGTCGACGATCTCGATCGACGCGCCGTCGGACTCGGCCAACCTTTCGGCTGCCAGCCGTGACCGCTCGACGGTGGCGCCCCAGGTGACGATCGTGAGATCGGACCCCCTGGTCACGTAGCGCCCCCGCCCGAACGGCACCACGTAGTCGGGGCCGGGGAAGGGCTCTCGGGTGTAGGCCTGGCGCAACAGGTGCTTGTGCTCCAGGAACAGCACAGGGTCCTCGCACCGGAACGCCGCCCGCAGCAGGCCGGCAGCATCGCTGGCCCGAGACGGGAAGGCGACCAGCAGCCCGGGGATGTGGGCGAAGATCGACTCCCCCGACTGGCTGTGCCAGATCGAGCCCCCCTGCAGGTAGCCGCCGATCGGCACCCGCATCACCATGGGACAGGTGAACGCGCCGTTCGACCGCCAGCGGATCGTGGCCGCCTCGCTGCGGATTTGCTGCATGGCGGGCCAGATGTAGTCGAAGAACTGGATCTCCGGCGCCGGCCGCAGCCCCCGCACCCCCTGGCCGACCGCCCGGCCGATGATGTTCGCCTCGGCCAGCGGTGTGTTGTAGCAGCGGGCCCGGCCGAAGCTGCGCTGCAGCCCGTGGGTGGTGCCGAACACGCCGCCCTTGCCCTCGACCTCGGCCAGGATCGCCTCTCGGGCGTCGGCCACGTCCTCGCCGAAGACCCGGATCCGCTCGTCGGTCTCCATCACGTCGTGCAGCGCGCGGCGGATCGCCTCGCCCATGGCCACGGGCTCGCCGTCGGTGGGCGGGTCGCCCGGGTCGGGGATCTCCGGCAGCGCCACCACATGGTCGAGGACCGACTTCACGTCGGGTCGCGGCGCCGCCAGCGCCGCCTTGGCGGCGTCGGCCACGATGCGACGCGCCTCGTCGCGGATGCCCCGGGCCTCATCGGCCGTGAGCAGGCCGCCCTCGATCAGGGCCCGCTCGAAGTTGTCGATGGGGTCGTGCTCCAGCTCCCACTCGATCTCCTGGGGGACCCGGTACTTGCTCTGGGTATCGGCCGCCGAGTGGGAATAGGGCCGGGTCACGCGGGCGTGGATGAGCCCCGGTCCGACGCCCGCCCGGACCTGGCTCACGACCTTGCGAGCGGTCCGCCGGACCGCGAAGTAGTCGGTGCCGTCGACCGACCGCACCTGCAGGCCGGCGAACCCCCGCACCAGCTCGTTGATCGGCGCCGGGGACTGCTCCGACGACGGGACCGAGATGGCGTAGCCGTTGTCTGCCACCACGAACAGCACCGGAAGGTGCTCCACGCAGGCGGTGTTGAGGCTCTCCCAGAACTCGCCTTCCGACGTGGCGCCCTCGCCCAGGCTGACGTAGGTGACCTCGTCGCCATGGGCGGTGAGGCCCAGCTGCGGCCGCCGCACGATGTAGCGCCCGGCCTCGGCGCAGCCCACCGCAGGGATGCACTGGCTGCCGGTGGGGCTCGACTGGGTGACGACGTTGTAAGGCTTGTAGCCCCAATGGGCCGGCATCTGGCGGCCGCCCGACGCCGGGTCGTCGGCCGAGCCGACCGCCTGGAGCAGCACCTGCTCGGCGGTTATCCCCAGGCCCAGCATCAGGGCCAGGTCGCGGTAGTAGGGAAAGAACCAGTCGTAACCCGGCCGCAGCTCGTGGGCCAGGGCCAACAGCAGCGCCTCGTGGCCCGCCCCCGAGATCTGGAAGAACACGCGGCTCTGCTTCTGCAGGGCGATCTCGCGGTCGTCGATGGCCCGCGAGACGCAGGCCAGCAAGAGATCGTGGCGCAGCTCGTCGGCCGGATGGGCATCGACGCCGCCGCCCGACTTGCGGCTGGAGTGGGCTGATCTCGAACCGTTCTCGGTCACGAACCTACCCCTACCCGCAGGATGGGCCTTTGCGTCCCCGCGGGCCTTGGCCTTCCTGTCGGCCTTGGCCTTCCTGTCGGCCTTGGCCTTCCTGTCGGCCTTGGCCTTCCTGTCGGCCTTGGCCTTCCTGTCGGCCTTGGCCTTCCTGCCGGCCTTGGCCTTCCTGCCGGCCTTGGTCGTCCTGCTGGCCGCCGCCTCGGCCGCGGCCTTCGCGGCTCGTTTCCTCGCCTTGGCTTCCGCCTTGGCCTGCTTCTTGGCGTCCTTCCTGGCCCGCTTCTTGGCCGTGCGGGCCACACCGATGTCGATCACCTGCGACTTGGCACCCATGCGTCACCCCCTGGGCGATCCGTCGAGTGTCACGGTCAGATCGTCTCACATCTGCACAGCCCGATGGCGGCACCGGTGCGCGATCTGCATGCCCGGTCGGATGCCGCACGCCCCCGCTCGGGCCCGGGGGGAGCCGGACCCGAGCCTCATGGCACCACTCGGACCTAGACGTTCCGGCGGTAGCGGCCGCCGACCTCGAACAGGGCGTCGCTTATCTCTCCCAGCGAGCAGACCCGCACGGCGTCCATGAGCACCACGAACAGGTTGTCGCCGGTCAGCGCGGCGCGACGCAGGCGGTCGAGCATGGCCGGGCGCTCCTGGGCATGGCGGGACTTGAAATCGGCAAGGCGGCTGAGCTGGCGCTGCTTCTCGTCCTCGGTTGACCGGGCCAGCTGGAGGGGCCGGCCACCGCCTCCCGAGGTTTCCCCCGGGGTGGCGTCGGGGGCGAGGAACGTGTTGACGCCCACGATGGGCAGAGACCCGTCGTGCTTGCGCTGCTCGTAGACCATCGATTCGTCCTGGATCCGGCCGCGCTGGTAGCCGGTCTCCATGGCGCCGAGCACCCCGCCCCGCTCGGCCAGCCGGTCGAACTCGGTCAGGACGGCCTCCTCCACCAGGTCGGTGAGCTGCTCGATGATGAACGAGCCCTGGTTGGGGTTCTGGTTGCGGGCCAGCCCCCACTCCTGGTTGATGATCTGCTGTATCGCCACCGCCCTCCGCACCGACTCGGCCGTGGGAGTCGTGACGGCCTCGTCGTAGGCGTTGGTGTGCAGGCTGTTGCAGTTGTCGTAGACCGCGATGAGTGCCTGCAAGGTGGTGCGGATGTCGTTGAACGCCATCTCCTGGGCGTGCAGCGACCGGCCCGAGGTCTGGATGTGGTACTTGAGCTTCTGGCTGCGCTCGTCGCCGCCGTAGAGCTCCCGCATGGCGATGGCCCAGACCCGCCGGGCCACCCGGCCCAATACGGCGTACTCGGGGTCCATCCCGTTGGAGAAGAAGAAGCTGAGGTTGGGGGCGAACTCGCCGACGTGCATGCCCCGGGCCAGGTAGGCCTCGACATACGTGAAGGCGTTGGCCAGGGTGAACGCGAGCTGGCTGACCGGGTTCGCCCCGGCTTCGGCAATGTGGTAGCCGGAGATCGACACCGAGTAGAAGTTGCGGACCCGGTGGTCCACGAACCACTCCTGGATGTCGGCCATCATCCGCAGCGCGAACTCCGTGGAGAAGATGCAGGTGTTCTGGCCCTGGTCCTCCTTGAGGATGTCGGCCTGCACGGTGCCCCGCACGTTGGCCAGGACCCAGCTGCGGATGTCGGCGGCCTCGTCGCCGTCGGGCGGCCGCCCGTGCTCGGCCTCGAACGCCGCCAACCGCTGGTCGACGGCGGTGTTGAAGAACATGGCGAGGATCGTCGGCGCCGGTCCGTTGATCGTCATCGACACCGAGGTGGCGGGGTCGCACAGGTCGAACCCGTCGTAGAGCACCTCCATGTCGTCGAGCGTGGCGATCGATACGCCCGAGTTGCCCACCTTGCCGTAGATGTCGGGCCGTTCGTCGGGGTCGAAGCCGTAGAGCGTCACCGAGTCGAAGGCTGTGGACAGGCGCGTCGCCGGCTGCCCGGCGGACAGCAGGTGGAAGCGCCGGTTGGTGCGGAAGGCATCGCCCTCACCGGCGAACATCCGGGTGGGGTCTTCGCCTTCGCGCTTGAAGGCGAAGACCCCACCGGTGAACGGGAACCGTCCGGGAAGGTTCTCGTTCCTCAACCAACGCAGCAGCATCCCCTCGTCCTCGGCGTGGTGACGAGGGAGTGCCACCCTGGGAACATGCGTGCCCGACAGGGATACGTCGGTGACCGCGGTGCGGATCTCGCGATCGCGCACGGTCACCACGTGCTCGTCGCCCGAGTAGGCCTCGACCGTGGCGGGCCAGTCGTCGAGCAGGGCGTGCGATTCGGCGTCCAGCGCCCGTTCCGCGTCCTCGAGCAGCGCTGCGACCTCGGCGGAGGCACCGTCGGCGCCGCCCTCCTTCTCGCCCAGGAGGTCGCGGGTGGTGCGCAGAGCCTGGCGGCGTCGGGCGGCGGCCACCTGCTCGTCGGTGCGGCGGTGGTGCTCGCGCACCGTCTCCGCCACGTCGGCCAGGTAGCGGCTGCGAGCGGGCGGCACGATGGTGGCGATCCCAGTGGGAACGCGGCCCTCGACCATGTCACCCGCTCCCACCGCCGCTCGGGCGGGCACCAGCGCCCCGCCCCCGGAGGCCAGGCCGTGCTCGCCCAGTAGGCCCCGCACGTACTGGTAGAGGGCGGTGACGCCGTCGTCGTTGAACCGCGCCGCGATCGTGCCGAATACCGGCAGGTCCTCCAGCTGCGTGCCAAAGGACTCGCGGTTGCGCTGTAGCTGGCGGCGCACGTCGCGCAGCGCGTCGTCGGCGCCCCGGCGCTCGAACTTGTTGATGGCGACCGCGTCGGCGAAGTCGAGCATGTCGATCTTCTCGAGCTGGCTGGGGGCGCCGAACTCGGGGGTCATCACATACAGCGACACGTCGACCATGTCGACGATGCCGGTGTCGCCCTGGCCGATGCCCGGGGTCTCCACGATCACCAGGTCGTGGCCGGCGGCCTTGCACGCGACGATCACGTCTTCCAGGTGCTCGGGCACCTCGACCACCGCACCCCGAGTGGCCAGCGAGCGCATGAAGACATGCGGGTGGTCGATGGCGTTCATGCGGATCCGGTCACCCAGCAGCGCCCCGCCCGCGCGTCGCCTGGTGGGATCGACCGCCACAACCGCGATGCGCAGCTTGTCCTCGTGGTCGAGCCGGAAGCGCCGCACCAGCTCGTCGGTGAGCGACGACTTGCCGGACCCACCCGTGCCGGTGACGCCGAGCACCGGCACGGCGCGCCGCCGTGATGCCTCACGCAGGTCGACGAGCTCGTCACGGCCCAGCGTGCCCCCCTGGACGGCGGTGATGGCGCGAGCCAGGGCCCGACGGTCGCCCTCCACGAGGCTCTCGATGGTGTCCGCCGGGAGGTGCGCGGCAAGGTCGATGTCGCAGGCCTCCACGATGGTGTTGACCATGCGGGCCAGGCCGAGGCGCTGGCCGTCCTCGGGCGAGAACACGTGGGTCACGCCGTAGTCGTGCAGCTCGGCGATCTCATGGGGCACGATCACCCCGCCGCCCCCGCCGAACACCTTGGCGTCGGGGCGTCCCTCGGCCCGCAGCCGGTCGACCAGGTAGCGGAAGAACTCGATGTGCCCGCCCTGGTAGGAGCTGACTGCGACGCCCTGGGCGTCCTCCTCCACGACGGCCCGCACGATCTCGTCGACCGAGCGGTTGTGGCCCAGGTGGATCACCTCGGCGCCCTGCGACTGCAGGATTCGCCGCATGACGTTGATGGCGGCGTCGTGGCCGTCGAACAGGCTGGCGGCCGTGACCAGGCGAACGGGGTGAACCGGCCGGTAGATCTCGGTGGTGGTCCCCCCAGTGTTCACATGGCAAGGGTAGTTGGAAGTCCGAGATTCCGTCTACCGAGAGTCTGCTTACCGAGAGTCTGGCTACCGAGAGTCTGGCCACCGAGAGTCTGTCGCCCGAGCATCGGTCATCCGACATAGGATTGTGCGCCGTGGGTACCCAGCGTCCGCTCCACTTCGATGCCATTGCCGAGGCCCGTCGGCAATGGGAGTCCCGCGAGTGGGCGGCGCCCGCCCACATGTCCGCCATCACGTCGATCATGCGGGCGCAACAGATCTTGATCGCCAAGGTCGACGAGGCCTTGAAGCCCTTCGACCTGACGTTCGCCCGCTACGAGGCGCTGGTGCTGCTGTACTTCAGCCGCCACGGCGAGCTGCCGATGGGAAAGATGGGCGACCGGCTCATGCTGCATCCCACCAGCGTCACCAACATCATCGACCGGCTGGAGCACCAAGACCTGGTCCGGCGCATCCCGCATCCCACCGACCGCCGCACGGTGCTGGCGCAGATCACCGAGGATGGCCGCCAGCTCGCCAAGAAGGCCACCGAGGCCGTGAGCTCCATCCGCTTCGGGGTGGACGGCCTGTCGGTCGCCGAGCTCGACCAGCTCACCGACCTGCTCCGCAAGCTCCGCATCGCCGCCGGCGACTTCCCGGGCTGACGGCCGGGACTGCCGGCCCGCGGGGCCCGATTG
>Ga0214469_1000972_pt1 | contig 10516 bp, 9 predicted proteins | sample RVTome_10_FD_187340 | JGI IMG/M metagenome (GOLD analysis project Ga0214469, IMG submission 187340) | Soil microbial communities from uranium-contaminated site in the Upper Colorado River Basin, Wyoming, United States - RVT153D57 HiSeq ... | reverse complement strand
CGGCTTCGTGTCCTCGACCTTCGTGTGCGAGAGCCCGCGCAGGCTCTGGACGAAGAGCATCACCGTCGGGACGCCCGCGCGCGCGACCTCCGCGGCGTCGTGGAGCGGCCCGCTCGGGAGCCGGTGCGACCGGCCTGCGACCTCCGTGACCGCCTCGTCTGCGAAGCCGACGAGCGTCTCGTCGAAGAGGATCGGGTCGATCCGCCAGATCCGGCTCCACTCGACCTCCACGTCCTCCTCGCGCGCGAAGCGCTCGCTCGCCTCCTTCGCCTCCGCGAGCATCCGCGCGAGCGTCTCGCCGTCGAGGTGGCGCTGGTCGAGCAGTTGCTCGGCCGTCTCGACGACGGACGTGACGATCCCGGGCTTGCAGACGACGTTCCCGGACGTGCAGACGGCACCCTCGCCCGCGCGTTCGGCGATCGGGCGGATCTCGAGCGCGAGCTTCGCCGCGCCCGCGAGCGCGTCGCGCCGCTTGTCCATCGGCGTGGAGCCCGCGTGCGCCGCCTGGCCGCGCCACGTGACGAGATGGCGCTCGACCCCGAACGTGCCGAGGACGACGCCGAGCGGGAGGTCGAGCGCCTCGAGCACAGGGCCCTGCTCGATGTGCAGCTCGAGGTAGGCGTCCGCGCTCTCGAGCTCGGCGTGCGCATCGAGCGCCCGGTCGAGCTCGACGCCGTGCTCGGCGAGCGCGTCCTGCAGCGCGATGCCGTCGGCGTCGCGGCGCTCGCGGATCTCGTCCTGGTCGTCCATCGTCCCGGAGGCGGCGCTCGAGCCGAAGAGCGAGCGCCCGAAGCGCGCGCCCTCCTCGTCCGCCCAGTCGACGAGCCGGACGGTCGCGGCCGGCTCGCCGTCCTCCGCGAGCCGCCGCATGACCTCGACGCCCGCGAGGACGTTTAGCGCCCCGTCGAGCCAGCCGCCGTTCGGGACGCTGTCGATGTGCCCGCCGATCAGGACGGCGCGGTCAATCTTCCCGCGCAGCGTCCACCACTGGTTTCCGGCCGGGTCGATCGTGTGCTCGAGGGGCAGCCCGTCGAGCCTTCCCCGGAGCCATTCGCGCGCCGTCTCCCACGTCTCCGTCCAGGCGACGCGCTGGGCGCCTTCCTCGTCCCCGGTCAGCTCACGAAGCTCGCGGAGCTCGTCCACGGTGCGGCTCGGCTGGAGCGGCATCAGCCGGAGACTAAACGACCGGCGTCGGCCGCAGCAACGCCGCCGGATCGGGGCGGACCTGCGCGGCCACGTGCTCGTGGAGGACGGGCGGCTCCCGGCGAGGCCGGGCGTCGGGAAGGTCGTCGAGCGGGCGCGTCCCGGCGAGACGGTCGTCCTGGCGACGCAGTAGGCTCCCGCCGACCGCGGGGGAAACGACGGGGCCGCGCACGCGGCGGAAGGGAGGGGACCATGGGCGGAATCTCGCTCGGCGGCATCCTCGTGATCGTGGGCATCGTGCTCATGTTCGTGTGGAGCTTCTGGATCGGGCTGATCATCGCGCTGATCGGGCTCATCGCGTTCGGCGGCTTCGCGCGCGGCCGCTGGTACTGAGGCACATGCGAGCGCGCGCATGAGCGGAAGCGTCGGGTGCCTCGCGGCCGGGACAGCGGCGACGACGTCATCATCGGGCCCTGAACGACGGGAGGCGGCCCGCAGGCCGCCTCCCGTTCGTTCGCGTGCGTCGGATCGACGCGACGCTACTTCCCGCCGTTGCCCTTCGTGGCCGAGCCCGCGCCGTACTCCTTGAGCACGTAGAGCCCGCCGTTTCTGTCGGAGGCGTAGAGCCACGGCTTGCCGGGCTCCTTGTGAATGCCCCAGACGTCCTGGATGCCGCCGTTCATCATCTCGAACTCGTCGCCCGTCTCGTTGTACCGGGCGACCTCGACCGGCTTGTACGGGTCCTTGATGTCGAGGACGAGAACGCCGTCCGAGTACCAGGAGAGGTACGCCTTGCCCTTCTCGACGATGACGTTGTGCACCGAGTACGTGCCGCGCGGGTCACAGGACTCCGCGTGGGGGTCGGCGCTGCACGTCGTGTTGAACGTCGAGGCGAGCACGGGGTTCTCCGGGTCGGTGTAGTCCCAGATCCGGACGCCGCCCCACGGCGTGTCCTCCCGGACGTTGTTCGAGACCACGATCGCATCGGCGCCGAGGGCTGCGGCGTTCGCCAGCTTCTCCGCGAACGTGCACTCGCCGCGGCGGACGATCGCGATGTCGCCGGGGTCGAACGCGCCGGCGTTCAGGATCGGGTCGATGTTGCACGCCCGTCCGATCCAGACCCCCTCGCCGCTCTGCGGGCCGACGTCGGCGAACTTCGGCTGGTTGCCGGCGCCCTCGTTGGCCGCGTAGACGTTGCCGGCGAGCGGGCCGCTCGTCACCTGGACGGTGATGCCGGTGCCGTGGTGCGTCGTGCCGATCGCGATCGTCACCTGGTTGCCGGTCTGGCTGCCCTCGAACGCGTCACCGGCGACGGTGGAGATCCCGAAGCCGGGGATCGTGTTCGTGGCCGTCTCCCCGAACGTGAAGTTCGAGAGCGGGCTGTCGCTCACGATCGCGTCGAAGTCCTCCTCCGTCTCGACGACGAAGCGCCCGTCCTCCGTCGGCCAGGCGGCGTGGCTGTTCACCTCGCCGTCGAGCGAGCCGTTGGCGACGTCGAGCGCGGTCGAGACGTGCTCCGGGTTGGCCGGGTCGGAGACGTCGAGCAGGATGAGGCCCGCGTCCCAGTGGCTCAGGTAGGCCTTCGTCCCGTCATCGGACACCGTGACGTCGTGGAGGAAGCGGTTCTGCGAGAACCCGAACGCCGGGGTGAGCAGGCCGAACATGTAGCCGTTGATGTGGTTCACGAGGACGTTGGGATCCGTCTCGTTGTACGGGTCCGCGCTGCAGTACGCCTCCTCGCAGAGGAGCTCGGCGCCCCACGCGCTCGTGAACTGCGGGTTCGTGGGGTCGGTCAGCTCGTAGATCTGGAAGCTGCCGAAGAACGCGTGCGTCTGCATCCCGACGTAGTCGCGGTCTCCCTGGGTGAACAGGTAGAGGTTGTGCACGCCGACGTTGACGTCGCCGAAGAGCGTTCGGAGCGTCTCGTTCGGGTCGTCCACGCGGGCGCTCGCGAGGTGCACCGGATTGCGTGGGTCGCTCATCTCGTAGATCTCGAAACCGCCGTCGCCGCCGGCGCAGGCCTCGTTCGAGTGGACGAGGATCGTGCCGCTGTTCATCTCCGCGACCTTGACGTCGTTCACGCGGCTGCCCGCGACCGACGGCAGGTTGCCGATGTACGTCGGCTTGTGGACGTTCTTCACGTCGAAGACGGCGACACCCGGTGCCGCGCGGTCCTGGATGTAGCTGACCGGACCGGTGTCCGACCGGAAGCCCTCGCCGGTCCCACACGGGTCGTTGAACGTGCCGATGTACGCGGTGCCCTGATGGGCCCAGACGTCCGTGGTCGCGTTCGGAACGAGCCGCTCACCGCGTCCTGCCACGGCGAGGTTCTTCGTCACCTTCGCGGACGGGCCGCCGCTCACGACGTTGCTCGCCCCGTCGAGCTCGCTGAGCGCGTCGCTCGGATCGTTCGAGCCGCCCATCGAGCCGCGATCCTGCAGCCCGTCGTCCGGCTCGATCGTGGCCGCGCCGGCGGCCGACGTTCCCAGCGCAAGCGTGAGCGCGAGGACGCCGAGCACGAGCCGGCGGCTCTTCAGTCCTTCAAGCATGGTCCCTCCCCTGATGCCGTTTCCATCTCCCCGTCCCTCAACAGGGAGGCCCCCGAAGGGGGTGCGAGGGCAGGCTAGCGCGGATTGACGGTTGACGGAAGGGGCGTAGACCGCAGGCGACTTCCGGGGGCTCCGCGCCGCCCGCGGCGGGCAACGTCGACGAAGTCCTCGAAGACGCGCAGGAAGCGCTCGTCGGAACGCCATTCCTCGTGCAGCTCCCACTGGGCCGCGAGGCCCCACACGTCGCCCTCGAGCTCGACCGCCTCGACGACGCCGTCGGGTGCCGTGGCCACCGCGCGGAGGCCGTCGCCGAGCCGGTCGATCGCCTGGTGGTGGTGGCTTCCAACCTCCGCCTCGGTCCCGCCGAGCGCCTCGGCGAGGCGGCTGTCAGGCGCGACCGCGATCGCGTGGCGGGGATGAAACGGCACGTCGGGCTCGCCCTTGACGGACGCCTGCTCGACGCGCTTCCAGTGCACCCAGCCCGGGTCGGAGGGATGGTGGCGCCACTCCGGCCTGAGGCTCAAGTCCTGGACGAGTGTCCCGCCAAGCGCGACGTTCAGGAGCTGGATCCCTCGGCAGGTGCCGAGGATCGGAAGGCCGCGCTCGAGCGCCCCCGCGACGAGCTCGAGCTCGAACGCGTCGCGGAGCGGCTCCGTCGGACCGAGCAGCTCGTGCGGCTCCTGGCCGTAGCGGCGAGGGTCGAGGTCTCGGCCGGCGCCGAGCATGATCCCGTCGCAGAGGTCGAGCTGGTCCTCGAGCGCCTCCTCGACCCGCGAGAGGACGAAGGGCACGCCGCCCGCGAGCGCGATCGGGCGCGGCGGTCCGAGCCCCGAGTAGTCGCCGAAGTCGTGGAAGCTCAGCGAGAGGCCGATGACGGGCTTCGCGTTCGTGGTGTCGGGTGTGCGCATGTCGCTGGACCTTGACCCTCGGTCGCCGGAGCGGTCACGATAGCGGCGCGTTCCGCGGCCGGCCTCGTGCGGGCGGCCCGGTTCTTCGTCGGCAGCGACTCAGGAGGCGCCCGTGGCGGACAACGAGGTGGGAGAGACCGGGGTCGGGCAGGACACGAACGGCCGGAACGGGCGAGAGGCGGAGTTCGCCGCGGAGTGGCGGGACGCCGCGTACAACTGCTTCAGCTCGGGCCACAAGTTCTGCCGCGAGGTCTGCCCGGTCATGCAGGTGACCCGCAACGAGAACCACTCCCCGACCGCGTTTCACGCGAACGTCATTGCGATGGAGCAGGGCCTCGTGTCCGTCGAGGACACGGCGCGCGACTACGTCCACTGCACCCAGTGCGGCGCCTGCGAGCTGCGGTGCCCGAACACGCTCTTCACCGGCGACTTCTACCGCTACCGCACCCGGACGGTCGACGTCGTCAAGGCGATGCGTGCGCTCGCGGTCGAGCAGGGCGTCGAGCAGCCCGCCTGGAAGCGCTGGAACGAGCTGACCGACGAGCGGCGGAACGAGCCGGTGCTCGGCGAGGTGCCGGTCTCGCAGGAGCACGTGGCGGACTGGGCGGCCGGCCTCGAGCTTCCGCTCGGCGGCGAGACCGTCCTCTTCTGCGACTGCGAGGCGGCCTTCTACAGGACGTCGCTCCCGCGCGCGGTCGCGCAGATCCTCAAGGCGGGCGGCGTCGAGTTCGGGCTCATGCGCGAGCAGTGGTGCTGCGGCGGCCCGGCGGCCGAGATGGGCTACATCGACCAGGCGCGCCGCTTCGCCGAGCACAACGTGGCGGACTGGCGCGCCGTCGGCGCGAAGCGGATCCTCGTCCTCGATCCGCACGACTACATCGCGTTCACCGAGGACTACCCGCGCTTCTTCGGAGACGACTTCGACTTCGAGATCGTCCTCGTCGTCGAGCTCGTCGCGGAGCTCGTGCGCGAGGGGAAGCTCGCACTCACGCAGCCGGTCGAGCGCGTCGTCACGTACCACGACGCCTGCCGGCTGAACAAGCGGAAGGGGATCCACGAGGCGCCGCGCGAGATCCTGCGCGCGATCCCAGGGCTCACGTTCAAGGACGTCGACCACGTCTCGCAGTGGTCGTACTGCTCCGGCGCCGGGGGCGGGCTGCCCATAGAGCGGCCCGACCTGACCGCGGAGATCAGCCGCCGGCGGGTCGAGCGGGCCGCCGAGCTCGACGTGGACACGCTCGTGAGCGCCTGTGTCTGGTCGGAGCGCCCGCTCTCCGAGCAGGGCGCGGCGGGCGAGCGCCCGCTCGAGGTGATGGACCTGATGGAGCTCGTCGCCCGATCGGCCGGGCTCGACGGCGGGGAGGTGAGGGCATGACGGCCGCCGCGACGGCGATCGGCGACGGCGTCCTCGACGAGCTGCGGGACATCCTCGGCGGAGACGAGTACGTCCTGCCCGACGTCCCCGCCCGTGTGAACCGGACGCGCGTCCCCGCGCCGTTTCCCGTGCACCGGTGGGGCGAGTTCCTCCCGGACGTTGCCGTCCTGCCGCGGACGACCGGGCACGTCTCCGAGGTCGTGAAGCTCGCGAACCGCCACGGGATCCCGGTCGTGCCCCGCGCCGGCGGGACCGGGCTCGCGGACGGCGCCGTGCCGCTCCGCGGCGGGATCGTCGTCGACGTGAAGCTCATGAACCGGATCCTCGACATCGACCTCGTCGACCGGACGGTGACGGTGCAGACGGGGATCAACATGCTGACGCTGAACCGCGAGCTCAAGCAGCACGGCGTCATCTATCCCGACGACCCGGCCTCGTACCCGTGCTCGATCGTCGGCGGGCGGATCGGGACGAGCGGCTGGTCGCTCATCGGCGGGCGCTACGGGCACACGCGCGACCTCGTGATCTCGATGGAGCTCGTCCTGCCGACCGGCGAGGTGATCGAGGTCGGCGACGGCGGCGGCCGCAAGGTGCGCAAGTCCTCGACCGGCTTCCAGCTCAAGCACCTGTTCATGGGCCACCAGGGCACGCTCGGCATCGCGACCGAGGCGACGCTCGAGCTCGTCCCGCGCCCGGAGCTCGAGTTCGCGGCGTTCTTCGCGTTCTCCGACTACCAGACCGCCTGGGAGGCGACCGGCGCGCTCGCGAAGTCGGGGCTCGCGACGCTCGCGGGCGTCGTCCTCTTCGACGAGTGGAAGCTCGCATACCTGCGCCGCGACGACGAGGCGTACATCCCGCAGCCGCACACGGTGCGGGCGGTGATCGCCTCCGCGATGTACGGCGCGCGCGACGAGGTCGAGCCGGCGGCGAAGCGGCTCATGCGGATCGCGAAGGAGACGGGCGGCAAGTACCTCGGCGACGAGATCTCCCAGGGCGACTGGGCCTCGCGCCACGACCGCTACGCGACGCCGCTCCACGGCCGCCTGAAGGACGGCCAGGTCGTCCCGATGTGCTGGCACTGCGAGGACGCGTCCATCCCGTACAGCGCGCTCCCGGCCGTGCGCGAGGAGTGGCACGCGATCGCGAAGCGCTACATCGACCGCTACGGGATCTTCGACGACTGGGGCATGTTCGCCTACACGAACGGGGCCTACAAGCCGTGGGGCGACTACCTGACCGAGATCGACATCGGCATCTGGGAGCAGGAGCTCGACGACGAGAACTGGGCCGCCTGGGTCGACTGCAAGCGCGAAATCGCCGAGGTCGCCCTCCGGCACGGCGGCTCGATCACCGCCTGCCACGGCGCGACACGCGCGGGCGACGTCGAGCTCGTCCCGCAGGAGATGGGTGGCGGCTTCGAGGTGATGAAGAAGATCAAGGCCGCCCTCGACCCGAACAACGTCATGAACCCCGGCAAGTACCTGCTGGACCAGGCGTACGAGGGCGAGAACGGAAGAGAGGCGGTCCGATGAACGGCTTCACGCTCAAGGGACAGCGTCCGCCCGAGCCGCGGCGTGTGAACGAGGACGTCGTCGAGCGGTTCGAGCACGTCTTCGAGGTCGCGCCGGAGAAGATGACCGAGCACATCCGCCAGCAGGAGATCCCCGCGTGGGACACGCACCGGATCGTCTCCAGCCGCTGGGACCACCTCGACTGGATGCACGACCACTGGGCCGACGGCGTGCTCTCGACCGGCATCGAGCCCGAGATCGCCGAGCTCGGCGAGCCGATGCCGAGCGAGGAGCGCGCCGAGCCGAGGCCCGGCCCGAGCGATCCGGGCCAGCGGAACCTCGACCCGGGGAGCGCCGAGGACGTCGACCGGGTCGACCCGTCGAGCGAGGGGCGCGGCTAGGCCGGCGGCTCGCGGGCCCGAGAGCCCGAGCGAGATCGGGGGCGGTCAGGGGTCGCAACGCACCAGACGACGAAAGGAGGAGGCATGAACGGCAACGGACTCAGGTTCAGCTACGTGATGCTCCCCGACTACCCGCTCGCGGACTCGCTCGAGATGATCAAGACGGCGGACGAGCTGGGCTTCTACGGCTGCTACGCGGCGGACGAGACCTGGCACAAGGACCTCTGGCTCCTCTTCGCGGCGGCGGCCGACAAGACGAAGACGATCCGCTTCGGGCCCAGCCTCTCCCCGATCGGGCTCCGCGAGCCGACACTCATCGTCCAGGCGCTCGCGACCCTCGACGAGCTGACCGGCGGCCGCGCGGAGCTCGTCTTCTCGATCGGGAACTTCGGGCTTCTTGCGCAGTACGGGATCGACTGGGCGAAGGTGAAGCCGCTCTCCCGCGTGAAGGAGGCGCACCACGTGATGCGCACGTTCCTCGACGAGGGCGCGATCACCTACGACGGCGAGTTCTACAACTACAGCGGCCTCTTCACGTTCGCGCGGCCTGTGCAGGAGCACGTGCCGATCCTCGTCGGGGCGATGCGCGGCCCGAAGTCGTTCGAGTTCGCGGGCGAGGCCGCGGACGGCGTGCACCACGCGCTGAGCTACTCGCGCGAGGCGTACGACTACCTCGTCGAGAACGTGCGCGCCGGCGCCGAGAAGGCCGGCCGCGACTGGAAGGAGCTCGACATCGGCGCCTGGTGCGTGTGCGTCGTCTCGTCCGACGGCGACGCGGCGCGCGAGGCCGCACGGAGCATGGTCGGCTTCTACATCTCGTCCATGCCGCGAGAGCAGCTCGCGCGCCACGGGCTCGACGCGGACGATCTCCAGTCGATCGTCGAGGCTCTCGGCCGCGGCGCGATCGACGAGGCGATCGAGCTGACGTCGCCCGACGTCGCCGCACGTCTCTCCCTCGCGGGGACGCCGGCGGAGGTCGCGCAGAAGATCCGCGACGACATCGCCGGCGCGGGCGTGAACCACATGATCCTGGCGATCACCGACCCGGCGATGGTGAAGGCCTTCACCGCGCGCGATCTCGAAGGCGTCCCGGACGTGCGCGGCCAGCTCCAGCTCATCCACGACGAGGTGATGCCTGCGTTCGCGTAGCGTCCACGCGCTCGACGCGGCGGAGATGCGGCGGCGCGTGGACGCCGCGCGCGTCGCCCGCCTCGCGACGCTCGACCCGGCCGGGCGGCTGCACGTCGTGCCGGTCTGCTTCGCCCTGGACGGCGAGACCCTCGTCACGGCGGTGGACGCGAAGCCGAAGGCGTCGTCGCGCCCGCAGCGGCTCGTGAACGTCCGCGCGAACCCGGAGGTCGCGCTCGTCGTCGACGAGTACGCCGAGGACTGGAGCCGGCTCTGGTGGGTGCGCCTGCGCGGACGGGCGAGGGTCGTCGAGTCCGGGCCCGAGCTCGAGCGGGCGCTCGCCCTCCTCGACGCGAGGTATCCGCAGTACCGCGAGGCGCCGCCGCCGGGGCCGGCGATTCTCGTGGAGCTCACCGAATGGCGTGGCTGGGCGGCGGCCCCGTAGCGGCTCAGCCGACCGGCAGCCCGGGGCGGACGAGCCGCCGTGGGCGGCGCAGCTTCGCGTCGTTCACGCTCGGGTTCCAGGGCGCCGCAAGCGGCGGGGCGGCGAAGCTCGCTTGCGTTCGCTCCGCGGGCGGTGTCCCGTAGAGCGTCGTCCGCTGGCGCGGCGTCCGGCCGGCGGCGCGGATCGCCGCCTCCATCGCCTCGGGCGGGAACTCCTCGCCGTGCGCGGCGCCGGCGGCGCGGGAGATCGACTCGTTCATGAGCGTCCCGCCGAGGTCGTTGGCGCCGGCGTGGAGGGCGGCCCTGGCCCCTGCGACGCCGAGCTTCACCCAGGACGCCTGGACATTCGTGATCCAGGGGTGGAGGACGAGCCGGCCAACCGCGTGCATGAGCATCGCCTCGCGGAAGGTCGGCCCGGGCCGCGCGAGGCCCTTGAGGAAGATCGGCGCCTCCATGTGCACGAACGGGAGCGGCACGAACTCGGTGAAGCCGCCGGTCGCGCGCTGCTGGTCGCGGAGAGCGAGCAGGTGGCGCGCCCACGAGCGGGGCCCTTCGACGGCGCCGAACATGATCGTGGTCGTCGAGCGCAGGCCCGCACGGTGGGCGGTGTCGTGCACGGCGAGCCACTGCGCGGTCGAGACCTTGTCCGGGCAGAGGACGCGGCGGACGTCGTCGTCGAGGATCTCGGCCGCCGTGCCCGGGAGCGAGGCCAGGCCGGCGTCGCGCAGGCGGGGAAGGTATGTGTCGAGCGGCTCCTCGAGCGTCGCCGCGCCCTGCCAGACCTCGAGCGCGGAGAAGGCGTGCACGTGCAGGCCCGGGACGGCGTCCTTCACGGCGGCGCAGATCGCGAGGTAGGTCTCGCCGGTGAACGCCGGGTGGATGCCGCCCTGGAGGCAGATCTCGACCGCGCCGCGCTTCCATGCCTCCCGGGCGCGGCGGACGATCTCCTCCGTCGGGACGAGGTACGGCTCGCCGCGGAGGTTCGCCGCGAGCTTGCCCTTCGAGAAGGCGCAGAAGCCGCAGCGGAAGTAGCAGACGTTCGTGTAGTTCACGTTCC
>Ga0214469_1000970_pt1 | contig 10519 bp, 9 predicted proteins | sample RVTome_10_FD_187340 | JGI IMG/M metagenome (GOLD analysis project Ga0214469, IMG submission 187340) | Soil microbial communities from uranium-contaminated site in the Upper Colorado River Basin, Wyoming, United States - RVT153D57 HiSeq ... | reverse complement strand
ATCAGACCCGAGGTCCGGGAGCAGATCGAGAGTCTCGGTGCTCGTTTCGTCGCTGCACCGGTGGACGAGTCGGCGGCTGCCGCCACCGGCTACGCCAAGGAGGTCTCCGACGAGACGCAACGGAGACAGCAGGATGCCCTCGCCAAGGTCGTCGCCGACTCTGACGTGGTGATAACCACTGCCCAGATCCCCGGTTCGCCTGCACCACTCCTCGTTTCCCGGGAGATGGTGGAGGGGATGCGACCCGGCTCGGTCATCGTCGATGTGGCCGCTCCCTCGGGCGGCAACTGCGAGCTGACCCGACCCGGGGAGACTGTCGACGTCGACGGTGTAAAGGTGATCGGCCCGACCGACCTCCCGGGCCGGGTCGCTCATGACGCCTCTCAGATGTACGCCCGAAACCTGGCCTCGTTCGTGGCCAGGATCACCGATGAGGACGGTCAGCGGGTCTACGACTTCGAGAACGAGATCGTCTCCGAGGCGTGCATCACCCACGACGGCCGGGTGACCCATTCGGTGGTGCGTCGGTCGATGGGTCTCGAGGTGGAGTCTTGAGCCCTCTCCTCGTCGGCATCACCGTGTTCGTCCTCGCCGCGTTCGTCGGTTTCGAGGTGATAAGCAAGGTGCCGCCCACCCTGCACACACCCCTGATGTCGGGTGCCAACGCCATCTCGGGGATCACCATCATCGGAGCCCTCAGCGCCGCCGGCCTCGGGGCGACTCCCCTGGCACAGATCCTCGGTCTCCTCGCAGTCGTCACTGCGACGGTGAACGTCGTCGGGGGCTTTCTGGTCACCGACCGGATGCTGGAGATGTTCAAGAGCAGGTCGGAGAGGGAGCGGCCCAAGCGGTGACCACCATCCTCTACCTTGCGTCCGCCGTCGCGTTCATCGTCGGGCTGAAACGTCTCGGGTCTCCCCGGACGGCTCGGTCGGGTAATCGGATCGCCGCCCTGGGGATGCTGGCCGCCATCGTGATCACCCTGATCACGGAGGGGATACTGAACTGGGGGGTGGTCGCCGGCGGGCTCGTCATCGGTGCGGTCCTCGGCGGCTGGGCGGCCGTGCGCGTCCAGATGACCGCCATGCCGCAGATGGTCGCCATATTCAACGGGTTGGGTGGTGCCGCCTCGGCGCTGGTCGCCGCTACCGAAGTGGTCGAGTCGGACATGGGCGGGCTCCCGGCGGAGACCATCGTCACGATCCTGATCTCGATGATCATCGGCTGGATCACCTTCACCGGCAGCTTCGTCGCCTTCGCGAAGCTGCAGGGGCTGGTTCCCGGCCGGCCCCTCCTGTTCACCGGCCAGAGGATCGTCAACGGTCTCCTCGTGGTGGCGGTGATCGGGTTCGCGGTCTGGGCGGGCGTCACCGGGAATGAAACGGGCTATTGGGTCGTCGCCGGGCTGGCGCTGTTGCTCGGGATCATGACCGTCGTCCCCATCGGCGGCGCGGACATGCCGGTGGTGATCTCTCTGCTCAACTCGTTCTCGGGTCTGGCTGCGGCGGCGGCCGGCTTCGTCATCGAGTCGAACCCGCTCATCATCGGTGGTGCTCTCGTGGGGGCTGCCGGGCTGATCCTGACCGTCCAGATGACCGAGGCGATGAACAGGTCGCTGGCCAATGTGCTCTTCGCCGGTTTCGGTACCGAAGGGGCCACCGAGGCGGCGACCATGTCGGACAAGCCGGTGAAGCGGGCCACACCAGAGGATGCGGCCATCACACTCGCCTATGCCGATTCGGTGATGATCGTACCCGGATACGGCTTGGCCGTGGCCCAAGCCCAGCATGCGGCCCGTGAGCTGGCCGACGCGTTGGAGGATCGGGGAGCGAAGGTGCATTACGCCATCCACCCGGTCGCCGGGAGGATGCCCGGGCACATGAATGTCCTGCTCGCCGAGGCGGACGTGCCGTACGAGCAGCTGCTCGACCTGGAGCAGGCCGACCCCCAACTGCCTCAGACCGACGTGGTTCTCATCCTCGGGGCCAACGACGTGGTCAACTCGTCGGCTCGGGACGATCCGGGCTCGCCGATCTACGGGATGCCCATCTTCAACGTCGACCGCGCGGGGACGGTGATCGTCGTGAAGAGAAGCCTGTCACCCGGTTTCGCCGGGATCGACAACCCCCTCTTCTACAACGACAACACGCTGATGTTCTTCGCCGATGCCAAGGACGCGCTGGAAGAGACCGTGTCCGCCCTCCGCCAGATCTGATTCAGGCGGCCTCGTTGGGGAGGATCACCGCCCGGCCTTCGATGTCGCCCGACTTGAGCGCCTCGTAGGCGGTCATGGCTTCGTCGAGGGGGTAGGTGGTGACGTGGGAGCGGATGAGCCCCCTTGCGCCCAGATTGAGCACCTCGATCAGTTCGTGACGGGCTCCCCAGTAGGTGGTCTGCAGACTGACCTCGTATGGGACCGAGAAGAACGAGAGCGAGAAGCTCCCGCCGCCGATCCCGACGATGGTCACGTCACCCATCTGCCGCGCCGCGGCGGCGCCCATGGCGATGGTGGGGTCGGCGCCCACACAGTCGATGACCACGTCGGCTCCCCGGCCTCCGGTGACTTGTCTGATCTCGCCGGCGGTTTCCTCTCCGGAGACGAAGGTGAAGTCGGCACCAACCTCCTCGGCCACTTTCAGGGCTTCTTCTCTCATGTCGACGGCGATCACCGACGCTGCGGTCATTGCCTTGAGGATCTGTACCGCCATGTGCCCGAGCCCTCCGACACCGATGACCACGGCGTGGGCGTCGGCGGTCAGCTTGGGCAGCGATCGCCTGATGGCGTGGTATGGGGTGAGCGCGGCGTCGGTGAGGGGAGCGGCCTGCGTGGGTTCGAGCCCGTCGGGGAGCGGCAGGAGGAACCTCGCGCTGGGGATGAGCATGTATTCGGCCATCCCCCCGTCGAGCCCCAGACCTCCGCCGCCGCCGGGAACCGGGGCCGCTTCGACGTTCTCGCAGTAGTTCTCGAACCCGGCGAGACACCTGACGCAGGTGCCACAGCCCCAGGGGCCGTACACCGCCACCGCCTGGCCGACTTCGAGGTGGTCGACACCCTCGCCGACGTCATGGACCCAACCGGCGTTCTCGTGACCGAGGGTGAAGGGCGGATTCCAGGGAACCGCCCCTGACTCGAACTCGTCCATGAGGTGGATGTCGGAATGGCAGGCTCCGGCTGCACCGACTTTGATCACTACCTGACCGGGCCCGGGTGTGGGCTCGTCGACATCCTGGAGGACCGGCTCTGACTTCCAGTCGAGCAGTCTGAGGGCGCGCATTGAGACTCCTTTCGCTGTCCCGAGGACAAGATTCGTCGCTGACCCTTGATTTGACCAGGGGACAAGGTCTCTAAACCCCCGGGGACCCCGCCCTGCGCGGGATGCCGATGAGCCTCGGCGACCGGCCCGAGCATTGTCTCCGACCAACAGGGCGGGTTGTCGATGACCTCTGTCACGGCCGTGACCGGTCCATGGCACGAGCCACGTCGAGACGGATCCCGGTCTCGGCCTCAGACACCGCAATGAGGGTCGCGATGGAACGCCGGTTGCGGGATCGACCGAGCAGTGGGCGACGGACCGGTGGCCCGAAGTTGACCCACCTTGGTGCGTACAGCTGTCCGCCGGAAGCTCGGGGGTCTGTCGCCGCCCGTAACTGGGGGAGAGCCCCCTCAGCGGGTGTCATCCCGAATCGGGCGGCCGTCTTCTCCCAGAGGTCTCCGCCACCTTCCCGTGCGGTGTTCACCTGGAGGTCGGTTCTGGTCAACCCGGGATGGGCGACCAGGCTCTGGGTGGGCGCCCCTGCCGTGCGGAACCGCTCCTCCAACCCGAGAGCGAAATGGAGATTGGCCAGTTTCGACTGCCCATAGGCTCGCCAGCGGTCGTAGTTGCCGACGAGATGGGGGTTGTCCGGATCGACGGGTCGGCCGAAGTGACGGGCGGTGCTGGTCACACTCACCACTCTCGAGCCGGCCGTATGGACGAGCAGGGGAAGGAGCCTGGCGGTGAGGGCGTGGTGACCGAGATGGTTGGTTCCGAACTGCATCTCGAACCCGTCGTCGGTGCGTCTCTCGGGGATCGCCATGACTCCGGCGTTGTTGATCAGGATGTCGAGACGGTCGTGGTCGGCGGTCACGGACCCGGCGAGGTCGGCGACCGAGTCGAGAGAAGACAGGTCGAGCTCTCTCACCTCGAGTCGGGCATTGGGGTGGGTGTCGAGGATGGCGGCTTGGGATGCGGCGGCTTTCGACTGGTTGCGGGCCGCCATCACCACCAGAGCGCCCTTGGCGGCGAGGGATCGGGCGTTCTCGAAGCCGAGACCGCCGTTGGCGCCCGTCACCAACGCGATTCGACCTGTTTGATCGGGAACGTCCGCTTCGGTCCAGCTCATGGTCGCTCCGACTGAGAGGTTGATCTTCAGGTCGGTGGGACCCAGCGTAGGTTCAAAGTGTCCGGCTAGTCGTTGGGTCAGCGGTCAGTCCGTCGACTCGATGCCCAACTCCTCGAAAATCCGGTGCCGTTCCTTCTCGTATTGGTCAATCGAGATTTGGGAGTTCTCGTAGCGGGCGCTGAGACGGGCGAACTCCTCCATCAAGGCATCCTCGTTCACGTCGGGCTCATCTGAGCTCTCGTTCTCCCGAGACTGCCGTTTCTCCCGCTTGGCCTGCTGCTTGTCCTGTCGCGCCTTCTCACGTTGGCGCTTCAGGACGCCCTCCCGGCCCCGCTTAGCCACGGGAGGGCATGCCTGAGGTTGGTTCTAGATACCTGATGGCTCAGCGACGCGGCTTGGCGACGTTGACCTTGATCTGGCGGCCGTCGACACTGTGGCCGTCCAGGGCATCAATTGCCTTCTGTGCTTCTTCGGCGCTCCCCATCTCGACGAATCCGAAGCCGCGGGAGCGGCCGGAATCGCGATCGGTGATCACCTGGGCCTTCGACACCTGACCGTGGGAGCTGAAGAGGGTCTCCAGCTCGGAGTCAGTCGTGGAGAAGGCGAGATTTCCTACGAATAGGTTGGTGGACATTGCTTGTTCCTTTGTTTGTACCGTCGAATTGGACACCGTGCCGACCGTGGGACATGTGCTGCAAGCACTATGTCTGGTCGCGACCTTCGACGATCCAAGGAGCGAAAGCAGGGCGAACACGCGTTGTCGCGTGCCCCCCCATTCTAACCACGATTCCCCGCTAGGGCTACGGGCCCCATTTTCCTCAGGAAGTACGGCCCGAATGAGGCGGAGAGACCCACACTTCTCGGGGCGCTGTGCCCGGATACGGGTCCCACTTCCTGAGCAGAGCAGACGTCAGGAGTCGTGGGCGATGGCCACCTTGCCCATCTGCTCGCCCGAGTCGAGGTAGCGCATCGCGGCGGGCAACTCGGCGAAGGGGAAGACTCTCGCCACCGGTGAGCTCGCCTTGCCCAGCCGGATCCAGTTGAGCGCCCGGGCGAACTGGCTGTGGTTGCCCATCGACGATCCAACGAGCTCGAGCTGTTTGAACCAGAGGACGGGCAGGCTCAGCTCGAACTTGGCTCCGCTGGTGGCGCCGCAGATGGCGATGCGACCGCCCGGCTTGGCAGCCCGCATCGACTGTTTCAAGGTGGCAGGTCCCACGTTCTCGATCACGAGGTCGGCCCCCCCGAGATCGGTCATCTCCTTGCCGAATTCAGCCGTTGAGTCGAACCCGGCGATCGCGCCTCTCTCGATCGCCCAATCGATCTTCTCCTGCGACCGTGACGTCACGTAGACATTCGCGCTGAAGACCTGTGCCAGCGACATCGCCGCCGCCGACACCCCGCCACCGACCCCGACCACCAGAACGTTTTCGTTCTCCTTGACCCGGGCCTTCTCCAACATGCGCAGGGCGGTGGTGCTGGCCAACCCGAACGAGCCGGCCACCTCCCAATCGACGGCCGAGGGCTTGGGCACGACGTTGATGGTGGGGACCACGATCTTCTCGGTGAAGGTGCCCGGCACCTGCTCGCCGAGGATCTCGAACTCAGAGCAGTAGACGATGTCGTCGTTGCGGCAGTGGTCACAATCGCCACAGGAGAGGGACGGGTCGACGACCACCTCGTCGCCGACCTCGAGCCCGCTGACGCCCGCTCCCACCGCGTCGATGACACCGGCGGCATCCGCGCCGGTGGTGTGGGGCAGGGTCTTCGGGGCTGGGAGGCCCTTCGACGTCCAGATGTCGAGATGATTGATGCCCGAATAGCGGATGGTGACACGGACCTCTCCCGGGCCGGGCTCCGGTTCGGGAATCTCGTTGAGGACGTACGAGTCGATGCCCTTGGTGTCTTCGAGCTGCCAGGCCTTCATCGGGGCGAGGGTAGCGTTGGGCTCCCCGTCCAGAGGAGAGACATTTGGCGGTCGAGTTGCCCCCCGATCGAGACGTGCACACGACTGCGGTCAGGGTGCGCTTCTACGAGCTGGACCCCTACGACCACGTCAACCACACCAACTACTTCTCCTACTTCGAAACGGCCCGGATCGAATACCTGACCGACCTGGGTTGGGGGCTCGATGTCCTCAAGGAGAGAGGCTTCCAGTTGGTCGTCGTGGAGGTTACGGCGCGATTCCTCGCCGCCGCCCGCTACGGCCAGGAGCTCACCATCCACACCTGGATCGAAGCGTTCGGGCGGGTGAAGTCGACGTGGCGTCAGGTGATGATGCGTGGTGATGAGGAGGTGGCGCGGCTGGTGGTCACGGCAGCCTTCACCGACCTGGAGGGTCGCCCACGCCGGCTTCCCCCCGAGTTCGTCGCCCGGTTGAACCAGAGTTAGGTGCGCCAGTCCACGTTGTGGACGAGCACCGGGTCGGCCACCCCCTTGAGCTCCACATCGTGGGCGTTGGACGTCGTGTAGGGCATGGGACCGGCCGCCTCGAGCAGGTCTGAGGAGACCACGATCTCTTCTCCGGCACCCAGGTCTCCGATGCGCGCGGCGACATGCACCCCGGCGCCTGAGTAGTCGTCCCGCTGCCTGGTGGCTTCGGCGAAATGGATTCCGATGCGCACGGTAGGGGCGAACCCGTGTTGCTGGCGGTGCTCGGCGAGCCGCCGTTGGATCGCGACGGCGCAGTCGATGGCGTTGCGGGGCGAATCGAAAGCGACGAAGAAGCCGTCGCCGGTGTGCCTCACCTCGTCGCCGTCGTGGTCTGCGAAAGCCGCCCGCAGCTCACGGTCGTGCCAGGCGAGGAGTCGGTCCCAGGCCTCGTCCCCAATCAGGCCGATGAGGTCGGTCGAGGTGACGATGTCGGTGAACATGAAGGTCTTGGTGAGCCGCTCACCGGGTGGTGAGCCCTCGACGGGCAGGCCCCCCTCTCTCTCCAGACGGATGAGGTCGGTGCGCGCGCCCAGCTCCTGATAGGTCGAGCGGGAGGCCCTGAACTCGAGTTGGGCACCCGCCTCGTCACCAGTGGCGAGCCGTGCCCTTCCCAGCAGCTCGCGGGTGCGGGCCGCCTCGTAGGGGAGGTCGATCTCCTGCCAGAGTCTCCAGGCACGGCCAAGGACATCCAGAGCCGCTTCGGCTTCCCCCTTGGCCAGGTCAAGCGATCCCTCACATGTCATCGCCGTGGCTCGCCAACTGGGGGCGGCGTATGTCTCGGCTATCTCGGCGAGTTCCCGTACCGCCTTCTCCGCGGTCTCGAAGTCGCCCGAGGCCACCGCGATCTCGGCCTGGGCGGGGAGGAGATGGCCGCGGGTGAGGAGGTCGGATGAGCCTCCGTCGACGCTGGCGGGGAGAGCTCCCGCAATCGAGCGCATCGCATCGTCGAGCTCGCCTCGATCCATCTTCAGCAGAGCGAATCCGGGTTGGGCAGGATGCCCGTACTGGTAGGCCCGCACGAAGGCTTCCTCGGCGGCGTCGAGGTCGCCCATGCGCCGGCGAACCTCTCCGATCTCGTAGTGGGCGAAGCCCAGCCCGTTCAAGAGGTGGAACCGTTCCATCTCGATACATGCCCCCCTGGCCTCGCGCTCCGCCTCGGACCAGGCGCCGCGAAGACGCTTCAACTCCGCCCGGTGCACCCGGCACACACCCGTGAACCCACCGAGGGAGTTGGTACGCATCCACCGTTCCGCCTGGTCGGTCCACTCACTCGCCCGGCGGTAGTCACCCAGGCTGCTGCAGATCCCCATCGTGTTGCAGTAGACGTCGCTGGAGGCGCGAAGATCGTCACCCCGCGACATCGCGAGCACGGACGCCTCGTCCACGAGCTTCATCCCCTCACGCCATTCACCCATGTAGGCCATCGCGATGCCTTTGAAGCTCATGGCCAGCGATTGCGGGCCGACCGCTTCTTGTCTCTGGGCGATCTCCATTGCTTCGTCGGCCAACTCGACGACCTTGTCGAGGTCCTGTTCGAGGAACAGGGCTGTCGCCAGGTGGAGGACTTTGAGCCAGGCATGGCCGACGGTCTCCGGTTGGCCGTCGAGGAGACGCTCGACCCGTGCCACCCAGCCCGTTGCCACCGACATGGCCATTCGTCGCATGGCGAGATAGGCGATGAGAGAGCCCACCCTCGCCGCCTCGCCGAGTCGGTCGCTCTTCACGAACTCGTCGTAGGCGCGCTCGAAGACGTCGACGGCCCGGTCTGGCTGGGACGACCACCAGTGGGCGTCGGCCAGGAGCATCAGATCGTCCCCATTCAGCCCGACGTCGCGATCCACCTCGGAGAGGGCCTGCACAGCCCTGTCCCAATCGTGGCTCCGGAACGCCTCTCTCCCGATCTCGAGAGTCTCGACGGCTGCCTCCTCCACTCGTGTCGCGGTCACCCTAGTTGAGAGGAGGGAGCCCTCTTCTGTGATACAGACAGGTGGACGCGCCCTAGGTCTGCTCGATGAGACGCCGGGCGAGAGTGCCCAACATCCCCATGGCCACGGTCGGTCTCTCCTCGAGGACCGTGAGCAAGTCTGAGGCGGACAGGGCCAGGCCGCGGACACCTTCCCTTCCGGCGTGGACGTTCGCCGACCGTGTCCCACCGGCGAGCAGCGAGAGCTCCCCGACGTGGTCTCCTTCGCCATAGGTTCTGACGATTCGTCGCTCGGCGCCCTCCCCGACACTCACCACGGCCGATCCCTCTGTCAGCACCAGCATCTCGTCGCCGATGTGGCCCTGGTGGAAGATCGCGGCGCCGGGCTCGTAGGTCCGCTCGGACGTCGCCCGGGCTATCAGGTCGAGATCCTCGGGGTCGAGATCGGAGAACATGCGGACTCGCTGCAACACGAGGACCCGCTCCATGACGTCGAGGATCGGTTGGGTCTCCGGTTGCTCCATGTCGGCCAAGCTTGCCACGTTCTCGGTTCCGCGACCGGAGAAGGAGTCTTCAGCCGCCACCCTGTGTGCCAGGGCGCGCAACCAGGGATCGAAGTCTTGGGCGAGGGTCTGCAGGGCGTCCTCGGCCGACGGCGGGGTCTTGGTCCCGTCCGGTTCCAGAAGGGGCAGGAGCACACCGAGGACGTCTCGTGCTCCGATGGTCTCCAGTGCCTCTATGGCCTGCGAGCGAGTCTCGGGGTCGGCGGATCTCACCCCTTTGGCCACCAGAGGCATGATCGTCCTGGTCCCGGTGGTCGTCATGGCGAGGAGAACCCACTCGGTCAACCGGCGACTGCGCATCTCGAGCACGGACAGCAAGGCACTCCGCCCCGGGCCGGCGTCTGTGGCGTCGAGGGAGGTGGCCAGCGAATCGAGGAGGGCGGCCCGCTCCGCCTCCTGACGGGCCCAGTCGCCCAACTGCTCCATGAGTCCGTCACTCGGGGTCAGAGCCCGGAGTGCACTCTCCGAGGCGATCACCGACCCGGTCTCCAGGGCTTCTACGAGGAGGGCTCTTCCCGCGGTGTCCCGGGCCAGGGCTGCGGCGGCCGCGGTCCTGACCCGCGGTGAGCGGTCCTCCAACCGATCTCTCAACGAAGCCGCGTCGACACCACTCCGTGGATAGGTCTCCGCTGCGGTGGCACGGACGAGAGGACTGCGATGAGCGAGGTAAGGCGTCGGGTCCACCCCTATAGAGGACCTGATCCCAGCCGTCTCCTCCAGGGCGGCCGCGACCGCGATGGGGTCGGCGCTGTCGAGCAGCTCGGATATCACCGCTCCTCCGGTTTCGCCTCCGACGATCGTGGCCGCGGCGGCCCGGACCCGGGGGTCGGGGTCGTCGAGAGCGGAGACGGCGATCGAGGCCCCATCCTCCTCGGGATGGGCGGCCAGGTAATGGATCACCTGGAGGCGGACCGCGGGCACTTCGTCGTTGATCGCCGTTGCGGCGTGGCTGGAGACACGTTCGGGCTCGATCGAGCACACCGAGTCGAATGCCGCCGAACGCACCCTCGGATCGGTGTCGCTCAGGAACTGCTCGAGATCGGAAGCGTCGACCCCTTCCCCGAGTCTGCCCATGCCTGCGACCGCCAGCGCCCTCGCGCCGGGACGTGGATCCGCGAGGTGCCCTTTGAGAACCCGCACCGAGTCGGCGTCGGTGGGGGTGAACACCGTTTGCGCCGGTGCGTCGAACAGCCCGATGACCCCGCGTCTCACCGCT
>Ga0214469_1000969_pt1 | contig 10521 bp, 9 predicted proteins | sample RVTome_10_FD_187340 | JGI IMG/M metagenome (GOLD analysis project Ga0214469, IMG submission 187340) | Soil microbial communities from uranium-contaminated site in the Upper Colorado River Basin, Wyoming, United States - RVT153D57 HiSeq ... | reverse complement strand
CCAGCGGTGGCGGCGTCAACCGGCGGGAGGCGACACGAACTCGAAGTGGCCGGCGTCGGGCACGAGCCAGCTGTCGCCCGACACGAAGCCCCAGCGCCGGAAGATGTCGACCAGCCGGGGGTCCTGGACCGACTCCAGCCCGGTGGGGTTGCTGCCGAAACCCATGTCGAAGGCGACGCCCCATGCGTGGCGGGACACGCTGTCGCTGCCGGCGACGAAGCGGGGATTGAAGCAACCGTCGTATCCCGCCTGTTCGACGAGCCCCGCCAACCCCGCGTTCTCGATCTCCGCCAGCGCACGCACCAGCGCATCGACGATTCCCCGGTGGCAACGCACGGAGCCGAGGATCGGTACCTGGCGGGTGACGATGTTCTCGGCCTGCCATGCGGGATCCTGCTCGAACCCTCCCGCGGCCCCGGCCCGGTAGCTGAACTCACGGAAGCGTGCCTTGATCCGCGCCTGCGGCAGCACGGCATCGGCGTGGCGCAGGTAGGGGGTCTCGCCTGGGCCCCGGAAACGTACGACGGTGCCGGGCGAGAGCGCCATCCGCAGGTGGTCCTCGAGCGCCGGCCGGTCGCCCCGATACGCCACCAGCAGGTAGCGGGGCGTGGCGATGCCCAGGCCCACGCCGGTGGGGAGGTTGACGGCCAGCTCGGCCCCGCCGATGCTGGCGTCCTCGACGATCGCCGACACCACCACGGACTGGCCGCGGGCCAGCTCGATCACCCCACCAACGGCGAGGCGCCGGAGCTCCGCCGACGTGCGTCCCAGCACGGCGTCGCCCTGGCGCAGGCCCGCGATGGCGGCCCGGTCGGCGACGGATACGAAGTCGGCGTGGCGCGCAGGGTCGACCGCGGCCGCGTCCAGGGGTATGGCCCAACCGGGAGCCAGGGCCTCTACCCGCGCGCCCTCCATGTCGCGGGAGCCCACCAGGTCGAGACCGCCCGCCCGTACCAGCGAGGTGGCACTGACGCTGGGAAGGGCGGCGGCCGCCGGTTCGAGCCCGGGATCGAGCCCGCGGCCGGCACCGCTGCGGCTCCACGCCAGCAGCACCGACGGGACCGGCGCCGGCGGAGCGTCGGTGGTGGGCGGCGGCAGCGGCCGGGTCGAGGGCGGCGTCGTCACCGTCGCCGCGTCCCGTTCCGCCAACGCCGGGCGGGGCGAGGCGGGGTCGTCGGGCTGGGGATCGACAGCCTGGATCGCCAGCATCACACCGCCGCCCAACAGGCCGCCGGCCAACGCCGCCCCGAGGATCACCGCCAGGCGTTTCAATGGGATGCCGGCTCCAGTGCCCCGGCCACGGCGAGCAGCTCGGGGAGCGTCAGGCTACGGCTGGACAGGCTATGGGTCGTCCCGTCCTCCACCCACTCGAGCTGACCGCGCTCGATGCTGTAGCGACCGACGGCACCCCGCACCTCGACGCCAATGGCGTCGCCGTCGGCCGGAGGCGTGAGCTGGTCGACGTCGCGCTGGACGAGGGTGAAGCCCAGGTCGCCGGCGCCTGTGTACACCTGGGTGACGGTGCCCTCGGCAATCCGGATCGCCGGCGGGCCGTACCCGTCGATCTCCTGCGCCGCCACGAGGCCGGGGAGGACCTGGGCGGCTTCGGCCAGCGTCGCGGTGGCGGATTCGTCCCACGACCGCGGTACCGGCAGCCCGGTGACGCCCAGGCCCGCGGCGGCGGTCCGCAGCGTGCCGGCGGCCACGCTGCCGCTGACGACGACATCGAGGCCGTCACTGTGGAGTGCGATCTTCCGGCCGTCGTCGCTCACGTAGCCGACCCCGCCACCCAGATCGATCGTCCGGACGCTGGTCCCCAGCCCCCCGAACAGCCGGCCGCCCGACCAGTTCCGCGTCGATCGCACGGCCAGCCAGGCACGGCCGTCGGTCCACGAGCCGACAGCGATCGTGGGGCCGCCGGTCGCGGTGATCGTGCCCGACCGATAGGACCGGAAGCCGTCGGGCAGCTGCGCCGGCGCGGGGGCGTCCCCACCCTCCACGGGACGGAATCCACCGTCGACGTTCTCGTCGGCGGCCAGCCGCTCCGGGGTGGCGAACGCGTTGTCGCCCAGCGGTTCGTTGATCGCCACCGAAATGACCACGAAGTCCAGGACGACGTCGCCGGGTCCCTCGGTCGTTCCCTGGCCGCTCGCCCAACGGGCCCGATCGTCGCCGTCACCGGCCCTCACCGTCACCGCCAGCGGCACGAGATGGTCGTCGTCGAGCCAGAGCTCGACCGGATCGCTGGGGTGCACCGCCCGCAAGTCGCCGGCCACGGCCAGGCCGTCGAGGAACGACGCGATCTGCGCCGCCGTGACGGCGACGCCAACGGCGCGCCGACCCGCGATCGCCCGGGTGCCGAGCCCGGTGGGCGTCGACGCTGCCGGGGTGAAGCTGTCGACCGGGTTGATCAGCTCGAGCGGAACCGGGGAGCTTTCCGAGAAGGGCTCGCGTCCCGTGACGGACCGGACCCATCGCCGTCCTCCCTCGGGGCACGGCGTCTGATCGGCGAGTGGGGCGCACGCCCGCACCGCCGACTGCCACCACCGCTCACCGTCCATCACGAGCTGCGCCTCGACGGCTCGCGATCCCGGCTCCCGCAGGCTGAGGGCGAGCGATTCCGGCGCCTGGTAGACCAGCCGCCCTTCGAGCCGGCGCTCGCCGCCGTCCCCGGGGAGGCCCCCCGCCACGAGCCGGAAGCCGGCGTCGATCGAGTCGATGCCCGTCTGCGCCGCCACCACCCGGTCCGGCAGGTCGGCGGCCGCCGGGGAGCGGGGTTCCAAGCGGAGGCCGACGAACGCCACCCCCGCGGCCATGCCGGCGATGGCCGCCAGCGCGGCCGCCACCACCAGGGGCCGCCGGGGTCGGGGCGGCGACGCCCGGCCGCCCCGAAGACCGCCGTTCGCGTGGCGTCCCGAAGTCTTCGACGTTCCCAGGTTGGCCAGGACCGCGGGTGCCACGTCGGGAACGGCATCGACGGCCTCGAACCGGAGCTCGGCCCGGAGCCGCTCGGCGTGGCGCTCGAAACCGGAGCACTCGGAGCAGGAGCCGAGGTGCTGGTCCACCTCGCTCGCGTCGGCCCCGCCACCGGGCAGCTCGCCGTCGAGGCGGAGCGAGATCGCCGCCTGGGCGTCGTCACACCTCACCGGGTGCCCTCTCCTCGTCGGCAGTCGACCAGCGGTGCAGGCGCGACCGGGCGCTGAACATGCGGCTCTTGACGGTGCCCTCGGGAACGCCGAGCACCCGGGCCACCTCGTGATAACGCAGGCCCAACACCTCGACCAGCAGCACGGCCTCGCGCAGGTCGACCGGCAGGCTGGCGAGGGCCGCCTCGATCTCGGCGCGGGCGTGGGGCGCGGCGGCCGATGGGACCGGCGGCGGCGCCACCGCCGTCAGCCGGGCCCGTCGCTGGCGTGAGCGGAGCTCGTCGATGCCGGCGTTGCGGGCTATCTGGAACACCCAGGTCGAGAACTTGGCCTCGAACGTGAACGTCGGCAGGCGGCGGAACACCCGGAGGAACGTCTCCTGGGTCACGTCCTCGGCCACGGTCGCGTCCCCCAGCAGCCGGCGCAGGAACCGCCACACGTGCTGCTGGTAGGCGCGCACGAGCTGCTCGAACGCCGCCAGCTCGCCTCCCACGGCAGCTCGGATGAGCGCCGGCTCCGGTTCCTCCACGCGTTGCCCCTCTGTCACCGGGCGTGCCCATGGTGATGGGCGGCCGGCTGCCTGTCCATCGCGTGGATCCGCCGCTGCTCACAGCTTGACGTGCACCGGCCGGGGGTCGTCGTCGGATGCCGGGGGGCCGTGCTGGCCGTTGACCTGACGCACGACGATGCGGGGCTCCCGGGGGCGCCAACGCCAGGCCAGCCACCACACGATCAGGAGAGCCCCAGATCCCATGACCCAGGCGACGACCTCGCTCGGGATGCCGCCGGCGGGATCGGTACCGGCCCTCCCGGCCGGGGATCTGCCCGCATCGGCGACCGGTGCGGTCATCGGTGGCCTCGTGGTGGCGGCGGTAGCCGCCGGTTGAGGCTCCGGCGGGGCCGGGACCGCGGTCGGCGTCGGCCGATAGCCGGCGCGGACCTCGGCCGCGGTGACGCTCCAGTCGTCGAGCTGGTCGCAGGCGGCGGCGCAGACGGGGTCGAAGATCAGGGCGTCGTCGTCCAGGTACCGAATCACCGGCTCGTCCAGCGGCCACTGGCGGACGACGGGCCCTTCGGGGTCGACGCCCACAGGCACCGACGAGAAGTCGAAGAGCCACCCGAGGGTCATCGTGCAGGGGTCGTTGCAGACCACTACGGCATACGTGTCCGGGCGAAGGTCATCCGGCAGCCGGAACGTCAGGCCGACGCGCAGTGCCCCGAGAGCGCGCGTGTCCGAAGTCTCCTCGGCCATGACATGGCCCAACCGAAGATCGGTGGGATGCACCCAGGGCGAGGGACCCCCGTCGCGTTGCGCGTCGCGCTCGACGACATAGGAGTCGACCCGGAGATATGCGTACCAGGGGCCCAGCGCCCGCCAGTCGGGTTGGTTCTGGGGGCCGCTGCCGGTCAGCCGCGTGGCTACCGGCTGGGTGTAGCCGACGAGTGTGACCTGCTGGCCCGGCTCGTAGCGGTCACGATCCGGGTACATCGAATCACCTCCGCCCGCGCTTGCCGGAGTGGCGGCCATCAGCGTCAGTGCCGACAGCGCCGCCGCGGCCGCCGGGGCGCCGATCCCGACTCGAGCCCATCTCTCCCCCACGCGCGCCATTGCCAGCCTCCTCGTCGCTCCCACGTCATATGACGAACGGGCGGCCGGTTTGGTTCGCCCTGCTGGCAGCGGGCGACACTCTGTATGGCAAGCGGGACGCATGCTCCCGCGGCACCGGCGGTGGGTCTGTCAGGCGGCGTCGTCGAACAGGCCTGGTGCGTCGAGCCGCGATCCCGAAGCCGGCGGATCGCCGCCGCGTGGCGGGCCGGTGGCGTGGTGGTCGGGGTGCCGCGGGTCGTCGGGCGGGACCATCGGTCGTGGACCGGTGCCCGGCACCAGCGCCCAACCGCGCCTTGTCTTCAGGTCGTGGTGGTGGTCGCAGAGGCGGTCGATGTTGTCGAGGGTGGTCTGGTGGACGGCGGTCCAGGGTGTTCGGTGGTCGTGTTGGATGCCTTGGTGGTGGAGCCGGGGGCAGCCGAGCACGCTGCAGGCCGGTGAGCTCCAGAGCAGGGCGATGCGTTGGGCCATGGTGGGGCCGCGGCCCAGGTGGGTGACGTTGGCGATGTCGACACCATTGGTGATGACCAGCTTGAGTATCGACTCGCCGAGGAGGCGGCGGGCGGCGTCGACCGGCACCGGGCCCACCCCGGCGATCTCGCACAGGTCGCCGCTGTCGGTGTGGCCCCGGACCAGCGCCGTGAGGTCGACCCGCAGCAGCGCCAGGTGAGTGGGGTCGACCGACCTCCGGCGTGGCGCCGGCGAGTCGTGCATGTCCGCGGGCGCCGGTGTCCGCTGCCGTGAGGCGGCGGGGGCTGAGTCGTCGCCGGCGGCAGAACGGATGGTGCCGGACTGGTCGGCGTCGGTACGGGAGGCCATGGCACTTTGGGTGTGGTGTCGCCGAGCCAGCTCGATCAGGGCGTCGAAGGCGTAGGCCTCGCGGGGTTCACGGCGGCCCTGCTTCCTGGCGGCGTGGAACAGCTCGTCGATGATGGGATCCAGCGCGGCGTTGAACCGGGAGCCGGCGTCGGGGGTGCCGCGGGCTGCCAGGTTCCAGGCTCCCTCGCCGTCGGTCCAGCGGCGCAGGCGCCGGTCGTGGTGGATCCGCCGGTGGGTGGCCTCGGGATCGGGGTCGGCCTGGGCCCTCGTCCGCGCGCACGCCTCGCGGAGCTCGGACAGGCTCGCGTTCGCCGCCTTGTGGAGCAACGCCCGCTCGGCGGCGGGGTCGGCGGTGGCGGCGTCGGCGATCTGGTCGGCTTGGGGACGGGACAACTCACCGCGCCGCAGCGCCGCCGTCGTCTCCGGCAGTGCGGCCACCTTCTTGGACGTCTCCAACGACGACCGCGCTGTGCCCAGCGACGCCCCCGACTTGCGGGCCAGGTACTCCGCGGTGCCGCGGTCACCGGCCCGTCGCGCCACGCCCGACTCGTCGACCCGGGCCGCGAGCAACGTCTTGGCTGCGCCCGCCAGACGCTCGATGGCGTCGTAGGCCTGCCACATCGCCGCCGCGTCGCCCAACGGCACATCACCCGGCACCAGACGGCTCATCTGCAGGCGCAACGCCGCCTGCAGATCCTTCACCTGCCGAAGCTGGACTCCTACGAACACGCGTGCGATGTTACAGCACTAGCTGGTGCCTGTCAGCACTTTTTGCCAAGTTTCCAGGTATATCTTGTGATCCAAATGTTTCCTCGGGTAGCGAAGGCGCGCCGAACCCGGCTCCATCTGGACCGACGCCGGGACCGCCGTCACCCGGTGGTCGACGGGCGGTCGGCGGCGTTGAGGTCGACATCCAGGTTGCCGTCGGCGTCGACCGTGACCGGATAGGTCGGCAGCCCGGCGCCGTCGGCGGGGAACTCGCGGCCGTCGCAGTCGCCGCCGACCTCCTCCGACGAGTCCAGCAGCCGGAAAACCTGTGCCTCGGGGTCCCACTGGATCGTGCACTCGCGCGACACACCCGGCGGCCGCGCCGCCAGGGCGATCCAACCATCCTCGGGGTCGTCGCCGAGGTGCTGGAGGACGATGTCCCGGTCGCCGCCGGCGGTGTCGGCGTAGAGGATCGGTCCCTCCTCGGCCACCCGTTCGGCGGCGTCCTCGGCGTCCTGCTCGGCGAAGGTCTCCGAGCCCAAGCGCACGTCCACGGTGCCCCGGTTGGCGAGCACGGCCAGCGCCGCGGCGACGCCGATGGCCACGATCACACCGCCGGCCGCCACCGCCAGCGCCCGCCCGGCGTGGCCCTGCGAACGGGCTACGGGGCTCACGACGCAGCGGGCAGGACGGACTTGGGGCCGGTCGGCGACATGCCCGTAGTATCGCTAGCCGGCATCGCCGACTTCGAACCCGGTCGGCCCTGCCATCGCGACACCAGATCATCGGATCATCGGGAGGGCCCGCCCTTGGATCTCTACGAGTACCAAGGCAAGCAGTTCTTCGCCCGCTACGGCATCCCGGTGAGCCCGGGCGAGGCGGTCACGAGCGTCGACGAGGCGGTGGCCGCCGCCGACCGGATCGGCTACCCCGTGGTCGTCAAGGCCCAGGTGCAGGTGGGCGGGCGCGGCAAGGCCGGCGGGATCAAGCTCGCCAACGACGCCGACGAGACTCGTACGCACGCCGGCAACATCCTCGGGATGGACATCAAGGGCCACACGGTCGAAATCCTGTGGATCGAGCGGGCCTCCGACATCGCCGAGGAGTATTACGCCAGCTTCACCCTGGACCGCTCCGCCAAGAAGCACCTCGGCATGCTCTCGGCCCGGGGGGGTGTCGACATCGAGGCCATCGCTGTCGAGGATCCCGACGCCATCGCCAAGATCTGGGTCGATCCCGTCGACGGGCTCACGGAGCAGCAGGCCAAGGCCTGGGTGGCCGCCGCCAAGCTCAACCCCGAGGCCAACGAGGGAACCGTCGACATCCTCCTGCAGCTCTACAACGCGTACGTCGAGGGTGACGCCGACCTGGTGGAGGTCAACCCGCTGATACTCCTCAACTCTGGCGGGCCCCGCACGGGCGAGGTGCACGCGCTCGACGCCAAGGTCACGCTCGACGGCAACTCCGTGTTCCGCCACCCCGACTACGAGGCGTACGACGCCACCCAGGTGCGTGACGAGCGCGAGCAGGCGGCGCACGACAGGGGCCTCCAGTACGTCGGGCTCGACGGGTACGTGGGCGTGATCGCCAACGGCGCCGGCCTGGCCATGTCGACCGTCGACATCGTCAATCAGGTCGGCGGCGAGCCGTCGAACTTCCTCGACATCGGCGGCGGCGCCTCTGCCGAGGTGATGACCGGCGCTCTCGAGGTCATCACCAACGACCCCAGTGTCCGCTCGATCTTCATCAACATCTTCGGCGGCATCACCAAGGGCGAGGAGGTGGCCAACGGCATCGTGGCCGCCCTCGGCCGGGTGGACATCGACCAGCCGATCGTGATCCGCCTCGACGGCACCAACGCCGATCTCGGCCGGGAGATCCTCGAACCGCACCTGTCCGACAAGCTCCAGATGCAGCCCACCATGGTCGACGCCGCCCGGACCGCGGTCGCCCTGGCCGGCGCGGGCGACGGCGAGCCGGAGGCGAGCCGATGAGCGTCTTCGTCGACGAGGCGACCAAGGTCGTCTACCAGGGCCTCACCGGCAGCCAGGGCCGCTTCTACGGGCTGCTCAACCGCGAGTACGGCACCCAGGTCGTCGCCGGGACCAACCCGCGCAAGGCGGGCAGCGACGTCGACGGCATCCCCGTCTACGCCACGGTGGCCGACGCCGTCGAGGCCACGGGCGCCACCGCCAGCTGCATCTTCATCCCCGCCCTCGGCGTGCGGGACGCGGTGATCGAGGCCGCCGAGGGCGGCGTCACGTTCATCGTCTGCATCACAGAGGGCGTGCCGGCCCACGACGAGGCCTGGTTCTTCAACAAGCTCAGGCGCGACTTCCCCCAGGTGCGGCTGCTGGGCCCCAACTGTCCGGGCATCATCAGCCCCGGCAAGGCCAACATCGGCATCACCGCCGGGCACATCGCCAAGGCCCCGGTGCCGGGACAGGCGGCGGTCGGCATCGTCAGCCGCTCCGGGACGCTCACCTACCAGGCTCTCTACGAGTTGAAGCTCAACGACATCGGGGTTTCGACCTGCGTCGGGATCGGCGGCGATCCGGTGCCGGGCACGTCGTTCATCGACTGCCTAGAGGCGTTCGAGGCCGATCCCGACACGCACGCGGTGATGATGATCGGCGAGATCGGCGGCTCCGCCGAGGAGGAGGCCGCCGAGTTCATCGCCTCGAAGATGACCAAGCCGGTCGTGGCCTACGTCGCCGGCGTGACCGCGCCGGCGGGCAAGAAGATGGGCCACGCCGGTGCCATCGTCTCCGGCGGCAAGGGCACCGCCCAGGCGAAGATGGACGCGCTGCGCGACGCCGGCGCCAAGGTCGGCCTCAACCCCACCGAGGCCGGCGAGCTGATGGTCGAGGTGGTCCGCGACCTGGGGTGAGCGTCAGTTCGCCGGTGCTGGCGGCAACGGGGAAGACGGCGGTGGCTGCGGTGGCGCCGGTGGCTGCGGCGACGGCGGTTGTTGCGGCGGCCCCGGTCGCTGATGCTGCCAGGGGACCGGTGGTTGCGCCGGCTGCTGCTGCCAAGGGACCGGTTGTTGCCAGGGACCCTGTTGTTGCCCGGCGCCCGGTGGCTGCCACGCGGCTGCCCCGGGACGGCCGAACACCGACGGTCCCGGCGTCATCTGCGGCGACTCCCCGGTCTGCATGTGCAGGAGCTGGGCGCCGAGCGCGACCGCCCCTCCCACGATCAGCAGGGCGATCCCGATGCTGGTGGGGCTGCTCTCCTGCATGGCATCGGCGATGACCAGGACGATGCCGAGGGCGACACCGCCCGCCCCGATGACCGTCGACGCCCGGCGGCCGCTGCGGGCGCCGAGCCAGGCCACCACCAACCCGGCGACGATCGATGCGGCGCCGGCGCCCGCCTCCTCGAGGTCCTCGCCGAGAAACGCGATCCCGACCGGTATGGCGACGAGGGACGCCACGACGAACGGGGTCGCCGTCCCCGCGAACCCCCGCCGGTCGAGCAGCCGGGCGGCCACCAGGTAGGCAGCCCCGAACACCAGCGAGATGATGCCCAGGGTCGTGGGGTCGGGCTCTGCCGCCTGGCTGTCGAACTCCTCCTCCCCGGGGAAGCCCTCGTCCCCGGGAAACGGCTCCTCGGGCACGAAGGGACTCTCGTCGACGAAGGTCGTCTCGAACCCGGCGGAGAACGGCTCCTCCGTGAGCTGGAACGCGAGCAACACCACCGCTGCCAATCCGGCGCCGAGCAGCAGGGGACGACCCCGCGCCGGGCCGATGACATACGACACCAACCACACCAGCGCGGACAGGGCCAGGATCCCCTCGGCCGACCACGGCGGGACGCCGTCGCCGTCGAAGGTCAGAAAGTAGAAGAGCGGCGGCACCGCCAGCGCGATCGCGGTTACGCCCGCGGTCGCGGCCGGGCTCTCGGCGAACAGGTGCAGCAGGACGTAGCCGGCGGCGGCCACCACCAGGCACAGGATGATGCCCGGCACCCGGGACCCGTCGTCGAACCCCTCCTCGCCCACCTGGGCGTCGCCGGAGATGATCACGACGCCCGCGACGGCCAGTGCGCACCCGGCACCGGCGAGCGAGATCCACAGCCGCGGCTCGGCTCGCCGTCCAGCCCAAGCGCCCAGTCGGGCCAGGAATCCAACCCCTTCAGGAGCCATCGGGCCGACTTTCAGACCGCCGTCTTGTCGAGGTCCACGAATGTCCGCCTCTCGTCACCGGAGTCGTTGACACGGCCCCGAAGCGCAGGCGCACC
>Ga0214469_1000968_pt1 | contig 10530 bp, 8 predicted proteins | sample RVTome_10_FD_187340 | JGI IMG/M metagenome (GOLD analysis project Ga0214469, IMG submission 187340) | Soil microbial communities from uranium-contaminated site in the Upper Colorado River Basin, Wyoming, United States - RVT153D57 HiSeq ... | reverse complement strand
GCCATGCCAGTTGGCACCGAGTCGATAGCAGAGGTCTCTGACTTCGATCGCCCGGTCGATCTGCTGGTCCGGCACCTCCCCGCCCAGCCACTTGTACTCGACCATCACCGACGCCGCCGGCCCGAGCCTCTGGATCTCTTCGGCGGCTTCGCCCCTGCGCATTGCGTCCCAGACCCATGACTCGCCCTCGGGCACCCCGCGGCGAATCAGCACCTTGGCCAGTGTCATGGTTGTGGTGGCCCGCGATGTCGTCATCACGGCACTGCGCTCGAGAAGGGCGCGTGACAGCTCTTCGGCCACGTCCCACTCCCCCCGCAACTCGTGCCAGACCGCCTTCTCGGTCTGTGCGTAGGACTCGAAGGCCGGCATCTCGGCGTCGTTCATTATCTCCATGCCCCGCTCGATCCACTCGATCGCAGGATCGAGCTCTCTCACATGCAGATAGCCCCAGCCGAGGTTCATGGTGGCCCTCGCCTGATCGTGGCTCAGACCCAGCTCCGATGCGATGCGGAAGCTCTCCTCGATCTCGGCGACTCCGTCGGGATAGTGGTTGTTCATCTGCACCGAGCCGATGTTGTTGAGAGCATGGGCCCTCACCTCTGAGGGATGGTCGCCGGCGAGGGCGAGAGCCGTCTCTGCGCAAGTGATCGCCTCCTCTTCCTGGTTGGCCAGCATCGCCAGCTGTGACAGTGTCGAATAGGCCATCGCCAGCTGCTCCCCAGCGATCGGAGTGAGCACCTCGACCGCCTCTCTGGCATGGGCCATGGCCTCGTCCCGCCGGCTCCTCACCCAAGCGATCCGGCTGGCTACGAGCAGGGAACGGCCCAATGCCTCTGGATCTGCGAGTTTGCGACGGATCTCGACCGCCTTCTCGATGAGCGTCGACCCGGTTTCGGTCGAGAGGTACTCCTCGTAGGCCCACAGGTCGTAATGGTCGGCGAGCTGCTCTGCCGTCATGGCCCCGAGATGCGGCTCCAATGCTCTCAGATTGGCGACAGCCTCGGAGTGGCTCTCCATGCCTGCAGCCCTGCGGGCGGCCTCGGGGAGAATGCGCACCATGGCTTCGGCGTCTTCGGCCTCCCGGGCATGATGGGCCAGCCTTGCCAGGTCGAAGCCGAGACGCTCTGCCGCCTCCAGGCAGACCAGGTTGAGGCGACGCCTTTCAATCTCGGCGAGATCGCCCTCCACGGCGCGTCTGGCCAACTCGTGGCGGAAGGTGAGTGAGTCTCCGCGTACCTCCAGGATTCCCGCCTCCTCACACTCGGCGATGGCGTCGGCGACCTCGCCCATGATTTCGGCGGCCATGCGGATCTCGATCCTGCTGGGAGCTACCGATGCCAGCTCGACGATCGCCCGGGCGTCGTCGGATAGCCGCTGCACCCGGGCGATGACCGCATCGCGAATCGACTGCGGCACGTGGTCGGCACCTGCGGCCACGACTTCGGACACGAAGAACGGGTTGCCTCCGGTCAGCTCCCAGAGCGTGTCCACATCCATTCGGTTCCCGGCGATCTCGGCCACGCCCTCCCGACTCAGCGGTTGGAGCGGAATTCTCTCCACCACCCCATAGGGGAGGTCACCCAGAGCGACACGGAGTGGATGGTCTCCGGGCACCTCGCCGTCTCGATAGGTGAGGATGAGCACGCCGTGGGTCCGATCGATGCGCCGCCCGAGAAACTTGATCAGATCGAGGGTGGCCTCGTCGGCCCAGTGGACATCCTCGATGGCTACCACCGTCGGCCGCATCGTTCGGGAGACGAGATCGAGGAGGGCCCGAAACGCGACCTGTCGGTCTTCTTCGCCGAGAGCGGCCTCCAGACTGGGCTCATCGAATGCCATGTCCCACACCGGGCCGAGGGGCCGTGCGGTCAGGAGGTCGTCACAGCCTCCCCACAATACGTGAGAGTCGTCGAGGCTCTCGACGAAACTCCTGGTCAGCGAGGTTTTGCCGATCCCGGCCTCGCCACGGATGAGAGCGACTCTGCCGTGCCCCTCCCGGGCTTCGTCCACCAGGGCGGAGAGCCGACGCAGGGCCTCATCGCGTTCGAGGAGGATCATGGCGGGACGTTACCCGGGGCTCGACATCGGACAGAGTCAGTCGCGGGAGACTTCGAGAGGGCTCAGCCGGCCCAGTGACTCGGCCACCACGATGAGATCGTCGCCCGATTCGAACCTGAAGTCGGTCGCCAGGTTGTTGATGGTCTTGCCGTTCCTGTTCACCGCGAGCAGGGTCGCTCCGTGCTCCTTGCGCATCAGTGCCGACACGTCGTCGATCGAGAATCCGACCACCTCGTTGGGAAGCTCCACCCGATAGAGCTCCGAGCCCTCACCTCCCGAGACGAGATCGGTCACCAGCTCGGACAGCCCCGGGTAGAGCGCGGAGCGTGCCAGGAGATGGGCGGCGAGCTTCGACGTGATCATCACCTCGTCGACGTCGGCCCGCTTGAAATGAGCCACATGGTCGGGGTTGTTCACCTCGACGACCGTGCGGACCTGGGGAGCAACGCTCTCGATGGCGAGCACGGTCAGGATCGAAGACATATCCGCCTCGTTCGAACCGTCGGCCGGGCAGATGATGGCGGTGCGCGCCGTCTCTATCCCCGCGCGCTGCAGGTCGGACTCGTTGGAGGGGACCCCGCGCACGAAGTAGACGTCGCTGCTCGCCGGGCTCCGCTCGAGATCGCAGAGCAACACCAGCTTGGACTCGTAGTCGTCACTGCTCAGCTCTGTGATCAGATCGCGAGCGGTGGCGTTCCACCCGCAGATGACGATGTGATCCCGGTAACCCGCTGCACCCATTCCTTGTCCCTCCTTGAGCAGGAAGTCTATGACGAAACCGACGAGCGCTCCCGTGATCGTGGCCACGATGGCCACACCGAACAGCCCGAGGAGCCAACCGGTGACCCAGCCGACAGGGCTCGTCACATAGGAAGCGTCACCCTGGCCGAACACGGTGGTGACCGACCAGTAGAGCGATGCTCCCAGATCGGTGAGAGTCCTCTCGGTCTCCGCCAGCCAAACGACGATGGCGGCCACACCGAGGACTACCGCCAATCCCGTCACGAGTGAGAAGAAGAACTTCCGGTCGACCTTCTCCGAGACTCGCTTCAGGTGCCAGGAGACCCGCCGCAGAAACGGTGAATCGACCAGAGAGCGCAACTTGCCCATGACCGGCGAGAAGTTAGCAACCGTCGACAGCGGAGGGATGGCCATGCACTAGTGCGCATGGTCATCTATTAGATGATCCTCAGGATCGGTGACCCCAGATGCCGATGACCTCGGTATATGGATCGCCCCCACATGCCGAGCCCGTCAGGTAGCGGCTGCAATCAATGTGGGGGCGAGCCAACCTTCCTCACTCCCGACGGGCTCCTCTGTCGGGACCATCTGCACCTCGAGGACGAGTGGGACGATTGGCTCCCCCTCGCCCGCAAGGTCAGTCGACAGCGCACCGTCCGCCCGAACGGCGGCTCGGCCGAATGACGAGTGACGGTGTCGACCCTTCCGTCGACGGCCGGTTGCCTGGGGAGAGCGACCGGTCCTCGACGGGGCTGGGAACCATTCTGTGAAGATCTGTCGCGAGGGGGTCGCGACAGATCTTCACAGAACGGCATTGAGCGGCGGCACTCAACCAGTCAAGTCTTACGAACCACGGTCTCGGCCTCCCCTGGCTTCCAAATCGTGATGACTAGCTGGTTGTCCTCTAGCTCGATCGAGGATGCGCCAGTTATGTCAGCGACGTAGAAGGGGTCGAATTTCTCGCCGCGGACGTCGAACCCGCTCGCCTCGAAGAGATCATCGGCGAACCGTTTGTGGATGGCCTCGTCCGCCAGGTGGACTGCCTTGGCCCAGATCTTCACGTCACCGTCGGCGAGGTGGGGGTCGACGGTCGCCGTGTGGAGACAGAGTCGCGGGTCACGATCCAGATCCTTGTACTTGGAGGTGTCGGGCATACCCACCATCACCAGTTCGGGCTCGACGATCCGCGGCTCGAGAGGACTTATCCGTGGATATCCGTCCGAGCGGATGGTGGCCATGAGGCACAGATTCTGGGCGTCCGCATGTCTTCTCACGAATATCTCCGCGATGTGCGGTGCCTCAGCGGCGAATTCACTCCAGTTGACCATGCCGCTCCTTTCGGTGACTTCGACTCGGTCAGTAAACCAGAGTCGGATCTCAGCGAAAGACGGGAGACTCCGCTCGTTGCGGGTCAGACCGCAGGCTCGGGGACAGGCTCGTTACGAGCTTCCTCGCTCGACGTCTCCACCCCCGCAGCCACCGGCAACGTGACGGTGACCTGGGTCCCCTCGCCGACGACGCTGGACAAAGCAACCGAGCCATGGTGGCGCTCGATCACCTGGCGAACCAGGGCAAGCCCGAGACCGGTGCCGGGGATGTCACCGGTGTTCCCGGCTCGGAAGAATCGCTCGAAGAGATGCTCCTGATCGCTGTCGGGGATGCCAATTCCATCGTCCTCGACGCTGAGAAGCGCCTGGCCCCCGACTAGACGCAGTCCCACACGGACCTTGCCGCCGGGATTCGAGTACTTGACGGCATTCGACACCAGGTTCTGCACGGCAGACTGCAGCTGATCGGCGTCGCCCATCACGGCTGGACATCGTTCGACGGCCAGGGCGACCTCGATCGACCGGTCGACGGCGGTCGGGTTCACCACGGCTACCGACGAATCGATGACGTCGGCGAGATCGACGGGCTCACTCGCCGCATCGGCGCCGGAGATGCGCTTGAAGTCGAGGATGTCGTCGATGAGCTCCTGCATGGATAGGGCGCTGTCCCTGATCGTCTCCAGGTCCTCCGATGAGTTCGGGGTGTCCGGATCGGACAGCATCCAGTCGCTGAATCCGATGATCGCGGTGAGCGGCGTCTTGAGCTCATGGGTCATGTTCGACACGAACTCGTCTTGGATGGCTCTCACCGATTCCTCGGTCTCGATCCGACCGGTGACGTCTCTGACCACGACCGCGACGCGACGCCGACCGGAGCCCTCGAAGATCTTGCCCCTCGAGATCTCGGCCCAGAACTCGGAGCCGTCGAGTCGCTGTGCCCGGGTGAGGTGGAGGCTCTTCTCGTCGTTGACGTCCCCCGGCACCAGCGGCCCGAGCTTCATTCCGATCAGCTCGCGTTCGGACGCTCCGAGGATCGATTCTGCACCGGCGTTGGTGTGCCGGATGGTGCCGGTGTCATCGACCACGAGCACCCCTTCGACCGTGGCGGCGAGGATGGCGTCCAGCTCTGCTATCACGTCCCGGCGACGAGACGCCTCGACACCCACCGTGAGTGCGGTGAGTTGGACGACGCTCATGAACAGTTGAGCCGCCATGAGGGGGTCGAACATCGACTCGGTCGCAGCAAAAGGCCCGATCCCGCGGCTGGTCGCCGCCGCGATTGACACTGCGAGCCCACCGACGAGCAACGCGGTGTGCCGCTGGCCCAGCCATACCGCGGACACCATGACCGGGACGATCACCAGATAGGAGAAGTTTCGGTTGGTCTCCGAGCTCGCCCATATGGAGACGATCACGACGATCGCCGTCGAGGCGCCGGCGATGAGAGTCGGGACCCATTGCGGCATCGGCGGGGGCTCGGCTCTGAGCGAGAAGAGGGCCAGGAACACCGGTGCTCCCACCAGGGTCCCCGCGATGTTCGCCATGAACCACGTGCCAAAGATGCTCGGATCGAGGCTCCCAACTGTCGCCAGCTGAGTCAATACCCCCAGCCCCGCTCCCACGAAGCCACCGGCGAGTGCGGCCCCGCCGAGCCAGCTGATATCGCGCAAGCGAACGATGCGGCGCCCCTGAGGCAGATGCCTGCGAAGCAGATCTCCGGCGATCAGGGCCTGCGCCCCATTCGCGATTGCGAACCCGAGGGCAGTCCATGCCGAAACTCCCATCGTCAGGGAGACGAGACCACACGAGAGCACCACCGCAGCCACGACGGCGCGCCGCCACGGCCGAGGAGTCTGTGCCACGACCGCCGCCGTGAGCCCGGATAGACCCCAGAACAACGCATCGTCGCTGAGCCCGGTTCGGAGCTCGATGGCGATCAGCGAGAGGACGAAGTGGACGGCTGCGAATAGGAGCAGCCATAGAACTGGTTGTTTCGGGCGCGCCGTTGCAGTCGGCATTAGTGAGGTGATCGGCCCCCAAAAGGCCACCCTGAACGCTTCTCACTCTCCGTGGGCGCCCGAGCTCGCGAGCCGCTAGCCGTCAGATGGCGTCGTCGTCGCGCTCGCCGGTGCGAATGCGCATGACCCCGGCCACTTCGGTCAGCCAGATCTTGCCGTCGCCGACGGAATCGGTCTGCGCCGCGGCGGCCACGGCGTCTGCTATTCGCTGAGCCGACTCGTCGTCGGCCAGGACCTCCACCTTCACCTTCGGGATGAGATCCACCTTGTACTCGGCGCCCCGATAGATCTCGGTGTGACCGAGCTGGCGTCCGAACCCTTGGACCTCGGTCACGGTCATCCCGAGCACGCCGGCCGACTTGAGTGCTTCTTTGACGTCGTCGACCTTGGAGGGCCTGATGACTGCGGTTACCAACTTCATGAGATCCTCCGTTCAGTTGCGGGTGACGCTGGCACTGCCGGTGCTGTATGCAGTCTCGGCATGTTCGGCGAGATCGAGGCCCGTGTCCTCGACGTCGTCGCTGACTCTCACCCCGATGGTCGCCTTCAGAGCGAGCATGATGACAAAGGTGACCACGAAGCTGTAGACCATGGTGGAAGCGTTGGCGAGGGCCTGCTCGCCGAAGAGCCGCATCCCTCCCCCGTAGAAGAGACCTGCCATGAACTCGCCGCCGAAGAAGTCCGGGTTGGCGAACAGACCCACTGCGAGAGAGCCGATGAGGCCTCCAACGAGATGGACGCCCACCACGTCGAGGGCGTCGTCGTAGCCGGCCTTCGCCTTGAGGTTTACGGCATACGAGCAGATGACGCCAGTGGCCAGCCCGATCCATATCGGCGCCATACCTGACACGAACCCGGCCGCAGGGGTGATCGCCACCAGGCCGGCGACTATCCCCGATGCGGTGCCGAGGTTGGTGAAGTGCCCGTCGCGGACTCGCTCGACGATGGCCCAGGCGAGGCCGGCTGCGGCTGCGGCCAGGAAGGTGTTCATGAAAGCCTGGACCGCCTGGCCGTTGGCCGCCAGCGCCGACCCCGCATTGAACCCGAACCAACCGAACCAGAGGATGCCGGCACCCAGCATCACGAGCGGCATCGAATGGGGTCGGTGGCCCTCCTCCGGCCACCCCTTCCGCTTGCCGAGCACGAGCACCGCGGCGAGCGCGGCGATACCGGCGTTGACGTGGATGGCGGTGCCGCCGGCGAAGTCGAGGACGCCGCGGTCCCCCATCCACCCGCCGTACACCCATTTGAACACGGGGCTGAACACAAGGACGAGCCAAAGGGGCACGAAAAGCGCCCACGCCGAGAACTTCATGCGATCGGCGACAGCGCCCGAGATGAGCGCAGGGGTTATAACCGCGAACATCCCCAGGAACGCGATGACGAGAAGCCCAAAGCCCCCGTCCTCGCCGCTGATGTCGAAGCCATCGAGGAAGGCTGCGTCGAGGTTGCCCAACCAGGCGCCGTCCCCCGACTGGGCCAGTGAGTAGCCGACGATCACCCAGACCACCGGGACGATCAGCAGGCACCAGAAGTTCATCATCAGCATGTTCAAGACGTTGCGCGACCGGTCCATGCCTCCGTAGAACAGGGCAAGTCCGGGTGTCATGAACAGGACGAGTGCACTCGATATCAGCAGCCAGGCAGCGTCACCAGTGTCCATATCGGCTCCTCACAAACCGGGGTCGGTACGACCGGGATGATCAACCGGGCTGTGTTACGTAATTGTTTCGTCCAGTCGAAACAGTGTGAACGGATGACCCGAGCCGTTCAGCGAATGCCGGCCGACTGGTCAGGGCCAGAGACCGGTCGGGCCATCGAGGGATCCTCGTTCCTTCAGCGCTGACGCCCGCCGAGTCGGCATGGCTATTCCCCAACTCGGTCGCGGACAGCACCTCGCCTAGCCAGAGCGGTTGGTCGGCGCTCGGAACGACCGGGACCGGGATGATCCGTTCGCTCGTCGACAGCTCGGAGGCGCCTGCGGCGAGAGTCTCCGGTAGCCCGACGACGTTCCACTTCGAGATGCCGACGAACCTGCCAGCCTCGCGGACGGCGATCCGTAGCATCTCGTCACCTGGTTCCAACCATGTGGACGCGACCAGGTCACCGTCCACCACGTGGATGACGGGGCTTGCCGAGAGCATTTGTCGAACGGCTGGCTGTCGGAGGCCCATGAACATGTGCAACTCACGCGGGCGCGATCCCCAGGTGATCGTGGCGCCCCACTTCGCCTTGAACCAGACGGGGCCTTTACCGAGAAACGGCAGAGATCTGCCGAGCGTCGCCTGATTCACGCCCAATTCGACGGCCCGCTCGAAGCTTCAGATGATCAAGGCGGCGGCCACCCTCTTGTTACGAATCGCTTCGTCCGCATCGCGGATGCCGAAGGCTTCATCACATATTTTTCTTCGCGAGGGATGTTGAAGGTGCCGGCGACCCAATCGCCATCGATGTCAGCGCAGATCAACTCACCACCCGCCCGCAGCATGCTCTTGACAGTGCCAATACGGCCGTCATCAGGGAACCGGTGCGCCAGGGAGAGGCGTGTAGTGCCGCGCGTGGAACTCTTGGATCGTGTCCGGATCACTGGTGACGCGATAGCTGATGTTCGCCTTGCTCTCTTCGAAATCGCCGGCCCCGCTCAGGATCGAACACGCGCTTTGTACGGTCTACAGGTTGGTCCACAGAAAAGATCACTCCCCCACGCAAGACTTCAATTCTAGGAGCTTCATTGTCACAGAAAACCAAGTCAGACCTTCACGGCTATACCCAAGCTGAGCCCCTCTCCACCTGTGCAGTGTGCGGTGTCGAAGACCCGTCGGTTGCTTCGGCAGACCAGAGTGGAAACTCAAGGATCTTGGCTGCCGAGAGCAGCTGAGTCATGCCAATTTCGATGGTGAATCGGCATGAGATCCTGCTGGGGCGCTGCCGGCTGCGCGGTGCGAGCCAATGCTGTTGTATACCGGTAGCTCGGGCTTCATCCCCCATGGAGGGCTCGCCCGACGGAATAGAGGATTAACACCGTTTTGACGGTTCCCGGTTCGGCAATTCCGCCCTGACAGAGGTCGTAGCCATTGCTCCGTCAGGATCTGCTGAAGAGGGCGAAAGGGTTCGCTCTCCTGGCTAGCCTGTCCCAATTGTTCCTTGTACGAGCAAGATGACTGTCCGACATGCGGTTTGAGGAATCGATCGAAATCCACGCCCCTAAGGAGCGCGTCTGGGAGGTGCTCAGTGACCTCGAGGCGTGGCCGCGGCACATCCAGACCGTGGACGTTGTCGAGTTACTTACGCCCTCTCCAGTGGGGGAGGGCAGTCAGGTTCGCCTCAAGCAGCCGAAGCTTCCAGAAGGCACATGGGACATCACCGTCTGGGATGCCCCAACCTACTTCGAATGGCAGCAGAAGTCTGGCGGCATGACCAGCGTCGCGGGCCACCGCGTCGAGGAGCTGGACGGAGGCCGATCACGCCTGACGCTGACCCTGGATATGCGAGGCCCACTGATCCCAATCGTCGCATTGTTCTACAAGAACCTGACGGACCGCTACATGACCATCGAGGGTCAGGGCATGAAGCGCGCCGCCGAATCCGCCCGCAGCTGACCAGTTGGGGGGAGGGCGCCGAGGAAGCGACCAACCGAGGGCGCTGGACTTCGCTTGTCCTATGGACAAGTTGGAGTTTCTACGAAACTCCCTACCTCTCGAGCGAGGCTCGAGAGGCGCTGAGCGAAGTCCACAACCCTGGGTTCGCGTTCTGGGTGTCGGAGAGAGGACTCGAACCTCCACGGGGCGATAAACCCCACCAGGTCCTTAGCCTGGCGCGTCTTCCAATTCCGCCACTCCGACAGGAGTGTGAGTCGGCGATTCTATCGGTCGCGAATCAGCTCAGCATGAAGGTGAGAGCAAAGGTGCTGACACCGAAGAGGACGCCGACGATGACCGTCAGACGATCGAGGTTTCGCTCGACCACGGTCGAACCGGTGAGGTTCGAAGTGGACATCCCGCCGCCGAACACGTCAGACAAACCACCGCCCTTCCCGGAGTGCAGCAGCACCAGGGCCACGAGGGCCAGCGAGAGGATGATGTGGATGACGATCGCGATGGCGGTGAATATGCCCATTAGTCGTTAGGTCAGAGACGTTGAAACCCGCCGTCGGGCGGGAGCGCAATTGTACCAGTGCCACAAGTTGAGTCCTAAACACGGGCGCTCAGCCGGCCTGCTTCCCCACGGCCTCGGCGGCTGCGGCGGCGGCCTCGGGATCGCCCAGGTAACGGCTGGAGATCGGATTCAGGTCGTCGTCCAACTCGTACACGAGAGGAATCCCGGTGGGGATGTTGAGATCGACGATCTCCTCGTTGCTGATGTCGTCGAGATGCTTGATCAACGCC
>Ga0214469_1000967_pt1 | contig 10531 bp, 9 predicted proteins | sample RVTome_10_FD_187340 | JGI IMG/M metagenome (GOLD analysis project Ga0214469, IMG submission 187340) | Soil microbial communities from uranium-contaminated site in the Upper Colorado River Basin, Wyoming, United States - RVT153D57 HiSeq ... | reverse complement strand
CGAAGCCTTCGTAGCTGGCCGCCCGGGTCAGCCGGCCGGCCCGGACGGTGCCGGCCACCTCCCGGTCGGCCAGCGCGGCGTTCAGGGTCGCCTCCACCTCGGCCAGCGGCAGCTTGCCGCCGGCCAGCTCCGGCTCGGCCTGCTCCGCCAGCGACCGGGCGGTCGCCACCAGCGCCGAGACGGTGGCCCGGCGCTGGTGACCCAGCTGGCGCAACTGGTCGCCGGCCAGCTCCCGCTGCGCAGCCTGCAGCGCTGTGGCCAGCTCGGCCAGGTCGGACACCAGCTCCGGGCGGCGCAGCGCGAGCAGGTTCACCAGCCAGGCTCCGACCGTCGGGCGGCGCAGTCTGGCCAGCTCGGCCGCGGTGGCGGTGTCCCCTTCGGCCCGGGCGGCCGCCACGGCCACGTCCCGCTCGGCGACGAACCGCCGGGGCGGCACGGTGTAGAGCCGGTCAGCGGCCTGAGTCGGGTCCACCGCCCCATCCTGCCGCATCCCAGCCGCCCAACCGGGCGCCCTGGTCAGGTTTGGGGCTGAGCCGGGGCGCCCGGTTGGGCGGCGCACGCCCGCGCCCGGGCCAGCAGCAGCTCCCGTTCCCGGGTGTTACGGGTGAGCCCGGCCGCCCGCTCGAACTCCTGCCGCGCCTCGCCGAACCGGTGCAGCCGGGCCAGCAGGTCGCCGCGCACACTGGGCAACAGGTGATAGTCACGCAGCGCCGGTTCGGCCGGGAGCCGCTCCACCAGCTCCAGGCCGGCCTGCGGGCCGAACGCCATCGCCACCGCCACCGCCCGGTTCAGCTCCACCACCGGGGACGGAGTGAGGTGGGCGAGCACCCGGTAGAGAGCCGCGATCCGGACCCAGTCGGTCTCCTCCGGCGTACCGGCGCGGGCATGGCAGGCGGCGATCGCGGCCTGGAGTTGGTATGGCCCGGCCGGCCCGGGCAGCCGTTCGGCCCGCTCCAGGGCGGCCAGCCCGCGCCGGATCAGCAGCTGGTTCCAGCGGCCCCGGTGCTGGTCGAGCAGCCGGACCGGCTCCCCGGCCGGGTCGGTCCGGGCCCCGATCCGGGAGGCCTGCAGCTCCATCAGCGCCACCAGCCCGTGCACCTCCGGCTCAGCCGGAGTGAGCTCGGCCAGCACTCGCCCCAGCCGGAGCGCCTCCCGGCACAGCTCCGGCCGCATCCAATCCGCCCCGGCGGTGGCCGTGTATCCCTCGTTGAAGATCAGGTAGATGACCTCCAGAACCGAGGCGAGCCGTTCCGGCAGCTCGGCACCGGTCGGCACCGCGAAGCCGACCCGCCGGGCGGCGAGCGTGCGCTTGGCCCGCACGATCCGCTGCGCGACGGTCGGCTCAGGCACCAGGAAGGCCCGGGCGATCTCCCCGGTGGTCAGCCCACCCAGCACCCGCAGGGTGAGCGCCACCCGCCCCTCCATGGACAGCACCGGGTGGCAGGCGGTGAAGATCAGCGTGAGCAGGTCGTCGCCGATCTCGTCCCGGTCGACCGCACTGGCCAGCTCCACCTCGCCCGGCTCCGGTCGGGTCGCCAGCTCCCGGGCGACCTCGGCCAACGTACGCTCGTGCCGGCCGCGACGCCGGAACTGGTCGATCGCCCGCCGCTTCGCCACGGCCATTAGCCAGGCGCCTGGGTTGCCCGGGACTCCCTCGCCGGGCCATTGCTCCAGCGCGGCGACCAGCGCATCCTGGGCCAGCTCCTCAGCCAGCCCGAGATCACGGGTGATCCGGGCCAGGCCAGCGACCAGGCGGGCCGATTCGATCCGCCAGACCGCGTCGACCCTCCGGTGCGCGTCCTGGACCACCCATTCAACCTAGCCAGCCATTCAACCTAGCCAGCCATTCAACCTAGCCAGCCATTCAACCTAGCCAGCTGGCGCCATGCCCGGCGGCCCGCCTGGGCAGGCCGCCGGGCCGCCGGCCGCTACCGCCCCTGCTGGGCGGCGACCTGAGCGCGCAGCTGCCGGTCCCGCTCCTGCAGCTCGGGGGTGAACTCCTCGCCGAAGTCCTCGGCTTCGAACACCTGCCGGAGCTCGATCTCGCTCTCCTCGTCGGGGGAGTGCGGGATCCGCTTCACCCACTCGATCGCCTCTTCCCGGGACCTGACCTGGATGATCCAGAACCCGGCGACCAACTCCTTGGCCTCGGTGAACGGGCCGTCGATCACGCTGGTCCGACCCCCCGCGAACCGGACCCGGGCACCCTTCGAGCTGGGGTGCAGCCCCTCGCCGGCGAGCAGCACGCCGGCCTTCACCAGCTCCTCGTTGTACCGCTGCATCGCCGCGATGATCTCCGCGCTGGGCATCACCCCCGCCTCGGTCTCCGGATTGGCCTTGATCATAACCATGAACCGCATCGCTCCTACCTCCTGTCGGATCCGCGCCGGCCCAGCTGGGCCGACACCGCTACGTCGTACGGCCGGCCGCCAGTTCGACCCGACCGAGGAAATTTCTCGCCAGGAACGCCCGGAACTCGGCCCGGGCGGGCGCCCGCCCAGCGCCGGACCCCACGGACGCCCACCGCCGACCCGGCGCCGAGCCGGACCAGGTGCCAGAACGTTATCAACCGTCTATTGACCGGTATCTTGTATACAAGATACGGTTGTGGCCTCGATTCTGATCGGAGGCCCCCCGATGCCGAGCGTCTCTTTCATGTTACGCACAGTCGCGGTGCTCGCGGTGTCGGGCACCCTGATCTCCACCACCGCCTGCGGCCCGATCGGCTCCGACGGTGACGGCGACGGCCCGGCCCCGGGGGGGACCATCCGCCCCGGCGGTGAGCTGCGGGTGGCGCTGGCCGAGGAGCCGGACCTGCTCGACCCGACTCTCGCCCGGACCCTGGTCGGCCGGATCGTCTTCGTGTCCATCTGCGAGAAGCTGTACGATGTGGACGCCGAGCTGAACCTCGTCCCGCAGCTCGCCGCGGAGCTGCCGGAAATCTCCGAGGACGGGCTGACCATGACCATCCCGGTCCGGGAGGGCGTGACCTTCGCCGACGGCACCCCGCTGGACGCCGAGGCGGTGAAGGTCTCGCTGGACCGGCACCAGGAACTGGAGGGCTCCGCCCGGGCCGCCGAGCTGACCAGTGTGGACAGCGTCGAGGTGGTGGACGAGATGACGGTGGCGATCTCCCTCAACGCCCCGTTCGCGCCGCTGACCGCGGTGCTCGCCGACCGGTCCGGCATGATCATGTCACCCACCGCGCTGGCCGAGAAGGGCGAAGACTTCGGCACCGACCCGGTCTGCGTCGGGCCGTTCCGGTTCTCCGACCGGGTCGCCCAGGACCGGATCGAGGTGGTGAAGGACCCGAACTACTACGACGCCGAGAACGTCTACCTGGACCAGGTGACCTACCGGATCATCGCCGACGCCACCACCCGGTTCAACAACCTGCGCTCCGGCGACGTGGAGGTGCTCGAGCGGACCGCCCCGACCGACGTGGCGGCGCTGGAGTCCGACCCGGACCTGCAGCTGATCTCGTCCGAGTCGCTCGGCTACCAGGGCATCACGATCAACATCGGCAACGCCGACGGGATCACCCAGCCGCCCGGCCCGCTGCCCGACGAGTTCGCCAGCCCGCTGTCGGAGAGCCCGTTGGTCCGCCAGGCGCTGGAGCTGAGCCTGGACCGGGAGGCGATCAACCAGGCGGTCTTCCTCGGCCAATTCGCCCCGGCCTGCGGGCCGATCAGCCCAGCCAGTCCGCTCTCCTCGGACGCCGCCCAGACCTGCGCCGAGCACGACCCGGCCGCCGCCCAGGACCTGCTGGCCCAGGCCGGAGTGGAGGTGCCGGTGCGGATCGAGCTGATGATCGGAACCGACGCCCAGGCCCGCCGGCTCGGCGAAGCGATCCAGGCCCAGGCGGCCGAGGGCGGGTTCGAGATCGAGCTCAACCCGACCGAGTTCTCGGCCGCGCTGGACCAGGCCGACCAGGGCCGGTTCCAGAGCTTCCAGATCGGCTGGTCCGGCCGGGTCGACCCGGACGGCAACATCGCCAGCTTCCTCACCACCCAGGCCCCGCTGAACACCGCCGGCTACCGCAACCCGGAGGCGGACCAGCTGATCGAGGCCGCCCGGGCCAGCTCCGACCTGGCGGAGCGGCGCGACCTCTACGGCCAGCTGCATGCGGTGGTCCGGGAGGACAACCCGATCATCTACCTCTACCGGCAGAAGAACCTGACCGGCGTGGCGGGCACGGTCGCCGGGGTGGAGGTGTACGGCGACGGGCTGGTCCGGCTGGCCCACGCCGGGTTCGTCGAGACCGAGTAGGAGCCGCTGGGTGGGCCGGTACCTGCTGCGCCGGCTGGTCGAGTCGGCGGTGACGCTGGTGCTCGCCACGGTCGTGGTCTTCGCGGGGGTGCGGGCGCTGCCCGGCGACCCGGCCCGGACCCTGGCCGGGGAGGAGGCCGACCCGGTGGCGATCGCCGCGATCCGCCGCCGGTACGGGTTCGACCAGCCGCTGCCGGTGCAGTACTACCGCTACCTGGAGAACCTGGCCCAGGGCGAGATGGGCCGGTCGCTCCGGACCGGGCTGCCGGTGACCGACACGATCCGGGACGCGCTGCCGGTGACCGTCCAGCTGGCGGTCTTCTCGATGGTGGTGGCGGTGCTGATCGGGGTCGGCGCCGGGGTGATCGCGGCGGTCCGGCGGCGGTCCGCCGCCGAGTGGGGTGCCAACACGATCGCCTTGCTCGGGCTGTCCATCCCGAACTTCTGGCTCGGACTGATGGCGATCCTGGTGTTCGCGATCGCGTTCCCGGTGCTGCCCGCGTCCGGGTTCGTGTCGGTGTTCGAGAACCCGGTGGAGAGCTTCCGCCACCTGCTGATGCCGGCCCTCGTACTCGGCTCCGGGCTGGCCGCGGTGGTGATGCGGCAGACCCGCTCGGCGATGCTGGAGTCGCTGTCGGCCGACTACGTGCGCACCGCCCGGGCGAAGGGTCTCAGCAACGCCCAGGTGGTGCTCAGCCACGCCCTGCGCAACAGCCTGATCGTGGTGATCACGATCGTCGGGCTCCAGCTCGGCGCGCTGATCTCGGGCGCGGTGGTGACCGAGCAGATCTTCGTGCTGCCCGGGTTCGGGAAGCTGACCATCGACGCGGTCTTCACCCGTGACTATCCGATGATCCAGGGGGTGGTGCTGGTCACCGCGGCCGCGTATATCGCCATCAACCTGCTGGTCGACCTGCTCTACTCGGTGATCGACCCGCGGATCCGGGTGGGGGGCGCGGCGCTGTGACCGCCGCTCTGGAGACCCTGCCCCCACCGACCACGGTGGCCGCACCGGCCAGCTGGCGCCGGGCATTACGGCGGGTGCTGCGCAACCCGCTGTCGGCCGGCGGGCTGGTGGTCGTGGTGGTGACGCTGGCCGCCGCGGCCCTGGCCGACCTGCTCGCGCCGTATCCGTACGATCTCACCAACTTCGACGCGACCCTGCAGCCACCGTCGCTGGCGCACTGGTTCGGCACCGACGAGCTGGGCCGCGACCAGCTCTCCCGGGTGCTGCACGGGCTGCGGGTCTCGGTCGCGGTGGGGGTGCTGTCGGTCGGGCTGTCGCTGCTGATCGGGGTGCCGCTGGGGCTGCTGGCCGGGTTCTACCGGCTGCTCGACCCGGTGATCTCCCGGCTCACCGACACCCTGCTGGCGTTCCCGTTCCTGGTGCTCGCGGTCGGCCTGGCCGCGATCCTGGGGCCGAGCCTGACCACCGCGACCATCGCCCTGGGGATCGGTGGCGTCCCCCTGATCATCCGGGTCGCCAGGTCCGAGACGCTGCGGCTGCGGGAGCTGGACTTCGTCGCCGCTGCGGTGGCCGACGGCGCCGGCGACCTGCAACTGATGAGGCGGCACATCCTGCCGAACGCGGTGAACGCGCTGCTGGTGCAGGCGACCGTGTCGGTGCCGGCGGCGATCATCGGGGAGGCGGTCCTGTCCTTCCTCGGGCTCGGAGTCCGGCCGCCCATCCCCTCGCTCGGAGTGATGATCGCCAGTGCCCAGCCCCTGTTCCGGGACGGGCCCTGGCTGGCGGTCATCCCCGGGCTGGCGATCGTGCTGCTCACGCTGGCGCTGAACCTGTTCGGGGACGGGCTGCGGGACGCGCTGGACCCCCGGGAGAGTCGATGACGGCCAACACCGGCACCCTGCTGGCGGTACGCGACCTGACCGTGCGGTTCCGCACCGAGGACGGGACGGTACTGGCAGTCGACCAGGTGTGCTTCGAGGTGGCCGAGCGCGAGTTGGTGGCGCTGGTGGGCGAGTCCGGGTGCGGCAAGAGCGTGACCGCCATGGCGCTGACCGGGCTGCTGCCGGCCAGCGCCACGGTCAGCGGCGAGATCGGGTTCGCCGGCCAGGATCTGCGCCGGCGGTCCGAGCGCCGGCTCCGGGCGATCCGGGGCCGGGACATCGCCTACGTGTTCCAGGAGCCGATGACCTCCCTGAACCCGGTCCTCACGGTCGGCCACCAGATCGGAGAGGTGCTGCGGCGGCACCAGCGGATGCGCGGCGCGGCGGTCCGGCGCCGCGCCACCGAGCTAATGGAGCTGGTCGGCATCCCGCTGCCGGCCCGCCGGCTGCGCGAGTACCCGCACCAGCTCTCCGGCGGGATGCGCCAGCGCGTGATGATCGCGATGGCGCTCGCTTGCACCCCGAAACTACTGGTCGCCGATGAGCCGACCACCGCGCTGGACGTGACCGTCCAGGCCGGCATCCTGGACGTGCTGCGTACCCTGAGCGCCGAGACCGGCACCGCGGTGCTGCTGATCACGCACGACCTGGGGGTGGTGGCCGACCTCGCGGACCGGGTGGTGGTGATGTACGCCGGACGGGTGATCGAGGAGGCGGATGTGGTCGACCTGTTCGCCCGGCCCGGCCACCCGTACACTCGCGGGCTGCTGGACGCGGTGCCGAACCCGGCCCGGCACGCCAGCGGCGGCCCGGACCCGGCGGCCGGCCAGGGACTCCGGGAGATCCCCGGGCGAGTGCCGGTGCTGGCCGACTCGCCGGACGCGTGCACGTTCGCCGAGCGCTGCACCCGGACCGATGACACCTGCCGGACCCGCCGGCCAGAGCTGTCCGCCGGGCCGGCCGGCCATCCGGTGCGGTGCTGGCACCCGCTGGCCGTGCCGGCATCGTCGCTGGCCGGAGGTGGCGCGAGATGACCCCGGTCCTGGAGGTGACCGGGTTGGTCAAGCACTTCGGCCCGGTCCGGGCGGTGGACGGGGTGGACCTGACCGTGGCCACCGGCGAGGTGCTCGGGCTGGTCGGCGAATCCGGCAGCGGCAAGAGCACCCTGGGCCGGTGCGTGACCAGGCTGGTCCCGGTCACTGCCGGGTCGGTGCGGATCGCCGGCCGGGACATCGCCCGGCTGTCCCGGCGCGCGATCCGGCCGCTGCGGCGCCAGTTCAACATCGTGTTCCAGGACCCGTCCTCGTCGCTCAACCCCCGGCTGACGGTCGGGGACATCGTGGCCGAGCCGCTCCGGCAGCACCGGCTCGGACCGCCCGCCCAGCGCCGGCAGCGGGTGGTCCAGATGCTGGACCAGGTCGGGCTCGGGGGCGAGATGACCCGGCGCTACCCGCACGAGCTGTCCGGCGGGCAACGGCAGCGGGTCAGCCTGGCCCGGGCGCTGGCCGCCGCCCCGGCGCTGCTGGTCGCCGACGAGCCGACCTCCGCGCTGGACGTGTCGGTGCAGGCCTCGGTGCTGAACCTGATCGTCCGACTGCAACGGGAGATGGGGTTCGCCTGCCTGTTCATCACCCACGACCTGGCCGCGGTGGAATATCTCGCGCAGCGGGTGGCGGTGATGTATCTCGGGGTGCTGGTAGAGGTGGCGGACCGGGTGGAGCTGTTCGCGAGCCCCCGCCATCCGTACACGCAGGCGCTGCTGTCGGCCGCCCCGATCCCGGACCCGCCGGCCCAGCGCCGCCGCCAGCGGGTGGTGCTCACCGGAGACGTGCCCAGCCCGGTGGCGCCGCCGCCGGGCTGCCGGTTCCACACCCGGTGCCCGGTCGCGGTGGAGCGGTGCGCGGTGGATGTGCCGGCGCTGCGCCCGGTCCGCCCCGCCGGGGCGCTGGTCGCCTGCCACCTGGTCGGCGACGACGGCACCGCCCCGGTGCTGAGCCGGCCGGGGCTGCCGGTCCAGCGGGCGGCCGGCTAGCGAAGCCAGGGTTTGCCGGTCCAGCGGCCGGCCGGGGCTAGCGGGGCTAGCGGGCCAGGGTGAGCGCCGCCGCCTGGGCGTTGCGGACGTGCTCGGCGGCGGCCGCCGCCGCCTTCTCCCCGTCACCGGCCTCGATCGCGGCCACCAGGGTCTCGTGCTCCGCCCACGAGTGCACCACCCGGTGCGCGGCGCTCAGCCGGTAGACCCACTGCAGCCGGGCGTGCAGCATCCCGGAGATGCTCCGCAGCAGCAGGTTGCCGGAGTAGTCGCTGACCGTGGCGTGGAACCGGGTGTTCAGCTCGGCCACCCGGTCCAGTGCTCGCGCCCCGGCGGCCGCTCGGGCCGCCCGCACGAGCTCCTGGAGCGCCGCCCCGGCCGCCGGCCCGGCCCGATCTGCGGCCAGCCGGGCGGCGAGCGGCTCCAGCACCAGCCGCACGTCGAACAGATCCCGCACATCCTGGGCCGACAGGGTGGCCACCACCGCGCTCCGGCGCGGCTGGACCACCACGAACCCCTCGGACTCGAGCACCCGGATCGCCTCCCGGACCGGGTTGCGGGACACGCCGAACGCCTCGGCCAGCCGGTCCTCGGTCAGCCGATCACCGGGGGCGTAGACCCCGTCCACGATCCGGCGGCGCAGCTCCTCCACCACCTTGTCCCGCAGCGGGCGGTGGCCCTCACCGATCGTGCCGACATCCTGCACATTGCATACAGTATCCGACCGGCTTCGCTATCCCACTATCTGGGCGGGCAAATCCGGCGTGGCTGCCGCTCCGCGCCCGCGGGCGCCGGCGGTGGACCGATCAGCCGGTGAAGATATCCTCCGGCAGGAACGCGGTCACCAGGAAGTGCGGCACGTCGACCAACTGGCTGACCCGCAGGTCCACCGCCACACTGCAGATCGCGTACGCCTGCTGCCGGCTCCACCCGCGGGTCTGCAGGTGTCCGATCATCTGGAGCAGGGCGTTGCGGGCCGCGAGCGTGGCATCCTCCGGGCGGACCGTCCCGTCCCGGTCCACCGACCGGCCGGTGGTGGCATAGCAGCGCCGGGGGGCGGCGTACTCCGGGGCGACCCAGTAGTCGGTCCGGGCGAATTGCGGCTCGCTGATCGACAGTTCAGAGTGGACGGTGAACCGGACCCGGGCGGTGGCTCGCATCTCGATCGCGGTTCCGCACACCTCCCCGTCACCCTGGGCGAAGTGGGCGTCGCCCGCCGAGAACAGCCCGCCCGGCGTGTCCACCGGCAGGAACAACCGAGTGCCCGCAGTCAGCTGCTTGATGTCGACGTTGCCGCCCTGCTCCCGGGGCGGGACGGTGCGCAGCCCGGTGGCCGCCACCGCGGCCGGCACAGCGCCGGCCACCGTGGGTGGCATCACCATGCCGCCGGCGGCGAGCGCCGCTTGCTCCCGCTCGATCGTCCGCTGTAGCGTCCCGGCCCCCGGGGCGAGCCCGATCGTGCCGAGGAACGGGGCGGCCGGCACCCGCACGCCGGGCAGCTGTGCCGACTCCGCCCAGCCGCCGGAGAGTTCCCAGTGCACCACAAACGGATCGGGGAAGTCATCGCGCAGAAACCCGAACCCCGGCACCTGGACCGTGAACCCGTACCGGTCCGGGCGCACCTCCAGGATTTCCACCTCCAGCACGTCACCCGGCTCGGCACCGGCCACATACACCGGCCCGGTGAGCGGATGGACCACCGTCAGATCCATCCCGGCCACCTGCTCCGCAGTCGTGTCCGGTGTGCACTGTCCGTCTAGGGCATCCAGAGTCTCGAGCACCACCTGGTCGCCCGGCTCGCAGCGGACCACCGGCGGGATGTCTGGGTGCCACCGGTTGTGGCCGGCTCCCGGCTGGTCACGGAGGGGCTTGGTGGGGTCGACCCGGATCTCGTGCACCGCCATGCCCGGATGCTCCTCCCCAGCCGGCGGCCTGTCAAGCCGACCCGGTCTCGACGGCCGCACGCTACTGATCCAGGTGGCACAGTGCCACCTTCCACTCCGCCGCCTGGAAGAAAAAAAAGTCGTGCTTAGACACTCCCGGAGCTGTAGTGGATCAGTAACAATTGGACCCAACCGCCCGGAGGCATCAATGAGCGGTAATCCCCACCCCCGCCAATTGCTGATCAAAGCTGGTCGGATCCTGACCTTGGATGACCAGCTTGGTGAGTTGCCCGTCGGTGACATCCTCATCGAGGGCAGCGTCATCATCGATATCGCCGAACAGATCGAGACCGGTCCCGGCTGGGCCGGGCAGGTCATCGACGCCGCCGGTCTGCTGATCACCCCCGGCCTGGTCGACAACCACCGCCACCTGTGGCAGAGCCTGATCCGCGGCGAGTCGGCCAACTACACCTTCGGCGAGTACTTCGCCCACGCCCTGCAG
>Ga0214469_1000966_pt1 | contig 10544 bp, 8 predicted proteins | sample RVTome_10_FD_187340 | JGI IMG/M metagenome (GOLD analysis project Ga0214469, IMG submission 187340) | Soil microbial communities from uranium-contaminated site in the Upper Colorado River Basin, Wyoming, United States - RVT153D57 HiSeq ... | reverse complement strand
CCGGATCGGCGAGTCAAGTCGGCCGTTTGGAAACCTCACGCACCGATCAGTTGATGCTCAATCAGCTGGAAGTTCTTCCCGGGCTGGGTCTACAACCAGATCCGACATCATCGTCCAAACGTGACGGCGGCGCGGACTTCATTGCTGAGGTAGACCGTGCTGAGAACGCAGCAACCCTGGCAGGTTTTATCACTCAACCGGTCAAGAACGAGCTACCGGCGATTCATCTGATCAGGGTTCCCAGAGAATCTTCGATAGAACTCGAGGTCAGAACAGCAAGGCATTACACCCAGCAGACAGTTCGCGAGCGTATACAGGAACTCAGCGAACGTGACGGGTGGCCTGAAATCTCCGATCAGCCAAGCCCACTCCCTGAACTCGCCCGCCAACTGTCCAGAGTTTACGGTCGAAGGTTCGAGGAGCTTCCATTCCTCTCAGCCCAAGCCCTCAGTGACGCAGTTTACTTCGTCATCTACGCTGAGCTTTGTGTTTACGAGCCGATTCGACGGTTGGCCGCGGTTATCGCAAGCGAGAATGGCGCTGAGCCTGTATTTGTAGAGATATCGCGCGGATCCATTAGTTATCTGAATGGATACTTTCAAACAAGCTTTGGTCAAGTGTATCTGTACTTCGAGTTGCGCCGACTCGGTGTCAATGCCTTCCTCTGCGAGTTCACCGATCCCGCGCTGGACGCCGACCGCTCCGAGATAATCTTCCCTCCTAGCTCCACCCTCATGAAAGTGCCGCCTCCAGCTCCCGGGCCGGTGAAGTCAGTTGGTCATGCGGCAGTTATTCCAGCTGGGATCCGCGGTCTGGATAGGGTCGTCGCTTTAATTGAAAACCCGGTGCTCTATACATCCGGTTACTACATTCAGGAGTTCGCTTACGATCGGCTGGCCCGAAAACGAACGCTGGATGCTGAGGCGACGATCCATCCCCCACAGTCGTTATTGCGTGAGGTCAGGTTCCAATTGTGGCCAGCTGGGAAACTCGTAGGCACCCAGCTGTCGACCGAGGTTCCGGTTTCTGTCGAAGCGCCGATTCAGGTGTCGGCCCGCGTGGGAATGGACTGGATCGACTGGCTCAATTACGTCCTCCACGATTACCTCGCTGACATGTCCCGACGGGCTCACGCAGAAGTGGCAATTCGCAAGATTCGCGAAGCGCATATCTGCGACCACTTGTTCCCTGAGTCTTCCTTGTTCGCTGCTGCTGTTCGAAAAGCTGGCGGGCGCATCGTGTTGTGGCCCCATTCCACCAACCCTGTACATTCTGACGTTCGTCGAGCCGGGTCCTTTGATGGCGTGCACGCGACCACGAGGACCGCATATGACGACTGGCGAAGCAGATTCCCAGATGTGGAAGTAAATCTCACGCCCTCATTGATGCTCCCGCCTCCCCGTGTTGACGTGCTGATCGATGACGACCTGCCTCTTTCCGTGGTTGTGCTCGGAGGAAAGCAGGTCATTGGTTCGATGCCGTTCGTTGACCAGACAAGACATGAAGAGTCGCACCGTCAGTTCTTTGCCGGTTTGGCGAACCTTCAGCACCGGCTTCCAATCAATGTGTTCTACAAGCCTAAGGGTATGCGGGGCGAGAACGAGTCGTGGCTGCAAAAAGTTGTCGGGCGCTTGGCCAATTGGCAAAGAGTCGTTGAGCATCCCCTTCGACTTTCGCTTCCGAACATGCTGTTTGTATCGGTTTCGGTTGGATCGTCGGGCCTACTTGAGGGCCTTGGACGGGGGATTCCCTGTTTGATCGTGCGCGATTTTCCTACTCGAGATTACACGCTGGTTTCAGCTGGTATACCCAGTGGTACATCGGAGGAGATGCTTGAGATCGTGCGAAAGTGTGCCACACCAGGTGGCTTGAAAGACCTTGTCCTTAAGCAACTCGAGTTCTACTTGTACGAGACCGGCTACTCGCCGCCCGACCCCTCCGGGTGATAGGGGCAAAGCGTCCCGGTTGGGCGGATGAGGGTGGAGTCAACTGTGCAGCAACTGGCAACGACTGCAGTGGCCCATAGTTCGAGACTGTGATATCGATCCAGGGTCGGACTTGCTCTTGCGGCCGCCTTGCGCGCTCATTTCCCTGTGCACCGCATCATGACACTCCCCAGGCCAGAGCTACGTGGTAGGAGCCGACTGATCCTTCGAGGTGTCTCCTGCTTTGGTGACGAGGTTCGTCCCGCCTACGACTATCTCCCATGTGAGCGGCGTGCCGCGGGTGATCTTTTGTGCAACCCGCTTCCCCAGAACATCGGGCAGATGCTTTGGCGCAAGACCATGACCAGGTCGAACGGAACGCACGTTGGCAAGGCTCAACACATCGCCGGGGGCCAGGTCTTCAGTTACAAAAAGCGAACGTCGGTGCGCGAGCGAATGAACTTCTCGCGGGGTAGGGCCATATCGAACGTTGCCAAGCATCTCCTCGGCCCGGCGAACGGCCGACACCATGGCCGCAAACTCGTGCGGTTCGAGAGAGAACTCGGCGTCGAGTGCTCCTGAGGTCCGGTCGAGCACGAAATGTTTCTCGAGAATGGTTGCGCCAAGTGCTCGAGCGACGATGGCCGCCTCGATACCTGAAGTGTGATCAGAGAGACCTACGGTGACCCCGAAGGCTTCGATCATGTTTGGAATCGTCCGCAGGTCCATCTCTGATGCGGGAGTCGGATAGCCACTGTTGCAACGAAGGAGGGCAAGTTGACTGGCACCGGCTGCCCGAGCGACGTTCACTGCCTCATCGATCTCCGCCAGACTTGCCATTCCTGTAGACATGATCACTGGCTTTCCGGTCTGGACAACATAGCGGATCAACGCGTGGTCGATCAGCTCAAATGAAGCAATCTTGTAGGCGGGGACCGATTGCTCCTCGAGGAAATCCACTGCGGTCTCGTCGAACGGCGACGAGAAGAAGTGGACGCCGCACTCCATTGCCACCTCGGCGAGACGCGGATGCCACTCCCACGGAGTGAAAGCCTCGTTGTAGAGCTCGTACAAGTAGCGCCCCGCCCAGGGCGACCCGTTTCCAATCAAGAACGGTGGTGTTCGGGAATCCAGGGTGATGGTGTCGGGTGTGTAGGTTTGCAGCTTGACAGCATCGGCTCCGGCCTTGGCTGCCTCATGCACCATGGCCACAGCCACGTCAAAGTCCTGGCGATGGTTCGCCGAGAGCTCAGCGATCACATACATTGGGTGGCCGCCACCGATCGGTCTTCCTGCGATTTCCATTTCAGCCCCCATGGCTCTGGGTGCAGTGACTGGATCCTTCAAGTATGAACCCGACCTCTTCCAGGGTGTGAACCATATGGTGCGGTCGGTGGCTCTCAGGCTGTCGGTCCAGAACTCCCAGCATGCCTCGTGTAACGAGCACACCCGTCATGCCTAGATGTCGTGGCCCCACGAAGTCCTTTCGCACGTCGTTCGCCACATACGCACTCGTACTTGGGTCTGCCTCCAACAACTCCAGCGCGACTTCGTAGCCGATCGAGGACGGCTTACCGGCGCCTTCGCCGAGCGTGTCCGTGTACACGACGATATCCATGAGCGTCTCAAGGCCGAGACCGGTGACCTTGCCTGCCTGCACAAGGGCACATCCGTCGGTGACGATGCCGGTCTGAACCTCGCTGAAGCGAAGTCTTTCCAGGAGATTGCGCGCGTCCGGAAACAGCTGCAGTCGCGGTCTGGCGCGGCGGTAGACGAAGAGCATGGGTGACACCCAGGCCAGGGGTAAGTCATGTTGCTTCAACAACAGATCGAAGACGTGCCCGCGGCCATGCGTCTCGAGAATCTTCAGCATGTCCTCACGGAAGCTCGACGCGCGCACTCCTGTTCGCTGTTCAAGGAACTCCGCCACGCACGCGAGAGCGGCCACCACGAAATCCAACTCCCGATACAGGGTGTCGTCGAGGTCGAACAGGACGGTATCAATGCGGGTCATGGGCGAGATCACGCTCTTGGACGAAGACGTCTTCCGTATATCGAAGCATCACGAGTCCGGATTGGTAGCTACCGGGTGGTGGGCTAAGCGGTTCGCCACGAGATTCCTGGACAAGCCAGGTCGGCGAGGGTGCCCCAGCTGCGAAGCCGAGGGCTGCACCGCCACCGAAGCGGGGGTTCACCTCTATGAAGGCCCAGCCATCAGACCAACGAAACGCCTGGACGGTGTTGTGACCACGAAGCCCCAACGCGACACAGAGCTCGGCGGCTGCATCACGGAGGGCAGGATCGTTGGTTGTCCGGGCAATGTAGCTCTCACCCGCGACCACGTGCATTCGCTCCCGCGGGACGGAAGAGATCTTCGTCTGATCGCGGCTCAAGAACACATCAATCGTGTATTCCGGTGCATCGACGAAGCGATTGATGATCACGTCGTCGGAACGGTTCGTTATCTCGGCGAGCTGCTCTGGTCGGTCGAGGCGCCCGATACCCACGCTGCCTTTGCCCCGACGAGGCCGCACGAAGAGCGGAAGGTCCGCAGAGCTTGGATCCGAAATCATCTCCGGGACCGGGAATCCGCCGTCGAAGCAGAAGTCGTGAAATCGACGCTTGTCCAGGCAAGTCTCTACCGCATCTGGCGTGGAAACGTGGACCCATGTCCCGACTTCGTTGAATCTGTGTGAAGAGTCGGCAAGGATCAGTAGCTCCTCGTCTCTCGTCGGGATAAGCAGAGAGATGTCTTGACTTTCGCACAACTCGACCAACTCATCGACGAACCCCGCCTGGTCACTTCGAGAGAGCGCGAGTGCCCGATCGGCTCGGTGCATTGCAGCCGCCCAGCGGGTGATGTCGGTCGCGATCACGTTTCCAGTCGCTCTGAGAGCCGTGCGGAAGGCGTCAACCAGCCAGACCTTACGCGAGGCGCTCGTGATGAGTACGTTCACCTAGCTATCGCAGCCATCAGGCAACTACGTCCCAATCCGAGGCCGGCGAGCGAAGAGTAAAGCGATCGCCTCAAAGCCGGCTCGATATTCATCTCGAAGCTCCGACGGCGTCGATGGCAAGCCTCGCCGATGGCCGGGTCACCTACGAAGTTGTCCCCCATGAGCAGGAACATCTCCATTGGAAAACTCGTCGACCGCTCTACCACTCCGAAGCCCAGCCTCTCCAACACGGTCGTCAATGAGTCGAAATCGAAATAGTTGATGTGGTCTGGGGTTGCTACCCACCAGCGTTCAAGCTGATGAGCTTCGCGCGCAGCCTCCTGCAGTGGATTGAAGTCGTTAGGGACTTCGATGATGACAAGTCCGAGTGGACGCAGACAGGAGTGTACTGAGCGAAGGAGGCTGATCGGGTCGCGTACATGCTCGAGAACAAATCTGAGAACGATCACATCAGGTGCGAATTCCGACCCCGCCATGAACTCCTCGAGTGTTTGCGTCCGGACATCTAGGCCACGTTCACGGGCATCCTCAGCTGCCTTGACCGCAGGCTCGAGACCAATCGCGGTCCATCCGGCACAAGCGAACTCCTCTACCATGTCGCCCAAGCCGGAGCCCACTTCGAGTATGAGACCAGGGCCGCCGTTGTGATCGGTGGCCCAGTTGATTACATCTAGAAATAGTGTCTCACGCAACCACTCGCGCTCCAACTCTGCTTCCTCGCCGCCTTCCTGTAACCGCGTCAAGTCTGGTGCTCGCGGCTCTGAACGCAGCAAGTCGTAATAGCCGCTCTGGTAGAAGGCACTGAGCTCATCCTCCGTCGGCAGAGGATCTAAGCGCCGATAACCCCATGCCGGATCAACAGTCACCTCAAACATCCGAGCCCGCCAACTCATGTTCGACGAGCGCCTCGATGCCCTCCTCCAACGTGGTATCAGGGGTCCAGCCGATTTGCGCTCGCAAGCGACTGATGTCCGCCACGCTTGCTTCAAATGGAGCAGTTTCACCTGTATCGGAGATCCGTTGCGGAGCGATTCCTTGCTGCGCCATCACGGCCAAAACTCGGTCGATGCTGGTCGCCCGTCCTGACCCGACGTTATAGATCCCGGACGCTCCGGAATCTCCTTCCAGGCGTACCAACGTCTCTGCCACGTCGTCAGCGAACAGATAGTCGAAGCGGTTGGAGCGGTTGAATACTTCGATCGGCTGATCGGCGATGCCTGCCCGAACCCAGCGCGAGATCACGTCTCGTGAACCTCGGCCGAACACCCGGAAAATGCGAGCATTGACGACCCGAAGATCCGGCTGGGAAGTGTGGCCGACATAGCGGAGTTCTCGTTCCGTGTAATACTTGCCGGCACCGCAGAGATTCCGCGGTGCCACCTGAGTGGACTCGTCGACAGCGACTGGCATGGTGCGGGAGTCCTTGACCAGGTAGGACAACGGGTCGTATACGAGATAACTCGACGCAAACACGAATGTCTCGACCTCGGTCTGTCGGGCAAGGGCTCCAATAACGCGATGTGAGGCCACGACATCGTCGCGCCATCCCACCGACCAGTAAGCGGCCGACTCCTCCGATCTTTCAAAGGAGGCTGCGAGGTGAAACACGGCGGTCGGGGCAAAATTGGTGAGAACCTCCAGGTCCATTTCCGAGAGGTCTGCTTGCTCGTGATGAAGATCGACCCAGTTGCCCGGCGGCATGGGCTCGCGGTCGACGCTCAGAACCTCAGCTCCTGATTCGAGCAGCTTGGACGTGAGCTGTCGTCCAATCACACCCGCGGCACCGGTCACAAGTACACGTTTCGAGCTCACCGATCGCTCAATTCGCTTTCGAGAGCATTGCGTCCGCAACGCGGAGTCGGCCCATGCCATCGATCGCGTCTCGGGCGAACTTGCTGGTGTTCGTTCGCCAGCGAAAGTCGGCACACGCATCGGCGATCGCTCGCGACAGATCGCTCGGAGTGAGAGAATCGAATGTTCCTAGCACTCGAAACAGGCGTAAGTCTCGGAGGCCTTCGACCAGACGGTCCTCAAGAGGCGACACCGTGCCAACCAAGGCCGGAACACCCATGTAGGCAAGCTCCCAGACCGTAGTCCCACCCGATGTCAGGGCAATGTCCACGCTCTGGAAGATAGCGCCCATGTCGGTTGAGTCGATATGCAGTACCACTCGAGCGCTCCGACGCTCCAACGCCCGCAATTGCTGCATGCTGGCGTGACTGCTTGGTGAGGCGACGTGGACCATCACATCGAGGGAATCCGATAGAGATTCGGCCAACCCTGGGAGCAGGCCGAGAGGGTCCGTGCCTCCCAGGGTTACGAGCACGCTCGAGCAGGAAGGCGCAATGCGACTGGCAGGCGCTTTCGACAGAAGTTCATCGCGGAGCAGCACAAAGTCCAAGCCGAGGAGCAGAGCGTCAGCGTTGATTCCGTGATACCGCGTGTTAGGGCCGTGAGCGTTTTGGTTGAGCAACAAAGTTGGCGCGTTGGTGAAGTCTCGCCCAACGTCATCGATGACCAGCGTTCTTAAGTCTTGAAGCGCCGAGAGCTGTCGGTCAACAGCAACTCCGACGTCGATCACAATCCAGGAGGCTTCAGTCTCGACGGCGACTCTCCTGGTTGCCAAACCCGTGTGATCGACTGCGACCTGGGCAAACCCTGAACTCGAGATTCTCTGTTGCGCCAGGCCCGAGAGAGTCTCGGATGCGAAGATCACACTTCCACCTCGCCCGTGCCACTCCTGGGCTAGAGCAAGACAGCGCATGACGTGCCCTGCACCCACGGTGGGCGAGGCGTCAGCCCGAATGAGGAGGGTTTGACCCTCCTGTTGGCTCACGCAACCCCTCGAATGCGCTGGATCAATCCGACTTCTCTAGAATCTCGAAAAGGAGCTCGGCAGACTCCCAGTCCTCCGCTGTATCGATGTCTTGAACGCGGTGGCGCGGCATCAGATACAGACGAGAACGGGCCGAGAACACTGCTCGTTCAGACAGCCAAGCATCGCGACGTCCCCAGTAGAACTGTCCTGCATCGTGATAGGTCTCTTCCAGATCCTGTGATCGCGTCATCAGGTGTTGCGGCCACAACATCTCACATGAACCGTCAGGAAGCCTTCTGAGGGCACGTTGAATCGGGTATGCGAAGGTAGTAGCCGCGAAAACAAAATCCACTTCACCGTCGTCCATCATTGGTAACGATTCGATCAGGTCACGTGACCTGGTGAAAACGGCGGCCGGATAAACAGCGCATACTATTCCGACCGTTGTGCCGAGCTCAGGTTCGAGTTCCTGTACGGCATGGCGGATGACTGGTGCGGTACCCGAGAGATCGTCTGCAAGTTCTGCGGGTCGGCGAAAGGGCGCGGAAGCGCCAGCCTCAACTGCAAGGTGAGCAATTTCCTCGTCATCGGTGGAGACGATCACAATGTCAAACAGATGTGAGTCAACCAGGGTGCCGATGGTTCTCACGATCAGAGGAGTTCCTAAGAAAGGCTTGATGTTCTTCCGGGGGATTCGCTTGCTGCCACCGCGTGCCGGAACGATTGCCACGACGGGTCTCTCAGAGCGACCTTCGCCCATCCTCTACAGCCTCGAAGTCACCGTCGTCAGCAGGTCGACAACCCTGTCCTGGTCGTCGCGACCAAGTCCGGGCCACATCGGGAGAGAGAGCAATCCTTCGTAGGCCTTCTCAGCGATTGGGCAGAGCCCAGGTCGATACCCAAGATTCCTGTAATAGGAGTGCAGGTAAACCGGCAGATAGTGGACGTTGACCCCGATGCCGTGGCTGCGCAGATGATCGAAGGCTTGGCGTCGTAACGAGGGTACGTCGGGGCCGACAAGACGGACCGGATAGAGATGCCAGCTACCGCGACGGTCGGCAGGTTCAACTGGCCGACGGACGTTCGCCACCTGTGAGAAGCCATCGTCGTACCTCGCGGCCAATTGACGACGCGTTTCTACCCATTCCGGAAGTTTCGCAATCTGCGAGGCGCCAAGGGCGCAGTTGATGTCAGACAGCCTGTAATTGAAACCGAGCTGGCGCATGTCATAGACCCACGTTCCGGTTTCCTCGCGCTGCCTGAAGTCGGAATCGATCCCGTGGTTTCGTAATTTCCGCAGGCGGGTGGCGAGCTCGCCGTCGCTTGTAGTGACCATGCCGCCTTCGCCAGTGGTCAGATGTTTGACGGGATGAAAGCTGAAGGTCGACATATGGGCGATGCTCCCGATGGGCCGACCCCTGTAATCGGCACCCACCGCGTGGCATGCGTCCTCGATCAATGTGAGCCCGTGATGGTTGGCCAGGTTCAGGAGGTCATCGAGATCACAGGGCATGCCGCCGTAGTCGACAGCGACAATCGCCCGCGTGCGATCGGTGATGAGTGACGCGACATGGTCAGGGTCAATGTTCAGCGTGTCGTCCATCACCTCTGCGAACACAACGTCGGCTCCCGCGTAACGAACGCAGTTGGCACTGGCAACGAAAGTCAAGGCAGGGACGATGACTTCGTCTCCTGGTCCAATTCCCGCAGCGAGCACCGACAGGTGGAGCGCCGCCGTTCCATTGGAGACCGCCACAGCATGATCGGCTCCAACAAAGTCGGCGAATGCAGTCTCAAATCTGTCTACTGCTGGACCAGTTGTCAGCCAGTCACTGAGAAGCACCTCTGAGACTGCTGCCACATCATCGAGGTCAACTATTTGGCGGCCGTAAGGGACGAATGCGCTGGTCATGCCAACTCGGTAGCGATGAGATGTCGAATCTCCTCGACAGTCAGAAAACGCTCGTTGGTGCCGCTGTCATAGCTGAAACCAGGCGTGAGGCGTCGTCCCGGTGTATCTCCGCTTCTCTCCTTGAAATCCTCCACGTCCCACTGCTCAAAGGAGGGCAGTATCACAAAGTAGTCATCGAATTCGATAGCAGACAGCGAGTCCGTGCTGGTGATCATTTCTTCATGGAGCTTTTCGCCCGGCCTGATCCCCACCAGCTTGATCTCGGCTTCCGGGGCAATTGCGCTCACGACATCCAGAATCCGATAGGACGGCAATCTTGGAACGAAGATCTCACCGCCCCACATCCGACTCATGCATTTGAGCACGAAATCGACGCCTTGTTGCAGTGTGATGTTGAAACGCGTCATTCGTTCGTCAGTGACCGGGATAGTCCCACTTGCCGCTCGTGCCATGAAGAACGGGACAACCGATCCCCGGCTTCCGAGTACATTGCCATAGCGAACAGCGGAGAATCGGATATCACGGTTCCCTCGATGGTTGTTCGCTGCCACGAATAGCTTGTCAGAAGCGAGCTTTGTGGCCCCATACAGGTTGATCGGTGCCGCCGCTTTGTCAGTGCTCAAGGTGACTACCTGGGACGCTTCCACGGCCATTGCCGCGTTGATCACATTCTCAGCCCCGAGGATGTTTGTCTTTACGGCTTCAAACGGGTTGTACTCAACGGCGGGCACCTGTTTGAGAGCCGCCGCGTGTACCACTACGTCCACTCCTTCCATGGCCTTACGCAGGCGAGATTCGTCTCGAACGTCGCCTATGAACCACCGCATCACATCAGGGTGAGCCACAAATGGTTCGAGGTGCTGCATCTCATACTGTTTCAACTCGTCCCGGCTGTAGATGATCAGCTTCTCGGGACGAAAGCTCCCGAGGAC
>Ga0214469_1000964_pt1 | contig 10549 bp, 11 predicted proteins | sample RVTome_10_FD_187340 | JGI IMG/M metagenome (GOLD analysis project Ga0214469, IMG submission 187340) | Soil microbial communities from uranium-contaminated site in the Upper Colorado River Basin, Wyoming, United States - RVT153D57 HiSeq ... | reverse complement strand
TCGGTACGTGGGCCGAGGCCAGCGACCTAGGAGACGAGATCGGCGCCCCGAACGCGGGGTCTTATCCGGATGGTCCCCTTGAGATCACGGCTCCGGGTGAGGAGTCGGGAACCTTCGACTCCTTCGTTGAGCTCGTCCTGGAGGGGATTGCGGAAGAGCGGCAAGTTCCCGAGGATGACTGGGCCCCCCGAGCCGACTACACAGCGTCCGCCAACGACAATGTCATCATCGAGGGCATTTCCGGAACCCCGACTTCCCTCGGGTGGGTCGGCTACGCGTTCTATCAGAACAACACCGACACCGTGAAAGCTCTTCAAGTTTCGAACGAGGCCGAGGGGGTCGAGTGCACAGCTCCCGATCCGGAGACGATTTCAAGTGGCGCGTACCCGATTGCTCGCGACCTCTTCATCTATGTGAAGCAGGAGAGCATCGACAACAAGCCCGAGGTTGAGGCCTTCGTTGACTTCTACGTCGGCGAGGATGGATTCACCTCGGTTGGAGAGGTCGGGTACGTGGACCTCGCCGATGAGGACAAGCAGGCAACAATCGACAACTGGGAGGCTAAAGAGGTCGGCCCAGTACTGAGTCAGGAGTAGAGAAGGGAATCGCGACCGCCGAATGCAGGGGAGCCGCGCTTTCCGCGCGGCTCCTCAACTGCGTTTGTTCGACTGCTGCGAACGTCGTAACTTCGGAGGAATATGGCACTGGCGCCACCTAGTGGAATAGATCTCAAGGACCTTCAAGGTAGCCCGAGGCGCATCAGACGAGAGCGGGCGTTTAGAGGCCTTTTCTTTGCGGCGGCATTCTTTTCGATCGTTATCAGCGTTGCGATCGTGGTTTCTTTGTTCGGAGAGGCCCTGACCTTCTTACGCAATGTCGACCTGTCGGCGCTGATTGATGTGGACGGAGGCTGGTTTCCTCGAAGGGGACGTTTCGATGTGGTTACAATCATCACGGGAACACTGGTCGTCTCCCTCATCGCGATGTTTGTTGCTACGCCTCTTGGACTGGGGGCGGCCCTCTACCTCTCAGAGTACGCAAAACCCCGAGTCCGGCGCACTCTGAAGCCCATCCTCGAGATCCTCGCAAGTATTCCCAGTGTCGTGCTCGGATACTTTGCCCTTGCCTGGATCAGTCCCAACATCATGCAGGCCTTATGCAATCAACCCACGTCTTTCAATCTCGGCGCCGCCGGTATCGCGGTTGGCATCCTGATAACTCCGCTGGTGGCGTCCGTTGCCGAGGACTCATTTCGATCGGTGCCCATGGCGCTGCGCGAGGCGTCCTACGGGATGGGGGCACGAAAGCGGACGACCGTCACCAGCATTGTGTTTCCTGCTGCCGTTTCAGGCGTGGTCGCTTCCTTGATTCTCGGCTTTTCACGGGCGGTTGGAGAGACGATGGTGGTAGCTATTGCGGCCGGAGCAACCGGTGGTTCTCTGTTCACGGTAAACGCCTGCGGTCCGGGACAAACCATGACCGCGGCGATGACGTCACTAGCGATCGGAAGCGACCAGGTGAGAGGGAGTGAGGGGACCTTCGAGAGTCTTTTCTTCGTTGGTTTGGTCCTGTTCCTGATGACCCTCGTTCTCAACCTTCTGAGCGAACGGTTTGTTCGTCGAGTCAGGCAGAGGTACTAGATGTCAGTAAGAGCTGACGCCCTCACCACCACCGAGATCGTCCAAAAGGCGCTGCGTCGCAAGCGAACCGATGTCGCTGGGCAGGCTTTTCAGATGCTGTTGTTGCTGGGGCTCCTCATCTCGTTGCTGTTTCTCGTTGTGCTGCTTTTCGACATCATTAGTAAAGCGATCCCTACTTTTCAAGAGCGGGGGAGCGACGTTGTCACTGCCACCGTTTCCTCCCTTCCCGAGCGAGCCGGCGTGTCTCAGGGAATCAGCGGCTCCCTCCTGCTCGTTGCCTTTGTCGTGACAATGGCCTTCCCTTTGGGCATCGGTGCAGCCGTTTATCTGGAGGAGTACGCGTCGGACACCAAGCTGAACCGGTTCATCAATGTGAACGTTCGAAATCTGGCGGGGGTGCCATCAGTGGTTTTCGGACTTCTTGGACTGGCGCTCTTCGTGAAGCTGTTCGGAGGCTTCACGGGCGGTCGTTCCGTCATGAGTGCCGGCATCACATTGGCGATCTTGGTTCTACCCATTGTCATCATCACCTCAGCCGAAGCCCTGCGAGCGGTCCCAAATAGCATTAGGGAGGCCGGCTACGGGGTTGGCGCTACCAAATGGGAGGTCATCAGGAGTCACGTGTTGCCGAGTGCCGCGCCGGGGATCCTCACGGGAACCGTGCTGTCCCTGTCCAGGGCCATCGGAGAGACCGCCCCTCTGCTAATGGTTGGTGCGGTCAGCGGCTTCTTCGCAGTTAACGCAGAGAGCCTAGTCGACCGTCTGCAGAGCCAGTTCACGGCACTCCCCGTGCTGGTTTATAACTGGTCCAGACTTCCCGATCCAGGTTTCCGCGAAAACCTGGTTCCCGCTGCAATTGTAGTTCTACTCGTGCTTACCCTCAGCGCCAACGCGATCGCTATTTTGCTCAGGAATCGTTACGACAGGAAGTGGTAGACGTGAACTCTAGTACAACGACAAAAGGAAACCTGGTGACGCAACCTGAGATACACGTCGACGTTTCTCGTCCCGGGAACTTCGCTCGCAGGGACCTTGTTTTCGAAATCAAGAATCTGAACGTCTACTACGGTGCCTTCAAAGCCGTTAGAGATGTCAGCCTGGACATCAGTCAAGCGGCCATTACCGCCCTAATCGGGCCTTCGGGATGTGGGAAGACCACCTTTATCCGGTGCCTAAACCGCATGAACGACCTGATTGAAACCGCCCGAGTTGAGGGTGAGATCAAGTATCACGGTGTAAATCTCTACGACAAAAGGGTAGACGCGGTAGAGGTCCGCCGTCGTATCGGGATGGTTTTTCAGAAGCCAAATCCATTTCCCAAGTCGATCTACGACAACGTCTCGTTCGGTCCAAAAATCTCCGGCTTCAAGGGCGACATGGACGAACTTGTCGAGCAGTCTCTCCAGAAGGCGGCCCTGTGGGACGAGGTGAAAGACCGGCTGAAGGAATCGGCGATGGGGTTGTCCGGCGGTCAGCAGCAGCGTCTCTGCATAGCCCGTTGCGTCGCGGTGCAGCCGGATGTGATTCTCATGGACGAACCATGCTCTGCGCTCGATCCCATCGCAACTGGGCGCATCGAGGACCTTATGCAGGACATCAAGGAGGAGTACTCGATCGTCATCGTGACTCACAACATGCAGCAGGCGGCGCGCGTCAGCGACATGACGGCGTTCTTCACCGCGGAGGTCAGCGAGCAGCAAGACAGGCGAACCGGCGTCCTGGTCGAGTACGACAAGACCGAGAACATCTTCCAGACGCCATCCGATGAGAGGACCGAGAATTACGTTACCGGGCGGTTCGGCTGAGTCGAACCAGCAAGGCGCCAGGCCCCTAAGGGCGGCCTTCGCCCTCGAGCTCGAGCAGCTCCGGCTCCAGGTCGAGGTCATGGCGCTTCGCGTGGACGAGGCGCTAGAGCGGTCTACCTCGGTACTTCTGACCGGCGACGTCGAGCTCGCACAGAGGGTGATCGAAAGCGATGACGAAGTTGATGACATGCTCGTTTCGCTTACGGAGCGATGCTACGAGCTGCTCGGCCGGCAGAGCCCGGTTGCATCGGATTTGCGCCTTGTCGTTTCCGTGATCAGAATCCTCGGAGACCTCGAACGTACGGGCGACCTCTGTTTACGAATCGTGAAGCTTGCCCCAGACCACGAACTTATTCGAGCAAACCTGGAGACGTACGGAATCCTTCGCGAGATGTCACTCGAAGCGCAGGAGCTTTTTCGAACTGCCATCAGAGCATGGTCGACTCGCGACCTACGACTCGCCAAGACACTCGAGGAACGGGACGACGCGATGGACTCACACAATCGCGCCCTGATGGAGGGCATCATGGCGATGCACGGTCCCGACGCAGTGCCAACGGCGGTCAAGACCCTACTTGCGGGTCGTGCCCTTGAGCGTATTGCCGATCACTCGGTCATGATCGGCGAACGTCTTCGCTACATGCTCACGGGAAATGCGGAGTCGCTGTCGGCTGAGATCCGACCTTCCCACCGAGCGAACGGCAACGACCCACCACAGGGATATTGACCGGCTCCTAGGGAACGAACTTGTAACCGAGTCCTCTGATGGTCAACAGGTGCGCCGGTGCGTGTGGGTTCTCCTCACACTTCGCGCGTAGGCGCTTGATGTGCACGTCGAGTGTCCTCGTGTCCCCGAAGTAATCGGGTCCCCAGATTCGATCGATGAGCGTCTCTCGTGTCAGTACGCGGCCCGAGTTCTCCAAGAGCAGCTCGAGCAACTCGAACTCCTTGCGCGGGAGATGCACCTGGCTACCGCGGACGGTGACCTCGAAGCGATCCGGGTCCAGTCGCACCCCTCCGCTTTCCAGAACTCCGTCTGCGCCGGCCGACTCGTTGGAGCTCCTGCGAAGAACGGCCTTGATGCGCGCCAAGAGCTCGCGTGAACTGAATGGCTTCGTCACGTAGTCGTCGGCTCCAAGCTCGAGCCCGAGCACCTTGTCGATCTCGGTATCCCTTGCAGTCAGCATGATGATGGGAACCGAGGATGATCGCCGAATTTCCTTGCAGATGTCCTCGCCACTCATTCCGGGCAGCATCAAATCGAGGAGCACTAGATCTGCGCCTGCGGTCTTGAAGCGCTCGAGGCCCCCGGCTCCGTCCGTGTAGCGGTCGACCTCGAATCCCTCTCGCTGCAGCTGGTATTCGAGCGCTTCCCCGAACCCCTCTTCATCCTCGATCAGCAGAATCTGCGGCACTACCAACTTCCTCCCTTGCTCAACCCGCCGACGCGATCCTCTGGGGGGGCGGCATGACCGCCGGTACCCGGGCGGTGAAGATCGAGCCTCGCCCGAGTTCGCTCTCCAGCTGTACTGTTCCCCCGTGCAACTCGGCGACGTGTTTGACGATCGCTAGCCCCAACCCAGTGCCGCCACGGTCACGAGAGCGCGCTCTGTCGACGCGGTAGAAGCGTTCGAAGACGCGTGCCTGGGCTTCGAGCGGGATGCCGATCCCGTTGTCGCTCACACGAACGATTGCCGAGTCACCATCTTGGAAGACGTCGACGGAAACCCGCCCATCTTCCGGCGTGTATCGAACCGCGTTCTCGACAAGGTTTCTGACGAGAACCGCCATCTGCGATTCGTCGCCTTTCACGAATACCCTGTCGGAGATCTCGGCCTGAACGTCGATCTTCTTGGTCACCGTCTCGGACGCTGCTTCCTCGATCACCCTCTTGGCCGCTGCCGAAAGGTCGACCAGCTCCCGGGCGACCTTTTCGGGGTCCTCGAGGCGTGACAGGTCGAGAAGGTCTCCAACCAGGCGTCCCAGTCGCGCGGATTCGAACTCGATGCGGTCGGCGAAGCGCTGCGCGGCCGCCGGATCCTCACGAATAGCGTGCCGCAGCGCCTCCGCGAGGGTCTGCATGCTCGCAACGGGACTCTTCAGTTCGTGGCTGGCGTGAGCGACGAACTCGCGGCGCATCCGTTGGGTCTCGAGCTCCTCGGTGACGTCTTCAATGACGACCACCACGCCCCCCCGGGGATCCAGGGGCTCAGCGCGGACGCGCAGTGACCGGCGCGCCGGAAACCAGATGCTTACGGTCTCGTCGACCGCCTGAGACCGTTCGAGGGCGAGTCGAGCGACTGCTCTTACCTCGTCTGTGGGCAGGCGGGGAGGGAGCGGTCCCTCGGGGAAACCGAGGAGGTCACGGCCTGCCCGATTGGCTGCGATAGGGCGTAGCAGGTCGCTCAGCACGACCAGTCCCTCGGCCATCCGCTCGATGATCGCCCACTCAAGGCCCGATGGAGCGACCGCACCCGCTTTGCTTGGTCTCCCGTTCGATTCGCCAAAGGCAGTGGTTCTTCGGTTTCGAACGGCCGCGGCTCCAACTGCGAGCGCCACCAACCCGCCCGCCACGACAACACCGGTCACCAGCCATTGAAAGTCATTCATCTTGGGTTCGCATCTTGCGGTTCGTTTCTCCTGGTCAAGCATAGTTTGAACACGGGGCTTTGGTCGGGCGTCCGAGCACGAAGTCACACCAATTTCGCTCTCTGTTCTCGGACCGTTAAGAGAACGTCCCGAGCATGACCTCATGAAAATAGGACGGTCCGCGGCAGTGGATACTGAAGGTGTGGTGCGCATCAATTTCAACGAGGAGCTCGAAACCGCCGAGGGCGGACTCATGGCGGAGGGGACACAGGTCCGACGCCAACTTCATGCCGTCCTGGAAGCTCTAGAACGGCGCGATCCAGTTCTGGCCAGGCAAGTCATCGCGGACGATGACAGAGTCGACGACGCCCACATCGCGACCGAGACACGAATCATGAGCCTGCTGGCACTCCAGTCCCCCGTAGCGACCGATCTCAGGCTCATTAGGGCCATGATGCACACCAACCTGCACCTGGAGCGCATGGGCGACCTGTGCGTGAACATGGCCAAGTTCGTGCTGAACGAACAGTCCTATCCTCCCGACTCGCCCATGGTTACCCGTCTGAGAGAGATGGGGGTCCGCGCCGGAGAGATGCTCGACATCGCCCTGACATGTTTCGCGTCGCGCGACCTCGATGCCGCCGAAACACTCCCGGTCAAGGACAACGCCATCGACCGCCTCAACAGAGGAATGCTTGACGATCTCAAGGATTACGTGGGCGACGAGGAGACTTTCGCTCTGGCCGTCAACATCGTGCTCGTCTCACGCTACCTAGAGCGCTTCGCAGACCACGCCGTCGACATCGGAGAGCAGGTCTCCTATCTCGTAACGGGGGTGCTGCGCGAGTTCGAAGACGCGTCACACCCGGAGTCAGGTATCGACGACGCGGACAGCAGGGAACTCTAAGTAATCGGCTAGTTGTCTTCGAGTCGGTCACCCAGCTGGCGGAAACAGCGCGCTCGTTCGGTGTCGTTGTCGGAGTCGTTCATACAGGTTCCGAACTTCCGAAGATCGGACTGGTGCTCGGAGATGAGCGCAATAAAGCTGATTCCAATGACAAAGGCCACGACGATAGCGAGGAGACCGGTTATCAGACCCGTGAGCGCATGTCCGCGATTATCGGCCTCACCTTTCGACGCGCGCGACATGCCAATTCCGCCGAGGATGGCAGCAATGATGCCGAGCGGGATCGCCAGTGCTGCGAAGATAATGAGGACCGCGAGAACGAGGCTGACTATTCCCACAACCAGCGCCGCGGTGCCGACCCCGTTGCGCCGACGAGTGGGTTGCGGCGGCGGAGGTGGAGCGCTTGCCGGGTTCGGTGCCGGTGGTGGTGTGGATGCCATGTGTGTCCTCTCTGTACAACTCGGTTACTTCGCCGAAAAATAGGCTACGCCTTCAGGCCGGTCGCGTCCTAGAGGGTTTCGGGCCGGAGACGTAGGAGCGTGGCCTCGGGCCTGCAATTGAATCGGATGGGGCTGAACTTGCCGCTACCGAGGCCCGGGCTGACGTGCAACCACGAGTCTCCGATGCGATGGGGTCCACCTGCCAGCGGGAGCGGCAAGGAGCAGTTCGTCACGAGTGCTCCGACGAATGGCACGCGAACCTGGCCTGCATGAGTGTGTCCCGCCAAAATGAGATCGAACCCGGCGAGGACGAACTCGCTGACGATCTCGGGGGAGTGCATCAGTCCGATGGCGCACACATCGCCGGCGTCGCGTTCGAGGTGATCCATCTTGTGGCGGCCGAGATAGGGGTCGTCTACACCCGTTAGTCGAACCCGTCCGGAGGGCGTGTCGATTACCTCGCTGCGGTTGTGAAGCTGAACCCAGCCCTTGTTCTGCAAGCTGTCCCTCAGCCGGTCGCTGTCGGCGTGAGGAGCTCTGGGGTTGCGCTTCCCCGTCCAATACTTGGCGTAGCTCTGAAAGCTCGCCTGGTAGTAGTCGTGGCTCCCGAAGACGAAGAAGCGTCCCAGACGAGCCTCGAGGGGAGCAAGGAGCTCCGCGAGCGGCTCGATCCCGGAATTGTCCTGGATGAGATCTCCTGTGGCGAGCACCAGGTCGGGAGTCAGTCCGAGCCGATCGGGCAGCTCCGAGAGCCATCTGATACGGGCCTGGTTGCTCGAGTCCAGGTGTGTGTCGGAGACGTGCAGGACGGTCAGCTCTGGGACGCTTGGATGGCAGGCGAGATCGTGGGTGACCAGGCGGTAGCGATAGGGCTCGTAGAGAGCGTAGGCGCCCAGCGCTGCCCCGGCCCCCGCCATTGTGGCCAGGGCTCTGGCAGCGCCCCGGCCCTCGTCCCTGCGTCTGCCCATGGCATCGAGGATACTGGTGACCGTGAGGCTGTCTCTGAGATGGAAGATCGTGGGTGGCTTCGGTCTTCTTCTTGTTCTGATCGGGCTGCTCGGCTACGTGACCCTGTCGTTGTTTTCGTCTCTTCGTCAGGTCCAGCGTCGCGTCTTCAACGATGCTGTCCCCGGTGTGGTGGCGGTCGACGAGATCGTGCGTTCCTATACCGCTCAAAGCGCCGCGGTCCGGGGCTTCCTCCTTCTGCCGAGCGACCAGCTGCTCGAGCAATACCGGGCAGAGGTGGCGAACGTTGATGGCGTCCTGGAGGAGAGCCGGAGATTGTTCTCCTCGAGCCTGGAGTTGGAGCTCCTGGACGAGCTCACCGAGGCGGGAGAGGCCTTTCAGACCAGTGTCAATGATGACGTCGTTCCGCTGGCCCAGGAGGGCAAGAGGTCCCTGGCGCAGGCGACCTTCAGCCAGGAGGGGGCGCCTCTCATCCTCGAGATCGAGGACCTCGGCACGGAATTACGAGGCCTTCAGCGCGAGGTCGTGGTACGAGCGGAGGAGGATCTTCAATCGCGATCCAATCAGGCTCGGATCACCCTGGTCGCGGTGATCATCGGTGCGCTGGGGGTCGGACTCCTTCTCACAATCCTGCTCCCGAGGAGGCTTTCGTCCAGCCTGTCCGAGCTCGTCGAGGCGGCTCGGGCTATCGGGCGTGGAGATTTCGACCAGAAGATCGATATCCGCTCGGGGGACGAGGTAGAGGAGCTGGGACATCGCTTCACGGAGATGCAGGGCGCCCTGAAACGCCTCCAGCAGCTCGCCCTACAGGATCGCGAGCTCGAGATCGCGGGGGCCATCCAGCGGAACCTCCAGCAGCGCACAATGCCTCACACCGCCACCGTCAAGCTCGTGCCGATTCAACGTCAGGCGAACCTCGTGGGCGGAGACTGGTACGACGTTGAGGTCGATCACGCATCACTCACGGTTGCTGTGGGAGATGCCTCGGGGAAGGGCATCGCTGCCGCCCTGATGGCAACGGTCGCCCTGTCGGTGCTACGAGCGGAGCGAGGGCAGGGAGCCTCGGCGAGACGGATCATCGAGCGGGCGAACGAGGCCCTGAAGGAGGCGACGGAGCCCGAGTCGTTCACGACGCTCATCTATGCCACCATCGACCTCGCGACGGGTCAGGCCGGGTGGCTGAACATGGGTCACCCCTCGCCCTTCATGCTGACTTCGTCCGAGGGGGAGGAGCGAAGCGACGGCCGGCCCCAGGGCTACTTTCTGGAAGGCCCCCGCAACCGTGCCTTGGGCTGGTTCGACGAACCGGGCATGGCCGAGACGACCATCCAACTACGTCCCGGCGACCGGCTCATTCTCTACACGGACGGCTTTCTCGAAGCCAAAGCCCCAGACGGCGTCATCTTTGGCGAGAATCGCTTTGCGGAGGCACTCATCAGGCTTGCTCCGCTGGACTCCAACGAGCTGGGCGAAGAGCTGGTGCGGGACGTGGAACACTTCGCCGCAGGTAAGCTGGACGATGACCTCACAATGCTCGTGATCGAGTTCCAGGGCGCGCCGCTGACACAGGAGGCGACCGAAGGCGGCGAACCTGTGGGACGCGCGACGAAGACAGAGAACTGAACGGGAGAGACGCTTGGCACAGCAGAAGGTAGAGATCGACATCCAGGACAAGGACGAATACAAGGTCCTCGTGCCGGTTGGCGACCTCGACGTTTATACGGTTGGTTCTCTCAGGGACGCGCTCGGAAAGATGATCGAGGACCAGACGCCCAGCGTGGTGGTGGATCTCGATGGGGTTCCGTTTATGGATTCGTCAGGGCTTGGAGCGCTCATGGGCGGCGTACGCCGGCTACGTGAGGCCGGAGGAGATCTGGCGATCGCGTGCACGCGCGAACAGCATCTAAAGCTCTTCACGATCACCGGCTTCGGCGAGGGTGTGTCCATCGCCCCGACAGTCGAAGAAGCCGCTAAGGGCTTTAGGGAGTAGGGCTAGCTCTTCTCGTCGGAAGAGTCGTCCGCTCGCACTCGTCCCAGTAACGACTTACGGGCTTTCGGTTTGGCCTCCGAAGCTTTCCTTCCGGCCTCGGTGGTGGCCACGTCATCCTCTTTCTTCTCGGGTACCGCCAGAACGTCGGTCTCGCCCGCCACGCCCGGGGTCTCGTCGGCCGCCGTGGTGGAGGAGGTTGACGCCTCTTCCTG
>Ga0214469_1000963_pt1 | contig 10549 bp, 8 predicted proteins | sample RVTome_10_FD_187340 | JGI IMG/M metagenome (GOLD analysis project Ga0214469, IMG submission 187340) | Soil microbial communities from uranium-contaminated site in the Upper Colorado River Basin, Wyoming, United States - RVT153D57 HiSeq ... | reverse complement strand
GAGAACTTTCCTTTTGGAAACTGATCTCTAATTATTTTTAGGGCTATTGGTGTGTTAGCAATAGCGATACCCTGAATCGCCCTTATAGTCAGTAAAGTGTAAATGTCTTGAGAGAATCCTGCAAAAACAGTAGCAGCAGTATATATCATCATCATGAGTAACAACATTTTTTTTGCTCCAAAAATGTCACTGAATCTACCGATGAGTATAGTCATGACAGCTCCTGAGATCATGTAAACAGACATGACCCATGATGCAAGGGCCTGATCCACACCAAAATCGTCAGCTATATCTGGAATAGCAGGTGATAGAGAAGTATGTAAAAACAGGATCAGCAACGTAGTCCCAGTTAGTATTATCGCTGACTTCCACGCTGCGAAAGAAATCTCCTCAGATTTGATGGCAGTACTGCTATCATGTGCTGTTGATATATCGCCGGTTAAGGATGTATAACATATTAACCTTATGTCAAGGCTCCTGGCTTAGGGGATACTTATATAGGACCTGTTGATGCTGTGGTACGAGAGGAACAAAAATAATGGAAATTGTGAGGATTCCTCCTTGGCTGCGAATGCTCCAGATCGTACTGGGTTCAATTTCTGTTTTGTTAGCTGCAATTATCCTGTTTGTTCCAGGCTCGTCTATTTCAACGACTGTGCTCCTCTTATCGCTCATTTTTCTAATCATAGGAATTGAAAGAATTTGCTTCGGAGTGGTTAAAGCAACATCAACATCTACGACAACTACGACAACTACGACAACAGCAACAATTACAACAAAGCCATCAAAGTACAAAGCATCAAGGATCGTGAATATTGCGTTAGGACTTTTAATTATCGCCCTATCAATCGTGCTTATGGAGTTTCCAGTATTTAGTGCAGCTTTATTGATAGTTTTAGCCGCAATAGCCCTTTTAGTTATTGGAATTGCTCGCATTATACATGCATTTAGGGAAGAGGATATTCATCGGGCCACTAGAAAATACCTCAGTGTGGGCGTCGGAATTCTTTGTATCGTGGTAGCCATTCTAATAATTGCAAATCCAACCACTTTCGGTGTGATGCTTCTTGTCTTCATGCTTTCTATCACGCTCATAATAGTAGGGATCAGCATGATAGTGAGAGGAGTTAAAGGCGAAGGTTACATTGCGAAGAAAATTTTCTGAGAATCTTCAGATCCTATTCTTCCTGTCAATGCAGTGAGATTATCAACCATGTTTCTGGGGGCAAATTATCATGTCTCAGTCACATATGGTCGTAAGAAATAATTAGCATTCTTTACATCCCTTCATGATACAATTCACATAAGGTTTCGTTAATGTGATGAATTGCCTGGAGATTAAATCACTGAATAAATAGGGATACTGGGAGTTCTCGATGTGTGGCCACCTCGTAGATCAGAGGGTTGTGATAGGAAGACTACTAGATAGGTGCAATATACCCATTTTGATATATGAAAACTGGATTTAATATATACACAAACTCATTTTGCAATTTATCGCCGCCAGCATTATTGATCCATTTCATTCAAATCCTCCCAAAGGAGTCAAAGTTGAAAAGATCCCGCTAACTTCCTTAGGAAGCTTACCGATTTGGACGTCATTCCTTTCTGAAATGACTAGAGTATTACTGTGTAGCTCCTTGGACGGTTTCCAGTACAAGAGTTGGTCATCAACATCCCATTCTACAGCCTCTTTTGTAGTTGACGTTGACCACAAATAGAATCCCTTATGGTAGTGAGTATTTTTAGGTACAAATATTACGGTAGGCTCATCTATTACACTACCCTCAAGCATCAGTGAAAAGTATTTGTTTTTGGTATCAAAAGAAAGATATACTGGTTTGGCAGAACTCAGCAAAGGATAGGGTCTGGTCGCAAGATCTAGGTGTCTTGGTTTTCTTTGAGGACCTAGTAGAGAAAAATTCTCGCGATTCCAATTGTCCTTTCCATCCTTGGTGTTATAGAGGTCATAATTCCAGTAGGTAGAATTTAACAACTGAGATTCAACTTGAATGTATTGCAGATTAATGTATGGCCCAATCTGTTCCGACTCTTGAGTTCCACCGAATTCTGTTAGAAATGGAATCAGATCTCTTTCATATCCTGCAGATACGATCCTTTCAAATACATCAGGCCAATCCTGCTTGTATTTTGATATATTGTCGGGGATCATGCCAAAGGATGACATTATAGCCCGAGTATCGTAATAATGGAACGAAAACACTCCTCTTTCCAGAAATTCAGCGGGCCAATCAGTTTTCCCAGGAAGATATGTATTTATCTCCTTGGGAGGATCCATGAGTCCTTTCTTTGTGTATGTTCCTTCATCTAAAGGCGAGCGTACCATTTCCATATCACCGATGCGCAGAAATCTTCTTAGATCGAATTTCTTAGCCTTATCCCAGCCGGTCAATTTCTTGTTCATCTCTTCTGAAGAAAATGCAGTCCAATCAACGCGTGGCTCAACGAACACAAAGATTTTGTCATCATGCTTCCTTATTTCATGGAAAGCATTGAGATAATACTCCTTTAATAGCTTTGATTCGAATTCAAGTTTGTCAATCCCTGCAGGGTGCGGCTCATTGAATAGGTCGACACCAAAGATGGCAGGGTGACCTTTTCCTTCCTTTGCGTTCTTGAAGAATTTAATTGTCTGCCCTATGGTTTTTTCAAGATGAGTCCTGACCGGATAATGAGAGAGCCTCATCTCATCATTAGTCAAATCGTTATGATAGAATGAAAATAGCGTGTTCTTGACGAGTTTATTTAGTTGGTACGACATGGCCCATAGCCTATTATTTTTCACCGGTTTATCTGGTCTCTTGACTTCGTTATTAAGGGCGAGAGCCCAATCAGGAAATCCATCTCCACCACATACTTCATGAGCTATATCTTGATGGAAATCAAGGAGGACCAGGAGATTGCGCGAGTAAAGTTCATCAATGATCTGTTGTACGAGTTTCAGGTACTCTTCTCCCTCTGGTAGAACCCGATCAAGGTTTGAATTAGGCGTGGGCTCTATGGCTTTCCAAGAGAGAACAAATCTAACCGCGTTAAACCCGGACTCTTTTAAGAGGTCAAGTTCCCTGGTCACAGACTCGATTTCACTTGTAAGCTCATTTGCAGATATCGTCTTAGCATTAAGAGGGGAGATGGGAAGGTAAGGAGGAAGCTTGCTTCTCGAGCCAAAGTTCACGCCTCTGAACATGACATATCTTCCGAAAGAATCCCGAAACCAGTTATCCTTCTTATAAAGGGTTCGAGAATTTAGTATATTTTTCTTATCCATACGGCTACTGAAGTAGTAAATTGCAGGCGTTAGATATAAATTTCGATCATAGTAATTTTTTCAGAGCGACTTTCATTAACCTAGAACGTTATAACAGACAGGTTAGATGTTAGGAGTGAAGCAATAAGTTTTTTTATCTAGCTTCACTTAATAAAATTAAGCTTATTTGAATAAGAAGGCTTGAAGCTTCGCATGATCGGTCACCTTACAAATGTAAAAAATATTAATTTGAATTGGAAGGGCAGTAGTAATCCCCATCAATATTGCATTATTTCCTATATAGTTACTATTGTTGTTATAGTGCCTGGTCTTGTTATTAGTGATATAATGGGGTCTTTATGTAGTTCTCTGATTAATTCATTTAACTTGTATTTTGAATTCACTGATGGACAGGAACAAAAACGACAAGACAAGAAGATGAGATTATGTGTGCTTGTTATATGAATAGTGGTAGTGCTGCCGATTTTACTCAAATCAATCAGTTCACGAACAGTAGCAGCGGCCAATCAGATTCATGGAATAACAAGAGGATCGTAATTCACGTTGACCTAAATTCATTTTATCCATCATGCGAAGAGTTACGTTTGCCGTTGTTAATGGGTAAGCCACATGCGGTAATTATGACGCATGAAGAGCAAGGCCGAATCACAAAAGGTGTGGTAGCTTCATGTTCCTACGAAGCTAAGAAACTGGGAGTAAAATCTGCCATGCCCTTAACCTCTGCATTAAAAGCTTGTCCCGACCTTATCCTTAACCGAGTTGATATCCCATACTACTTATCGATCTCCGAGAAAGTAATGAACATTTTGCACGATTACTCTGATATTTTGGAACAGACCAGTATTGATGAAGCCTACCTAGATTGCTCGAACAAGATCCATGCTCTAACCATACACAAGGATCAAGCGAGAGATGCTGATGATTCGTCTCTAACAACTCGACCCTCAAAGATTGAAAGTAATGCAATTAACAATTTGAGTTATTCACATCTAATCGAGGATTTTGCAATATCGATCAAAAAAAAGATAAAGAAAGAGTGTGGTCTTTTAACATCTGTTGGGGTAGCATCTACTAAATCGATTGCAAAAATTGCTTCAGACTTCAGAAAGCCAGATGGATTAACGATCGTTCTTCCAACAGAAATTCCTAATTTCCTTCAAAACCTCGAAGTAGAGAGAATTTCAGGTATTGGAACAATAACTAGAAGATCATTAAAACTGATGGGTATTGAAACGATCGGACAACTCGCAACAACAGACGTCCAAATCCTTGTACAGCGATTCGGTAATAAGTATGGGATACGTATGTGGAAGATCGCAAAAGGCCTAGACGAGGATCTGGTACAACCTAGAGGTGAACATATTTCTTTGAGTACCGAATACACATTACCTACTATTACAAATAATCAAGAAATACTGCTAGCTCATTTCAACGCCTTAACGGATGAACTATTTAGAAGGATACAAAGAAAAGGGTACCGATTCCGAACAGTAGGTATTAAACTGGTACACGCAGATTTTGTAGTTGAAACAAGAGAGAGATCATATTTACGCCATCAAGAGACCAGACAAAGCATTAGTAATGCTATACCCGGCCTTCTGCAAAAATTCTATTCCACAACTTCAGAAAGACAAGAAATGCAAGTTGTTACTGACATAATAGAGGACAAGTCTTCAAATTGCAGTACTGATCTTTTCGTTAACGCTCCAGTTAGGAAGATAGGCATAAGGATATCAAATCTGATACTAAAGAGAGGATCGGGCTTGGAGGATGGCCAATCAAGTATACTTGATTATCTTTAAATTCTATTAACGTGATCTAGGTACCGAAACCAGCAAGAATTTCAGGAGAGCCCCAACTCATATACCTGTTATCTCAGGTTTCTTCAGTTCAATCACGACTTTATCACCTACCTTAAGGCCCAAATCTTCATACTCCCTCATACTCAACTTGAACGTTGGTGCATCGGCTACTCCCATTCCACTCCCAAGAACGTTTGACATAGCTTTGGGTAAGTTCTTCATTAAATCTTCTGGAGAGGAAAAGGTCATCGCCTTAACTCCAAATGGGCTCATTGGTTGTTGTCTTTCCCCCGACGTCTGGTCCATGAAGCTCACATGAACGTAGGGCATCCCATCGTGAGACGCTTCTATTCTTGATACGATAAATTCTTTAATCATTTAACTATAGTACAAGAAGAAAGAATAACTTATAAGCCTTGACACATGTGGAAAATATAATTTGGAGGAAATCTAGAAATTTACATTCTTGATGGATTTTGCAATATGGGGGGGAGCAATCAATTAGTTGGCCATCAATTAATTATACCCGAGTACCACTGGTATTTACAATGAGTATTACCATGTATTTTCCTTCTTCTAAATTCGACATTAACAACGTTTCGTAATTGCCACACTAGTAGTCAATGTGTTATATTGCGTCATTGTATTTTTTCCCCGAACATTCTCCATCTTCTTGTTTTCTGATCTTAATTGATATCCTTACAGCTGCCGGACCGAATCAGAATTTCGACTACTATATGGAGAAAACCTTGAGTACATATCTGTAATGGTGGATATGTTCTGTTTTATTATAATCAACATTATTTGGATCTTATGGAGCTAAAATTATTCAATGACTATTTCTTTACTATTTAAAATACATATGTATTTCCAATCCATGATTTAGATTCTTGCTTCCTTTCCTATACTAGAATCTGACCATCTGACTATTTCAAGTAGTTGGCTTTTACCTATGTTAGATGAAACTATGCATGCGTTTCATCGCTTGATATATGTGCCTCATTTCTATGACCACTCAATATTGTGTATATAGTCATAAATAATCCGGGCATTCTTATTTGCCAATTTACATATCGAGCTATAAGATTATCTCCTTTACCCTAACCTATTCCTCTTCATGCCACGATACTCACATTGTATGTTTCATCGGAAGACGTCTGATGATGAATAGTTGAATAAGTAAAATTGTAGTATATGGTCCATTCGATCGGGTTAGAGAAGAGTATCTAACTTATACAGAATGCACTCGTCGTGGAAATAAACATTTTTAAGTTGATCAATTGAGCAGCAGACGTGTCGTCTCATGACTGAAGCACGGTTTGACTTAATTTACTCTAACTCATCGTTGCCTGGCTCTAAGTTCCCCACCCTTATCTGTGGGTTCCCTGGAAGTGGATATGTTGGTAAACTTGCAATAGATCATTTAATACATGAATTGAATGCATCACATCTAGCAGATATTTACTCAAACACGTTCCCTCCTCAAGTTATGATTAAGCCAGATGGAACAGTAGATCTTATCAAAAACGCAATGTTCTATCACGAATCCCCTACCTCACCTTCCTTGAACATGATGTTCTTGACTGGCGACTCACAACCTTCTAATCCTGATGCAGAGTACCTGTTAGCTGAAACAATTCTCGAAATTGCATCTAAATTCTCTGTTCTACACGTATACGCTTTGGCAGCTTATATCACTGGAGTCTTTGTGCAAAAACCACGAGTATTTTGTACGGCTTCTGATATGGAAAGTCTTAGAAGTATCAATACACCAGATATTGCTGTTATGGATGGTGGAGCAATAACGGGGATGAATGGACTAATAATAGGATTGGCCAAATTGAAAAGAATGAGAGGTACTTGTCTGTTAGGCGAAACCTCAGGGTATGTTGTTGATGCAAAGGCATCAAGGTCAATATTGGAAGTCTTGACTACGCGACTTGGTATAGAGATTAGCATGGATGCTCTGGATGCGAGAGCGAAAGACACAGAAATGTTGATAAAAACCATTGAACAGCAGATGGGACAGACTTCCGGTGGAAGGCCTGAAGGGCGAGAGCAAACCACACAAAGCGATCCTCGTAACACAGGGTATATCAGTTGAAGGCGATTTGTTGCGAGTAACAGCGGCCTCCAATGTTAAATGCTCTCTTGTGGCATCAGCATATGGGTGAATTGCTATGCCTTTCTAAGCTTACCATAACGCCCTATGTTCAGGCTATTATCTCCCCTAAAAGCTTGGGTGTAACCATTCTCAATAATGACCGTATCACCCTCTTGAACCATATCTATTTGATCGTCCCAAAGTGACAACTTTATACTTCCACTATCATCTGTTATAACCGCATCTGCTACTCGTGCAGTACCTCCGGCCCTTAGATTTACAGTCCTCGGTTCTGCTATGCTTTCTATTTTTCCTTCTACACTCACACCCCTTATGCCAGGCGTTAGTTCAGTTATCTTCATTTCTTTAATTAGCTGTTGTTCATCCAAAATAAATATTACGTCTGGGATCATTGTCATCTGTGCGAAGCATGAATTAGATTAAATTTTTATCAAGGTATCTTCTCAGTATAATGGAAACAAAACCCGATGTTTCAAATCACGCCTGGAGGAGGGGTAGCGAAGCCTGGTCAACCGCGCAGGACTCAAGATTACACGATTTAGATGGGTGATCCCGTCCCTAAGGGGTTCGTGGGTTCGAATCCCACCCCCTCCAATCCACCCTCGGTTAGGATCCCCGACGTAAGAAATACCCAAACTGACAACAAAGGACGGAATTTAGTCCAAGGATCGAAGATATTATTAGAGACGTCCAACGTCTCACCCCCTGGTTTAGAATCAGGAAATCATATGAGAGACATCTACGACCGAGAAAAGAAACTGTCACATTGGATTGAAAAGGTTAACATAGACCTGGATCGGTCGGACAGGACAGATGTCTTGAAATTCGTTGAGTACATGAAGGACAACGCAAAGGCAACACTCTGGATTACTCGTTGCATAACTGCATTAATCTCCAGGGGAAGGTTCATGCGCAAATCATATGGGGATGCAAATAAGGAAGATATTCGCGCACTTATAGATTTTATCGAAAACCACCAAAACTACAAACCATCAACTATCGAAAAATACAAAATTATTCTCAGATTATTTTACAAAGTCGTCTATGGCAATATTCCAGTATATTCTATGAATATACTTGGTGACCTCTCTTAAGGATAGATGGACTAAGGAGGCAATTTTTCGGTAGGAAAACCCCTGATCGTGTATTTTTAATACCTTCAATTCCTTCATTTTCAGATGGGCTGAACGGGACTCTGACATGACTTCTTGTTTATCCTTTATTTTGTGCGCGCGCGAGATTAATTAAGATGTTACCGATGATACCAAATGGCATTTTTTCTCTATCTCAATTGTTCGAATAACGAGTCAGATATGATTTTTGATCTGAACTGATTTTACTAATTACATATTTCCGGCCTCCAGCGGGGTCTGGGTGTTCTTCCGTGCGCGCGAAAAATCGATAATTAGGGTTGCACAACTGTCTACAATAATGTATGAGGCCTTGATTTTCATAGTTTACAGACATCAATACATAAAATACAGATGTACGCGCGAAAATTAAAATTTTAGTTGGACAAATGTGGCTACACCTTTTCTTAGGATCTCATTTCTTAAGTGTTTGTGCCTTACTCAGAAGTCTCATTAGGGACTAGAATAACATTTTTCAATCAAGATTTCCAAGGGCTTGCGTCTTTGACCTAAATGCGATAACAATATATGACGTATTCGAAAACTAGTCACGCGAAAATGTAGGCCTCATAGATTTCTCCGACGGAGACCTCGATCGATTTAGTAGAATGTACGCATGGAAGTTAGAATTAACTGAAAAGATGGACAGTCTCACGATTTCTTGGAATGCCAATTTTTTATTGAAGACTCTCAAGTAATTGAGATTTTGACTTTCTAAATGCGCGCAAAAATACCGTACCTACCGTAGATCTCCTCAATATACACCAATCATAGGATCATCTCTGTCAAGGCCACCAAGGTTAGGATGCCGATAGTGTCGCCCGCCTTTATGGTGTCTATTTCGATTAAGGGCGATTGTTATATGAATTTCAACCTAATGGTCATTTCGTTATTAGAGAGTAGTAGAACAACATGTTTTAAGGGTCTGTTTTTGCGCGCACAAGGTCAGTGAAATTTGACTAGTCGGACTCAAATCATGGAAAACCATCATAAATATATACAAAAAACAATCTTGGAACTTGTTTTGGGCGCAGGACTAGGGTTAATTATTTTAAGTACTACACAGGTATCGGCACAACCTCTTACAATGGACACTCCAACCGGGAATTTAACTGGAGAAATAGACATTTCGAACCACTTCCTGCCAATGGAACTTCAACTATTAGTACCGAGGGTGCAACAGATACGGACCTAAACGGATTTCCACCAGATGGCGTTTACGTCATTATATCAAGTGATACAGTTACGGTAACGAATCAGACGGGTAGATATAGGAACGAGTGAGGAAGAAGGAAGTGAATCTGATACTGAATCTGTTGAGGAGATTGAATCAGGGAGTGGTTCTGATGAGGCAACTGAATCTGATGGTGGTTCCGAAGAAGGAAGTGAAACCGGAGGCGGATCTGATGAAGAGGTTGAGGAGGTAGAAGAGTGATACTGAAAAATGCGTGTTTATCATTTGTGCCTACAGAAATATGGTTATATTATACCTTTGGCGACGAGACCTGACGTAAGAAAATACCTGGACCAGAAATACTGCGAGGACGACTTATAAGAATGGAATACAAGAGGTTACAATTGATAGGCAGTAAATAATCAATATCAAATTGGTTCCGTCTATTTTGTTTTTCAACCTCGCTGATTCTATCTTAATGCAGCCCTGAATACTAGGTGGGAGCGGTCTGAGCTAAGTAAATTGACTAAGTTTAATATATAGAAAGGAATGAAAACAAGATCCTTCACATTTTGTTATACAAGGATCTTCATCTGTCGGTATTCATGCTCGTCTATTTTCCTTTCAGGAACGGGAAGTGCCCTCACTTGTCTATGACGTAGAAGTCGTAGATTGGTGTTTCCTCGTTTCGGTTGTTTCTAAATGTATACTCAATAATCGAATAAAAAGCTGGAAATGTTTCTACGAGGCCTATAATCGGGCATAAGAATAGGGTTTGGAAGTGAAAGAAAATTTTTTTCGATAATGATATCTGGCTGAATCGAAGATTTTGAAACAAGCCGAGCTGGTATGAGAATAACCAAATAAGTGATGAAAACAGAAGGAGAACTCCTGTAGCGAACTCAATTGGTCCTGCCGTGGTCCAATCATGTAGTGCAGAATTAGAATAAAATTGCTGGAATGCCACGTTGAGATTATCCATAAAAGAGCTCACGATAGTATCAGTTGCAATGCCGTTGCCAGTGCCAA
>Ga0214469_1000962_pt1 | contig 10551 bp, 10 predicted proteins | sample RVTome_10_FD_187340 | JGI IMG/M metagenome (GOLD analysis project Ga0214469, IMG submission 187340) | Soil microbial communities from uranium-contaminated site in the Upper Colorado River Basin, Wyoming, United States - RVT153D57 HiSeq ... | reverse complement strand
ACCGCCCGGTTCACGGGCCGCCGCACCGGCCCGGCTCCGGGGGCACCGGTGCCGCCGTCCGGGCGGGACGACCGCGGCGCGCTCGCCCGCCAGGGTCTGGACACGTTGCGGGTCGGGGTGGTGGTGCTCGACCCGGACGGCCGGCCGGTGCTGGCCAACCCGTCCGCCCGGGCGATGGGGCTGCTGCGGGCCGGCGGCCGGCCCGGCACGGTCGCCGCCCACCCGGTGGTCCGGAGCCTGGCGGCCCGGGTCCGCCGCTCCGGCGAGCGCCGGGAGGTCGAACTGGACCTGCCGCGCGGCGGCGGGAACGGGGGGGTCGACCCGCTCGGGGTCCAGCTCCGGGGGGTCGGGCTGGCCGCCGGACACGTGGCCGTGGAGGCGGCCGACGTGACCGAGGCACACCGGGTGGCGCGGGTCCGCCGGGACTTCGTGGCCAACGTGGGGCACGAGCTGAAGACCCCGATCGGGGCGCTGCAGCTGCTGTCCGAGACTCTGCTGGAGGCGACCGAGCCGGGCGGTGACGTGGCCGCGGCCCGGCGGTTCGCCGAGCGGATCCACCACGAGTCGACCCGGCTGGGCCGGCTGGTGGCCGAACTGCTCGAGCTGTCCCGGGTGCAGGGCGCCGACCCGCTGCCCGACCGGAACCCGGTGCCGGTGGACTGGCTGGTGGCGGAGGTGCTGGACCGGACCCGGACCGGCGCGGCGGCCCGCCGGATCGAGCTGGTCGTGGACGGCGCCGCCGGCCTGGTGGCGTACGGGGACGATCGACAGCTCGCGACCGCCGTGGCGAACCTGGTCGAGAACGCGGTGGCGTACTCCCCGGAGCACAGCCGGGTGGTGATCAGCGGTCGGGGCACCGATCAGCACGTCGAGATCGCGGTCTCGGATCGCGGGATCGGGATCGCCCCCGCCGAGCTGGACCGGGTCTTCGAGCGGTTCTACCGCTCCGACCGGGCCCGTTCCCGCGCCACCGGCGGCACCGGCCTGGGGCTGGCGATCGTCAAGCACATCGCCACCAACCATGGCGGTCGGGTGGAGGTGACCAGCACGCTGGGCGAGGGATCGACGTTCACGCTGCGGTTGCCGGCCCGACCGCCGGAGGAGCTGCCCGGGGCGCCGGCAACCGGCGATGGCGGGGCCGGTCCGGAACGCTGGGAGGAGCGCTGACGTGGCCCGAGTGCTGGTGGTCGAGGACGAGGGGTCCTTCTCCGACGCGCTGTCCTTCCTGCTGCGCAAGGAGGGGTTCGAGGTCGCGGTCGCGGAGACCGGGCCGGCCGCGCTGACCGAGTTCGACCGGGCCGGGGCGGACATCGTGCTGCTCGACCTGATGCTGCCCGAGCTGTCCGGCACCGAGGTGTGCCGGCGGCTGCGTTCCCGGTCGCAGGTGCCGATAATCATGATCACCGCCCGGGACAGCGAGATCGACAAGGTGGTCGGCCTGGAGCTCGGGGCGGACGACTACGTGACCAAGCCGTACTCGCCGCGGGAGCTGGTGGCCCGGGTCCGGGCGGTGCTGCGCCGGCGGATGTCCGAAGAGCCGGAGGCGAACTCCGGCACGCTGGCGGTCGGCCCGGTCCGGATGGATGTGGACCGGCACGTGGTCACCGTGAACGGCGCGCCGGTGCAGCTGCCGCTGAAGGAGTTCGAGCTGCTGGAGTTGCTGCTGCGCAACGCCGGCCGGGTGCTGACCCGGGGGCAGCTGATCGACCGGATCTGGGGGGTGGACTACGTCGGCGACACCAAGACCCTGGACGTCCACGTGAAGCGGCTTCGGTCCAAGGTGGAGCCAGTGCCGTCCAGCCCGCGGCACATCGTGACCGTCCGGGGGCTCGGCTACAAATTCGAGCCCTGATCGGCCGGATGCGGCGCGAGTTGCCCCTGCGCCAGCCGGGCCGCGCACAGCTCGGCCAGCCGGTCGTAGGCCGGCTGCCCGAGCAGGGCCACCAGCTCCGGCTGGTAGGAGACGTATAGCGGCTCGCCCGCCCCGTGCGCCTCCGGCGAGGAGGTGCACCACCAGTGGTGGTCGTGACCGCCCGCGCCCCAAGCCCGCCGGTCGAACTCGCTGATCGTGGTCAGCAGGATCCGGGTTTCGTCCGGCCGGGTCACCCACTCCTGCTCCCGCCGGATCGGGAGTTGCCAGCACACATCCGGCTTGTACGCCAGCGGGTGGACCCCGTCCCGCACCGCCTGCGCGTGCAGGGCGCAGCCGTGGCCGCCCCGGAACCCCGGGTCGTTGTGGAACACGCACGGTCCGTCGCCCTCCCGGGTGGCGGTCCGGCGGGCCGGGGTGGTCCCGTCCACCGTGTCCATGACGGTCCAGTTCGCGAACCCGCGCCGGTAGTGCTGCCAGGTGTCCCGGTTCAACCGGCGGGCGGCCAGCCGGACCCGCTTCTCGTCGTCGGCGTCAGTGAAGAACGCCCCGTGCGAACAGCAGCCCTCGTCCGCCCGGCCGGCGATCACCCCGTGACAGCCCCGGCCGAACACGCACGCCCAGCGGGACAGCAGCCAGGTCAGGTCGGCCCGGATCAGGTGCGCCGGGTCGTCCGGGTCCAGCAGCTCGACCCACTCCCGTGGGAAGTCCAGCGACACCTCCGGGACCATCCGCCAAGCGTACGCGGCGGCGGATACCGTGGAGCCATGCGGCTGGGGGTGCTCGATGTCGGCTCGAACACCGTGCACCTGCTGGTGGTGGACGCGCACCGGGGAGCCCACCCGTGGCCGGCCCACTCCGAGAAGAGCGTCCTGAGGCTGGCCGACGAGCTCGGCCCCGGTGGCTCGATCTCCCCGGCCAGTGCCGCCGCGCTGGTGGCGGCGGTCACCGAGGCCCGGCGGGCGGCCGACCGGCTGGCCGTGGACGAGTTCCTCGGGTTCGCCACTTCGGCGGTCCGGGACGCCGTCAACGGGTCGGCGGTGCTCCGCCGGGTCCGGCAGGAGACCGGGGTCGACCTGCAGGTGCTGTCGGGCGAGGACGAGGCCCGGACCACCTTCCTGGCGGTCCGGCGGTGGTTCGGCTGGTCGGCCGGGCGGCTGCTGGCGGTGGACATCGGCGGTGGTTCGCTGGAGCTGGCCGCCGGGCTGGACGAGGAGCCCGACCTGGCGCTGTCGCTGCCGCTGGGGGCTGGCCGGCTCACTCGCGACTACCTGCGGGGGGCCGACCCGCCCAGCGCGGAGGCGGTCGCGGCGCTGGCCGGACACGTCGACTCGGTGCTGGACCCGGTGGTCGAGAAGCTGGCGCAGGTTAACTGGGACCGGGCGGTCGCCACCTCCAAGACCCTGCGGTCGCTGGCCCGGCTGGCCGGCGCCGCCCCCAGCGCCGCCGGGCACTGGATGCCGCGCCAGCTCACCGCCACCGGCCTGCACCAGGTGCTCGGCTTCATCCGGCATATCCGCCGCCCGGCCCTGGCCGGCATGGACGGGGTGAGCACCGCCCGGGCGCACCAGTTGCTGGCCGGTGCGGTCGTCGCATCGGCGATCATGCGCCGGCTGGAGGTCGAGGTGCTGCACCAGTGCCCGTGGGCGCTTCGGGAGGGGGTCATCCTCCGGCGCCTCGACCTCACCTGAGCGCCGGCTTCCCAAGTGGGCGCCCCGCTGGGGGGCCGAACCTGAGCCGGGGCGCCCGCTGCGGAGCGGGAGCGCAGCGTCCAAGATCACATAGACTGGCGGACGGTACGCTGGCGGAGTGAACTCTCCGGTTTTGCTGTCCACCTCGTCGGTGTTCCCCGAGCCGACCGCCGCCGCGTTCGAGGTGGCGGCGAAGCTGGGCTACGACGGGGTGGAGGTGATGGTGTGGACGGATGCGGTCAGTCAGGATCCGGGCGCGCTGCGTGGTCTTTCCCGTCATTACGGTGTGCCGGTGCGCTCGGTGCACGCGCCCTGCCTGCTGGTCACCCAGCGGGTCTGGAGCCCGGATCCGGTCATCCGGCTGCGCCGGGCGGTGGAGCTGGCCGAGGCGCTCGGCGCCGGCACCGTGGTGGTGCACCCGCCGTTCACCTGGCAGCGTGACTATGCCCGCGGCTTCGCCGGGTTGCTGGAGCTGCTGGCCGGACAGCACCCCCGGGTCACGGTCACCGTGGAGAATATGTACCCGGTCCGGATGGCCGGCCGGGAGCTGGTGCCCTACACCCCTGGCTGGGACCCGACCCGCGCCGGATATCCGGCGTATACATTGGACTTGTCACACTGCGCTGCCGCGCGGATAGACGCGCTCGCCCTGGCCGACGCGATGGCCGGCCGGCTGTCCCATGTGCACCTCGGGGACGGGAGCAGCCGGGGCCGGGATGAGCACCTGGTGCCTGGCCGCGGGGACCAGCCATGCGCGGCGCTGCTCGCCTCGCTGTCCACCCGCGGGTTCACCGGCTCGGTGGCGGTGGAGGTGTCGACCCGCGGCGCGGCGAGCCGGGCCGACCGGGAGGCTGACCTGGCCGAGGCGCTGGCGTTCGCGCGTACCCACCTGGCGGTCGCGCCGGTGCCCGGACCCGGCGGTCAGCTTGATCGGCTGGCCTGAAGGCCGGCATGGGGCGGTCGGACCGCCGCCGGTGGCGCCGTAGCCGGCCGGCCGGCGGCCCGCTTACGGGCCCGGTGGGCGGCCACGTGGGAGCGGGTGGCGCAGCGCTCGGAGCAGAACCGGCGGCAGTTGTTGGACGAGGTGTCCAGATAGACGTTGCCGCACCGCTGGTCGGCGCAGACCCCGAACCGGGCACTGCCGTACTGGCAGACCCACACCGCGAGGCCCCACACCGCCCGGGCGAGGAACTCCGCGCTCAGGGACGAGCCGCGCCCGGTCACGTGCATGTGCCAGTCGGTGGCATCGTGTCCGGTGATGTTCGGGCGCACCGGGAACGCGTCGAGCAGCGTGTTCAGCTCGGCCACGACTTCGGTGTCCTGCCCGGCGGTTCCGAGCGCGAACACCCGGCGCAGCCGGCGTTGCGCCCGCCGCAGGACCCCCACGTCGCGGTCGGTCAACCCGCCCAGCTCCCCCGGTGGCGGGCGGTCCGGGCGGACCAGCGCGGTGACGTCCGCGGAAGTCTCCAGCCGGGCGTTGATCAACTGCACCGCGGTCCGCGCGTACGCGTCGAAGTCCACCCGCCAACCGTAGACGATACGCTCGGCTCATGCTGCGTTCGGTAATCCTGGCGGCCGCCCGGTCATCCCGACTCGAGCGGCTGATCGCCAGCGCCCCGGTCTCGCGCAACGTGGTCCGCCGGTTCGTGGCCGGGACCACCGCCGCCGACGCGTTCCGGGTCACCAGCGAACTGGTGGCCGAGGGCCTGGCGGTCAGCCTGGACCATCTCGGGGAGGACACCTTGGACCGGGCCGGCGCTACCCGCGCCCGGGATGAGTATGTCGCGCTGCTGGCGGCCGCCGCCGAGGCCGGCCTGACGCCGGCGGCGGAGGTGAGCCTGAAGCTGTCGGCGCTCGGGCTGCGGTTGGACGAGCAGTTGGCGCTCGACCACGCGGCGGCGGTCTGCGCGGCCGCGACCGAGGCCGGCACCACCGTCACGCTGGACATGGAGGACCACACCACCACCGACCCGACCTGCGAGATCCTCACCAAGCTGCGGCAGGACTTCCCGGCTACCGGCGTCGCGCTGCAGGCCTACCTGCGGCGTACCGAAGCCGACTGCCGGGACCTGGCCGGGTCGGGTTCCCGGGTGCGGTTGTGCAAGGGCGCCTACGCCGAACCGGAGTCGGTCGCCTACCAGGGACGGTTGGAAGTGGACCGGTCCTTTGTGCGCTGCCTGAACACCCTGATGTCCGGCGATGGTTATCCGATGTTGGCCACCCATGACCCGCGACTCGTCGCGATCGGCGAGGACCGGGCGAAGTGGTTCGACCGGTCGGCCGACCGGTTCGAGTTCCAGATGCTCTATGGGGTCCGCCCGACCGAGCAGCGGCGGCTGGTCGCCGCAGGATATACGGTAAGGGTGTACGTGCCCTACGGCACCCAGTGGTATCCGTACCTGATGCGGCGGCTGGCGGAACGGCCCGCGAACCTCGCGTTCTTCGCCCGTGCGGTGCGGTCCCGCGGCTGAACGGGATGGTGAGGCCGGCATGGAGTTCGCGGAGGTGGTGCGGCGCCGGAAGATGGTCCGCACCTACGATCCGGACCGCCCAGTGCCGCCAGCGGTGCTGGAACGGTTGCTGGCACACGCGATCCGGGCGCCCAGCGCCGGATTCTCGCAGGGATGGGGTTTCCTGGCGCTGACCGAGCCGGCCGACCGGGACCGGTTCTGGGCGGCGACCTCCGGGCCGGGCACGGGCGGCCGGTGGCTGGCCGGCATGCGGGCGGCACCGGTGGTCGTGGTCACCCACTCCCACCGGGACGCCTACCTGGACCGGTACGCGGAGCCGGACAAGGGCTGGACCGACCGGGACGAGTCCCGCTGGCCGGTGCCGTACTGGCATATCGATACCGGAATGGCCGCGCTGCTGATCCTGCTGACCGCGGTGGACGAGGGGCTCGGGGCGTGCTTCTTCGGGATTCCACCCGAGCGGACGCCGCCGTACCGGCGGGCGTTCGGGGTGCCCGAGGAGTTCTGCCCGGTCGGGGCGATTACGATCGGCTATCCGGCTGCTGACTGGCGGTCACCTTCGCTGCGGCGTGGCCGCCGCGAGGTGGCCCAGGTGGTTCACCGTGGGCGCTGGTCCGCGGTGGCGCCGGACGGCTAGGCTACCCGCGGAGAGCGCGGCCGGCCGGGGGCCGGTCGCTTGCGCGCCGTGGCCAGGGGAGGAGCGTGAACGGCGTGATCTTCAGAGCGGTGCTCAGCGAGCGGCCGTACCCTCCGCATGGCCTCAGTCTCCGGGAGTGGGCCGAGATCCCGCCGCGGCAGGTGCGGCTGGATCACCTCACCACTACCAAGCGCGAACTCGCACTGGACAAGTTGCTCGCCGAGGACTCCACCTTTTATGGTGACCTGTTCCCGCACGTGGTCGAGTGGAATGGCGGACTGTACCTGGAGGACGGTCTGCATCGGGCACTGCGCGCCGCGTTGCAGCAACGGACCCAGATTCACGCCCGGGTGCTGGTGCTCTGAGGCAGTTTCCGAGAACATGTCACTTCACCGTTACGTACGGTGGGTCAAGTCGTTGTGTCGATTAGCTGTCAGGCCGCACGGTGATCCTGGGGACTCGTCCGTTCGGCCGAGATGCGATGTCAAGATGGTGCCGCTAAACGAGATGAACAGGCGACGGCGCGACGATGACTGGCCGGTTGCGGTCCGGTAGGCTCAGCCGCGGCCGTCGTCTGGGAGGCGATCTACCCCCCAGATCGCCGACGATGGCTCCGCCGAATCGCTACGGTGAGCCGGGGACCCGATACGTTGGGGTGAATCCGCGCGAGCGGTAGGGAGTGTTCCGTCCCGAACCCGTCAGCTAACCCGGTAGGCGGCCGACGGAAGGAACCGAGGTCCGTGCTGACGACGGCACTTCCCCGCCGTGGTGTAGCGCTTCTGGTGACTGTGGCCGTCACCGTGGTCGCGGCTGTCTTGTTGGGCCTCGTTAACTCCCCGGCAACCGCCCAGGAGACGGACGACGAGGGCGGTACCAAGTCGCTCCGCGAGCAGCTGGACGATGCCGCCTCGAAATACCAGGACGCGAAGGCGGAGCTGGACGAGTCCGAGAAGCGGGAGCTGAAGCTGCTGGTTCGGCTGGAGAACATGGAGGAGGAGCGGGCCGGTCTCATCGACGAGATTCAGGTCGTCGCCGCCGCGGCGTACCGGACCGGGCGGATGGGCGCGTTCACCGCGCTGATCAACGCCAGTTCACCGGACGCGTTCATAGAGCGGGTGGCGGCGGTTGACATGATCGCCAAGCGGGACGCCGAGAAACTGACCCGGTTCCGGGAGCTGTCCGGGGAAATTGAAGAGCGACAGGGCCAGCTCGCCGAAGAGATTGCGGTCCAGGAGAAGGAGGTCGCCAAACTCGACGAGGCGAAAGAGCAGGCCGAGCGGGCGTTGTTCTCGATCGGTGGCGGCAGCACCGGAGTGTTCGAGGCGTACCCGTCCGAGGACGCCGAACCGGCGCCGCGTAACTCCGACGGGTCGTTCCCCGGCGAGTCCTGCTCGGAGCCGGACCCCACCACGTCCGGCTGCCTGACCCCGCGGACGCTGCACGCCTACAACGAGGCGCAGATCTTCGGCTTCACCCGCTATACGTCGTGCTACCGCAGCGGCGACTTCGGGGAGCACCCGGCCGGGCGGGCCTGCGACTTCGCCGTCTCCCCGAACGGCTTCGGCGGCGTGGCCACCGGCAATGACAAGACCTATGGCGACCGGCTGGCTTCGTTCTTCGTGCACAATGCCAACGCGCTCGGGGTGCAGTATGTGATCTGGTACCGGGAGATCTGGTTCCCCGGCAACGGCTGGCGGTGGTATGGCAGCGCTGGCGGTGATCCGGCTAGCGACCACACCAACCACGTCCACGTCTCGATCCGCTGACTGTCCCGGCCACCGCGGCGGTTCCCCGGCTTCGGTGGCCCTTGGCGGTGGCCCTTGGCGGTGGCCCCGCTTCGGTGGCCCCGCTTCGGTGGCTGCCGTCAGGTGATCGAGGCGAACCGTTCGACCTCCGGGGTCTTGCCGGCGACGATCAGCAGCGCGCCACCGTACACCACGGTCTCCGGCCGGGCGTAGGTGAAATCCGAGCCGGTCATCTTCACGCCCACCACGGTGATCCCGTACTTGGTGCGGAGCGCGCTCTCGGCCAGGGTGCGCCCGATCGCCTCGGCCGGCGCCTGCACCTTCGCGATCGCGTACCCGTCGTCGAACTCGATGAAGTCGAGCATCCGGCTGGCGATCAGGTGGGCCACCCGCTCGCCCATCGCCGCCTCCGGGTAGATCACGTGGTCGGCGCCGACCGCCGAGAGGATCTTCCCGTGCTTGGCGCTGATCGCCTTCGCCCAGATGTCGCGCATCCCGAGCTCGTTGAGCGCCAGCACGGTCAGCACGCTGGCCTCGATGTCGGTGCCGATGCCGACGATCGCCCGGTGCAGGTCGCCCACCCCGAGCTGCTGCAGCGCGTCCTCATCGGTCGAGTCGGCCTGGACCACGTACGTGAGCCGGTCCGCCCAGCGCTGCACGATCTGTTCGTCGTGGTCGATCGCGAGCACCTCGTGCCCGAGCCGAACCAGCGATGCGGCCACCTGGCCGCCGAAGCGTCCGAGCCCGACCACCAGGATGCCGTCGGTGGGGGTTCGGTCGTGGTCAGCCAACAATGGGTCGCTCCTCCGGATAGCGGTACAGCCGGTGGCTGGATCGCAGGGCCAGCGCCGATGCCACCGTGATGGTGCCGACCCGGCCCACGAACATCAGCACCACCAGAACCAGCTGCCCGGCGGCCGGCAGGTCGGCGGTGACCCCGGTGGACAGGCCGACCGTCGCGAACGCCGAGACACTTTCGAACAACACCCGGTCCAGCGGCTCGTCGGTGAGCATCAGCAGGGTAATGGTACCGAGTGTCACCAGGGCCGCTCCCAGCGACGCCACCGTGAGCGCCTGCCGGACGGTGGCGCTGGAGACCCGCCGCCGGCCGATCACCACCTCCCGCTCACCGCGGATCTCCGACCAGACCACGAACGCCAGCAGGAAGCAGGTGGTCACCTTGATCCCGCCGGCCGTGCCGGCACTGCCGCCGCCCACGAACATCAGCAGGTCGGTGACCGCCCAGGTCTCCGGCAGCAGGGCGGCGGTGTCGACGGTGTTGAACCCGGCGGTACGGGAGGTCACCGAGTGGAACATGGCGGCGAGGACCTTGTCGGACCCGCCGAGCCGGCCGAGCGTGCCCGGGTTGGCCCACTCCAACGCCAGCGTGGCGGCGAAACCCACCACCAGCAGCGCCGCGGTGCCGAACACGGTGATCCGGGTGTGGATGCTCCACCGGCTCGGCCGCCCGGCCCGCCGCAACAGCTCGAACAACACCGGGAAGCCCATCCCACCGATCACGATCCCAGCCATGACCGGCACGTTGATCCACCAGTCCGAGACGAAGCCCATCAGGCTGTCGGAGTAGGTGGCGAAGCCAGCGTTGTTGAACGCCGACAGCGCCTGGAAGGTGCCGTGCCAGAGCGCCTCACCGGGCGGGTAGTCGTAGCCCAGCCACAGCCGGCCGCTGAGCGCCGTGATCAGGACCGCCTCGCAGATCAGCACGGCCCCGGCGATCCGGACCACCACCCGGCGGACATCGCCGATTCCGGCGGCCTTGGTCTCCAGTTGCGCCACCAGCCGGTCGGACAGCCCCAGCCGGTGTTGCACCACCAGGGTGAGCAGGGTCGCGGCGGTCATGATGCCGAAGCCGCCGACCTGGATCAGCGCCAGGATCACCCCCTGCCCGAACGGCGACCAGTACGCCGGGGTGTCTACCACGGTCAGGCCGGTGACGCAGACCGCGGAGGCGGCGGTGAACAGGGCAGTTGGCGGGTCGGCACCGCCCGGACCGGCCCGGGCCACCGGCAGCAGCAGTACCCCGGTGCCGACCGCGATCGCGGTGAGGAACCCCAGCGGCACGATCCGGGCCGGGTTGCGCCGGATTCGCCTGGCCCGCCGGGTCCGCCTGGCGAGG
>Ga0214469_1000961_pt1 | contig 10555 bp, 10 predicted proteins | sample RVTome_10_FD_187340 | JGI IMG/M metagenome (GOLD analysis project Ga0214469, IMG submission 187340) | Soil microbial communities from uranium-contaminated site in the Upper Colorado River Basin, Wyoming, United States - RVT153D57 HiSeq ... | reverse complement strand
GCGGTGGCCCTACCACCCGCAGTCGCTGTCCCGGCAGCTGGCTGACCTCTCGGTGTTAGCCGGCCTGCCGCGCCTGACGGCCCACGGGCTGCGCCACACGAGCGCCACGCTGATGCTCGCCAGCGGCGTCCCGCCGAAGGTGGCCGCCGAGCGGCTGGGCCACGCCGACGCCACCCTGTTCACCAACCTCTACAGCCACGTGACGCCGACGATGCAGCGAGAGGCGGCCGACCGTCTGGGCGCGGCACTGTTCGGGAGCGGCGGAGGTGCGCCGGAAGTCCAGCGGCGTCCGAGGCGATCGCCTCGCTGATGCGGCTTCCTTCGCCATCGCTCCTCCGTCCCGGTCCGCCGCCCGACGATCTCCTGATGGTGGTCCGAGGCGGCACCCGGACGCTGAGCGACGCGCACCTGACGAACCAGGTCGGTGACTGCTGGGAACGGCACCAGTTCTTCGGTGTCTCGGTGTTCGGGGCGCCGGACGACGACCTCGTTGCGCTCAGCCGGTCGGTGCGTGCCATCCGCATCCGCCCGGTCGTCCGAGTCGCGCGATGTGGGGACCTCCGGTCTGCGGGCTTCGAGGTCATGCCGACCTTCCCGAACCCGTACCACTACGCGGTGGTCTTGCCGGATGCCTCGCCAGCGACGTTCGAGCTGCTGCGCCGATGCTTCGGTACTCCCGAGCCCCACCCGGGCCATGAGCCGGAGCCATGAGGGAGCCGTAGCATGGTCCACGTGGAAGCAGCCGAGCCGATGGTCGAGCTCTGGGTCGATGATCACCAGGAGTACGAGCCCGGGATCGTCACGGGGCACCTTCGCCACGCCCGGCTCCCACTCGACCCGCACCCGGGTGACTACCTGGTGGTTGGAGACGACGAGGTGCCACCGGCCCTGGCCGAGGTGCTGAGCCGCGACCCCGACGGCACTCTCCGCCTCCGCATCCTGCCGGGCAGGCCCGCGAGCCACGACGAGTTCCGCACGCGGCGGTTGCCCACGCTCACCTGAGTCGGGACGACAACGCTGGAGCGCGGCCTCGCACGGTTGCGATGGTGAATATCGGTGGCAACCGAATACGGCATCCCGGGTCACCAAATCGTCGCGATGCGGGCCCTCGGGCTCGACGTGCCTGCCGTGCCGCGGCCTCGTTATGCGGACGTGGAGCCCTCGTTGAGCTCCTTCACCTTGTTGGCGACCTCCTTCGCGTCGACGAGCACGTCCGCCCACTTGCCAAGGAAGCGGAGGATGTCTGCGGTCTCGTTGAACGTCATGTGGCCATCAGTGCATTCGAGACCGCGGTTGGAGAGCCACACGGGGCTGGTCGCGTTCTCCGGGAGCTGCCCGGCGTCGACGCGGCTCTCCGTGTGCTTCATGGCGTTGTAGAGCAGGTTGAGCCGCTGTTCGACAGACCCGTTCTCGCGCTCGAACACGTTCAGCGACGGGTCGCCGCTGAGCAGCCGGAGGACCTGACGAAGCAGCACATGCGCGTGCCACGACTGCCAAGGAAATACTCCCAGTGCAGCAGCGCCTTCGAGTACGAGGTGGGCGACTGGCGACCTGTCTCAAGGAACGAGAGCGTGGCCTCTCGCGCTAGTGCGTGCTCAGCGAACGCAGCCTCGGATCGGCGTAGGTAATGCTGTACGTGCGCACCCATCGGGAGGTGGTACGCGGCCCGGAGGATCGAGTTCAGGAAGTGATTGGCTACCCAGGTCAACGACTGGGCGTCGTGGTCCGACATATCGGGGATGTCGGCCGTGGTGAAGTCGCTTATGCCCGGAGCGAAGTACCGCTCGAGTAGGTGGCTGGCAATTCGAACCTTCATGGAGCCCTCTCGAAGCCACGCAGAGTTCAGTTGTCTAGCCCTCAGCTCTCGGCATCAACCGCCGCTCCGTTCGTCGCTGGCCGATGTACGGCACGCGGGGCACAGCAGTGGCTTTCGACCACGGACCCTTACGCGCTCGAACGATCCTCCACACCGGGTGCAAAGTAAGATCTCGATCTGGCTGTTCGTCGCGACTGCAGCCGCTGGTGTGGCTGGCTGGGCGTCCGACCTCTCAGCGATCGTGGCATCGATGGTTCCGGCTGGTGCCTTCCGCCTCGGTTCCTTGTGCTGCGCTTCAAGCTTCGCGAGCGCTCTGTTGCGGCGCTTCAACAAATCCTCCACGGCACCAGCACGGGCGGCGTTACTCCCATAGAGCTCGAGGCCTCGCTCGGCCCACCAACGGCAGGCTTCCCAGTCCTTCCGCTTCTGCTGTCGGATGGCCATTTGGCGGTACGTCTCCAGTAGCGGCACCTTGCCCCACTTGGTCATGAAGGCCGCACAGATGGTCTCCATCTCGGCGTCGTGACGCTGGCACGCTTCGTCGAACTCGTCGAGGGCCGTGTCGTAGAGGTCCCGGCAGCAGTAGAGCCGGGCCTCGAGCTCGGCGAACTGGAAGTGACGGTCGATCGGATCGGGGTCAGTGGACGTCGGGCCCCTCCCCCCGTTGCTCGACCCAGAGCTCGACGTCGCCGGCCGCAACCGGTCCGCTGGTCCCCGACGTTCGTGCATCGGTCGCGGTCATCACTGTCCTCCCGTGTCGGGCCACCCTGGGGCGGGGCAGCGGTTACAGAACAATCCCGGGTTACACGCGTTCGGACGCGGCAGCCGCGGCGAACCTCGCCTGGTGCTGTCCGGCGCGCTGCTCCGCCGCCGTGGCGGCATCGACCGCACCGGTCTGGGTGAGCACCGACGCCTGGCGGCGCAAGCCGTAGACGCTGGTGTCGCGCTGGCTCAGCCGCTCGGCGAGCAGCGCGCGAGCCAGGTCGAGGTGGCCGGAGCGGATTGCCGAATCGGTTAGCGTCCGCTGCAGCAGGTCCCGCTGGGCGTGCGAGCCACCAAAGCGCTGGAAGCCCGCCCGGATCGGCCACAGCTCGTCGACGACATCGCCGTGGCGGCCCTCGGTGAAGGCGATCACGGCCCGCGAGGCGGGGAGACCGACCTCGGCCGCCATCATGGCGTTCGAGCGCGGGTGCGCCGGCGTGCTGACCACGTAGCGGGTGAGGTCGTCGACCACCTCGCGCGCGTCGTCGAGGCGGCCGGCCCCGCAGAGGGCGATCACCGCGTGCAGGTCGTTGAACGAGTACCACGAGTCGCCGCCGACTCGGCTCGTCCACGCGTCCGCGAGGGGTCCGAACCGTCCTCCCGTGTCGACCCCATCGAGCATGAGCCGCCATAGGAGCGCACTACCGTCGAGCATCTCGAGCGGCACGCCGTCGGAGCCGTCGTGGTGGACCTGCGTGTCGTAGATCGCCAGCACCTCGTCGTGGCGGCCGGCCTCGAGGAGGTACAGCGCGAGGTGCCACCAGTTGTGCGCCGTGAACAGGTTGCCGGTTCCCCAGTCGGTCTCCCGGCTGCGGAGGAAGCGGATGCCGTCGTCGATTTTGCCCTGCATCTCGAACGTGTGGACGACCGCGTGGATACCCCACACGTCGTCGGGGTTGCGCTCGACCGCGGCGAGGCCGACGCGCTGGGCCCGGTCGTAGTGGCCGGACTCTTCGAGCCCGAAGGCGTGCATGCCCTGCACGAACCCGGTGTGCGGGTGGTCGGGATCGAAGCTCGACAGCGAGCGGCCAACTCGGTCGCGCAGGTTCTGGGCGTCGCCGACGAAGAAGTCGAGTAGGTGGCCCATCAGTAGTGCGAGCAGGTCGGTCGGCCACCGGACGAGCAGGTCGTCGAGCGTGCGGGCCGCGTCGTGCCAGCGCCCCTCGACCCACGCGGTGATGGCCGCAGCATGGGCCGCCTCCCGCTCGTTGAGCGACAACGCGGCGAGTTGGGCTGCCGCGTCCCTCGCCGCCGGGACGTCGGGGGCGTCCGTCGACATGAGCATGAGGTAGGCCATGAAGACCTGTCCCATGGGCAGGGCCGCCGGATCGGCGGCGATCTCGCCGGCGGCGGGCACCAGGTCGGGGTGGTACCGCAAGAGACGGTCGAGCGCATGGTCGTAGCCCGCGACCGCGTCGGCCGCACCGGAGATCTCGTTGCCGTGGGCGTCGCGAGTCGCGGTAGGCGAGGTGGTGGTCATCTCGGTTCCTCTCTGTGGGGTCATGTCGGTGCGGGCCCGCGGTCGCGGACCCAGAGCGTGAAGCGCTGGACGGGGACGAAGCCGATTCGCTCGGCACCGGGCCGGCTGAAGTCGCTGAAGACACCGGTGACCCAGAGGTCGGGCATGGTCCGGATGCGGCTGACCGCCAGCTGCTGCCACAAGCCTCGCCGCCGCGCCGTTGGGAGAGTCGCTCCGAACGCAAGCGATCCCACGCCGTGGTCGACGAAGGAGGCGGCCGCGCTCACCACTTGGCCGTCGAGGTGGGCGGTCAGGAAGCGCAGCCGGTTGTCGTCGAGGAGGGACGGGTCCGCCATCGCCCCGGGTTGCGCGCCGGCGAGCTCGGGGAGCGGGTAGGCCTCGATGGCCGTGCGCTCCCACTCGGCGAGCTCGGTCACACTCCGAAGCGTCCGCACGTCGGCGTCCGCGACAGTCGGGAGGCGCACCTGGGCGGCGGGCGGGCGGATGAGCAGCGGCGGGTGACCCGAGAGGTGCCAGCCCCGCTCGCGCAGATCGGGGGTCGGCCACGCGCTCCACAGCATCGCCTCGCCCGTCCCGCCGGCGAAGAACGCCTCGACCTCGTTGAGCGTCGCCTGCCAGTCGGACGGTGGTTGGAGCAGCGTCGCGGCGTTCCAGTAGCCGCTCGGGTGCCCGAGATCGCTGGCGCGCAGTGCCGCCGACTCGACCGTGCGGCCGCCGGCGGCCGTTGCGAACGCGTCGCACAGGGACGCGAAGTGGAACAGATACCGGCGCACCATCGTGTCGCCGACCGGGACATCGGGCTCCCAACCGGTGCTGAGCTGCTCGATCGCGGCGGTCATGGGACGAGGGTGCAGGACGCACCTCGCAGGCCGGTTGCAGCCCGCTCGCAGCTGCTCGGCGCCGCGACAAGCCGTACGGTGAGCCCGTGCGGTTCCGCGTCCTGGGTGCGGTCGAGCTGGTCGACCCCAACGGAGGTGTCGTCGCCGTTGGGAGTCCGAACCAGCGGCGGATCCTCGCCGTGCTCCTCGCCCGGATCGGCGAGGCGGTCCCGGTGGACACCCTCGCCGAGGCGGTGTGGGGGGATGGGCTACCGGCGAGTGCGGTGGCGACGCTGCGCACCTACGTGTCGCGTTTGCGGGCCGTCCTCGGCGACACCCTCGTGAGCCGAGGAGCGGGCTACGCGCTGGTGGCGGCACCAGACGACGTCGACGCCAGACGCTTCGAGTCGCTGATGCGCGACGCCGCGACTGCTGACGCGGCGGCGGCCGTGGCGTTCCTCGACGAGGCCCTCCGCCTTTGGCGCGGCCCGGCGTTCGCCGAGCACGCCGACGTCGCGTGCATCGCGCCCGAGGCGCGACGCCTGGAGGAGCTGCGGCGAAGCGCCTTCGAATCTCGGGCGAGTGTGCTGCTGCGCGCCGGCCGGGTCGACGAGTCCGTGGCCGCGGCCGAGGCCCTCGCCACCGCCGAGCCACTCCGCGAGGGCGCCTGGACGCGGCTGATCGAGGGTCTGGTCGCGCACGGGCGGACGGCCGACGCGCTCCGAGCGTTCCAGCGCGCCGGCGACGCGCTCGCGGAGGCCGGTCTCGAGCCGTCAGACGCACTACGCGAGAGCGAGCGGATGGTGCTGGCGGGTGAGGCTGCTCCGCCGGTGGCCGAGCGCGTGACGGCGCCGGCACCGAGGCCCGACCCACCGGCGCCGCCCACGCCGGCCTCGTCGTTCGTCGGTCGCGACGACGAGTGCGCACACCTCGTCGGACTCCTCGACAAGACGCGGATCGTGACCCTCGTCGGCCCGGGGGGCGTCGGCAAGTCGCGGCTCGCGATCGAGGCTGCCCGGGTGGCGGCGAGCCGCCGGTCACTCGGCGCCCGGCTCGTCGAACTCGCAGAGATCCGCGACGCCGTCGGCGTCGCGGACGCCGTCGTCGCCGCGCTCGGCCTCACCGCTGAGGGCGAAGTACCGCTCGCAGTACTCGACCGGGCCGGCGCCCTCGACGTCCTCCTCGTGCTCGACAACGCCGAGCACGTGCTCGGCGCCGCCGCCGATGTCGTCGCGCGCGCCGTCGGCCGCGGTGACGCGCTGCGCGTGCTCACCACGAGCCGTGAGCGCCTCGGCGTCGACGGCGAGCACGTCCGACCGGTCGCCCCGCTCGCGACCGACACGTCCGGAGCCCCGGCCCGCCGGCTCCTCGTGCAACGGGCCGCGGCCGTCGCCCCCGACCTGACTGTCGAGGTCGATGACGAGCTTGTCGCCCGAGTCGTCACGCGACTCGACGGCCTGCCGTTGGCGATCGAGATGGCCGCGGCGGAGCTGTCGACGATGTCGCTGGCGGACCTCGACGCCGAGCTCGACCAATCACTCGGTCAGCTCCGGTCTCCGCACCGCCACGCGTCGGAGCGACAACGGACCCTCGCCGGGGTCCTGGCGTGGTCCGAGGCGCGCCTCGATGATGACGAACGCGCCACACTCGCGAGTCTCTCGGTGTTCGCAGGGTCGTTCAGGCCCGACGACGCCGTGGCGGTGCTCGGCAGCCCAGGCGTGGCGAAGACGCTGCGCTCGCTCGTCGACCGCTCGCTGGTCCGGATCGACCGGACCGGACCGGGCACGCGCTACGCCCTGCTCCAAACGGTGCACGACTTCGCGTCCGAGCGTCTCGCGAGCAGCGGCCGGGAGCCCGACCTGGCCCGTCGCCACGCCCTGCGGTTCCTGGAGGTCGCCGAGCAGGCAGACCGGCAGCTGCGGGCCGCCGAGGAGGCGACCGGTCTGGCGCAGATCGAGGCCGCGTTTGCAGACGTGCGGGTCGCTCACCAGTGGGCCCGTGGGCACGACCCGGCCCTGGCAGGGAGGTTGTCGGCCGCACTCCATCTCTACGCGTACCGGGGACTCGTCGACGAGCCGCTGCGGTGGGCGGAGCTCACTCTCCAGCTGGTGTCAGACGATGACCCCACTCGCCCCGTTCTGCTCGCGTCGGCCGCGACGCGCGCCATCAACCGCGGCGACCTCGAGGAGGCCCGCGCGATCGCGCAAGGCGCCGTTGCCCTGGCCGGTTCCGGTCCAGCCGCGATGCCCGCACTCGAAGCACTCGGCGACGCCTGCTTGTACCTGGGCCGACTCGACGAGAGCCGCGCGGCTGCCGAGGAGCTCGCTCGCCGCGCCGAGGCCGTCGGTGACATGCACTCCCATGTCCTCGGACGGGTCAATGCTGCGCTCGCTCCCCGCTACGGCGGCCAAGCGATCGGACCCGAGGCCATCGCCGACCTTCCGGCGCGGCTCTCTGATCCGAGTCCGACCAGTCGAGCCTGGATCGCATACACGAACGGAGAGCTCATCGGCGATCGGGCGCCGGACACCGCCCTCGCTCACTACCAGGAGGCGATCCGGCTGGCGCGCTCGGTCGACAGCCGCTTCGCCGAGGGCGTCGCGCTCGTATCGGCGTGCGCGCTCCAGGCTCGGGCAGGGGACGTGCCCGGCGCGCTGGCGCAGTTCGCCGCAGTCATCGACCACTGGGCCAAATTGGCCGACAACACGCATCAGCTCACGGCCCTGCGGAACCTCGCGGTGCTCCTCCAGCGCGCCGGCGCGCCGCAGGCCGCAGCCGAGTTGCTGGGCGCGCTCGAGCGGGACGACTCGACCTACGGGGAAGAAGCAGAACGGCTCGAAGCGGTGCGCGAGTGGGCACGCGCGCAGCTCGGTGACGAAGTGTTCGCGACGCACGTCGCCTCCGGTCGCGAGCGCGATGTCACCGCCGCGGCGGCGTGGGCCCTCGACGTGCTCGCGGACCTTCGGCGCTGACGTGGACGTAGGCCGCGGACGTCCCCCGCGCGGAGGACGGACTCGTCAGAGAGGCGTACAGATCGACGGTTCTCGTGCGGCACGGCACGCGCTTGGCGTTGGAGTATGCCGAGGGCGAGGGGACCCGGCGACCGTTACCGAACTGTCGTGATGGGCGCCGGCGTTCTGTTGCGGCGGAGTTCCTGGCCGGTGGCGCCCACACCGAAGGCATTACGTGCGCGTCGCAGGATCAGCCGCCATCGACCCGAGAGACCTGCGTGTCGGCGCGGCCTGCGTGACAGATCGCCGATTGTTCCGAGGTCGTGGTTGTTCCGACCTTTGCGCGAAGCGGCCCGCTTGGGTAGGGGATCTGCCGTGATTGGGGTCGGAACAATCAGAGGCTATTGAGGAAGGCAAGTAGCGGGTCGGGTGGCCGATAGCGGCCCGGTGTGGTGTTGGGCGGCGTGACTCGCGCGATCGCTCGCTCCTTCTGGTTCATGTCGGCGTGTAGGTAGATGTGGGTGGTGGCGATCTGCTCGTGCCCGAGCCAGAGGGCGATGACGGCGATGTCGATGCCGGCGTGTAGCAGCCGCATCGCGGCGGTGTGCCGCAGGGTGTGCATGGTGACGTGCTTGCCCCGCAGCGACGGGCAGCTGGCGTGGGCGGTGGCGAGGTGACCGGCCAGGCGGCGCTCGATGGCGTCGTGGCTGAGGCGTGTGCCGGTGCGCGTCGGAAACAGCGGGTCATGGGCCTCGCCGGCCTGCTCGGCGAGCCAGCCGCGGAGCACCGCGATGGTGAGCCCGGTGAGCGGGGTGGCACGTTCTTTGCGGCCTTTGCCCATGCAGCGGACGTGGGCGCCGACGTCGAGGTTGACGTCGTTGCGGGACAGCGCGATGAGCTCGGAGATCCGCAGCCCGGTCTGGACGGCGACGACGAGCGTGGCGTGGTCGCGTCTGCCTGCCCATGTGCCGCGGTCGGGGGCGGCAAGGAGGGCGTCGACTTCGGGTTCGGTGAGCCAGGTGAGCAGTCTGCGCTGGTGGCGTTTGGTCGGGATGGCCAGCACCCGCTGGATGGTGGCGGCGTGTTCGGGGTGGTGCAGCGCGGCATAGCCGAACAGCGAGTGGATGGCGGCGAGCCGCCAGTTGCGGGTTCGGGCCGTGTTGTGCCGGTCGCCTTCGAGGTGGTCGAGGAACGCGGTGATCAGCGGCGCGTCGAGGTCCGCGATGTCCAGCGCGGAGGGCGTCTTGCCGGTCTCGGTGGCCGCGAAGCGGAGGAGGAGCCGGAAGGTGCTGCGGTAGCCGGCGATGGTGTGGCTGGACGCGTGGCGTTGAGCGATGAGCCGGTCGGTGAAGAACGCCTGCAGCACCGGTGCCAGCGCGGTCACGACCGGCCCGCCTCGTCCTGGTCGAGACGCGCGGCAGCGAGCTGCATCAGCTCGGGCACAGCAGACAAGTACCAGTACGTGTTGGCCGGCTCTACGTGCCCGAGGTAGGTGGACAGCACTGGCAGCAAGCTCGAGATGTCCGCCCCGTTGCGGTGCCGTCGATCAGAGTGCGCACCGCGAAGCTGTGCCGCAGATCATGTATGCGCGGGTGGATGGTGTCGGTGCGCAGCCCTATCAAAGCGGTGATCTCGCGGAACATGCGGTCGGCCTCGCCACGGCGCAGCGGGCGGCCAGTGACCGACACGAAGAACCGGTCGCAGTTCGCGCTGCGGCAGAGCCGATCCCGTGCCGTGGCGTAGGCGCGAAGCGCGGCGGTGACCGACGGGTGCAAAGGCACCAGCCGCATGCGGTCGAACTTCGCGTGCCGGACCGTGACCAGACCGTCAACGAGGTCGACGTCGCTGCGGGTCAGCGCGAACGCTTCCCCGAGCCGCATCCCGGTCGCAGCCAGCAGCCCGAGCAGCGTCCGGTAGGTGACCGCCCGCAACGGCGGGTTGAGCCGCCGCGTTGCGCACAGCACCTCGTCGATCTGGTCGGGCGTATAGATGTAGGGCGCCGGTCGCCGCCGCGGGACGGCCAGCAGGCCGGCCGGTGGGATCTCGTGGGCGGGGTCGATGGCGTGCAGGTAGCGGGCGAACCCGCGCACCGCGCTGAGCCGGAAGTCGACGGTGATCGGCTTGATCCCCTCCGGCAGGCGGGCCCACGCCACCGCCAACTCGACGGTCACGGTCGTGGCCCGGCTGGCCTCGAGGTAGGCGACGAAACGCGGCAGCACTTCGCCGTGGCGGCCGAGCTGGAAGCCCAGCCCGCGACGCAGCCGCAGGTAGTCATCGAGATGCTCGGCCAGGGGCTCACGATTCCGTCCCCGTCGGCCAGGGCCGCGCGATCGTGCGCAGCCGTTCCACATCGACCCGGGCGTAGGAGGCGGTGGAGCCCGGCGAGCGGTGCCGCAGGACCTGGCCGATCTCGGCCAGCGGAGCGCCCGCCCGCAACATGTCGGTGGCGGCGGTGTGGCGCAGCCGATGTGCACGCACCACGCCAAGCCCAGCGCGACGCGCCGCTCCAGCGACGAGGGCCGTCACCCCGCCGCGGGTCAAAGCGACCTGCGGCGGTGTCACCCGCAGGAACACCTCGCGCACCGCCGCGTCCCTTGGGCGACCGCGGCGCAGATATGCAGCGATCGCCTCGCCGACGTCGACGGGCAGCGGTAGCTGGTCCACGCGGCCGCCTTTGCCGTGAACCGTGAGCTGCCCGGCCCGCCAGTCCAGGTCATCCAGCCACCAG
>Ga0214469_1000960_pt1 | contig 10566 bp, 6 predicted proteins | sample RVTome_10_FD_187340 | JGI IMG/M metagenome (GOLD analysis project Ga0214469, IMG submission 187340) | Soil microbial communities from uranium-contaminated site in the Upper Colorado River Basin, Wyoming, United States - RVT153D57 HiSeq ... | reverse complement strand
GCGGCGCCCTGGTTCCCGGCGGTCGGTGCCCTGGTTGGTTCGGTGGTCGCCGGAACCTACGTGATCATGTTTCCCTGGCTGCCGTCGGTTCTGGCTGCCGGCATCGCCGTCGGAGTCGGGGTATGGCTGACCGGGGCGTTCCACGAAGACGGCCTCGGCGACTCTTTCGACGCGTTCGGAGGCGCTTCGACGGTTGAAGAGGCGCTCCGGATCATGCGTGACCCGGGGCTCGGCACCTACGGCACTATCGCGGTGACATTCTCCATTCTGCTGCGCATCGTGGCGGTGGGCTCGCTCTCACCGGGCGCGGCCGTCGCCGGGATCGTCCTGGGTCACACGCTCGGTCGGGTCAACGCAGTGGCAGTCATGGCGACTACGCCCCCGGCACGAATCGATGGCTTGGGTGCCTCGGGTGTGGCGGGTGTCTCGGCGTCCGCAGCGGGGTGGGCGATCGGATCCGGGTTGGCCCTCTCGGCCGCAGCGGCGGGATGGTGGGTCGGCCCGGCCCTGTTGCTCACCGTCCTCGCCTCAGCAGTCGTCCGTCGTGTCGCCGTCAGCAGGATCGGCGGCGTGACCGGTGACATCTTGGGGGCGTGCGAACAGCTCACCGAGATCGTCACCTTGGTCCTGATCGCCGGAGCGGCGTGGCGTGGCTGGTCGCCGTGGTGGACCGGCTGAGTGGTCAGGTGGCGGCGGGGCGCGCCGCGCCCTGGTGGCCGGTCAGCGGGGCTGGCCGTGGTTCGGGGTCGACCTCCGGCCCCGTGAACTGAGAGTTGTACAGGTCGGCATAGGCGGCGCCCAGGGCGATCAGCTCGTCGTGAGTGCCCCGTTCGACGATTCGCCCGTCCTCCATCATCAGGATCATGTCGGCATCGCGAATCGTGGACAGCCTGTGGGCGATCACGAAGCTGGTCCGCTTCGAGCGGAGGGCGGCCATGGCATGTTGGAGCAGCAACTCGGTGCGCGTGTCGACCGAGCTGGTGGCTTCGTCGAGGATCAAGAGTGCCGGTCTCGACAGGAATGCACGTGCGATCGTTATCAGCTGCTTCTCCCCGGCGCTGATGTTGCCGCCTTCGTCGTCGATGACCGTGTCGTAGCCATCGGGGAGGCTGTGGACGAAGCGATCGACGAAGGTCGACTTGGCGGCTTCCAGGATCTCTTCTTCGGTGGCGTCGGGACGGCCGTATGCGATGTTGTCCCGAATGGTGCCATGGAAGAGCCATGTGTCCTGGAGGACCATCCCTACCTGCGACCTCAGCTCGGACCGTTGCAGCGAGGCGATGTCGACTCCATCGAGTGTGATTCGGCCGGAATCGAGGTCGTAGAAGCGCATGATCAGGTTGACCAGGGTCGTCTTCCCCGCGCCGGTGGGCCCAACGATGGCGACCATCTGCCCGGGTGCCACGGTGAACGAGAGGTCGTCGATCAGCGGCTTGTCCGGCTCGTACCGGAATGACACGTGCTCGAATGCGACTTCTCCGCGGGCATCACCGGGCATGAGGCCCTTGTGATCCTCGGCTGGCTCCTCATCCTCGTCGAGGAGCTCGAAGACCCGCTCGGCAGATGCCACCCCCGACTGGAGCAGGTTGATCATCGAGGCGACCTGTGTGACGGGCTGGGTGAAGTGACGCGAATACTGGATGAACGCCTGGACGTCGCCGAGGCTCATGGTGCCGGAAGCCACACGGAGGCCACCGATGACCGCGATGACCACGTAGTTGAGATTCCCGATGAACATCATGATCGGCATGATCAGCCCGGAGAGGAACTGGGCGCGGAAGCTGGCGTCGTAGAGCCGCTCGTTCTCCTCATCGAAGCTCGCCTGAACCTCGTTGCGACGCCCGAAGACCTTCACGAGGGCATGTCCCGTGAACGCCTCCTCGATCTGCCCGTTGAGCACCCCGGTGTGTCGCCATTGGGAGATGAATTGCTTCTGGGAGCGTTTCATGACCAGGCCGGCGACGACCATCGTCACCGGGATGGTGACCAGGGCGATCAAGGCGAGGGTGGGGGAGATGATCACCATCATCGTGACCACGAAGACGATGGTCAGCAGGGAAGTGAGCATCTGGCTCATCGTCTGTTGGAGACTCTGGGAGATGTTGTCGATGTCGTTGGTGACCCTGCTGAGCAGCTCGCCTCTGGGCTGTCTGTCGAAGTAGCGGAGAGGGAGTCGATTCAGCTTGTCCTCGACGCTGGAGCGCAGCCTGTAGATGGTCTTCTGCACGACGTCGTTGAGCAGCCAGCCCTGGACGTAGGAGAGCAACCCCGAACCGAGATACAAGGCGATCACCGTCAAGAGGACTGCTCCCAGCGCAGAGAAGTCGATCCCGGCGCCGGGAGTGAAGTCGACACCCGTCAGGAGGTCGGCGACCTGGGCTTGCCCGCTGGCGCGAGCCATCTCGATCGCCTGGTCGCGTGTTATCCCGGCTGGAAACTGTGCTCCGATAGCCCCCGCGAAAACGATGTCGGTCGCCCGTCCCAGGACCCTGGGGCCCAGGGAGGACAAGGCAACACTGGCCACCGCCGTGAGGAACACGAACGCCACGGCGACTCGTTGCGGCCGGAGATGCCCGAGGAGCCGCCGGAACGATGGCCCGAAGTCCATGGCCTTCTGACCGACCTGGCCGGCCATCATCCCGTGGCCGGGACCGCGGGGCGCCTCGACCCGTTCGGTCTCCTTCATGGTGCGCCCACTCATCAGACCGCCTCCGCCTGTGCTTGGGACTCGACGATCTCCACGTACGTGGGACATGTGGCGAGGAGCTCTTCGTGTGTGCCGATCCCAACTCGCCTCCCGTCTTCCAGGACCAAGATCTGGTCGGCGTCGGCGATCGTCGATACCCGCTGGGCCACGATGATGACCGTTGACTCGCGGGTGATCGGGCGGAGAGCTCTTCGCAGTCGGGCGTCGGTGGCGAGGTCGAGGGCGGAGAAAGAGTCGTCGAAGACGTAGATCTCGGGCTCTCGGATCAAGGCGCGGGCGATCTGCAGGCGCTGTCTTTGCCCACCCGAGACGTTGGTGCCGCCCTGCGAGATCGGGGAGTCGAGACCGTCGTTCATCGCAGCCACGAACTCGCTTGCCTGGGCGACCTCGAGGGCCTCCCACATCTCCTCTTCCGTGGCGTCCGGCTTGCCGTAGCGGAGGTTGGAGGCGACCGTCCCCGAGAAGAGGTACGGGCTCTGCGGCACGAACCCGATCTTCGACCAGAGCATCTCGGGATGGATGTTCCGGACGTCGGTCCCGTCGACGAGCACGGCCCCGGAGGTCACGTCGAACAGACGTGGGATCAGGTTTACCAATGTGGTCTTGCCTGCACCGGTCGACCCCACGATGGCCAATGTCTCCCCGGGTCGGGCCGTCGCACTGACGTTGCTCAGGACGGGATGGTCGGCGCCCGGATAGGAGAATGTCACGTCGTCGAGCGTGAGATGGCCCCGCATGGCCAGCCTGGAGACTCCTGTGGCAGGAGACCGCACCGATGGCTCCGTGTCGAGGATCTCGCCGATGCGGTCGGCGGAGACCGCGGCACGGGGGACCATGACGAACATCAACGTTGCCATCATCACCGACATCAGGATCTGCAGCAGGTAGGTGAGGAAGGCGGTGAGTGATCCGATCTGCATGACGCCTGCCTCGATACGCATGCCCCCGAACCAGAGGACCGCAACGCTGGACACGTTGAGGATCAGGATGACAATCGGGAACATCGCCGCCATCCATCGTCCGACCGTCAGCGAGACGTCGGTGAGCTCGGTGTTGGCACGGTCGAAGCGCTCCGTCTCGAATGGCTCTCTGACAAAGGCGCGAAGCACCCGGATCCCGGTTGCCTGCTCACGGAGTACCCGGTTGACCTCGTCCACCTTCTTCTGCATTCGTCGAAAGGAGGGGATGAGGCGGGTTGCGATGAGTGCGATCGAGGCCCCGAGGATGGGCACCGCCACCGCCACGAGCCAGGAGAGGCCGACATCCTCGCGCAGGGCCATGATGATCCCGCCGACCATCATGATCGGTGCGGTGACCACCATGGTGAGGCCCATTGCCGTCACCATCTGGATCTGTTGGACGTCGTTGGTGTTCCTGGTGATGAGAGAGGGCGCCCCGAATTGGGACACTTCGCGACTGGAGAAGTCCCCGACGTTGCGGAAGATGGCCGATCGGAGATCGCGGCCGGCTCCCATGGCCGTTCGCGATCCGAAGTAGACGGCGGCGATGGTCGCCCCGACCTGGACGAGGGAGAATCCGAGCATCACTACCCCAACCCTCACGATGTATCCGGTGTCGCCGAGGACGACTCCGTTGTCGATGATGTCTGCGTTGAGGGCGGGGAGGTAGAGGGCAGCGAGAGTGCCAACCAGCTGGAGGCCGAGAACGAAGGTCAGCTCGCGGCGATAGGGCCGCACATACTCCTTGAGGAGACGCCACAGCATCAGTCGCTCGCTCTCCTCACGATCCCGTCGAGCAGGATCTCGATGGCTTCTTCTGCTGTGATCAACTCGTCGGGATCGCTGAGAGGGAAGCTGACGGCGAACAGGAGGCCGCGGAATGCTGCCGCCGCCCTGGCCGGCTCGACGGCGAGTCGGTCGGCGTCGTCCCGGAAGACTCGGGTGAGTGCCCAAAAGATGAGGCTGTTGGCTTCCACAACCGCCTTGTGAGTGTCCTGATGATGGGACTGGCCGGCGGTGGGGAGCGATCTGAGGACGGCGGCGAGGGCATGGACCTTCTCCGACCTCTGGATGATGATGGCCGCCGCCTTGCGCAACTTGATCTCGAGTGGCAGGTCACGTTCGATGCCTGCGATCTGCTCCAGCGTCGGCGCGGGGTCAAGACAGCTGCGTATCGCCTCGTGGACCAACGCCGGTTTGTCGGGGAAGACCCGGAAAATCGTCCCTTCGGCGATGCCGGCGGCATCGGCCATCTGGGCCGTGGTCGCATTGGGCCCCTGGGCGAGCAGTAGTGGTATCACAGCCTCGACGATCGCTTTCTTGCGGTCCTCGGGTGCCAGCGGCTCGGCCCGGTGTCTGGTGGACATCGAGCCATTCTAGAGTGAGTGAGCGCTCACTCACAATCGACCAACGACGAACCCAGGGTTCCACACTTCGCTGAGCGAAGTCCACAACCCTGGGTTCTCGGTTTTCTGGCTATGGGCGGCGGTCGGCGGCGAGGCGGAGGAGGTGACGGGCGCCTTCGTCGAGAGCGGCGAACCGGTCGTCCTGGGTCTGGCCACGCAGCCAGCGGATGTAGATCTGTTGCAGGATCACCGCCAGCTTCCAGGCGCCGAACACCAGGTACCAGTCGACCGATTCGTGATCACGGCCCGACCGACGGAGATACCGATCGACCGCTGATGCCCGATCCAGCCATCCCGGGATCTGTGTCGGCATCATGCTCAACTCGCCGGGCGCCTCACCAGGATCGAACCACGATCCCATGAGGGTCCCCAGGTCTGCGAGCGGATCGCCGCGAGTCGCCATGTCCCAGTCGTAGACGGCGACACAGCGACCGGGGTCGTCGCCGGCGACCGCCATGTTGTCGAGCCGCCAGTCGTTGTGGAGAAGCGTCGGGGGCGTCTCGGCCGGGAGATGAGCTTCCAGCCAGCCACCGATCTCGACCGCGAGTGGGTTCTCTTCGTGTTTGGCCTTCTCCCACCGACCACGCCAGCCGTCGACCTGACGACCGAGGAAGCCCTCAGGATGACCGATGTCCCCGAGGTCGCAGGACCTGGGGTCGACCCCGTGGAAGTCGGAGAGGGTGTCGACCACGACCTCCGAGAGAGCCTGGTTGGCTGCGGCATCGTCACCTCCGCCGAACACGTCGGGGACCGAACTGCGAACCACGACGCCGTCGCGTCGCTCCATGAGGAAGAAGTCTGAGCCGATCACCGAGGGGTCCTCGCAGTATGCGATCGCCCTTGGAGCCTTGTCGAAGGATTGCCAGAGGCGGGACAAGACGCGGAATTCGCGCCCCATGTCGTGAGCACCCGGGGCCACCGGGCCCAGGGGTGGGCGCCGCAGGACCAACTCTTGCCCGTCCGGGAAGGTGAGCAGGTAGGTGAGATTGGCCTTGCCACCTCCGAACTGGGACACCTGAGGTGGCCCATCGGGCAGGCCGTCGATGCCGCGCAGCCACTCGGTGAGGCGAACGACGTCGAAGCGCTCATCGGGACGCACGTCGATCAGGTCACTCACGAGCGCACGAGAGTATCCGAATCGCTCTAGAGACCACCGCCGGTAGCCTGCCAAACCATGGTTACACCCTTCGAGATCTCCGATCGGTTCACCGACCGGCTCGCTGCCCTCGCCCCGATTCTCGCCACCAACACCGGAATCACCGGCCACGACCACGAGTGCACCGACTACTCGCCGGATGGGGTGGCCGCGCGGGCCGAGCTCTGCCGTGAGACCAAGGAAGAGCTCGCCCCTCACCTCGACCACGTCGACGACACGCAAGCCTTCGCCTCGATGGTTCTCAATGGCTGGCTCGACGAACAGCTCGAGAAGTTCGAAGCCCAGGACTGGCGTCGCGACATGAACCACGTCTGGAGCCCTTTCCAGAACATGAGAGACGTATTCGACGTGATGGGCAAGGAGACCCAGGAGCAATGGGATGCCATCGCCTCCCGTCTCGAGGGTTTCCCAGGCATGCTGGAGGGCTACCGCCAGTGCCTCGAGGTCGGCCTGGGCGCGGGAGACACGGTCGCGGTGCGGCAGGCGGAGTCGGTGGTGGAGCAGGCGGATGCGGCAGCCTCCGAAGGCTCTCGTTTCCTCGGTCTCCTCGAGCAGGCGCGGACGGTGGGTGTCGACACGGGGCGAGTCGAGAGAGGGGTGGAGGCGACCAGAGCAGCCAACGGCGAGTTCGCAGGTTGGCTCCGGGAGAGGTATCTGCCCGCAGCGCGAATCGAGGACGCGGTGGGTCGAGGGGAGTATCTCCGCGGCGCCGATGAATACCTCGGCATGACCATCGATCCAGAGGAGACGTACGAGTGGGGCTGGGACGAAGTGCACCGTCTCCGGTCCGAAATGGATGCAACCGCATCGGAGATCGACCCCGAGATGTCGATCTCCCAGGTGATCGAGCTACTGGAGACCGATCCTGGCCGGGCAGCCGCCACCCGAGGGGAGTTCGTCGACTTCGTCTCCGGTATCCAGCAACGAGCCATCTCCCAACTCGCCGGCGAGCACTTCGACGTCCCCGACGAGCTGCGTGTGGTCACAGTCAACATCGCCCCGCCGGGAGGGCCGCTGGGGGCGTGGTATGTCGGGCCTTCCGAGGACTTCGAGCGTCCCGGGTCGATCTGGTACGCACCGGGGGAGCGGGAGAGCCTGCCCTACTGGCAGGAGGTATCCACCGCTTACCACGAGGGCTTTCCCGGGCACCACCTCCAGGTGGGCACCGCGGTGATGGAGCGAGACAAGCTCTCCCGGTTCCATCGAATCGCCATCTGGTATTCGGGTGCCGGTGAGGGTTGGGCTCTCTACGCCGAGCGCCTGATGGACGAGCTCGGGTTCTTCGAGAAGCCGGAGTATCGATTTGGCCTCCTGGCCAGCCAGCTGTTCCGATCGGTGCGTGTCGTGGTCGACATCGGCTGCCAGCTCGAGCTCGCCATTCCCGAGCACGCCCCTCTCCACCCGGGTGAGGTCTGGAACTACGAGCGGGCAGTCGACTACATGGACGAGATCGGTCTCCAGGCGCGTGATGTCGCAGAGTCAGAAGTCAAGCGCTACCTGGGATGGTGGGGCCAAGCCATCTCGTACAAGGTGGGCGAGCGCGAGATACTCGAGATGCGGGAGCGTGCCCGGGCTCGTCCTGGCTTCGACCAGAAGGAGTTCCATCGCAAGATGCTCGAGGCTGGTGCCATCAGACTCGACCATCTGCACGACGTGATGTCGTGAGCAAGGCAGTCTTCGACCTCGAGTCGACCGAGGCGGGGGGACACCTACATGCTGTTGTCGGGCTTGGTCGTGCCGCGACCCATCGGGTGGATCGGGACGAGGAGGGCGGACGGGACCCACAACCTCGCCCCATTCTCGTTCTTCAACCTCGTCTCCACGGACACGGCCACGTTTTGAGGTGATTCGGCCCAGCTGAATTGTCAGCAGCCGTGCTTTACGAGTGTCGGATAGGGGTTGACCACGGTCCCCTTGTAATACATGCCGAAATGGAGATGCGGTGAGGTGCCGGCGGCGTTGCCTGAGTTGCCGATGTAGCCGATGACGTCGCCCGCTTTCACGGTGCCGTCTTTGCCGAACTTGTCCATGTGGGTTCCGATGTAGACGACGCCGTCGCTGCCCATGAGCCGGAACTGGAGGCCACCGATCGTGCCAGTGGTGAATTCGACGGTCCCACCAACGGGCGCCTTCACCGGAGTGCCCCGACTCGTGAAGAGGTCGTTGCCCTCGTGGTACCGGGTGCCTCCGCTACGTGGGAATCCCCAATCGTTCATGAATGACGAGCCCTTCACCGGGCACACCCAGGATGAACCGGAGGGGATCGAGAGGACCTGTCCGCTACGGATCAAGTTCGGATTCGAGATGCTGTTCGCTTTGGCGAGTCTCGAGATGGTCACGTTGTGGGCGTGAGCGATGTCGCCGAGTCGGTCACCCGAACGCACCTTGTAGCTGACGGATCCCGACGACCCGGCGGCCACATACCCGGGCCCGCTCAGATAGAGGGCGGCTCCGGTGTAGATCCGGCCGTTGACGACTCCGTTGGCCCGGATGATGTCGTCTGCGGACACTCCCTTGTACTGACCGGCGATCCGTTCCACGGTCTCACCACGTCGAACCACGTGGTATTGCCCAGTTCGGTCTGAGATGTCCGTTCCCACCGAGTTGCTGCCACCCGAGCCCGATCCGCCGGGTATCAATAGCTTCTGGCCGACCCTGATCAGATCGGGATTGGATAGGTCATTTGCTGAGACGATGCTGGAGACAGATGCGTTGTAGCGAGCAGCGAGACGATTGATGGTGTCGCCGCTCGCCACCACGTGAGTGACGCCGGAACTCCCGCCCGCTCCCGGGATCTTCAGCACTTGCCCCGGGTAGATGAGGTTGGGATTGGAGAGGTTGTTGACGTCGGCGAGGGCTGACACCGAAACCCCTTGCTGCTTGGCGATTCGGCCGAGTGTGTCTCCTCGTTGCACGGTGTAGTCGACCGAGAAGGTGGCGACGAGCAGCACGAGGGCGGCTCCGAAGATCAAAGCCCGGGAACGACGAAATTTGGGCATTGAAGGACAACTCCTTCAGCCCCTGACTCGCTCCGCCTGCACGAGACTACCCAGATCCTCGCGAAAATCCAGATGCAACTCCGATCCGAGGGGTGATGATCGGGGCCGCTGTCCGGGATGCCCGACGTATCTTGTCGAGATGACTTCCGGGAGAATCTCTCCGGTCAGGGCCACGGGATTGCTTGCCTGGTTGTAGTGAGTATCGGCGTTTCGCGATCGGCGGCCGCAGGCATCGACCCCAATCGACCAGAGGGCCTGGTTGTCGCGCTGGCATTCCTTCTCGTAGCGGTACCGCTCGCCTATCTGGTGATTCGATGGACGCGGCCCGGGCTCGTCCGATGGGCCTTCTTGTGGCTCGTTCTGGCTCTGCCCCTGGTGGTGACCGTCCAGCTGTTTGCTTTTCGGGTGCTGTAGGAGCGGGAGGGCGACGCATCTCAGGTCACCGACCTACGAGCCACGAGGATGGTTGTCGGCGATGGCTCTGATCGACGGCCCGCTTGCCGGAAGCAGTTCTCTAGTCGCCGACCCCGATCTCGATCAGGGCCGATGACCCCGGTGGTGAGCTCTGTGCCCGGAGCTGGCCGCAGGCGGCGTCGATGTCGCGGCCCCTGGTGTCGCGGACAGTGACATTGACGCGACGTCTCTTCAGGGCGTTGGCGAACTCCTCGATGTGGAGCTGTGTCGAGGGCTTCGCCTCGCTGAGCGGGGTGGGGTTGAGGGCGATCAGGTTGACGTGGGCGCGGAGGCGGCGGGCGATCGATGCGAGCTTGTCGGCCTGGTCGAGTGTGTCGTTGACCCCCTCCATCATGGTCCACTCGATCGAGACCCGACGCCGTTTCTTCTCGAAGTACTCGGCTGCCGCACCTTCGAGCTCGGCGATGGGGTAGCGCTTGTTTATCGGGACCAGTGACGTGCGCAACTCGTCGTCGGCGGCGTGGAGGCTGATGGCGAGGGAAACAGGCCACGGCTCGTCGGCGAGCTGTTTGATCCCAGGGACCATCCCAACCGTCGACACCGTGATCGACCTCGCCGACATCCCCATGACCTCCACCATCCGTCGGATCGCCTCCCGGACCCGCCTGTAGTTCGCCAGCGGCTCGCCCATCCCCATGAAGACGATGTTGGTGAGATGGTCGGGCACGCCCGGCATCCCGATCTGTCTCAGAAAGGCTTGTGCGTAGGCCACCTGGGCAACGATCTCACCGGGCTCGAGGTGGCGCTCGAACCCGAACTGCCCCGTTGCGCAGAACGTGCATGCGAGCGCGCATCCCGCCTGACTCGATATGCACAGAGTCGCCCGTCTTGGGTACCCCATGAGAACCGCCTCGATGGCGGCTCC
>Ga0214469_1000959_pt1 | contig 10567 bp, 9 predicted proteins | sample RVTome_10_FD_187340 | JGI IMG/M metagenome (GOLD analysis project Ga0214469, IMG submission 187340) | Soil microbial communities from uranium-contaminated site in the Upper Colorado River Basin, Wyoming, United States - RVT153D57 HiSeq ... | reverse complement strand
GCGGCGGCGGTGCTCGAGCTCCCGCTCAGCACTGTCATCCTCGACGGTGAAGCCCTTCTCTTCGGCCTCTCCGGTCCGGAGCAGTTCCAAGATTCGATGAGCCGGTTCGGGTCCGAAGGCTCGGAGGGCGCCGCACCGCTCACCGCCTTCTACTTCGACTGTCTGCATCTCGACGGCTCCGACCTCATCGATCTGCCCCTCGCCGAGCGACGTCAGGCCATGGCCGCCGCCCTGCCCGCCCAATCGCTGGTCGGCTCCATCGAGACCGGCGACCCTGAGGAGGCCGACCGCTTCTTCGACGAGGCCGTTGCCGCCGGGTACGAGGGTGTGGTGGTCAAGGACCTCGATAGGCCCTACGAGGCCGGGCGCCGCGGCTCGGGATGGCTCAAGGTGAAGCCAACCCACACCCTCGACCTGGTGGTGCTCGCCGCCGAATGGGGCTCGGGACGACGGGAGGGCTGGCTTTCCAACCTCCACCTCGGGGCCCGGGACCCGAACGGTGGGCTCGTGATGCTGGGAAAGACGTTCAAGGGCCTCACCGACGAGATGCTGTCCTGGCAGACCGAGCGCTTCCTCGGTATAGAAAGCCACAGGAGCGCTCATGTCGTCCATCTCGAGCCGAGGATCGTCTACGAGATCGCCTTCGACGGCGTGCAGCGCAGCACTCGTTACCCCGGAGGCGTCGCCCTTCGTTTTGCCCGGGTCAAGCGCTACCGCGACGACAAAGGCCCAGAGGAGGCCGACACCATCGACACCGTGCGCAGCTTCTTGACCGGTGGTGGCACCTCATAGGTCGATGACGACACCGGGTCGGCCCCGGACGACCCCAACCCCGTCGGCATGGGCCTCGAGCCAGTCGTGCATCCCGTCCAGGGTGTCGTCGTCATGGGACGGATCGTGGTGAAACGTGGCCAGTGTCTTCACCCCGGTCAGACGGGCGAAGCCGAGGAGATGACGGTACGAGCTGTGCCCCCATCCCACCCTCGACTCGTACTCCTCGTCGGTGTACTGGGAGTCGTGGAGCAACAGATCGGCTGTCCGGGCCAGGTCATACCCGGAAGTCCATGCGGGCGGGCCGGGGAAATCCGTCGAGCACAGCGCCGGCTCGTGGTCGGGGAGATAGGCGAACACTGCTCCGGAGTCTTCGAGCCGGTAGCCGAGGGTGGGCCCGGGATGGCAGATCAGATCGGCCGTCACCTCGATCGAGTCGAGCTCGAAGACGCCGGGAGGCACGTCATGGAAGGTCACACCGGGCAGATCCCTCACCCTGACCGGGAACAACGGCGGTGACAGGTACCGGGCGAGCCGCTCCTGGAGGGTCTTGGTGGTCGAGATCGGCCCCCAGATGTGGACCTCGACATCAGGATCGAGCAGGGGCTTGAAAAAGGGGAGACCGAGGATATGGTCCATGTGGAGGTGGGTGAGAAGCACATCGACCCGCTCCATCCCGTCCGCGTCGTCGCCCCGGCCACGGATCCCCGATCCGGCGTCGAGGAACAACACCCGGCCACTGCTCGAGGTGACCTCGACGGCTGAAGTATCGCCTCCGTAGCGGGCGGTGGTCGCCCCCGGGCTGGCAATCGAGCCACGCGTCCCCCACATCACGATTTTCAGCTCTCCACCTCCCAGAAGGTGGCGAGGACACCGAGGAATCGCTTGCCCTGACCTTCGATCGGTATGGCCGTGACCTCGACGGCCCGCCATTCCCCATCCTTGCCCTGGAAGCGGACGGTCCGGTGGCCCGCCACCTGACGGGTGAGGGCTGCGATCACAGGGACGTCGGCGTCGGGGAGGAGCCCACCGTCGAGGTCGGTGACCTGCCACATGCCGACCAGCTGCTCTGCCCGAATCGGTCCGACGTCGTCGAATTGGACGCCGAGAAGCTCTTCGGCGGGCTCGTTGTAGAAGATGAGGTCGCCGGCGCCGTCCATCATCCACATGGGAATCGTGAGATAGCTGGCGAGCTGCCTCAGGATGATCATCTCCAACGGCTGTTGCATGATGTGAAGGTACTCTCAACAAGAAGACGGCAAATGCCGATGACATCAGGTAATGCCCGAAACGCATCGAGAATTCCTGGTGGCCGGCCGGGCCGTGGAGCACACCGGGGGCCGGGTCGGCGGGGACGGGCGGATCGGCCCCAACGATCCGCCGCATGCCGGCACGGTCGACGCCATGCGGGGTTGGTCGAGCTTCGAGAATCTGTTTCGGATCTCCCCGATCCCGATCATGGAGCAGGACTATTCGGCGCTGGTGGAATGGATGGACGGTCTCCGCGTCGAGGGAGTGTCAGATCTCAGGGATCACCTGGGGGACGACATCCAGGCGATACGCGCCGTCGTCCCGATGATCAGGATCGTGGCCGCCAACCCGGCCGCGGTGGCGGCAGTCGGTCTTCCCCTCGACGAGTTGATCGGCCCCATCGACCCGATGATCGTCAACGAGGGAGCCGAGGAGGGATGGCTGACCCAGCTCGAAGCAGTGTGGAAGGGTGAGCCCGAGGCTCATGCCCGCTTCACCGGGGCCACCTTCGACGGCCATACCTACGACGCCGAGTCGATCCTGTCCGCCCCGGTCATCGACGGCGAGCCGGATTTCTCCAGAGCCGTCTTCACCGTGATCGACGTCACCGCGCATCGCAACGAAGAGCGTCGCATGCGCGATCTGGTCCGGGCCAAGAACCAGTTCCTCGCCTCGGTCAGCCACGAGATACGGACCCCCCTGACTGCCATCCTCGGCTTCTCCCGGGTCCTGGAGGACGATCCGAGTCTGGAGGAGGACGACCGGCGTTTGATGATCGCCTCGATCGTCCAGCATTCCCAGGAGGTGGCCGATCTGGTCGAAGACCTCCTCGTGGCGGCGCGAGCCGACATGGGTCAGATCCAGGTGGCCAACTCACCTTTCGACGTCCTGACCCAGATCGACACGACCCTGAGGGCCGGAGGCTCGTTCACCACCGACGTGAGCGTAGAGGCCGGTCCGGGCCCGATCCGGGCGGTCGGCGATCCGGCCCGGGTGCGTCAGATCGTGCGCAACCTGCTGACCAATGCGGAGCGTTACGGGGGCTCGAGGGTCAGCATCGACATCACAAAGGTCTACGACCGGGTGATCGTCGCCGTCACCGATGACGGTCCCGGACTGCCCCGCCAGGAGTGGGACAAGATATTCGAGCCGTACCATCGGGGTCATCACACTCCGGGGAGACCCGGATCGGTGGGGATAGGGCTGGCCATCTCACGTCAGCTCGCCGAGCTGATGGGAGGCACTCTGACCTACAGGCACAAGCAGGGGAGAAGCGTGTTCCTCCTGACCCTGCGCGCCGACAAAGGCCGCGACTAGGCGTCTGTATGGTCGGAGAGATCCACCACCGGATCGGACGGTGAGCTCTCGAAGTACCGAAGATCGATGACTTCCTGATGATGCCGGAAGTATTCCCAGCACGGATCACAGAACAGGACCCGCCATCTGATCGCCTTTCCGGCGGTACCGATGTCGAACTCGCCGCGGTCGATCTCGTCGCCATGCTCGCAGTTCGCAGTGAGCTCGCCGATCGAGGTCCGGCCCACGACCGAGGCCACGAGGGCCCCCGAGCCTCGCACCACAGTCACCTTGGTGTCAGCAGCACTCATCACAGTGAAATCACTCGGCACATTGCACCACCGACCAAAGGAACTTTTGTGGATCTTTTCCCGATCGCCCCGAAAAAATCACACCGATCGTGGCGATCTGGTCCCGCTCACCGGTGCAGGTCGCGGGCAACGAACAGGTAGAGCGGCACGAACGAGACCGCCACCAGCGTCAAAGAGGCGAAACTTGCCTGGGTGTAGAAGAGCTCCGAGGTGGCACTCCAGATCCGGACCGCCAGCGTGTCGAACTCGGTCGGGCGGAGCAGGAGGGTGGCCGGAAGCTCTTTCATCACCGAGAGGAAGACGAGAGCCGCTCCCGCGAGCACCGAACGTCGGATCAAGGGGATAGTGACCCGTCGCATGGTGGGCCAGCTGCCCACGCCAAGGCTGCGCGAGGCTTCCTCGAGATGGGGTCCGATGCGACGCAGACCGGCCTCGAGCGACGCCATGGCCTGGGGCAGGAACATGGCCAGATATGCGATGACGAGGAGCACGAGGGTCTGGTAGATGGGCCGGGCTATGCGCACGGCCAGCACCAGGAACCCGAGGCCGATGGCGAGGTGGGGAAGCGAATAGGTGAGCCAAGCGGTGGACTCGATGGTGCGGCTCCGTTTCCCCGGGTAACGCACGGCGAGGATCGAGACCGGGATCGCAGCCACCACGATCACCACCGCCGCCACCGCCGAGACCGAGAGCGACCTCAGGGCATGAGGCAAGACCGAGAGTGGTGAGTTGCCCAGCGTCAACCCCCGCATCGCCCACCAGGCGAGGGTGGCCATGGGGACCACGAGCGCCAACGTCACCAGCCCCACGAGAAAACCCAGGGCACCGGCTCGACCCCATCTCCCCAGACGGACGGTCGTGACCGATCGGCTGGGCCGGATGGAGTAGAGGGCGACCTTGCCCCGTGCTCGCTGTTGGACCAGCACCACGAAGAGGGCGCCGATGACGAGAAGCCCGGCCAGGAACAAAGCGGGAGTGGGGTCGGGCCGGCCCCCGAACTGGGTGTAGATGGCCCGGGTGAAGGTCTCGTAGCGGAGCATCGACACCGCCCCGAACTCCGAGATCACATACAGGGCGACCAGCAGCGAGCTGGAAGCGAGCGCAGGGCGAAGCTGGGGCAACACGATGGTGCGGATGGTCCTCCTTCGGCTCGCTCCCAGCCCACGCGATGCCTCCTCGAGGGCGGGATCGAGACGGCGCAGCACCGGGACCGTGAGCAAATGCACGAAGGAGAAGTTCCACAGGCTGAGGGCGGCCCAGGCCGCCCAGAAGCCTTGAAAGACCGGAAGCGGGGGAAGACCGAGAGATTCGAGCAGCTGGGAGATCATCCCGTTGTTGCCGCTGGCGGCCAGCATCGTCATCGCTCCCACATAGGAGGGGATGACCAGGGGGAGGGTGACCAGCGTCGACCAGATGCGGGCGCCGGGGAGATCGGTCCGGGTGGTGATCCATGCGGTGGCCAGGCCCAGGGCCGCGGTGGTGGCGGTGACAGCGACCGCGAGCAGTGTGGTAGCCGCCAAGAGCCCGAGCAGACGCTCGACGCTGAAACCGCCTGCGTCGAACCCGCCGGGTCGGATCACGGTCCAGACCAGGTAGCCGATTGGTATGGCCGCCGGCACCACCGCGGCCAAAGCGAGCGCCCAGAGGAGGGGAGAGGCGGCTCGCCGCCCCTCCCCTGGCATCTCCTTCACCGGGAACACCCCGGTGGGGGCGATCATCAGCTGAGCCCGGCCTCGGCAATCAGATCGACGGAGGAGTCGAGGTGGTCGGCGAGATCGGTGAGGTTGATGTCGGGCCCGGCCAGGTCGGAGAGGGGGAGCTGGCCTTGGGGCGTGGGCGCTCCGTCCACGAGCCCGTACTCGAACAGGTTCACCGAGAAATGCTCTTGGGACTCGGGCGAGAGCAGATGTCGGATGAACTCGTCGGCCGCCTCACGATTGTCCGAGGCGGAGAGCACCCCGGCCCCGGTTGCCATTACCAGCGAACCGGTGTCGCCCGGGGCGAAGAAGTGGTTGCGGGCGGAGACTTCACCCTGATCGGCGATCCTCTGCAGCAGGTAGTAGTGGTTGACCAGCCCCGCATCGAGGTCGCCCGCGATCACGGCGTCGACTATCGGCCCGTTGCCGTCGTAGGTACGCACGTCGTTCGACGCCATCCCCTCCAGCCAGGCGAGGGTGGCCTCAGGCCCCTCGACCAGCTCCATGGCCGACACGAAGGCGATGAAAGAGGCGTTCCCGGGGGCGATGCCCAGCCTTCCGCTCCATTCCGGGTCGACGAGCTCGAAGACACTCTCCGGCAGCTCGTCCTCCGACACCAGGTCGGGGTTGTAGACGAGCACACGGCTGCGGGCGGTCACCCCCACCCACTCCCCGTTTGCGTCCTGGTAGGCGTCGGAGACGAGGCCGAGGATGTCCGTGGGGAGCTCGGTCAAGAGCCCTTCCTCTCCGATGACTCCGATCCACGCCGGGTCCTGCGCCCAGAACACGTCGGCATCTGTCGTGTCTCCTTCGTTGAGGAGGGTGGCAGCCAGGTCACTGGTCCCATCGCCGTAGCGGACACTGACCTCGATGCCCGTCACCTCGGTGAACGCTTCGACCACCGGAGAGACGAAGTTCTCGTTGCGACCGGAGTAGACGATGAGATCGTCGGTAGGAGGCGTCGCAGTAGTCCCGGAGCTGTCGCCGTCGGCACAGGAGGCAAGAAGGGCCGCAAGAATGGACAGGATCACGAGCGGGCGTCGCACTGGCAAGGCATCCTTTCAGTCGGTGTCAGGGCAACCTAATTAACACTACTCAGCTAGTGCAAATTAGACACCAGGCGGCATGCTCCTAGGGGCGGTTAGCGTGCCCGGCCATGGAGGAGCGACGTTTCCGGCTGATGACCGCCAACCTGCTCAATGGTCGTGCCGAGGCCGACGACCTGAGCCGGGTGATCGACCTCGTCGAGCCCGATCTCGTGGCAACGCAGGAGTTGGGACCGGATGCCGCAGAGGTGCTCGCCGATCGTTTCCCCCACCATGAGCTTCGACCGGCGCTCGACCATAGGGGCCACGGCATCGCCAGCCGTCTTCCGGCCGGGTTCGGCGAGATTCCACTTCCCTGGCGTTCCGGTCTCTGGGCACGGCTCGAAATCGGGGATCACCAGGCCGTCTTCGCCGGTGTCCACCTGCGGAACGTAGTCACACCACCTTGGTGGCGCTCGGTGCGGATCAGAGGCAGACAGCTCGACACCCTGTTCGAATGGGCCGACCGGGTCGTGGACGAGAACGAGGTGTTCGTTCTCGCCGGCGACATGAACGCCTCTCCGGCGTGGCCGGTGTACCGGCGCCTGGCGGAGCGATGGGACGACCTCGTCTCCGATTTCGCCGAGGAGAGTGGCGTAGCGGCCGAGCCGACCTGGGGATGGCGCCCCGGTTGGCCCCGGGTTCTGCGTATCGACCATGTCTTCGGACGTGGCGCCCGGGTGGTGAGGTCCAGGGTCGAGCCGGTACACGGCTCCGATCACGCCGCCCTCGTCGTCGACCTCGAGCTCACTGGAACCGGCTGAGGGAGAACATCGATGTGTCGTGTCGCGTCTGGCCGTCCGGGCCAGGTCGGCCAGGGTCACGTCCGGATGCTGGGGTACCGAGTCGAGGATAAAGTGCTCATCGGGGGAGTTGGTGAAGAGACAGGTCTTGAGGGTCATGGTGGGGCCGTCGGCGTCGGGGAAGTAACGGCCGATCACCGCCCGGAGAACCTGCTCGTCTCGTTCGTCGACCAGACGGTTCATCCCTTCCGGGCTCGTTACCTCCTCCAGATGGTGATAGCGACCGATCTTGAACCCGGGTATCCCGAACACCGGGAAGCCGTAGTAGCGACCGTCCTCGACGGCGAGGTTGAACACGGGAAAACGAGGACATACCCCGGGTCCTCGTAGTAGGCGAGACGGAAGATCCGATTGACCCCATGCGACGAGCCCTGGTCGTTGGGGATGTCGAACTGCTCCAGCCCGAGCACGGTCGAGCCGCGTCGAGCGAGATGATGGAGTCCTGCGGTGGCCGGCGCAGGGGCCAGCCGTAGGCTCGTTACACATGGCCGACACCGAATACGAGCGCAAGCGTCGCGCGGAGACGACGCCCGAGCCACCCGGGCCGGAGGTGTCGGGCGATGTCGACCCGCTGAGCGCTCCGGCCGGAGACCGGTTCGTGATCCAGCAGCACCATGCCACCCGTCTCCATCATGATCTGCGTCTGGAGATGTTCAACGGCCCGACCCCGGTCCTGGTCTCCTGGGCCGTTCCCAAGCGACTCCCCCGGGACAGGGGGCGCAAGGCGCTCGCCATCCGCACCGAGGACCACCCGATCGAGTATCTCGACTTCTCCCGGGACATCCCGGAAGGCAACTACGGGGCCGGGGCGGTCCGGCTCTTCGACACGGGGAGGTACGAGATCCTGGAACGTGACGACGAGAAGCTGACCATCCGTCTCGAGGGGGAACGCCAAATCGGGGTATACCACCTGATCCATACCGGGGAGAAGGAAGGAAAGGATCAGTGGTTGGCGATCCTCTCCAAGGAGGAGCGCCCGCCCCCCGAGACACAACCCGTGCCCGAGCCGATGCTGGCCGGCATGGGCGGAGATCCGTTCGACGACCCGGAATGGGCGTTCGAGCCGAAATGGGATGGGGTCAGGGCCATCGCAACCTGTCGCGACTGGTCGACCACATTGATCTCACGCAACCGAAAGGACATCACCGCCGCCTACCCGGAGTTGCACCGGCTCCACGAGCAGTTCGCCGCTCTCGATGTCATGGTGGACGGTGAGATCGTCGCCCTGGAAGGGGGAACGCCGTCTTTTCAGCTCCTGCAGAGGCGGATGCACGTTCGGGACGGCGCACAGCTCGAACGGCTGTCCCGCGAGATCCCGGTGACCTACATGGTCTTCGACGTCCTCTACATGGATGAGCGCAACCTCATTTCGATGTCCTATCGGGAGCGACGGGAACGGCTCGAGGCGGTCTTCGTCCCCACCGGCATAGTGCAGCTCTCGCCGTCGACCGTGGGTGAGGGAATGGCCCTGTTCCACGCGGTTGCCGAGCAGCAGATGGAAGGGGTCGTGGCCAAGAAGCTGAGCTCGCGGTATCTGCCAGGGGAACGCACCCGGGAGTGGCTGAAGATCAAGACGTCGTTCGACGCCGACGTGGTGATCGTCGGATGGTCGGAGGGCTCCGGGCAGCGGGAAGGGACGCTGGGCGCGCTGGTGATGGGTCTCTACGACGCGGGGACGCTCAGGTATGCGGGCAAGGTGGGAACCGGTTTCGACCGACACACCCTGGCCGACACGTTCGGGCGTCTGGTCGAGTTGGGGGAATCACCGCCCCCCTTCGAGGCCGACGTCCTGCGCTCTGCGTCGGAGCTGCGCAAGGTGCATTGGGTTCCCCCTCGGCTGGTGGCCACGGTCGAGTATCGCCAGGTCACGTCGGCGGGCCGTCTTCGCTCCCCGTCCTTCAAGGGGCTGCGCACCGACAAGCGCCCAGATCAGTGCACGGTCGACCAACTGGTCACCGCAGGCTGACGGCGTCGGTGCGTCTGAGTCGATAGGCCCATGGCCCCGACGGCGCGATCGGCCATGCTGTTCGGGTGGGAATCGATCTCGAGGGGAGGCTTCGAGAAGTCATGCGTGTATGGAGCCGTGCTTGGCGGCAAAGTCGCTGTCCTCACCCGGTCACCGTCTCGGTGTGCAGCACCGGGGTGGAGCGGGTGGTTTGTGAGATGTGTGGTCACGTCAGCGTCCACTTCCTCTCCGACCTGGATCGCGAAGTGGACAGATCCAGGTTCGCCCGGCAGGGCGAGCGAGGGCCCATCCAACCCAGACACACCGCCACCGGTTAGCTCGGGCCAACCCGGTCGGCCACGACTCCCGGGTCAGTTCTGCAGCGATGCTGCCAGCACGTCGCCGACGGTGTCGGCGATGATGAAGCTCATCTCCTCGCGCACCCTGTCCGGCACATCGTCGAGATCGGCCTCGTTGCGTCGGGGCACGATGACCTCCTTGAGACCGGCCCGATGGGCGGCGAGCACCTTCTGCTTGACCCCGCCTATGGGGAGGACCTTGCCCTGAAGGGTGATCTCCCCGGTCATGGCAACCGTGTCCTTCACCTTTCGATTGGTGAGGAGGGAGACCATTGCGGTGAGCATGGCCACACCGGCCGAGGGGCCATCTTTGGGGATGGCGCCGGCGGGGACATGGACGTGGTACCTCCGGGTCAGCGACTCGGGTGCGATGCCCAGCTCGTCGGCATGCGCCTCGACGTAGGAGAGGGCGATCCGGGCGGACTCTTTCATCACGTCACCGAGCTGGCCGGTCAGGGTCAGTCCGGGCTCGCCGTCCATGGCCGTGGCCTCGATGAACAACACGTCGCCTCCCGCGCCGGTGACGGCCAGCCCGGTGGCCACCCCGGGCACATCGGTGCGGTCCGAGGCTTCGTCCTTCCACACCTTGGTCTTGCCCAGGTAGTCACGAACCTGAGGCTCGTCGACGACCACCCGGGCGGATCCCGAGTCCCGGGCCACCTCGGTGGCCACCTTTCGGGCCAACTTGCCCAACTCTCGCTCCAGGTTCCTCACCCCGGCCTCCCGGGTGTAGCGGTCGACGATGGCGGCCAGCGCCTCCGCGGTCACCTCCAACTCCTCCGGCTCGAGGCCCGCCGCACGAAGCTGGCGGGGGAGGAGGTGGTCGCGGGCGATGTCCACCTTCTCGTTGTCGGTGTACCCGTCGATGCTGATCACCTCGGTCCGGTCGAGCAGCGGCCCGGGGATGGTCTCCAGGACGTTCGCCGTCGCGATGAAGAGAACCTGGGAGAGATCGAGGTCGACCTCGAGGTAGTGGTCGCGGAAGGTGTGGTTCTGGGCGGGGTCGAGCACCTCGAGCAGCGCCGAGGAGGGGTCGCCCCGCCAATCGG
>Ga0214469_1000956_pt1 | contig 10574 bp, 13 predicted proteins | sample RVTome_10_FD_187340 | JGI IMG/M metagenome (GOLD analysis project Ga0214469, IMG submission 187340) | Soil microbial communities from uranium-contaminated site in the Upper Colorado River Basin, Wyoming, United States - RVT153D57 HiSeq ... | reverse complement strand
ATTGCACTGCTGGGAGAATTATTCTGCAAATTTCTTCTCACGTTTACTCTAATTCGAGATTGAAAAAGAATTCATATAAGAACATAGAAGTAATCTCGTCAGATGAATAAGAGGAAGATCATTTCCATTTCTTCAGCCGTCGCAATAGCTTTAGTTGCTGGGATTACCTACCTTACCCATCAGATGAATAAGAGGAAGATCATTTCCATTTCTTTAGTTGCAATAGCTTTAGTTGCTGGGATTACTTATTGGGGGTTTACTTACTACAGTGAGGGCGTTGATCGACAGGATCCTGAGCCTGCTGTCCAAAGTCCCTCAACCACAGAAATACAATCAATAGACCGAAACGACAACCCTATTGTCATTTCGATTAAGAATATTACGGTTGAACCAATCGATAGTTCAAATTCCAATTTACAAATAACTTTTGACGCTTATAATCCCCATCAGGGAACTATTATCCTTGAGTCAATTCAATACAAAGTTCTAGTTAACAACAGCGAGGTTGCATCAGGGGAAATCGGTGAGAGGTTGGAAGGCTTTCTCGAGTCTCAGGGCAACGTCTTTCCTGTAATAGGTTCTGGGAATGTAACTCTAAAAGATACTGATCTACTTGCTCGGAACAGCGAAAATTCAAACCTCTGGAATCGCTTGAGTACGAACCAGATAGACTCTTATCAAGTGAATGGGACATATTCCTTTAGTCAGACATCAACGCTACAAGCCAGCGGAGGAGACCGACCCTTTACCTTAAATTTTCCCTGATTAAGTAGATTCATCTTTTGATTTGCCAAACAGGCTTTCTATAGAGAAGCTGGTTTCCTTTCTTTCTATCATATAACATCTCCCATAATACTTGCAAGTCATGCATGATTCAGAAGGCTCAATAATAGGTACCCGTCTTTCCTTAAGCAACGTACTTAGAACCCTTGCTCTTCTTATCAATTCCTCGAACATTTTCGCACTTTTCGCTACTAGGAATTCTGACGTTCTGCCATCTCCTAGTACGTATATTAAAATTCCCTCCGCCTTATCAAATGAATAGAGGCAAGCATTGAGGTACAATAGATCTTGTGGTTTGGGAGAATCTGGAAAGGAATCTGTTATATGCATCCGAACGACAAGCTCCTTTTCTAGAATGGTATCAGCTGCAAGTACGAGAGTCAGATTATCTATCTTGTACTCCGATTCTATATTTTCGAACGAGTGTCTGAATCCGTACGTCAAGAGAAATTGGAACAATTCTGTTGAATTTGAGGTAATTGGGTCAACACGTTCATAGTATGAAAGCCTTGTGCATTGTGATGCTTCATATGCATAAATTCTAGTCGGATCCTCATTAATTCTTTTTAACTTTTTATACCTATCATTCATGTAGGCTACTATTAGCTTTCTAACATCTCTGCCCCCTAACATCTTATTCATAGTATGTTGTAAGAGTATTTGAAATTATTATGGGTGAAAGTAGGCCAAGTTTAAAATTTTTCCGAAATTTGAGCTCATTTGGTTAGGTTTAAATATTTGAATGCAGCATCTTATAGCTGTTTTTATATAAGATAATGAAAAGTTCAATAAATTGTCCCGGATGCAGTCGAAGCAATCAAAATATTGCAGATCCTGATTCTGGCGAAATTATTTGTGGTAATTGTGGTACTGTCATATTAGAGAATGTCGAGGAAAACAGAGCCGAATGGCGAGCCTTTAGTGTAGAGGAAGCCAATCACAGGAGCAGGACTGGAATGCCAACGTCGTTGGCCAGACATGATATGGGATTGGCCACCGTGATAGGTCGAGCCGACAAAGATGCGAGTGGGAAAGGGTTAGACGCAGTAGTCCGATCTACTATGGATAGATTAAGAGCTTGGGATTTTAGGACACAAGCATATTCCCCTGCTGATAGGAATCTTCGACATGCCTTCAGTATTTTGGAAAGAATAAGAGATAAGCTTGGCTTATCCGAGGCAGCTATCGAGAAAACCGCTTATATTTATAGAAAAGCTCAAGAAAAGGGATTGGTTCGAGGAAGAACCATACCATCAGTGCTCTCTGCAGCAGCTTATATAGCTTGTAGAGAAATGGGCATTTCAAGAACCCTTAGCGATATTTCTGATCTCACAAATATTAAGAGAAAAGAATTAGCAAGGACTACCCGGTTGCTCATCCTAGAATTGGATTTGAAGGTTCCTATGGTCGACCCTATAAAATGCATTGTAAAAGTGGCCAATAAGACGAGGCTGAGTGAACGAACAAAACGTGAAGCGATGAGTATCATGCAGAATGTCACCAAGCACGGAATTTCGGCAGGGAAGGATCCAATGGGATTGGCTGGCTCAGTGTTGTATTTATCGTCCAAAAACGTAGGAGAGACAATCACTCAAATGGACATAGCGGAAGCTGCCGGCGTAACAGAGGTTACAATTAGAAATCGATTCAAGGACCTCAAGAGTAGATTGGAATTGAACTAGTCTTATTGGCTAGGCCTCACTTTCTGTTGCCGTTTGATAATATGCGAATGCGATCTTATTGGAATGATTTTGATAAACATATGTCTTGCGTGTTCGTGGAAGATCGTTTCATATATGCTGAATTCTGAAAATGTAGTCTTTTCTGATGTCTAGAAATTTTCAATTCTTTCATATTGGCAATTTTTTGACAAGATCTAGTACCGAAAGTTAGATCATTAGCGTGGTATCGCAATATAATCCATAGATGCGAAGTGCGGGATTTGAACCCGCGATCCCGAGCTTGGGAAGCTCGTACCTTAACCAGTCTGGGCTAACTTCGCGATATTTTATTTAGCTCATGTAAGACAATATAATTGTGATTGACCTCTGAGGATTTACCTTTCAAGGTCTTTGTATGGACCATCAGGTGGACCTATTGTAGGCTCCTAAGACTATGCTTCACTTAAATCTAACACTGTAACACAACCTCACCACATCATCGATTTTGAAGTGATTTGAAGTTTTTAAAAGGAGATCTCGAATTTCCCGATCATATCGGATTGAAAGGAATATTACAACCTGAAATTGGTGGGAATACAAGTCCATCTATTATCTACTAGAACTTCCCAGTTCTAGATATCAACAAAGAGTGTATCACCTTCGATTACGATCCTATATGATCCTATTGATTCAAGAAGTTCCTGGAACCAGATCAACTGTCCAGTTGTCAGATCCCATCTAGCTCCATGCCATGGGCAAATGAGCTGCTTATCGTGTAATTCGCCTTCGTGCAGTTCTGCGCCTTCATGTGTGCAAATATTGCCCGTTGCAAAATAGCTTCCCTGAATGTTTGCAATTAGGATTTCTTTGCCCCCGACTGTAACGCTAGTAAACTTACCCTCTTGTATGTCCGATCTTTTGCCGACGAGAACTCTAGGCACACACATCTCAAATCCCAAAGCTTTATTTAACTTCTGATGAGTGATCGCATTAATTTGGTTGGCCTAAACTTTCAGATATTTTAATTTAGCATGCAGTTAGGAAACGTTACCTAGTTACTAGTATACAAGTGATGGGCATAGCGGGTATCTCGAAACCCAATACTGACGTATTTCATACTAAACAAAAATTGTGAAAACCATTAGTCGGCATTGAAGTTGATCCTGAACCGTTATCATACAAATAATGTATTAGAGTAATCGAACTTAATTTGTGGATTGCCTATTCTTTCAAAAGTGCAATAATCGGGCCCCAATCTAAGTGTTGGAACGACACCGGGTCTTTAAGAGGATACTTAACCCATCCTTTCACGACCACGAACTTGTACTTTTTAGTATCTCTGTTTACAGTAAACTTTAGTCTGAGTATGGTTCCCCATCTTTTCTTTTCTTGCTCGATTTTGACTATTTCATTGAAGGGGATATCTATGTTTTTATCGCTGTCGGCCAAATCGTTCTGAAGGTCTATTTCATTATAAGATTCTATTGATAACAAAACAGATTCCCCCTCTTTAAACCGTCTGAGCTGCCTCAGTGAATATTCCTCATGAACATTGTACTTCATTTTCGTCTTCATTATAAATGCAATGCGCATATTCGTTATCACCAGCATTCCCTCCTTGCCTCGTTTCATGAATCCTTCTTCTTGGCCCCAGACCCACATAAGATGATACTTTATGTTCTCTATCATTTCTAATCTATCACGTAGTTGAAATAATTTTCATAAGGAATTGGATTCTGACCAGATATACTCAGATCGGCCAAAAAAAGCGAGTGTATACTCTATAAGTCACTTAGGTTAAGTTATAAAATTAAAAAAAAATTTAGGCTATTGCGATTCTAACCTTCTTCCCAGCCCTTTGTGAATAACGCATTCTTCTTGAGTGGAATTGGTTGACCTGGAGTATAATCCATAGGTCTCATCCAGAAGATTGCCTTTGTTGGACAAACGCCTATGCAGGCCCCATCAGAGATACATCTTTCAGGATAAAAGACGAATGCTTTTCCTCTCTTCCATCCTTCGACTGGTTTTACTCTTAAGACATCAGGACCTAGCGCTGTACATATTTCTACGCAAAGAGCACATCCTATACAGTGTTGTTCACTAACATCTGGAATTATTGCGACTGGCATCTATATCACTAAATGTCGTTTCATGCTGAAAGTATTTAAACACTATGCCAAATCTATAACAGTGATATATAATTGAGATTGTTAACCGCTCTCCCCGCGTAGGAAGGAAATGGTTCAAAGCTGGTAATTGATCTTGGCACAATTATATTAGTAAGTTGTGGAATTAACCCATCTGCGATAGATTTGCCGGTGGAAATGACTATTGGCGAGCACCTTGACGAATTACGTCTCAGACTAGTACGTGTGGTAGTGGCCATGCTTGTCCTAACAGCATTCTGCCTCAGCTTCGGGATGACTACTATTCACCTGTCATTTGAACCAAGCACTGGAATGATTACTTTGAGTGAAGTGCCTCACGGTGCAACAGATTCAATTGATATCACCATTTACTATCCTTACTATAATCCGTTTGATAATTTTGCTATACAGCTCACGACATTCCTGAAGAACACGCTACTTCCCCCTGAGGTTTCATTGATTCAAACTGCACCCGGGCAAGCATTTTTCTCTCAAGTGTTTATTGCCGTCTTGCTGAGTATATTGATTTCAATGCCTTTGATAATAAGAGAAATATATGCATTCATGTCACCTGCCTTTGGCAAATCGACCAAGAGCGTCTTAACGGCCAAGACCTTTGTTCCGACAATCCTTCTCTTTATTATTGGGATAATTTTTTCCTACATCCTAGTTATTCCGTTTATCCTAAATTTTCTCTATGCATATGGTGAATCTATCGGTGTTGCTACATTCTTTAACATAAATGAGTTTTTCCCCTTCGTGCTCCAGCTTTTGTTGGCATTCGGACTTGCTTTTGAACTCCCGGCGATAATGTATGCACTCTCTCTGATGGGAGTTGTAGATGCGGCATTTTGGAAAAAGAATTTCAGATATGCCGTAATAATTTTCGTGATATTTGGTGCAATCATCACCCCAGATGGAGGTGGTGTTAGTATGTGGCTTGTAGTGGCCCCTATGGTTGTTCTTTACCTGATTGGTTTATTGGTCATAAAGAAATCTAGGAATGAAAAGAATAGCCTTGCCAATTCAGGAGCAGAGGTCAACAGGGCAAAATATTAATGTTGCCATTTTCGTCCACCAGAATTAACACTTAAATGCAGAAGAGTCAGAATAGTACATAGATCGATGATCGCTTCAAGCCATTTGATGCAAGCTTTTGGAGTTGGCGGATTGGAATGGGTCTTTATTATAATTATTGTAGTTGTCTTGTTCTTCGGAGTAAAGAAGATCCCTGAAATTGCACGATCTGTCGGAAGGGCTTCTTCAGAGTATCAGAAGGCCAAAATTCAGGCAAAGCAGGAGTTGAACCAGATGAATGTTAAGGATGATGTAGATAAATCAACTATCGATAGAGAGAAGCTTGAGTCAATTGCAGACACGTTGGGAATTGATTCTACAAATAAGAATGATGCGGAGCTCCGTGAGGCTATCGACCTTGCAATCAGTAAAGAAAGGCACAAGGTGTAGCAACAGAGGCTTGTACACGTTATCATACTAGAATAATCAGCATTTGGTTTTAGACCAACAAAAACGCTTTTAAGGGATTGAGAGTAACCTATTATGACCGGAACTGAATTGGCTCCTAGCGTTGTGTATTTGGAACTGAGTCCGTCCTCGTCGATTTAATGATAATAGTATGTGTGGAATAGTTGGTATTTTGAGTAAGACCGGAGAAAATGTAGTGCCTTTAGCAGAGTCTATGCTTTCTTGCATAGCATGTAGAGGCCCAGACGGTGCAGCAATCACCTCGGGGGAGCAGACAGTCCAAACTGACTCTGTAAGTGACCTTAGAAAGCATCCTATGTCGGACAGCTCCACTGCATTGGGACATGTTAGACTAGCAATTGTAGGAGGAACGTGTGGACAGCAACCATTTAGAAGTTGCGATGGTAGGTTTATCGTAGAACATAATGGCGAGATCTATAATTACAAAAAGTTAAGGAACAGACTTGAAAGTTCACACAGATTGGTTTCTCAAACTGACAGCGAAGTAATAGCACACATTTTTGAGGACAATTATGCTAAGACTAGAGATCTTAAAGATGCCATAAAAAAGACGGTCTCTGAATTGGATGGTGTGTACGCCTTTGTGATAAGAGATGAAGAAACTGGTGAGATTGCTCTGGTTAGAGACGTTATGGGTGTCCGCCAGCTGTACTACGGTCAGAACTCGCAATTGGTAGCATTTGCATCTGAAAGAAAGGCGCTGTGGAAGATCGGCCTAAAGGAACCAACACGAAGACTTCATCCAGGCTCTGTTTTGATTATTATGCCAGATGGCTCATTTGGTGAGCAGCAGAAGGTTATAAAGAATCCTGTGAGCAATCAAAAGATTCGGTACAAGACGCTAAGCTCTGCAGTTGAAGCGTATAAAAGGGCTTTAGTTTCATCTATGAGAAAGCGTACTCAAGATTTTGATCGAATAGGCATCATATTCTCAGGCGGGATTGATAGTGTGATCATTGCCTGGCTTGCGAAGAAGATGGTTCGTGAGGTTATATGTTATACCGGTGGGGTAGAAGGCTCAAGTGATATAGCCTTTGCCAGAAAGATTGCAAAAAGACTGAATTTGAAATTGAGAGTTAATGAACTAACCCACAATGAAGTAGAAGAAATGATCCCCGAGGTAATTAATACAATCGAACACACAAATGCAGGTCAAGTAGAGGTTGCTATCCCTGTATATGCGGCTGTAAAACTAGCTCATGAAGATGGCATCAAAGTGATGTTTTCTGGGCAAGCTGCAGATGAGCTATTCGGAGGATACTCTTGGTACAGCACGATAGTAAGAGATGGTGGAGGGTATGCTGGTTTACGTCATTACATGAATGAGGACATACAACTGCTGTATAAGGAGACCCTGGAGAGGGAGGATAAGATTACCATGGCTCACAGTATTGAAATGCGAGAGCCATTTCTTGACTTAAGATTGATCAGACTTAGTATGAAGATAGATCTACGGTTGAATGTCAAAGGTGTGTCAGATGCATTTGGCAAACACGTACATCGAAAGCTTGCCCAAGAATTGGGCATTCCTAGAGATATTGCTTATCGTTCCAAAGAGGCAGCTCAACATGGATCAGGGATCCATCAAGTGATAGACTTGATAGCGCGAAAACATGGTTTTGATGAATCAACCATCTCTGCAAAGTACCTAGACCTACTCGAATCTAGGGAGAGGGTAGGAAGTTCTCAGAGGTATGGATACCTTTTCGAGAACGAAAAGAAAAAAATGTGGATTGCTGAACCACATGTTCAGATGTATCTTGACAGCCTTTCTAAGCTGTTGCCAGCACTCGAACAAAATGTTGTCGCAAAAAGGAAACCCCTATAGACTAACGGTTTAGTCATATTGTGATCATTTCAATTGTCTGATGAATATGCTTGGGAATTCAGGGAGTTTATTACCCTTAAAGGCATCAGTATTTGAGATTGTGTTGAAAGATGACATACCAATTAGCGTTTACAAAGATGGGTTATCACGTATCTGTTGTTCCTGTAGGCTTAGTCTGTTACTCTTTTCGTTTAGGTGTGTTGGAAGCAGGGTAATGAATCTACTTGCGGATGCTTTTATTTTGCATCGACAGAGCTTGTTCTAAAATTGCAAGTGAAACTATTTTTCATTAATTTAGAAGCGATAAATGGTGATATCACCAAAGTAGGGATACTTATCAAAAGGAACAAGGTCTGAAACGGAGCTAGAACCGATACAGCTACCCCTGATCCAAATCCTACAAAGAATGAAATTAGACTTCCTGCACATGTTGGACATCCTACAAAGAGCCCAGCAGTAATACCTATTCCGCTCACTACCGAAAGTTTTTTGTTCTTATTCTGACTTCTTGACATACTAAAGAAAGAGACCATCAATGATAGATTAAATCCGACCATTATTGAAATAGCAATAGAAAGTACAAAATTGACTGGAACTATCAGTATCGTGAAAAACTCAGTTAGATACACAGACAACATAGGAACGTATCCAGGTAGATTGCAGCAGGGCGTAATAATGAATGAAGGAGTCACAATTCCATTCCCATCGACTGACATGTTAGGTTCGTATATCAGTATTTGTGACAAGAATGCAAAGCAAATCCAGTAAACCACAGAAGATATTATCATAATTCTCCAATATTTGATATCAGTGAATGTAATCACCAAGTAAGAACCTAGAGGGCTCCCCTTTGAGTAAGCTCTAGCCGTTTCAGCTCTAAAAATCAGATAAATTCCATAGGTACAGATAGGGATGGATACAAAAGTCCAAGACAATACGATGTTTGCAAGATTCATGAGTCGAGTGCTCACTTCTAACGATTGATTGTCTCGGGGGCTGGTTAGACTACTATAAATTGCAAATATCAATACCAGAGATAAACTACTTAACAAAGCTATCCTTACACCTCGATTTCGGAGCTCCGTGTAATTCTTGACGTCAAACATCATAGAAGAAATTTCATACTGTGACATTAATCTGTATCGAGCTCTATTTACGGATCCAATTTCAGAAACAAAATCTTAACCTCCTAACTTAAACTCACTTCATGAAATAATTGTAGACAACGCTCTAAGCAGGGGCCATCCGTTAATGTACTCCAACCCTATGAATTGTGTTTTTTATTTCAATACTAAACGGAATGCTGTCAACACAAATACCTCACAATGAAAATGTACTCAAAAGTTGTCTCCAAAATTACGTGTGTGATCGTATACCTCCTCTTGTGGTGAAGCTTTTTTGCCATGATTGTCCAAGTTCTTATGCAATCTATAATCTACGATCTTTTCATGTTCTTCTCTTTCGTGATGTAACCTATCCTTTTCATGAATGAATTGCTTTCCGCAGTTATGACATTTCACAATTGGATGATGGTGAACATGCCTCGCATGTTCTATTAGCTCATCGTAGCTTTTGAATTTCTCTCCATCTTGATCGCATTCGTATTTGGTGTGGTGAAATAGGTTCATACGGTATAATTTTACTAAGACCTGATCGATGTATTAAATGCTTTTGGTGTTGCGTTTCAAGGTAATTCGGTAATTCAGACCTACCAGTCAGGATGACTTGCCTAGAATTAAAAACTATGAAGTGCTATGCAAAAGTGAAGTGAAGTTATGTTTAACCACAATGCTATTTTGAACCAACTTAAACTCTGAACCTCTATCCTTGTTATTGTTGAGAGATGTCTTCTAAACGATTAGCAGGGCTTCTTCGAAGCCTTAGATACTTCATTATTACGAATCGCATTTTCTATTTTTAGTCCAATCTTATCTGAGATTTCACGTCGAGAGGAGGAATCAAGATCCCCAAATTTCTCTAAAATTATATCATTCTCCCATTTGTTCTCTGCACGGCGTATTTTTTTGGTTGAACTGTCAAAGAAATACATCTGACGAATAGCTATATGAGAAAACTCTTCCTTTGAAGCTGCTCCGTGAAAGTGCATTTTAAAGGCAGGAATCTGCACGACGTCTCCTTCCTTGTTCAATGGAACGGTTTCAATATCATCAATCTCAAAATTTGCAATGGAGTCCGCATTTATTATACCTGCTATACCACATCCTTTCGTAGCAATCAGAACCTGATCAGTCTCGTGGTAATGCACGGTAGTAGTAGCTCCGTTTTTAAAAGATACGTGATAAATCTCGAGCTCTTTGGAGTTTTCCTCACCAAGTATCTGTTGTAGGATCACATTTCCTCTAAAATATGACTGGTCCACCTTTTTCACTGGCGAATTGTAGATGTTCTGGTAAAACACTGCCCACCATGTAATTCTTCCTGAATAAAAAGTCTTTGCAGTTGACAATTAGTAAGTCCTATCTCATTCTGCTCTCACACTATTCCTTTGTGACGGTTTCGAGCGAACCTAATGAGTGGTGACTACCAACAACACGCTAGCATGTTGGATACATTTCGAAGATAACACTTCAAGAACAAATTAAGAGAGCCTTGTAGCATCAAAACGGCGTAATTCTCCTCTATTCA
>Ga0214469_1000955_pt1 | contig 10577 bp, 8 predicted proteins | sample RVTome_10_FD_187340 | JGI IMG/M metagenome (GOLD analysis project Ga0214469, IMG submission 187340) | Soil microbial communities from uranium-contaminated site in the Upper Colorado River Basin, Wyoming, United States - RVT153D57 HiSeq ... | reverse complement strand
CGGGGACACGGAGGCTCTTGCCCGCCTCGGCAGCGCCGCCTGCAGACGTCCCCTTGGTCTCCCCGAGCATGAAGTAGGCAGGAATCTGGTCCCTGTCCAGGCGTGCCACTGCGGGGATCACGTGGTCGGACCGATTGAGGATGAGCAGGTATCTCGCCGGGGGCACATCTCTCGGGTCGCGATGGCGGATGTTCGCCAGCGGGAATGTGCTGCGCCCGTTCGCAGTGTGTGTGGTGTCGAAGAAGTCGACCGTGCCGTCCTCGGCGACACCCACGTTCTCGAGCCAGGCATCGGGGCGGGTGGTCCCGCCGTAGATCGTCGGCTCGTCATCCGGATCGAGCCCGTAGGTCTTGGCGAAACAGCCCGCTTCGGTGGTGTGAACCTGGCCTCCTGGCATGAGGGCCACGAAATCGTCCTGAACCGGTAGCGACCCCGCCTGCTGACGGAAAGTGGTTGTCGTCTTGCCGGTGCCGGAGAGGCCGATGATGAGCATCGACTCCTCCTCCCCCGATGTCGTCGCACTAGCCGGGAAAGTCTTCAGGCCGGCGTGACAGGCGAGACCGCCCTGGTCGAACACCAGCTTGTTCCACATTCGCAGGCCGCCCATCTTCGACTCGCCGAAATAGTCGGAGCCGAAGACACGTGTCACCCAGTTTTCCAGGTCGACGATGATCAGCCGATCGTCGGGCTTGCCTTCGGCCGGAAGTGAGGGTGTGTAGATGACAGTGAATTCCGGATGCCACTCCTCGTCGACCGGGAAGTAGAGGTGACTCTGCATGGCAGCGATGTTGGCCTGGGTGCTCTCGATGTAGAGCCTGGACCCGGTGCGGAAGCCAGGATCGGGCCCGATGTAGCCCTCGATCAGGAGCATGTCCACTTCGGCGATGTGGGCGTCCTGCCTGGCGGCCCAATGGTTCGTTTCTGACCGGGAGATGCGGTTCTGCTTGATGTCGTCATCTGCGACGAAGAATGTCGAGTTCTTCAACCTGGCCGTCATCTCGGCCCTGTAGTTGAGGTTGCCAAACTCGGTCTCTCTCACCCGCGGCGTCAGGGAGAGCGCCAGCTCACGCAGGCGGGCCGCGTCGGGGTTCTTCTCGACGGAACGGGCAGCAGGCAGCTCGAACATGTCCTCCTCGTACTCCCTGGATGCGTCAAATGAGGGTAGCCGGTCGCCGCGCCCTACCCGCCAGAGGGATATCGGGCGGGCAGTTCACGACCTTCCAAACCGGCTATGAGATTGTCGATGGCGAGACGGGACATCTCGTTCCTCGTGCGAACCGAGGCACTTCCAATATGTGGGACGACCAGGCAGTTGTCGAGGTCGAGGAGAGGATGATCTCCCGGCAGGGGCTCGGGGTCGGTGACGTCGAGGGCGGCACCGGCGATCTCGCCTTCTCGAAGCGCAGTCACCAGGGCATCAGTGTCGACGATGGGGCCTCTCGCCACATTGACCAGATAAGCCGTTGGTTTCATCTTTGCCAGCTCTTCGGCACCGATGAGCCCTCGGGTGTTGTCATCGAGGCGGGTGCACACGACCACGTGGTCGGCTTCCACCAAGAGCTCTCCCAGTTCCACTCGCCTTGCCCCCGACTCGGGCACCGCGTCAGGCGACGAGTACACGACTTCCATATCGAACCCTGCCGCCCGCCGCGCCACTGCCTGTCCGATTCTGCCCATGCCCACGATGCCGAGAGTGGTGCGGTGCAGGTCACCCCCTGCGAGGTGGAAGACCTCCCACGGCCCCCAACCTCCCGCTCGAACTTCGCGCTCACCTTCGGGGAGGCGTCTGACGATCGACCCCAGCAGCGCCCAGGCCGAGTCGGCAACCGTCTCTGTCAAGACCTCTGGCGTGTGACCCACGATCACTCCCGCCCGGTCACAAGCCTCGATGTCGATGTTGTCCACTCCCACGGCCATCTGCGACACGATCTCCAAATGGGGTGCACCCTCGAGTAAGTCGCCATCGATGCGATCGGTCAGCATGCAGAGCAAACCACGCGCGGTGCTCACCTCTGCGGTCAGCACGTCGTGAGGAACCGGGCCATCGCCATCCCAAACGGCTACGTCGTATCTTGTCAGGCGGTCGATGCCAGGGATGTCCTTCGTCACGTAGACGGTGCTCACAGAGGTGCGAGGCTAAACGAGCACGATCCGACGACCGATAATGTCGACACGATGTATCTGCGGTCCCTGATTCTTCTCCTCGTCGTCGCGGTGGCGGCATGCAACGGCGACGCCGCCGCGGACGGTGAGACCCCTACCACCGCGGGTGCAGTCGTCACTACCCGGCCGGCTCCGGAGACCACCACGACGACCCAAGACCCCCGGCCGGTTTGGCAGGGCTTCGAAGCGACCCGGACCGAGGCTCACACGCTCGCCGCCTACGCGCATGGGCCCCTGAATGTCTTCGAGGAGCCTGGTAGCACCAACCCGAATCTGACAGTGGAGGCAACCACCATCTTGGGAACCGTGACGGTCCTGGGCGTGGTGAGCGAGCCCAGAGACGGTTGGGCTGAAGTGATGCTGCCGATGCGACCCAATGAGAGCACGGGATGGGTGCGGACAGAAGACGTGTCGTTCTATGTTGTCGACTCCCGCATCGTCGTCGACCTGGGCGAACGGTCTCTCAGCTATGTGGTCGATGGCGTTGAGGTGCTCAGCACCGAAGTCGGTATAGGCAGCCGCTACAACGAGACTCCCACAGGTGAGTACTTCGTGACCGACAGCGTGACCCTCTCCGACCCCAACTCGGCTTGGGGCCCACACGCCCTCGGGCTCTCGGCACGCTCGGAGACCGTCACCGAGTTCAACGGTGGCGACGGGATCATCGGGATTCACGGGACCAATAACCCCAGTTCCATCGGAGCCAACATCTCCCTGGGCTGTGTACGTCTCCCCAACGAGATGATCACCGCCCTCCACGAGCTGGTCCCCATCGGCACGAGAGTGGAAATCAGGGCCTGACTCGCCAACCCAGGGTCCAGACTTCGCTCAGCGAAGTCCAGCGCCCTGAGATCGCGAAACCACCTCCGCGTTTGCCAGAACGGTCTTGCCTCGCTCCTTGGCCTCGGTCTCGATGAGGAATCGATCGCCATCTTCCCAGATCCTCGTGAGCAGGGTCTCGCCCGGGAACACATGGCCGGTGAATCTCGCCTCGTAGGAGCCAACACGCGAAGGGTCACCATCGAGGACCGACTCGGTCACCGCCTTCAAGACCACGCCGTAGGTGCACAGACCATGGAGGATGGGGCGATCGAAGCCGGCCAGGGCGGCGAAGGCCGGGTCGGCATGGAGTGGGTTCTTGTCACCCGAAGACATTCGATAGAGGAGAGCCTGTTGAGCCAGGGTGTGCGATTCCACCATCGCATCGGGCTCACCGCCCGGCAATGCGCGGCCCGCCGAAGGGCCATTCCCTCTCCCAAAACCTCCCTCCCCTCGCACGTAGATTCCCGAGCGATTCGTGAATAGAGGCTCAGCGGTGTTCTCCAGCTTCGAGACAACCTCGAGGACGATCAATGCACCCCTGCCCTTGTCGAGGACGTCGGCGACCCGGCCGCTCTGGGTCACCGTGCCCGATGTCGGGATCGAATCGTGGATGATCAGTTCCTGGTCGCCATGAAGGACCCGGGTCAGGTCGATGTCGATCCCATCCACCGCACCCAGGCTCATCATCATGGCGAAGGGTGGAATGGTGCCGAAACTCGGCACCGCGACCAGGTTGCCCTCGTACGCGTACTTGAGCTCGGCCGGATCGTCGGGAGGGTCGCCTGCTCCGAGCGCCAGGTTGTAGAGGATGATGTCGTCCTGAGACCAGCTGAAGGAGATCCCGGCGAGCTCGGCACCAATCGCCTTTTCGATGTCGATCGGCATCAGCCGGCCAGCATCTGACCCAGGAGGATGGCCTCGTCGTTGCTGCTGGCCGGGATGATGTATTCGGCTACATCCCGGATTTGATCCATGTGTTCGGCGATCGCCTCCACCGAAGGCACTTCCTCGGTGCCGGCGAACCAACCCGTGTTGGTTCCCACGAATATCCGACCGAAACGGCCCGCACCCACCGTGAAGATCTCGTGGGTGTGTTCATTGGCCTCCGAGCACAGATAGGCCACCATGGGTGTGACCAGGTCCGCTGCAGCGGAGTCCGGGATCGGCAGTTCCTCGGTCATCCTGGTCTTGGCAAAAGGGGCGATGACGTTCGACTTGATGTTGTACTTGGCACCTTCGATGGCGAGGACATTAGAGAGACCCATCAGGCCGGCTTTGGCGGCCCCATAGTTGGCCTGGCCGAAATTGCCGAACAGTCCGGAAGCCGACGATGTGAAGACGAATCGGCCATAGGAGTTTTCCCGCATCACCTTGAAGGCAGGCGACGACACGTAGAACCCGCCCTTGAGATGGACATCGATAACCGCCTCCACCTCGTCCATCGTCATCTTGGCGAAAGACTTGTCGCGCAAGATTCCCGCATTGTTCACAACGATGTCGACGGTTTCGAACGAGTCGAGTGCCGTCCGAACGATCGCCTCACCCCCCTCCTCGGTCGAGACCGAGTCGTAGTTGGCGATGGCCTCGCCACCGGCATCGGCGATCTCGGAAACGACCCTGTCGGCTGCCGACTCCGATGAGCCACTGCCGTCGACAGCGCCGCCGAGGTCGTTGACCACCACGCGGGCCCCCCGTCTCGCCAGCTCCAGGGCGTAGGTCCGGCCGAGACCACCGCCGGCCCCGGTGACAATGGCGACGCGGCCATCGAAGGTGATTGGTTCAGTCAATTTCTTCCTCCGTTGTCAGAGAGTGTCAGAGACCGAGGGAGCGCCCGATGATCTCTTTCATGATCTCGGTCGTCCCTCCGTAGATGGTTTGCACCCGAGCATCGCGGAACGCGCGAGCAATGGGGTATTCCTCCATGTAACCCCAACCGCCGAACAGCTGAAGGCACCGGGTGATCACGTCGTTCTCGAGCTCGGTGACCCACCACTTGGCCTTGGCCGCCTCCTCGGCGGTCAGATCATCCGCATTCAGGGCGACAATCTGGGCATCCACGTAGGTCTGGGCGATGTCGAGCTGGGTTCGCATCTCGGCCATGGTGTGCTTCACGGTTTGGAACCCTCCGATCGGCTGGCCGAACGCCTGCCGCTCCTTGACATACTCGAGAGTCCATTCGAAAGCTGCTTGGGCATGAGCGATCGAGCCCGTCGCCAAGGACAGTCTCTCCTGGGGCAAGTTGGCGATCAGGTAACGGAACCCCTCGCCCTCATTGCCCAACAAATTGTCCACCGGCACACGGACATCCTCGAAGAAGAGCTCGGCGGTGTCCTGAGCATGCAGGCCGATCTTCTCCAGGTTCCTCCCCCGGATGAAGCCTTCCATACCCTCCTCGATGACGAGGAGGCTCATGCCGGCGTGCCGTTGGCTCGGGTCCGTCTTGACCGCGGTGACGACGAGGTCTGAGTTGATCCCGTTCGTGATGAAGGTCTTCGAGCCGTTGACCACGAAGTGATCCCCATCCCGGCTCGCCGTGGTGGCGATCCCGGCTAGATCCGAGCCCGCCCCCGGCTCGGTCATGGCGATGGCGCTCATCAGCTCCCCCGAGACCAAACCCGGATGCCAACGCTCCTTTTGTGAGTCGGTGCAAAGCTCCATGAAGTAAGGGAGAACGACATCGTTGTGGAGCGTGATGCACATCCCGGAGGCGAAGGCGTCAGCCGTCATCAACTCCTCGACGATCACGGCGTTGAACCGGAAGTCGTCCACGCCACCACCGCCGAACTCCTCGTCGACGGCCATCCCCAACAGCCCGGCCTCACCGGCCTTGCGAAACATGTCCTTGTCGACCCGGCCGGCCTGCTCCCACTTGGAGACGTTGGGGACGATCTCGCGGCTGATGAACTCGCGAGCACTCTCCCGGAAGAGGTCGTGATCCGGCTCGAAGATGGTCCTCCTCACGGCCCGGGCTCAGACTCCCACGTACATCGACTCGATCTGGTCTGCGTACTTCTCGAGGACGACCCGGCGCTTCAGCTTGAGTGAAGGCGTCACCTCGCCGCTGTCGGGCGTCCATTCGTCGGGGACGATGACCCACTTCTTGATCTGTTCCACTCGCGCCACCGATTCGTTGGCCTCGGCCACGGCACGAGCGATCTCATCCTGTACCTCGGGCTGTTGGGAGAAGCTCGCAAGATCGTGATACTCGAGCCCTCGAGACTCCGCCCACGCCGGAGCCTCCTCATGGTCGAGAGCGATGACCATGCTGAGAAATTTGCGCTGATCGCCGATCATGCAGGCCTTTGAGATGATCGGATGGTTGCCGAGGAGCGTCTCCAGCTTCGCCGGAGCGATGTTCTTGCCGGCGGCGGTGATGATTATCTCCTTCTTGCGGCCCACGATCCAGACAGCCCCGTCCTCGTCGATGCGGGCGAGGTCCCCGGAGTGAAGCCACCCCTCGTCGTCGAAGCTCTCCTTGGTCGCGTCGTCGAGCTTGTAATAGCCCTGGGTGACAATGCCACCACGCATCAGCAGCTCACCGTCGGGGCCGGTCTTCACCTCGACGCCGGGAAGTGCCTGGCCCACCGAGCCGAACTTGATGTGGGGATAGGTGACGGTGGCCGGACCGGTGTTCTCCGACATGCCGTAGATCTCGTGCAGGGGAACACCAATGATGTGAAAGAACCTGACCAGGTCGGGGTTGATCGGAGCCGCCGCGGTGACCGCGATCTTCACGTCCTCCATCCCCAGGCCCTCGCGCACCTTGGACAGGGCGATCTTGTCGAGGAGACCGGCGAGCATCGGCCCGCTTCTCCCCTCTTCCTCCGCCCGAACCCGTTTCTCGTTCGCTTCGAGCGCTTTTCTCAGGATCGTTCCCTTCAGCCCCTCCGCCTCGGCGAACCTGCCCTGGAGACGGCTGTGGAACTTCTCGAAGACGCGGGGGACGCCGACGAACAGGGTCGGCTTGGCGATCTGGATGTACTCGAGCACCCCGGCGAGGTTGGGGCAGTACCACACCTGACCGGCCAGGTAGGTGCCGAGATAGTGCGTGGCGAGACGCTCGGCGATGTGGGCAAGTGGCAGATAGGACACCATGCGCTGTCCCATTTCGAGATCGGCGGCCCGACGGAGGCTCTCGAGCGTCCACACCACGTTGCGGTGGGTGATCATCACCCCTTTGGGTGTGCCCGTGGTGCCGGAGGTGTATATGAGAGTGGCCAGCGTGTCGGGCGTGATGCTCGAGACAGAGCGGGCGACGGAGTCGGGGTCCGACTCCAGATGGGCGATGCCCTTGGCGATCAGCTGATCCCAACCAAGGACCCAATCGAGGGTGTCGTAGTTCTCTGCGCCGGACATCAAGACCACATAACGCAGATTGGGAAGCTCCGATTTGATCTCTTCCCAGCGCTTCATGAAGTCGAGGTCTTCGAGGATCGCCACGGTCGCCTTGCAGTTGTCGGCGATGTACTGGATCTGGTTTGCAGCGAGGGTGGAGTAGATGGTGACAGGCGTCGCCCCGCTGTGGACGATGGCCAGGTCGGCGATCACGTGCTCGGGGCGGTTGCCCGACATGATGGCGACGAACTCTCCGTCGCCCACGCCCAAAGTCTGCAACCCCGCTGCTGCCTGATGGACCCGATCCCGATACTGGGACCACGTCAGGCTCTGCCACTCTCCGTCCTTCCAGTGGATCGCCGGCTGATTGGGGTAGGTGTCCGCGTTCCGGTTGAACGAGTCGACGATCGTCTTGCCCTCGACGAGCGCGTCGATCTCCGCTCGCTCAGCGAGCACGGCCGCATTATCGGTCACAAGTTCCTCCACACGACTCAGGCGACAGATCCAGAGGACCGGAGTGTACCGATCTCCTCCCTGCTATATCCCAGGAACGTCAGGATCGAGTCTGTGTCTTCCCCAGGGTTTCCGGGAGCTTTGCCGAGCTCAGGCGTCGTGACGCTGAACCGTGGCGCCGGTCCCGGCTGGGTGACTCCGGCCACGTCCCGGAACGTGCTTCGAGCCAGGTTGTGAGGATGAATCGGGGCCTCGGCCAGGGAGAGGACAGGGGCGACGCAGGCGTCGGTCCCCGCGAAGTGAGTAGCCCACTGGTCGCGGGTCATCGTCGCAAATATCGTGGCGAACCTCTCTCGCATCGACGGCCAACCATCCCGATCGTTCTGGGGACCGACTTCCTCCGCCGTCAAGCCGAGCCCTTCGAGAAGAACGGAGAAGAACTGTGGCTCCAGAGCACCGACTGCCACATGCCTTTCATCCGATGTCCGATACGTGGTGTAGAAGGGAGCGGCGCCGTCGAGGAGATTCGACTGTCGTTGAGGTTGCCACCAACCGTCCGCCATGTAGCCGTGATGGGATGCCGTCAACAGGGCTGAGCCATCGACCATTGCGGCGTCCACGACCTGGCCCTCACCACTCTGCCTGGCGTGGAGGACACCGGCAATCACACCAAGTGCCAACAACATGCCCCCTCCCCCGAAGTCGCCGACGAGGTTGAGTGGAGGTATCGGATCGTCAGCTGTGCCGATCGAATCCAACGCCCCTGAGACCGCGATGTAGTCGATGTCATGACCCGCCATCGAAGCCATGGGGCCGTTCTGGCCCCAACCAGTGACGCGGCCATAGACGAGGGCAGGGTTGCGGGCGAGACAATCAGCCGGCCCAACTCCCAACCGTTCTGTCACCCCAGGTCGAAACCCTTCGATGAGCGCTTCGGACACGGCTGCGAGGCGGAGGACGATCTCCGAGCCTGCCGGGCTCTTCAAGTCGACCGCTATCGAGTCGCGCCCGCGGTGCATGATGTCGTTGGGAGAGGGAGGGAATAGGTCGCCACCACCGATCCTGTCGACCCGGATCACCCTGGCGCCGAGATCCGTGAGGACCATGCCGGCGAAGGGTGCCGGGCCGAGCCCGGCGAGCTCGGTGACGACGAGACCTTGGAGCGGCCCGGCCATCAGCGCTCGAGGATCTCCACCGATTCGATGAGAACTGGCAGGTGGTTGAGCGATGGGTCCATTCCGAAAGCACCGTACAGCAGTGTCGCCAGAACCCGGTCGGCACTCTCGTCGCCGGTTGCCAGCGGGTCCAGGACCGGCTCGGACGGGATGGCGACTGCCACCGAAGTGTCACCTGTCCACGATGCGACGTTCCACATCTCGGTTGACCTGGTGAAGTTCGCGGTAGGCCCCTGCAGCCCCGCCGACCAGACGAGGAGCTCGGGTTTTTGGTAGAGGGGTATGAGGGCAAGGTCGGAGAGATAGAGACCGTCGGCCTCGTTGAGGAGATCGGCACGCGCATCCGGGTCCATCTCGGTCGCCGCCTCCCTCACCATTGACTCCACCTCAGGTGAGCAGTACCGATTCACGTTGAGGTCTGAGTCGCCGCAGAGGTAGGTGGCTTCTGCCGTTGCGGGATCTGAACCGGCACGCCAGGAGAAGTTGGCCAGTTGCCAGACGTCGGGCCCTCCGAACAGCACGTCCCTGGTGACGAAGTCGGACGGAGCCCGCAGGTTGGGGACGATCTCGACACCGATTGCACCCAGGTCGTCACGAACCGCCTCGAGAACAGCCCGCCGATCGGGATCATCGTTCGTCGAGAGCCACACGAACGACATGGCACGGCCATCGCATTCGTAGACCTCACCGTCCCTGGCACAACCGTTGTCGATGAGCAGTTGCTCGGCGGCGGCAGGGTCGTAGCGATCCTCATAGTGGGACTCGTAGTTGTCGCTGTAGCTCATCCATATCGAGTTGTTCAGTGGTGACGCGGTGGGTGCCAGCCTGCGCACGGTCTCGTCGAGGATGGCGTCTCTGTCGATTGCGAGATGGAACATCTCGCGCACCCACGGCCTGGAGAGCATCTCGTCCTCGTGATGAAAGTCGATGTGTTCCCAAAACGGACCGGGCGAGCTGGCGTAGACGACCGAATCTCCGAGGTCATCGAGTTGCTCCAGGATCTCGGCGCTGGGTCTCATGACGGCCAGGTCCACCTCCCCGCCCTCGATGGCCCCGAGCAGCTCTTCGGTATCGGAGAGGAACACGAAATCGATTCGCTCGATGGTGCCGAGGCGAGAGCCAGTCAGTGGATCGGTCTCCGTCCACCAATCCGGGTTGCGCTCGACAACGATCCGATCGCCCGGCACCCACTGGCTGACGACGAATGGGCCCGTCACCGGCATCTCGGTCACATCGAGGCTCTCCGCATGGGCTGGTATGAGCCTCGAGAAGAGACTCTGCCAGGTGCCGAAGGTTCGTGACAGCGCCACCCGGACGGTCCTGGCGTCGATCGGCTCGACCTGCGTCACCAGGTCATATGTGGGATCGCGTCCCGAAGCGAGTGGGTCCTTGTGGGCCGACACCGTTGCCACGAAGTCCTCGGCGGTGACGGGCTCTCCGTCCGACCATCTCGCCTCGTCGGCGATCGTGTAGAGCAGGCAGATCTCGGTTGGACATCCGCTGGCCAGCATCGTCATCTCGTCGAGAGTTGTCGTGGTCGTTGGAACCGGAACCGTGGTGGGAGACGCCAGCGCGTGTGGTTGTGCGGGTCGGGGCAGTTCGGGACCGGCGGCGATAGGAGAACAGGAG
>Ga0214469_1000954_pt1 | contig 10580 bp, 10 predicted proteins | sample RVTome_10_FD_187340 | JGI IMG/M metagenome (GOLD analysis project Ga0214469, IMG submission 187340) | Soil microbial communities from uranium-contaminated site in the Upper Colorado River Basin, Wyoming, United States - RVT153D57 HiSeq ... | reverse complement strand
CGATGATGGCCGACATCCGGTCGTCAGGGGCGAATCGCAGCAGATGCTCGTAGCGCCAGCCCACCGGCGCGAGCCCGTCAGCTAACCCCGTAGGCGCTTCGAAGATGGGCCACGCACGCCAGAGAAATCCCCTCAACGCCTCGCTCGCGCACCGGGTCGCGGCGGCGACGCTGTGCGCCGCCCTGACGCTCGGGCTGGCATTTGCCGCCACGGGCTCGCGCGCGCAGACGATCGACGACCTCAACGCCCGGATCGCGGCCGCGCAGTCCGAGGCCGAGGGGCTGGGAGCGGCGATCGACAGCCGCAGCGGCGAGCTCGCAGCGGCATCGGCGCGGGCCCGCGCGGCCGCCCAGCGCGAGGCGGTTCTATCGACGGTCCTGGCCCGGGGCCAGGAGCGAGAGGCTCGGCTCCAGGAGGAGGTCGCGAACACGGAGGCCGAGCTCGCCGAGGCGCGCGAACGCCTTCGCCGCGCGACGCGAGCGCTCGCCAGCCGGCTCGTCGCGATCTACAAGAGTGGCGTCCCCGACGCCGCGACGCTCCTCCTCGACGCCGACGGGTTCGACGACCTCGCGACGCGCGCCGACCTCCTGGATCGGATCCGGGACGCAGACGCGGCGCTCGTCTCGAGGGTGCGCGAGCTCCGCGAGGAAGTGGCGACGAAGCTGTCCGAGGTCTCCGACGCCGAGGCCCGCGCCGAGGCGTTCAACGACCAGGTCGCCGACGCCCGAGCTCGCATCGCCGCGGTCCGGGCGGGCGCCGAGGCCGAGGCGGCGGAGCTCGTCGCCGCACGCCAGCGCCAGCAGGCGGCCCTCGAGAGCCTGCAGTCTCAGGTCGGGTCATGGACATCCGAGGTCCAGAGGCTGGAGCAGGTCTCCGCCGAGCAGGCGCAGCAGACGGTCGCCTCGTGGGTCGGCAACTGGGCGATTCCACAGTCGGTCGTCATGTGCGAGTCGGGGGGCAACTTCGAGGCGCTCAACCCGAGCTCCGGCGCCGGTGGCGCCTACCAGATCCTCCCGTCGACCTGGCGGGCCTACGGTGGTAGCGGCCTCCCCCACCAGGCCTCGCCCGCCGACCAGCACAGGATCGCGTCGCAGATCTGGCGCGACTCGGGGTCGGCCGCCTGGGTCTGCTGAGCAATCTCTCGCCGTTGCGGGTTAGTACGGATCTGGTATCCGCATCGCCAGCGGATGACCGCGGTCCGGTGAGCGGTTAGCCTCGGCCGTCTTGCATCAACAATCTGGGCCCACGAACCGGGCCACAGGCAGGCCGGGCAGGCAAGGAGGCGCGCCGTGATCGAGAGAATCCTCGTCGGCTACGACGGGGCCGAGGGCCAGGCGGACGCCCTCGCCCTGGCGCAACACCTCGCCGTCGCCCAGCCGTCGGTCGTAATCGATCCCGGGCCCGTCCGCGGTGGGGCGATCATCGAGCTCGCCCACGAGGAGGAGCCGAGCCTGATCGCGATCGCGTCGAGCGATCGCGCTCTGCCGGGGACCGCCGTCCCGGGAAGCATCGGCGAGGCGCTGCTGGAGGCGCCCGGCCAACCGGTCGCCGTCGCCCCTCTGGGCTTCGGGCACCGAGGGCTCACCGAGCTGCGCCAGCTCGGTGTCGCCTACGACGGCTCCGGCGGTGCCCGGGCGGCCCTCTCGCTGGCGGCCGGCCTCGCCGCCGACGCCGGTGGCTGGCTCGAGCTGCTGGCGGTGGCCAGGCCACTCGTCGACTCCGACGGCGACGGCTCGCCGGCGCACCGGGCGACGCGACCCGCCCTCGAGCGGATCCTCGCCGACGCGCTCGAGGGCACCGACGACGACGTCAGCGCCGTCGCGGAAGCCGCCTACGGGATCCCGAAGCGGACGCTCCTGCGCCGCACGGCTGCGCTCGACCTGATCGCAATCGGCTCCCGCCGCGAGGGTGGCCCCGGCGACGTCCTCGGAGGGGTCGCCGCCGGTCTCGTGTTCGGCGGCGCCCGCTGCCCGATTCTCGTCGCGCCGCCCGTCCCCGAGGAGTCGCCCGGCTATCCCTCGGGCGGCTCGCGCCTCGCGAGGACGTAGCCGCCAGCCAGGGCCGCCGCGAGGCCGACGCCGGCTGCGATCTTGATCTCGCGGCTGTAGCGCAACCAGGCGACCCGGACGACGAGGCGGCCGATCAGCTCGTAGATCGTGGACATCATTCCTCGCTTTCGTCGTTGTCGACAGCTCCGGCGTCGGCGCGGGCCCGAGCCCGGTGCGCCATTCGGCTCTGGAGCGTGAACAGCTCTATGAATCCTGGGCTGGCCGCCTGGCTGAAGTCACCGCCCGACTCGCCGAAGCTCGCCAATGACCGATCGTACAGCGCGAACGGCGACGACCGCGCGACCGGCGTCGCCAGGCCCTTGTAGAGCTTCATCGTCACCTCGCCGGTGACCGGCTCGTTCGCCGAGCGCATGTAGGCGTCGATGTCGAGTCGCAGCGGATCGAGCCAGAGTCCCGCGTAGCAGAGGTAGGCCCACTTGCGCTCGAGCACGTGCTTGAGCTCGTTCTGGTGGATCGTCGAGACGAGCTTCTCGAGCTCTCGGTGCGCGCTGAGGACGATCGCCGCGGCGGGGGCCTCGTAGAGGTCGCGGACCTTGAGCCCGACGACCCGGTCCTCGATGTGGTCGACGATGCCGACGCCGTGGCGCCGTCCGACGTCGCCCGCGCGCTCGAGCAGATCGACGAGCGCGAGCCGCTCGCCGTCGAGCGAGACCGGTGTCCCGGCCTCGAACCCGATCCTCAAGAGCTCGGGCTCGTCGGGTGCGTCCTCGGGCCGGGTGACGAGTTGGAAGACGTCGTCGTGCGGCGGCTCGTCGAGGTCCTCGATCGCACCGCCCTCCGAGGAACGACCCCAGAGGTTGTCGTCGATCGAGTACGGGGGCGCCTCGGTCCCCCCCTTGACCGGGATCCCGTGCTCGCGCGCGTAGGCGATCTCCTCCTCCCGGCCCATCCGCCAGTCGCGGACCGGTGCCAGGATCCGGAGCCCGGGGTCGAGGGTCGCGACCGTCGCCTCGATCCGAACCTGGTCGTTGCCCTTGCCGGTGCAGCCGTGGGCGATCGTGTCGCAGCCGGTCCGCGTCGCGTGCTCGACCGCCAGCTTGGCGATCAACGGCCTGCCGAGCGCGGTGAACAGCGGATAGCCCCCGCCGTAGAGCGCGTTTGCCCTGATCGCCGGCAGGACGTAGTCGGCCGCGAACTCCTCGCGGGCGTCGACGCGGATCGCATCGACGGCGCCGAGGTCGCGCGCCTTGCCGACGACGACGTCCCAGTCCTCGCCCGGCTGTCCCAGGTCCACTGTGAGGGTGACGATCTCGGCCCCGTAGTGCTCCTGGATCCAGCGCAGCATCACCGAGGTGTCGAGCCCGCCCGAGTAGAGCAGCAAGACGCGGCCCACCTCGGCGGGGTCGGCCTCGTAGGAGGCGATGCGGGGGGTTGTCGGCGTTTCGGGGCTCATCCTGGGCTGCGGCGGGTCGCGAAGTCTGGCAGCGAGCGGCGCCGGTTGCGCGCCGGCCTCCGGCCTCCGCCATGATCTCCCCGTGCACCGGCTGCTGCGCATCCTCTCCACCGCCCTGATCACCGCCGGCCTGGTGATCCTCGCCGATGTCGGGTTGACCCTCGCCTGGAAGGAGCCGGTGTCGTCGATTTACGGCTCGATCCAGCAGGGCGAGGCCGAGGAGGAGCTCGACGAGCTCGCCGCCCGGTTCCCACGACCGCGGGACCTGGCGGCGATCGAGGACACCGAGGACGTCGGCGAGCAGGCGAGTGAGCTCGCCGACCGGTTCGAGGACGAGGTCGAGCGCGGTGAGGGGATCGGCCGCATCGGCATCGATGCCATCGATCTCGACGTCGTCGTCGTCGAGGGCACCGACAGCGACAGTCTGCGCAAGGGACCCGGTCACTACGCCCGGGAGGACCGGATCGGGAACCGCCGGCGCGGTGACGGCTCGGCGTTCCCCGGCCAGGGAGAGACCGTCGGCATCGCCGGCCATCGGACCACCTATCTCGCCCCGTTCCGTCAAATCGACGAGATCGACGAGGGCGACGAGGTCATCCTCGAGATGCCTTACGCGACCTTCACCTACGAGGTCACCGAGCACGAGATCGTCCTCCCGAGCGAGACCAGCGTCGTCGAGAACGTCGGGCACGAGCGCCTCGTGCTCACAGCCTGCCACCCCCTCTACAGCGCCGCCGAGCGCTACGTCGTCTACGCCGATCTCGCCGACATCAGCCTGTTCGCCGCCGGCGACCGGGCGTGGCAGGATCCCTAGGTCGCGCCTTCGCCGTTGAGTAGGACCGCGACTCGGGCCGTCTCGGCCTCGAGCGTATGACGCCTCGCATAGTCGAAGCCGGCACGGACCAGGCGCTCGCGCAGGCGGTCGTCTTCGCACACGCGGCGGACGGCCGCGACGGCCGCGTCGACGTCGCCGGGAGGCGTGAGCAGCACCGCATCGCCGAGCGCCTCGCCTATACCTCCGACGTCGGTGGCCACGACCGGCAGTCCGGCGGCGAGCGCCTCGATCATCACCTGCGGAAGCCCCTCGGTCCACGAGACGTGAACCAGGACATGGCTCGAGCGATAGACGGACAGCATCTGCTCGTGCGCGACGTATCCGCGGAGGTCGGCGCGATCCGCCTGACCCAGCTCCGCCAGACGGCCCTCGAGCGCTCCGAGCAGGTTCCCCTCGCCACACACGGTGAGCTTCCACGTTCCCGGATCGAGCTCCGACAGGCTCGCCAGGACGTCGGCGAGCATCAGCGGGTTCTTCTCCTCCTCGATCCGGCCGACGGCCAGGAGCGTCAGCGGATCGTGATACGGCCGGCTCATCGCCTCCCGGGGGTCGACCACGTCGCCGCCCTCGATCAACGAAACGGCGATCTCGAGCACCGTGCGCGACGTCCGGTAGCGCTGACGCAGGGCGGGTCCGACGACGACCACCGGGTACCGGTGAGCGAGCAGACGGAAGGTGCCCTCGAGCGCTCTCGCGGCAAGCGCCAGGAACCGGCGTCCGGGGTGCCGGCTGCGAACGTACTCGACCATGTCCTGGCGGACACCGAGAACCACGCGGCGCCGACGCACGATGGCAAGCGCCGCGAACGCGATCGCGAGCGGATGCGGGCCCAGCAGCCAGCACGCATCGACACGGTCGAGCGCGCGCCAGAACCGGCGCGCCGATCGGACGGTCGCCGCGGCGACGTCGAGTGGCCGCGCCAAGGTCTCGTAGTACGGCAGCGGGATGAACCCGAACCCCTCCGGCAGGGGGTAGCGCGCGCGCTCGCCGTCCGGTCGCAAACGGCCGGCGATGACGAGCGTGTCGACGTGCTCGGCGAGCCCGGCGAGAAAGAGCGCGAAGGCGCGGTCTGCGTACACGGCCCCCCCGGTCCGCGTGTACGTGTAATCCGTGTAGACGAGAACGCGCATCCGCGGAAGGCTACGACCCGACGCGGCTGGGTTCCTCTCGTTGGAGCGACCGTTGCGGGAAAGCTCGCCGCCCGCAGGCATCGGCTCGGCCGCTGGTAATAATGGGCGCTCCCCGGTTCACCCGCGTGATTGCCCCCACCCGCACATCTGACGACTGGCTCCAACCCCCTCCGGCCCAGCAGGGGCTGAAGCGCTATCTCGAGACTCTCCGCGAGCGGATCTGGCTGATCGTGGCCGCCGTGGTCGCAACGACCGCGATCGCCATCGCGTACGTGGCGACCGCCGACCGGGTCTACGAGGCCGACGCGAGCATCCTCGTATCGCCCGTGCCTGACGATGCGGGGACGCTCACGTCGATCGGGTTATTGACCCAATCGGGTGATCCGCTGCGCGCGATTGAAACTGCGACAACCCTTGTGGCCACCCGTGGCGCGGCCGAGCGGACCGCCGAGGCCTTGGGTGGGGAAGCCGACCCCTCCGCCCTCCTCGCCGACGTCACGGTTGAGCCGGTTGCCGGCAGCAACATCATCACCCTGACGGCACGCGGGTCGACCCCGGACGAAGCGGCCCGGCTGGCGAACACCTTCAGCCAGGAAGCGATCGAATACAGGACCGAGCTCCTCAGCGAGCGCATCGAGGAGGAACTGCCCGCGCTTCAGGCACGAACGGAGTCGCTGCCACCCGGCGAAGCGCGCGACGCGGTGGCGAACCAGGTCGCCCAGCTCGAGACCATCAGCGCCGGAAGCGATCCGACGCTGCAGGTCGTGGAGCGGGCCGTACCGCCTTCCTCACCGTCGTCCCCGCGGCCGATGGCCAGCGTCGTCGCCGGCATGTTCGCGGGTCTGGTGCTGGGAGTCGGGGGCGCGTTCGCGCTGCAGGTCCTCGACCCGAGGCTCCGTCGCGAGGAGCAGATCCGGCAGCGCTATCGCCTCCCCGTCCTGGCCAGGATCCCACGCGAGCGGTCCCGAACCGCCAACCCGCTGCCATGGGGGCGTCTGTCGCCGGGCGCCATCGAGGGCTATCGAACGCTACGGGCGGTGCTCGCCAAACCTCGCGGCCGGTCGCGCGCCGGCCGGTCGCGCGCCGGATCAGTCCTCGTCACGAGCCCGGGGCCTTCCGAGGGCAAGACGACCTCCGCGATGAGCCTTGCGACATCGCTCGCGCTCGCGGGCAAGCAGGTCATCCTGATCGAGGCCGATCTCCGCGGCCCGTCGATAGGGAAGGCGCTGGGGATTGAGGTGGAACGGGGCGTGATCAGCGTGTTGATCGAGGAGGCGACGCTCTCGGAAGCGCTCGTCAGCCCGGACGCGACGAACGGCAACCTCAGGCTCCTGCTCGCCGAGCAGGCGGACGTCTGGGGCGGCGAGCTGCTGTCGCTGCCGGCAGCGACCCAGCTCGTTGATGACGCAAAGCAGCTCGCCGACTATGTGATCGTCGACTCACCGCCGCTGGCAACCGTCGTCGACGCATTGCCGGTCGCGCGCACGGTCGACGACGTCCTCGTGATCGTTCGGCTCGGCGCCAGCCGCCTGACCAGGATTCAGGAGCTCGCCGAGCTGCTCGCCGACACCGGCATCCGGCCGACCGGGTTCGTCGTCGTCGGCACAGCTCGTGGCCGCGAGGCCTACTACGGCGACTACCGCCGGGCGCCTGGAGGATCGGAGGCACGAGCGGCGGCCAAGCGCCCGCACTGAGCCGCCGTGGCAGCGCGCCTCGAGCCGATCCGCTGGGCGCCCTCGGCGCTCGTCCTCGCAGCCGCGATGCCGATCGGCGTGCTCGCCGGCCTCGATCCGAGGCTGGCCGTGTTCGCCGTGCTAGGACTCGCCTTCGCCACGGCGATGTTCGTCGACCTCGCGATCGGAGTCGTGCTGCTCCTCATCGTCGTCTTCGCGGAAACCACTCCGCTCGCAGGGCCCGTGCTCAGCTTCACGAAGGTAGCCGGCCTCCTGCTGGCGCTGGCGTGGTTCGCGCGAGTGGCGATTCAGCCGGATGGAAAGGAGCGGCTGATCTTCGCCGCCCATCCGGTCCTCACCTACGTCCTGATCCTGTTCCTCGCGTGGACGACCGTTAGCACCGTCTGGGCGCAGGAGAGCGGCGCCGCACTGACGCAGGCGTCTCGCTTCGCGCTCGTTGCCGTCCTCTACGTGATCGTCTACACGGCCGTCAGGGGCCGCCGTCAGGCGTTCTGGGTGATCGGAGGGTTCGTCGCAGGGGCCGCCGGAACAGCAGCGTACGGGCTCGTCCTTCGCCCCGAAGCCGACGTGGGGACCGGCCGGCTCGTGTCGACCGTGCAGGATCCCAACTTCCTGGCGGCGACGCTCGTCGCCGGCTTCGTGCTCGCGCTGGCCGGGTTCTTGGCCGCGCGTGGGCAGCCGGCCTTGCGGCTCGCGACCGCTTCCGCGGCGACGCTCTGCCTGATGGCGTTCCTGCTGACGGGCTCCAGGGGCGGGGTGATCGCGTTCGGCGTGGCGCTCCTCGCCGCCGTGCTCGTCGCCGACCGGGGGCGTGGCAAAGTGCTGCTCGCCGTGGCGGGCATCCTGTTCGTCGCGGTCGGGTACTTCACCGTCTACGCTCCCGACGACGTTCGCGAACGGATCTTGGGCGCTACGCAGGGCGAGGCGCAACAAGACGAGGGGCGCTTCACGATCTGGACCGTCGGCTGGCGGATGTTCGAGGACAACTCGGTGTCGGGCGTCGGCGCCGGGAACTTCGAGCACAGGTCGGTCGAGTACATCTTCCAGCCGGGCACGGTGTTCCAGAGCGACCGAGTGATCGACAACCCCGGCTATGCGCACAACACGTACCTCGGTCCGCTAGCCGAGCTCGGGGTGATTGGTTTCGTCCTGTTCGCGGCCTTCCTTGCGGTCTCGGCCGGGTGTGCGCTGGCCGCGGTCAAAGCCTTCAAACGCTCGGGCGACTGGCAGATGGAGATACTCGCCCGGGGTCTCGTCGTGGCCCTTGCGGGCGTCCTTGCGGCTGACTTCTTCGTCAGCGCGGAGTACAACAAGTTCACCTGGCTGCTCCTCGGTCTCGGTCCCGCGCTGTTGGGCGTTGCGCGCAGCGAGCAACACGATCGGGAGCATGGGGCGTCGATCAACGCGACGGAGCGGCCCGCAGGATCCGCCTGAGCTGCGATGCCGACCTTGGGATCACACCTGGATCGACTACCGAGACGGTCGCCGCGTAGGCCGCCGCCCCCGCGGCGACCGAGACGACGAGGGCGATCGGTGCCGCCGTCGACGCCAGGGCGTCGGCAACGGCCCGGGCCGCAAACCAGGCGGCGATGGAGCCGCCGACAACGGGCCGGATCGCCCGCCACTGTCCGCCCAGAGGGATCGAGAGGGTGCGATCCGCGACGACCATGCGCACGACCATCGACGCGACGGCGTGGGCGAGCATCACCCAGGCCACGGTTTCGATGCTCCCGAGCATCGCCGCCAGGATCACCCCGACCACGAGCGGCCCCACGGCGATCGCGGAGATCGCCGCGTTGAGTCCGGCGCGGCCGAGGGAGTTCATCAGCCATCCGACGCTGGCTTCGACGTGATTCACGGTCCCCCAGAGGCCGAGGATTGCCAGCGCCCCCGCCATTGGCAGCCACTCCTCGCCGAAGACGGTGCGGGTGAACGGCTCCGCGGTCGCGCTCAGCAGCACGCCCATCGGGCACGCCACGAGGGTCACCAAGCCCAGAACTGAGAGGAAGGACCCGGCGACGCTCTCGCCGCGGTGGCTCATCCGGGCGAACCCGGGGAAGGTCACCTTCGCCACCGACTCGGTCACGGCCCAGTACGGGAGCTCGCCGACGCGGAACGCCATCGAGTAGTAGCCCAGCTGAGCCGCGCCGAGGGGGCGAAACCGACGCGGCCGCCCCCGCGGCCGCAGGGTGGCTCGACGCCTTCGGCGCCTCAGGCGCTGACTGATCCGTCTCGATCGCGCGCGCGCCGAGCGCTCACGAGGCGCTCGTAGATGCTCGCGATCTCGCCGACGGTGACATCGATGTCGAACTCGCGCTGGCGCCGCTCCCGGGCGCGTTCGCCCATCTCCGAGGCGCGGGCGGGATCGTCGAGCAGCTCGCCGATCGCGGCTGCTAGGGCCTTCGGCCGGCGCGGCTCGACCAGCAGCCCCTGGACTCCGTCCTCGATCAGGTCGGGGACGCCGCCGACCCGGGTCGAGACGACTGGCAGCGCCGCCGCCATGTACTCGAGCACCGACAGCGGCGAGCCCTCGAAGTCGGAGGAGCAGACACCGATGTCGAGCGCCTCGAGCAGGTCGGGGACGTCGGTGCGACGGCCGAGCAGGATGACCTTCCCGGTCAGCCCCTCTGCTGCGATCTGCCGTTCCAGCGCGGCCCGCTCCTCGCCCTCCCCCGCGATCAGGACTCGCAGATCCGGACGCCGCGCGGCGACGATCGCCGAGGCTCCGATGAGCACGTCGAGCGCCTTCTGCGGGCGCAGCGTGCAAACCGTGCCGATGACCGGGGCGCCAGCTGGGATCCCGAGCTCGATGCGCACATCGCGCCCGCTCGAGCCGGCCGGCTCCGGAATCCCGTTTGGGACGACGATCAGCTTTGCGGGATCGATTCGCTCGATCTCGATCATCCGGCGGCGATCCTCCCGCGAGACGGCCAGCACCGCATCCGCGCGCCGGGCGATCAGGTTCCGGTCGAGGAACTTCCTCGCCCGCTGGCCCTCGAACGACCACGTGTGCTCGTGGGCGATGACGACCGGGACGCGGGCCACCGAGCCGAGGATCGCCGCCCAGAGGTTGGAGCCGAACATGTGGCCGTGCAGGACATCGACGGGCTCACTGCGCAGAATCGAGATCAATGGCCACCAGGCGCGGACGTCGGCCGCCAACCCGCGGTTGAGCCCGACGAACCGCACCCCCGCCCGGCGGAGATCGTCGAGCGCCTCGTCGGTGCCCGGCCGGGATTGAAGCTCCTCGGTCCAGCGACTGACGCAGAGCGTGCGATCGAAGCGCTCGGGGTCGAGGCGGGTGACGATCTCCCGGGCGAGCCGCTCGGCTCCGCCGAGGACGCCGAACCCGGCGACCAGGTTCACGACGCGCAGCTTGCCCTCAGTTGATCGGCTCGGCTCCATCTACTCTTCCCCCCTCACGACCGCCGCGGATGATGACGAATCACACGCCAGATG
>Ga0214469_1000953_pt1 | contig 10581 bp, 8 predicted proteins | sample RVTome_10_FD_187340 | JGI IMG/M metagenome (GOLD analysis project Ga0214469, IMG submission 187340) | Soil microbial communities from uranium-contaminated site in the Upper Colorado River Basin, Wyoming, United States - RVT153D57 HiSeq ... | reverse complement strand
CGCCCGGATGAAGGACCTTCATGGCAACCACAGCCAGCGAATAGACTAGATCGCCGAGGGCGGTCATCGTCCGGATCAAGCTGCTCTCATCATCGGAGATAGAGCAATTCTCACCCGATGAGGGGACGATGCCGCGATCGGAAGCGGTTCCGCCTCATCGGGAATTGCTTGTCTTATGACGTTCTTGGTCACTGCGGCCAAGATGGGCCCCGGCGAGTTGGGAGCTCGCCGGCGGCGGGAGGGCACGGGTCGGGAAATTGCTCGCCGGCCGCGCCGAGCCAAACGGGGCAGGCGCAGACGGTGGCTGGCATTCTCCTGCCCGATGGGAAGGAGCGGCGCCAGCTGTGGGGCTAGAGCGGCATCCGATTAGACGCGATCGCCCCCGTGGCGATCGTCGTCCGGATCAAGCTGCTCTAACGCTATGATCAAGAGCAATTTTCTCCCGATGAGCGGAGGGATGTTGGAGTCCCGAGCTGGGTCTGTCTCATCGGGAATTGCTCTAGAGCGCTTCGGCGCGCCGCGCGATTTTCCGGATCTCCTTCTCGACGATGCGCTCGATCATGGACGGCAGATGCTCGTCGAGCCACTCCTTCAGCATCGGCCGCATGATGTCCTCGGCGAACTGCTCCATGGTCCGGCCGTCGGTGTCGGCGATCGATTCCTCGGCCGGGGTCCGGAAGGCGCTCGTGAGCTTGGCGATCGATCCCGAAGCCGCGGACGCCGCGGTCACGGAGACCAGCTCGTCGATATCCTGCTTGGCGTGCACAGTAGCCTCATCCTCTCGGTTGATGTGCTCGTCGGTCATGCTGTCCGACTCCCCTTCCGCCGCGTCTTCCGGCGGCGCGAGCTCCGCTTCCTCCTGGTCCTCGAGCGCGTACGGGCCGTCGGCCTCGAGTTCCGCGCCGACCCCGGCTTCAGCCTTGAAGTCGACCACCTCGCCGCTCTCGCGGACCACCTTGGTCAGCTCGAGAACGTCATCGGAATCGTCAGCATCGCCGGTCGCCTCGAAGGACGGCACGTCCTCTTCGAAGCTTTCGGCCCGCGCCGGGGTGGCACCCGAGCCCGCCTGCTCCGCCGCGTCCGCGTCGTCGCTCCCCTCGGCTTCCTCGTCGGAGATGATCCGACGAATCGAGGACAGGATCTCCTCCATCGAGGGCTCGTGCTGCTCTCTGGGCTCCGTCGTCACTGTACTCACCTCCAGCGTGTCGCTGCGCTCGCGCGGCCACGGCGCGCCGGCCAGGATCGACAACGGGCTTTCCTAGCGGCGGCCATCCAAGTCCTCGCCGAGACCGATCAAGCGGTTGCGCACATCGCTGTAATAGGCCTCGGGCTCATAGGGTTCCACCGGAAGGCCAACGCCGACCACGGTCAGCTGCCCGACGGCGGATTTCAGGCGATAGCTCGCCAGGATCTCCTCCCGCCGCGCGCTCACCAGGTCGACCTGGGCCTGGAACAGGTCCTGCTCCTGATCCAGGACATCCAAGGTGGTGCGCTGGCCGACCAGAGCTTCCTGCCGGGTCCCCTCGAGCGCGATCTCGGCAGCCCTGACCTGCTCGGTGATCGACTCGATCCGGGTGCGCGCGGTGGTCAGGGCCTGCCAGGCGGCCGTGACCTCCTCGCGCACATTGCGAAAGGTCGCCTCCAGATCGTCCTGGCGCTGCCGCACGGTCTGCTTGCTCTGCCGCACCCTGGCGTACTCACCACCGCCCTGGTAAAGGGGAACCGACAGGTTCGCGCCGATCGACGCGTCCCGCTGCCAGTCCACATTTAGGTTAGGTTCTTCTGCATAGGTAAATTCTCCCCTAACGGAGAGCCGCGGCAGCAGCTGGGATTCGGCCACCCGCACGTCCGCGCGCGCCGCCGTCAGGTTGAACTGCGCCACCGCGACGTTGGGATTGAAGGCTTCGGCCAGCTGCTGCGCCGCGGTTTCCGTCTCTGGCAGCGCGGAGAGCGGCGCCGGCGTGACCAGCCGGCTCGGCTCCTGATTGATGATGTTCCGATACGCCGCCCTGGACTGCTGAATGTTGCCCTCGGCGCTCACCCGCGACGAGATCGCTCCCGAAAGGACCGCCTCGGCCTGAGCGACATCGGTGCGCGTCACCTCACCGACCTCGAACCGGTCACGGGTCGCCTGGAGCTGGCGACGCAGGCGGTTCTCGTTCTGGACGGCGAAATCCAGCACGGCCAGATCGGCGAGCAGGGTGGTGTAGGCGTCGACCGCAGTGAACAGGACGTCCTGCTCGGTTGCCGTCAGCCGGGCGCGTTCGGCGCGCACGAGGCTCTCGGCCCGGTTGGTGTTCGCCACGGTCTCGCCACCGCTGTAGATCTGCTGGTCGAGAATGACCGAGGTGGACAGGCCCCCGAGTGATCCGGCGCCGGCGGAGCTGTCGATGTCGCTCTGGACCGCGCTCGAGTCGACCGCCACCCTCGGGCGCCAGTCGCTCAGCGCCTGCGGCACCAACTCGTCGGTCGCCCGCAAGGCCGCCCGCTGCGCCTCGAGCGTCGGATTGGTGAGATAGGTGGAGACCAGAGCATCCTCCAGGCTCTGAGCATGTACGCCGGGCAGAAGGCCCGTCAGGCAAAGGACGGCGGGCACGGCCGCCAGAACAGCACGCTGCATGGGCCCCCTATACACAGCTTTCGCCCAGCACGATAGTTTCTGATTTAATAGTTCTACTAAAGGTTCTCAAGCGTCCCGTGGCCGCCAGATCCATAGAGGCTTCCTCCTGCATCAGTAGCGCGGCATCTCCCGATCGATCTCGACCGCCCAGGCATCGAGCCCGCCGCGTAGGCTCGTGACCCGATCGAAACCCGATGCTCGCAGATGCCGCGCCGCGATCAGAGATCGCACGCCCGCGTGGCAGACCACGACGAGCACGCGGTCGCGCGGCAGCGACCCCGTGCGGCCGATAAGCCCGTCGAGCGGAAGGTGAACCGCTTCCGGCAGGCTACAGATCGCGATCTCCCAGGGCTCGCGCACGTCCAGTATCGCGCAACCGCCGGGCCGGCTGCGCAGCAGTGCCAGCTCGGCAGGCGCGATCTCGAGCGGAGGCGTGTCGCCCGGCATGTTCATGGAATCCGAAGGCACGCCTCTTCGTCCGCCACTACAACGCGAACCGGACGGCTTTCTCGAACCCCGGCAGCCCGGGAATCTGGGCGTCGAACAGCACCCGTCTGCCCACCACCCCGTGCAACCGCGTAAAAACCATCCCCTTGCCGATCCGCCCATCGTCGATCACCGCGACCAGCCGGCCGCCCTCGCCAATCTGCTCGAGCAGCGCCGGCGGGACCTGCTCGACCGAGCCAGCGAGCAGGATCACGTCGAACGGCGCCTGCTCCGGATGCCCGGTGGCGGGCGAGGGGTTGATCACCACGACCATGTTGTCGGCGCCGAGCTCCTCGAGCAGCGATTCGAGCTGCTTGCCCGAGGCCTCGTCGGGCGCCACTAGGATCACGGTGCCCGCGAGCCGCGCCACCACGGCGCCGACGTATCCGGTGCTGCAGCCGAGCACGAGCACCACGTCGCTGGGCCTGATCCTCGCGGCCTGGATCAGACGGGCCAGCGCCAGGGGCTCGATCAGGTAGCGCCCGTCGGGCAGCGGCAGGTCCTCATCGGCGTAGGCGACGCCCCGCAGCGCTTTCGGAACGAACCGCTCGCGCGGCACCTCGCGCATGGCGGCAATCAGCCCCGGGTCGTCGATCCGGTGGGGCCGCAGCTGGTTCTCGACCATGGTGAGGCGTGCACGCGTGTAGTCCATCGGATCGGCTCGCAGGTCAGGCTCAGAGGTTACCCTAACAAATTACCCTAAAAGGCCAAAGAGGCAACAAATCCGCGGCCTTCCTGCGAGAATGACGGCCGGGGTGTGGCACCGGCGCTCGCGCCGTTGACCGTGGGACGCCGGCCCGATAGCTTGCCGCGCGCTCAGTCCCTGCCTACGTGGAGCGCACGGCCGGGTAGCAAAGTGGTAATGCAGGGGACTGCAAATCCCCCATCGGCGGTTCGATCCCGCCCCCGGCCTCCACCGCGCGTGTCGCGCCCCCCTGATGTCGGCGTACTGGACCTTGTTGCGGCCAAGCAGGGTCTGCTATAGATCCCGTCGGGTGGTATGCGGCGGAGCATCGCTTATATGCGTGCCGAAGATGATCCCCGGTAGCTCAGTTGGTAGAGCAAGCGGCTGTTAACCGCTGGGTCGCTGGTTCGAGTCCGGCCCGGGGAGCCATCCTTTCCTGACCCGCCCCACGAGCCCGGTCCGCGGCGTGTTCATGCGACCTCGGAACGACCGGTCGCCTCAATCCTGTGAGCGTGAGGTCGCCGGCCCCACGGCGTGCATGAGATTGTGCGCCGTGTTGACCAGACCAACGTGGGAAAAGGCCTGGGGAAAATTGCCGAGCTGCCTCCTTTCCACCGGGTCGTACTGCTCGGCCAGCAGGCCGACGTCGTTGCGCACCGCCAGCAGCCGATCGAACAGGGTGCGCGCCTCCTCGACCCTTCCCAGCATGACGAGGTTGTCGGCGAGCCAGAAGGAGCAGGCCAGGAAGGTTCCCTCGCCTGGCGGCAGGCCGTCGATCTCCTCGCGGGTGGCATAGCGGCGGACCAGTCCGTCGTGGGTCAGCTCCCGCTGGATCGCCTCGAGCGTGCCGACGATCCGCGGGTCGCGCGCCGGCAGAAAGCCGACCAGCGCCATCATCAGGAGCGAGGCGTCCAGCTCCCTGCTGCCATAGGACTGGACGAAAGCGTTGCGCTCCGCATCGAAGCCCTTGGCGCAGACATCCGCATGGATCCGCGCCCGCAGCTCCCGCCAGCGCTCGATTGGGCCGTCCAGCCCGAAGCGCTCGACCGCCTTGACCGCGCGGTCTGCGGCGACCCAGGCCATGACCTTGGAATGGGTGAAGTGCCGCCTCGGGCCGCGCACCTCCCAGATGCCCTCGTCGGCCAGCTCCCAGGCGCCCTCCAGGTAGTCGAGCAACACCTTCTCGAGCCGCCAGGCGTGGTCGTCGCGCTCGATGCCGAACTTGCGCGCGACGTGGAAGACGTCCGCGACCTCGCCATAGACGTCGAGCTGCAGCTGGGTGTGCGCGGCGTTGCCGACCCGCACGGGCCGGCTGCCCTGGTACCCGGCGAGCCACGGCAGCTCGCGCTCGGGCAGATAGCGCTCGCCTGCGACGCCGTACATGATGTGCAGCTGCGACGGCTTGCCGGCGACCGCCCGTAGCAGCCACTCGCGCCAGGCGCGCGCCTCGTCCTGGTAGCCCGACACGAGCAGGGCGTAGAGGGTGAAGGTCGCGTCGCGAACCCAGCAGTAGCGGTAGTCCCAGTTTCGTTCGCCGCCGAGCTGTTCCGGCAGCGAGGTGCTGGCGGCCGCGGCGATGCCGCCGGCGGGCGAGTAGGTCAGCGCTTTGAGGGTGATCAGGGAGCGGACGACCGCCTCGCGCCAGGGATCGGGCGCCTGGCAGCGCGACGCCCAGGCATGCCACCAGGCCTCGGTCTGCTCGAGCAGGAGCTGCGAGTCCCGGGATTCGAGCTGCGTCTCGTACGAGCGGAACCAGTGCAGCCGGAACGGCACGGTCTCGCCTGCATGCACGACGAAGCGGCCGTTGGTATGGAAGTTCTCGCCCTGCAGCTCGACCGGCGTGACGACGTGCAGAGCATCGGGTCCCGCGATCGCGGTCAGCCCGTCGGGCGCGCTCTGCACCCAGGGCACGATCTGGCCGTAGTCGAACCGGAAGACCAGATCGGTCGTCATCGGCACCTCGCCGCGGCGCCCCTGCACCAGCCGCACCAGATCGACGCAGTGCTCGTCGCCGCCGACCGGCATGAAGTCGATCAGCGCGACCACTCCGCTGTCGGTCTCGAACTCGGTCTCGAGGATCAGGGTGTCGTCGCGATAGCGGCGGCTGGTGCGGCGGACCTCGCCCTCCGGCGCGATCAGCCAACGGCCGTTGTCGACGTCGCCGAGCAGCGCGGCGAAGCAGGCCGGGGAGTCGATGCGCGGCACGCACAGCCAGTCGATCGACCCGTCACGCCCGACCAGCGCCGTGGTGAAGGTGTCGCCGATCAGCGCATAGTCCTCGATCTTCAGCGCCACGACGGGTCTCCCGCCGGGTAGGATCTGAGGAAATCGAAGTCGCAGCCCTGATCCGCCGGCAGCACGTGCTCGTGGTACAGCTTCGCGTAGCCGCGTCCGGGCGCGGGCGGCGGGGCAGGCCGGGATGCCCGCCGGCGGGCGAGCTCCTCCTCGGGGACCAGCAGGTCGAGGCGACGTTCGGCAACCGAGAGCCGGACGCGATCGCCGGTGCGCACCAGCCCGAGCGGGCCGCCGCTCGCCGCTTCGGGCGTGACGTGCAGCACGATGGTGCCGAACGCCGTACCGCTCATCCGGGCATCCGAGATCCGGATCATGTCCTTGACGCCCCGGCGGCCGAGCGTGGCCGGGATCGGCAGGTAGCCGGCCTCGGGCATGCCGGTCCCGCTCTTGGGGCCCGCGTTCTGCAGGATCAGGATATCGTCCGGGCCGACGTCGAGGTCGGGAGCGTCGATCCGCGCCGACAGGTCCTCGAGGCTTTCGAACACCACCGCGCGCCCTTCGTGCTCGAACAGCCGGGCATCGGCGGCGGAGCGCTTGAGCACCGCACCGCCCGGCGCCAGGCTGCCAAATAGGGCAACCAGCCCGCCGACCGGAAAGATCGGTTTTTCCGCACTTCGCACCACCCGGCGGTCGACATAGGGCGGCTCGTGCGCGAGGCGCTCGCCGAGCGTCTCACCCGCGACCGAGACTGTCTCCAGGCGGAGCAGCGGCCTCAGCTCCCGCAGCACCGCCCCGAGCCCGCCGGCGCTAAAGAAATCCTCCATGTAGTGGGGGCCGGTGGGCTTCAGGTCGACCAGGACCGGGGTCTCGTCGCTCAGCTCGTTCAGGCGCTCGAGCGGCAAGGGGATGCCGGCGCGGCCGGCGATCGCCGCGAGATGCAGGATGCCGTTGGTCGACCCGCCGATCGCCAGCAACACGCGAAGCGCGTTCTCGACCGCATCGGTCGTGACGATGCGGTCGGGCGTCAGGCCTTCGCGGGCGAGCGCCACGGCGCGCGTGCCGCTCGCCTCGGCCGCACGCAGCCGGTCGGCGTGCACGGCCGGGATGGCCGCGGTGCCGGGCAGCGTCATGCCGAGCGTCTCGGCGATGCAGGCCATGGTGCTCGCCGTGCCCATCACCGGGCAGGTGCCGGCGGTGGTGGCAAGGCGCGTCTCGATGCGCCGGATCTCCGGCTCGTCGATCGTCCCGGCGCGAAACTGCGCCCAGAATCGCCGGCAGTCGGTGCAGGCGCCGAGGCGCTCGTCGCCGTGGCGCCCGGTCATCATCGGCCCGGCGACCACGAGGATCGCGGGCTTGCCCGCCGAGATCGCGCCCATGAGCAGCGCCGGCACGGTCTTGTCGCAGCCGCCGACCAGCACCGCGCCGTCCATCGGCTGGGCGCGGATCATCTCCTCCACGTCCATGCTCATCAGGTTGCGGAACATCAGGCTGGTCGGATGCAGGAACGGTTCGCCGAGCGAGATGGTCGGGAACTCGACCGGCAGCCCGCCCGTCATCAGCACGCCGCGCCTGACCGCCTCGATCAGCTCGGGCAGGTGGCGGTGGCAGTTGTTGAAGCCGCTCGCGGTATTCGCCATGCCGATGATCGGCCGGGCGAGCGCCACGTCGCTATAGCCCATGGAGCGCGCGAAGGAGCGCCGCAGATAGAGCGCGAAATCGGGATCGCCGTAGTGCGTCAGCCCGCGGGCCAGGCCGGTCTTTTCGGAGTTGGTCATGGCGGTCCGTGTCAGGGCGTGAGTCGGGTTGCTCCCTTCGCCCGCCCTGCCTACCACGGGGTCGCCGGCTCTGCCACCGGCGCGACGTCCTGGAGCCGTTCGCCGCGCCCGAGCTCCTGCGGCAGATCTCGCGGCCTTGCTAGTCCAGCCCGTCGAAGGGCACGATGGTGGACTTGACGCTCCGCATCGCCATGGCCGCGCCGATGGCATCGGAGACGCCCTGCTCGGTGAACGGAAAGAGGGTCTGCATCTGGTACCAGGGATAGCGGTCGCGTGCCCGGTCCAGCATGGCGATGCCCTGCGGGATGTCGTTCGCGGTGAACGCCCACGAGCCCAGCACGGTCAGATCCTTGGTGCAGATGCGGTGCCAGTTGGTGTCGATGGAGCCGGCGTCGGTGAACTGGCCCATCTCGACATAGGTGCCGCCGTCCCGCAGCATCTCGATGCCCTCGGGCCCGGCCGAGGGATGGCCCGAGCAGTCGATCACGAGATCCGCGCCGAAGCCGCCGACGATCTCCCGTACGGCGGCGATCCGGGCCTCGGGCCTGGCGAATTCTTCTAGACTTACGGTGGCTTCGGCGCCGAAACTGCGGCAGAGCGCAAGCCGCGGCTCCTCGGGCGCGCCGACCACGACCACCCTACCCGCGCCCATCTCCCTCGCGGCGGCGATCGCGAGAACGCCGATCGGGCCTGAGCCCTGGATCACGACCGTATCGCCGACCCGAAAGCCGCCGATCCGCTGGGCACGGGAGAAGGCGCGGATGCAGGAGGTGAGCGGCTCGGATAGCGAGCCCAGGCGCAGCGGCATGTCGTCCGGCAGACGGTAGATCTTGGTGCCCGGCAGCTCGCCGAGATCGACATAGACCATCTCGGCGAACCCGCCCCAGAGATGCGGCGGCCTCTCGAACCCCAGATAGCGGCCGTAGTAGACCGGGGTCAGGCATTTGTTGGCGGTCTCCGGATAGTGGGTGCACCAATGGCAGGTGCCGCATGGCATGAGCGGCGGCAGCATGACCTTGGCGCCGACCTCGAGCGGGCGGCCGGGCCAGTCGTGGGTCAGCTCGGGCCCGATCTCGACGATCACGCCGGCCAGCTCGTGGCCGAGGGTGAAGGGCCAGGGGAGTGGCTTCGGCCAATGACCTTTGAGGATGTGCAGATCGGTGCCGCATACGCCGCAGGCGCCGATCTGGATCAGCGCAGCCTTGGCTGGCACATGCGGCCTTGGCACCTCGCGGATCACCGGCGGCGCGCCCGGACCATCGAAGGTTGTGACCCGAATGCTGGTCATCGCACCTCTCGGCAGGCCGGAAGGTGGGGTCGAACGGGTTGAGGAAGTCGGTACCGAGCCTATCGATTCTGCCGCGCCCTCTGGTCGAGGGTCGCCGGCACCGCAGCATCGGCCGGCAGGATCAGGTCGTGCAGCAGATCGGCGAAGGTGAGCGCGAGCTTCTTGCGATCGTAGCGCTCCCGGACCAGATCCCTACCGCGCCGTCCCATCTCGCGGGCGAGCTCCGGATCGGCGGCGAGGCGGCGCACGGCGGCGGCGAGCGCCTCCGGGTTCTCCGGCTCGAAGCCCAGGCCGCAGCCCGCCTCCTCCACGATCTCGCGGCTCTCGCCGTCGAAGCCGAGGAGGATCGGCCGTTCCACGGCCATGGCCTCGAACATCTTGGACGGGATCATGGTCGTGAACAGGATGTCCTTGCGCATGTGCGCGAGCGCGGCGTCGCAGAGGCCCCAGAGCACAGGCATACGCTCCTTGGGCTGCTGCCCGAGCATGATCACCTTGTCGAGGCCGTAGGTGTCGCGCAGGCGCTCGAGCTTCGTCCGCTCGGCGCCGTCGCCGACGATCAGAAAGGCGATGTTCGGCTCGTCCCGCAGCAACCGCGCCGCCTCCATCAGGGTGTCGAGATGGTGCGCCATGCCGAGCGTACCGAAATACCCGACCACAAACTTGTCCGAGAGGCCCAGCTCGCGCTCGAGCTCGGGATCGCGCCTGGACTCGCTGAACAGGTCGAGATTGACGCCGTTGGTGATGACCGCGACCGTCCCCGGCTCCGCGCCGCGCCCCTCGATGTGAGCGCGAAAGGCGCGGGTGACCGTGACCACGCGGTCGGCCTTGCGGTAGGACCAGGCCTCGATGGCCTCCAACAGCCGGATCACCGTGCGGTTGCGGATCGCGCCGACCGCCCGGATGGCTTCCGGCCACAAGTCGCGGATCTCGAGCACCCAGGGTACCCGCCTGGCGCGGCTCACCACGTAGCCGGCGAGGCCGCAGAACAGGTGCGGCGAGGTGCTCACGACCACGTCGGGGCGCGGCAGGAAGGGCGTCGCGATCGTCGCCGCCACGAAGAAGGAGGCGTAGTTCAGGATCCGGCGCACGATCCCCTCGTTGGGCGCCAGATAGGTCCACAGTCGGATCACCTCGATGCCGTCCATCTCGCAGCGCTGCCACAGCCGGTTGCGGTGCCCGGGGTAGACCTTTCCCGTGGGGTGGTTGGGCGCGCAGGTGACCACCGTGACCCGGTCGCCGCGCCGGCACCATTCGCGGCAGTGATCCAAGGTGCGCGAAGCCGGGGCGTTGACCTCTGGTGGGAAGTAGTGACTCAGGAACAAGATGTGCATTGATCACTCGGCGAGGTGAGACGATAGGGCCGATAGCGTCCGTGTCCGGATCGGTCAACGGAGCAGCGGGACCTGACGGGCATTCGGGAAGGGCAGCGTGACCTCGATGCAGCAGCACCTTCTGGCCGGCCGGATGACGCCCGGCAACGTCCGCGGTT
>Ga0214469_1000952_pt1 | contig 10598 bp, 9 predicted proteins | sample RVTome_10_FD_187340 | JGI IMG/M metagenome (GOLD analysis project Ga0214469, IMG submission 187340) | Soil microbial communities from uranium-contaminated site in the Upper Colorado River Basin, Wyoming, United States - RVT153D57 HiSeq ... | reverse complement strand
GACCCTGCTCTCGGGTCCGACCTGTCTGATCTGTTCAACTACCTGACGGGCTACAGCCGGCAGACTCGCTATCGATCTCTTGCCGTCTCACCCGAAGGGATCCGCAACCGGATCACCGGCCTGATCGCCGAAGAGGCGTCTCGACCCGATGGGCACATCACGATGAAGATGAACTCTCTCGTCGATGCCGGGATCATCGGAGCGCTATATGAGGCGTCACGAGCAGGCGCCCGCGTCGAGTTGTGTGTGCGAGGGATTTGTTGTCTGATCCCCGGTGTCCCTGGCCTCTCCGAGAACATCACGGTGCGGTCCGTCGTGGGCCGCTACCTGGAGCACTCGCGGATCTACCGGTTCGGGGCTCGAGGTCGCGAGCGGACCTACCTGTACGGCTCGGCAGACATGATGCCGAGAAACCTGGATCGCCGAATCGAGGCGCTGGCCCCGGTCAGCGACCCCGACCTCCAGTTTCGGATGGATGAGATCTTCGACGTCGTATTCGCCGACGACACACTTGCTTGGGTGCTCCAGGCCAATCGCACCTGGGCCCGTGTCGCCGGAGAGGGCCAGGTCGACACCCATGAGGCCCTTCAGGAGCTGGCCCTCGTTCGCAGTCAGGCTCAGTTGGTTTGATCGGCCTGGTTTGCTCGATGAGGATTGAGTCAATATAGTTTGAGGTATGAAGCTCGAAGCGCGAGCCTCGGTATATGCCGCACTCGGTGACGGCCGCAGGCTCGGCGTCGTCGATCGACTGACTCTCGGGGACCTGACCGTCGCCGAGCTGGCCGAGCTCACCGGGATGAAGGGCAACCTCCTCGCTCACCACCTCGATGTCCTCGAGGATGCCGGGCTCATCGAGCGACGAGTCTCCGAAGGCGACCAGCGGCGCCGCTACGTTGCCCTTCGCTGGGACCACCTTCCTGAGCGATACGTTCCCACTGTGCCGGGCAAGAGGCGAGTCGTCTTCGTGTGCACCCACAATTCGGCGCGATCGCAATTTGCCGCTGCCCTATGGGGTGAGCGCACCGGGCATCCCGCCTCGAGTGCCGGCAGCGATCCGAGTGCGGAAGTACATCCAAAGGCGGTGCGGATTGCCGATGAGTACGGCATCGATCTCTCCGGTGAGACGCCTGGCGGCTACGACCGTCTTCCCTCCGGGTTGGGCCTCGTCGTGAGCGTCTGTGACCGCGCCCGGGAGTCCGGCGTCCCTGATGGAGACGCCCATCTCCACTGGTCGGTCCGGGATCCCGTCCCCGTGGGCACCGTCAGTGCCTTCCGCGATGCCTTCGCTGAGATCGCCGTGCGAGTCGAGAACCTCGCTCGAGGCTCGGCTGCATGAGAAGTCGGCTCCTCGCCGAGGGGTTGGGAACAGGGCTGCTTCTGTACCTGGTGGTCGGTAGCGGGATCGCCGCGCAGAGTCTCGGCCAGGACGAGGGCACCCAGCTGTTCAGCCACGCTGTTGTGGTCGGGCTCGGGCTCGCTGCCCTCATCGCAATGTTTCAGACCATCTCCGGCTCTCACTTCAACCCAGCGGTGACTCTCGGCTTGTGGCGGACTGGAGACCTCTCCTCGAGTGAGGCCCTCAGATACGTTGGCACGCAGCTCGTCGGGGCGGTCCTGGGTGTAATCGCCGCCAACGTCACCTTTGGGGAAGCAGCGATGTCGGTATCTGACACCGTGAGATCGGGCGTCGGCCTGGTGACGGCCGAGGGGATCGGGACTTTCGTCCTCGTGCTCTCCATCCTCCTGTTGGTGAGGACCTCCCGGGCACCCCTGGTTCCCGCTGTAGTAGGGGCCTGGGTGGCCGCCATCGTCTTTGCCACCGCGAGCACCGGGTTCGCCAACCCCGCGGTGACCGTGGCCCGGGTCTTCACCGACACCTACACGGGGATCGCCCCTGAATCCATCCTCGCCTTCATTGCCGTCCAGTTACTGGCCGGGCTCGTCGCCGCCCTGACCGTTCCTGTTCTGTCACCCCGCCAAGTTCCCGTCGAGACCACCACCTAGAGGAGGGCACATGCCTGTTTCCTTGACCACTGCAGAGAAGCTCCAGATACGTGAGGCGTCGGAGCGGCTGCAACGCCGCTTCGCCGGAGAGTTGAACGCCGAGACCATCGAACGCTTCATGACCGACTCGCTGGACATGCTTGTGAAGAGGGCGACCACCAGCACCTGGGTGCCCTTGCTGGCCGAGCGTTTTGCCCGGGACCGCCTGCGCGCCCTCATCCGCCTGGAAGCCGATGCGGGGAGCTTGAACCCGAGTGTCTTGTTCCTCTGTGTCCACAACGCGGGCCGCTCACAGATGGCCGCCGGCTGGATGCGTCATCTCGCCGGCGACGACGTCGACGTCTTCTCCGGCGGGTCGGACCCTGCCGAACAGGTGAACAAGGCTGCGGTCGCCGCCATGGCCGAGATCGGTGTCGACATCAGCGCTGAGATCCCCCAGCCCTGGGCCGACGAGATCGTGCGCGCCGCCGACGTCGTGGTCACCATGGGTTGTGGTGACGCCTGCCCGGTGTTCCCCGGCAAGCGCTACCTCGACTGGGAGATCGACGACCCGTCCGGCAAGACCGTCGAGGACGTCCGACCCATCCGGGACGACATCGAGCAGAGGGTGCGCGGTCTCATGGCCGAGCTGGACATCCCCGTCCGCGTCTGATTCGTCGATCAAAGTCGGTCGCCCATGGAGACGGCGCGGCAGCCGGCGACCGACCGGCGTCTGTTTGATCGGGATTCTCCCCGTCGAATGGAGGAGCGTGGGTGTGTCCCCAGCGAAGCGAAGAGCTTTCCGTCTTGGAGGCCCTCGATCAAAGCCCGCCGACCATAAGGAACGGCGCGGCAGCCGGCGACCGACCGGCGTCTGTTTGATCGGGGACCACCCCGTCCGACGCGTTGCGTGAGGGTGTGTCCCCTGCAAGGCGAAGGGGTCTCCCGTCTTGGAGCCACCCGATCAAAGTCGGTCGCCCATGGAGACGCCGACCATCAAACTGTTCATCTCTCGTTCATCTCGACATTGCCGGGGGGTTAACGGCGCTTCCTAGCTTTTCGCGTGTTCCTGGGAGGTTCATCCAACGAGAAGGAGATGAACGGGAATGAAAATGCGAAATCTGGTCGCGCTCTTTGCCGCATTGGCAATGGTGCTGGCCGCCTGTGGCGGTGACGGTGGGTCGACCGACGACACCGAACCTGCAGGAGATGATCCCACCACAACTGCGGCGAGCGAGGAGCCAGATCCCACTGATGCCCCCGACGACGGTGGCGACGACATGGGCGACGATGAGACCTCACAATGGGGTCTCCCCATCATCGACCCGTTGGATGTCGACCCCGGTGTGACCATCGGCATCGCCGGGTCGTCCACTGTCTTCCCGCTGTCCACGGCGGTGATGACCCAGTGGATCGATGAAGGCGGGCCCGAGTACCCGATCGACTCGATTGGTTCGGGTGGAGGTCTGGAGCGGTTCTGCGTCGAGGGCGCTTCGGACATCGCCAACGCTTCGCGCGCCATCGACGAGGAAGAGATCGCAGCCTGCACCGAGACGTGGGGTGACGCCCCAATCGAGGTGCGGGTCGGGAGCGACGCTCTCTCACTGGTGGTGAGCCCTGGCAACTACTTCGCCACCGAGCTGACCCTCGAAGAGCTGGCCACTGCGTTCTCGCTGACCGATGCCGGTGCGACTTGGGCGGATGTCAACCCGGAGTTCCCGGCTCATCCGATCCAGATGTTCAGCCCTGGCGCCGACTCTGGCACCTTCGACTACTTCTTCGAGGTGGTCTGGCCCGACCTCTATGAGAACGACGAGGATCCCCCGATCCTGTCCTCGATCGCCGAGATCGTCGGTGAGGACGACAACCTGACGGTCCAAGGTGTCTCCGGTGACGGCTGCACCGAGGGTGACGAGAGCAGTACATGTGCCATCGGATACTTCGGCTACGCCTACTACCAGGAGAACGCCGACGTCCTCCAGACAGTGGCGGTCGACGGGGTCCAGCCGAGTGCGGAGTCTGTCGACGACGGCACCTACGCCATATCCAGGCCCTTGTTCATGTACACGGCCCCCTCCGTCATCACGGACAAGCCGCAGGTGGCGGAGTTCATGGCCTACTACCTGAACAACGTCAACGACCTCATCGGCGAGGTGGGCTACTTCCCGGCCCCCGACGAGTCATTGCAGGAAGCGGCAGACAACATCGCCGCGGCGGCAGGCTGGTAGCACGAGCGAGAAAGCCCGTGCTACGCGGTGGAACCCGGCTCCATTCCCATGGGCGGCCGGGTTCCACCAACCGTGAGAGACGTGGAGCGAGATGACCGCTGAGACCCAGATGAAGACCGACCCGGGAGGGGGGCCCTTCCGAAAGAGGCCCCGGCCGGGCGAGCTGGCGATCCGGGGTTTCCTGTTCTTCTGCGGCGTCCTCTCGATCGCCACCACCATTGGGATCGTCTACGAGCTGGGCAAGGAGTCGTTCCTCTTCTTCGGGGACGAAGAAGTCAGCTTCGTCGAGTTCTTCACCTCGACGGTGTGGCAGCCGCAAGTGGGCGGATTCGGGATCTGGCCACTCATTCTTGGCACTCTCTACATCTCATTCATCGCGATGATCGTTGCTATCCCCATCGGGCTAGCTGCTGCCATCTATCTCTCTGAGTACGCCAGCAACCGGGTGCGTGGATTCTTCAAGCCGGTTCTCGAGATCCTGGTCGGGATCCCAACCGTGGTCTATGGCTTCTTCGCCCTCACGTTCATGACGCCTGTGCTCAGATCCATCTTCGGGACGAGTGTCGTGGACTTCTTCAATGTGCTCTCGGCGGGCATCGTCGTAGGCATCCTGATCGTGCCCCTGATCAGCTCGCTGGCAGAAGACGCACTGCGTGCGGTGCCCGATTCCCTACGGCAGGCCGCCTACGCCCTGGGTGCCTCCAAGTTGGAGGTCTCGATGAGGGTCGTGGTGCCCGCCGCCCTGTCCGGGATCGCCGCCGGAATAGTGGTTGCCATGTCCAGGGCGGTGGGAGAGACCATGGTTGTGACGCTGGCCGCCGGTGCCTCGCCCCGAAACTTCACCCTCGGCCAGGATCCCTTCTTCGGATACATCCTGAACCCATTCGAAGGTGCGCAGGCGATGACAGGGTACGTGGCCATCACCGCCAACGGCGACCTCAGCTACAACACCATCGACTACAACTCGATCTTCGCCATCGGCCTCACCCTCTTCTTCATGACGCTGGGCCTCAACTCTCTCAGCCGACGGTTCGTCAAGCGATTCCAGCAGGTCTACGAATGAGCATCGAGGCGCCAGAGCGCCCCACCCAGACGTCGTTCCCAACCGAGACGGAGTACGCGGGCCAATTGGGTCGTCGCCAGCGCAAAGCAGTTGTGTTCAAGTTCTTCTGCCTGGCGATGCTCACTATCGCGGTGCTGGCCCTGGCCACTTTGCTCTACACGATCATCAACGACTCCTTCGGGTTGGTGGCGGTGGTCAACCAGAACGACCCGGATCAGATCGTGGCTGATCTCGGCTACGACCCGGCGACCACCGGCCTCCAGGACCTTCCGTACGACGAGCTCGTTGGCTTGCTCGAAGCCAACGTCTCAAGCGGGGTCGGGCGTCGTCTCGAGCGCGACCAGCGCTTCTACGAGGATCGGCTCGTGTTCGAGGACGATGCCACCTGGGCCGAGATCTGCTCTTCTGACGCCCCACCCACAGGGTGCACAGCCGCACCACGTGACCAATCCAACGTGTATGCCCTCGTTCAAGAGAGGGTGGTCGTTGCCGACGTGATCGCCTCCTACCCCCTGGTGCCCTCCCTTCTCAACCCGGAGACTTTCGAAGAGGATGTCGCTGCCGGCTTCGAGGCTGGGCGTTTCCCCGACTACCAGCCAGAGCAGGCCTTCATCGAGTGGCGGGCTTGGTTCAATCCCACCTTCCTGACCACGCCGCAGAGCTCTACCCCCGAGGTGGCCGGCATCCGCACCGCAATCCTCGGCTCGGCGTGGTTGGTGCTGATCACCATTCTGTTCGCGGTCCCGGTGGGGGTGGGGGCCGCCATCTACCTGGTGGAGTACGCCAGGCCCACCCGGCTGAACGACTTCATACAGACCAACATCAACAACCTCGCCGGAGTGCCTTCGATCATCTACGGGATGCTCGGCCTCGCCATCTTCGTCAGGGTCCTCGAGCCCTTCACCTCGGGTGCGATGTTCACCACCGGTGTGCCCCCATCGGACAACGGGAGGACCATCGTGGCCGCCGGCCTCACATTGGGTTTGCTCACCCTCCCGGTGGTCATCATCAGCGCACAGGAGGCCCTCAAGTCGGTCCCGGACTCACTCCGTCATGCCGGTCTCGCCCTCGGGGCGACCAGGTGGCAGACGGTGCGTAGCCAGATCATCCCGGTGGCTCTGCCGGGCATCCTCACGGGCACGATTCTCGCCGTGGCTAGAGCAGTTGGTGAGACTGCACCTCTGATCCTGGTCGGTGCGGCCAGCTTCATCACCACCGATCCATCAGGCCCGTTCTCCAAGTTCACTGCGTTGCCGATACAGATCTTTCAGTGGACTTCTTTCCCCCAACAGGAGTTCCACAACCTCGCCGCGGCAGCCAGCATTGCTCTGCTCCTGCTACTGCTGACGCTCAACGCTGTTGCCGTGATACTTCGTAATCGATACTCCAGGAGAGCGGAATGACCAACGAGACCTCGACCGAGAACAAGATCGATAACGTGATCGAGGAGAGAATGACGATCGAGCCAGATCAGACGGGCGAGGCGGTGCCGGCAGTCGCCGAGGCCCCCGGGGTCATCGAGACCAAGGACATGAGTGTCTTCTACGGTGACTTCCGCGCGGTGGCCGATGTCTCTCTCAACTTCGGCCGAAATCAGATCTCGGCGCTGATCGGCCCCTCCGGTTGTGGAAAGTCCACTGTCCTGCGGTCGCTCAACAGAATGAACGACCTGGTGGCTACTGCGCGCACCGAGGGCGAGGTTCACTACCACGGGCAGAACATCTACGCCGAGGGAGTCGACCCGGTAGAGGTGAGGCGAACGATCGGAATGGTGTTCCAGAAGCCGAACCCGTTCCCGAAGTCCATCCATGACAACATCGCGTGGGGCGCGAAGGTCAACGGGTTCAAGGGGAGCAAGACGGACATGGCCGATCTCGTCCAAGAAGCGCTCGAGGCAGCAGCCCTCTGGGACGAGGTAAAGGACAAGCTCCAGGAGTCCGGTTATTCCTTGTCGGGTGGGCAGCAGCAGCGTCTCTGCATCGCCCGGGCGATCGCCACCAAGCCCGATGTCATCCTCATGGACGAGCCCTGTTCCGCACTCGACCCCATCGCCACTCTGCGCATCGAGGAGCTGATGCTGGAGTTGAAGGAGAATTACTCCATCATCATCGTGACCCATAACATGCAGCAGGCCGCTCGGGTGAGCGACAAGACCGCCTTCTTCAACGTGAAGCTGAACGACACGGGGATGCGCACGGGTCGTCTCGTCGAGTACAGCCCGACCGAGCAGCTGTTCACCTCTCCGAACGAGAAGGACACCGAGGACTACATAACGGGGAGATTCGGATGACCGACATAAAGGACACCAACATCCACTTCCACCAGGAGCTCGAGGAGCTGGAGCGAAAGGTCCTGTCCATGGTCGACCGGGCCGAGCAGATGGTGGAGATGGCGGTCCAGGCGGTCACCAACGACGATGTCGACCTGGCCCGGCGCGTCGTAGAGCTCGACGGCGGCATCGATGCCACCTACATGGAGGTCCACCAGGACTGGACGACCCTCATGGCTCGCAACCAGCCGCTCGGCTCCGATCTCCGCCGCATGACAATTCTCATTCAGCTCAACGTGACCTTCGAGAGGATGGGCGACCAGTGCGTCAACATCGCCAAGATCGCCCAGCTCAACCACGGTTTGCCCAGAGTCGAGAGGATCTGCGAGCAGATTCGGGAGATGGGCGACCTGGTTCGACCGATGATCCGGACCGCCATCGAAGCATACGTCCGCGGTGATGTCGACGAGGCCCGCCTCCTCCCCGCCATGGACCAGCCTGTCGACCGGCTCAACGCCAACATGTACAAGGAGACGGTGGCGGTCGGCAGCAACCCCGAATTGCTCGAATGGGCGACCAAAATGCTGATGGTGTCACGTGCTCTGGAGAGGATCGGAGATCAGGCAGTCGACTTCGGCGAGCAGACGGCATATCTCATGACAGGCGAGCGGGCCGAGTTCGACGAGGACGGCATGGCACGGCCGATCGATGACCACCACAACATTTGAGCCCAGGGCCAACCGGATCCTGATAATCGAAGACGAGCCTGGTCTGGCCGAATCGGTGCGTTATGCCCTCGAGTCGGAGGGTTTCGAGGTGACCGTCGCCGCCACGGGCTTCAGGGGGCTCGACCTCGCCCGACGTTCCTCTCCCGATTTGGTGCTGCTCGACCTCATGCTCCCCGAGATGTCGGGACTCGATGTCTGCCGCCAGATCAGACTCTCCTCAGACGTGCCGATCATCATGCTCACTGCCAAGGACTCCGAAGCAGACAAGGTCACCGGCCTCGAGTTGGGGGCGGACGACTACATGACGAAGCCATTCTCGATGCGAGAGTTGATCGCCCGGGTGCGGGCTCATCTCCGTCGTGCAGCCAAGTCAGGGGTCCTCGCCGAGTCGAACGAGGTCCTGCGGGGCGGCCCGATCGAGCTCGACATCGACGCCCACATCACCAGAGTTGGGGGCGACGAGGTGGAGCTGAGACCCAAGGAGTTCGAGCTGCTCGAGTCATTGATGCGGCGCAAGAACCGCCTGGCAGCGCGGCACACCCTCATCGACGAGGTTTGGGGACCCTCCTACTTCGGTGACACCAAGACACTCGACGTCCACATCAAGAGGCTCCGTGAGAAGCTCGAGGCGGACTCCTCGAGGCCGAAACACATCGTGACCGTGAGGGGCCTCGGCTACAAGTTCGTGGATGACTAGCCCGCAACGGCCGACGACCAAGCTCTCGTCCCGTTTCCTCGTCTATTACGCCGTCTCCTATCTGGTGCTCATCGGCCTCATGGCTCTCGTCGCCGACCGCGCCACCAGGTCGGCGCTCATCGAGGACGTGGACGAGAACCTGGTGGTTTCCGCCCGCATCGCTGCGGAGAGCCTGCCCGACGATGCCGACGAGTATCAGGCCTGGGCTCAACGCATCTTTGCCGCAAGCGGGATGAGGACCACCCTCATCGCCACCGACGGAGTCGTGCTCGCGGATTCCCACTCCGACCCCACGGTCATGGAGAACCATCTGGAGCGGCCCGAGGTTCAGATCGCTCTGACCGGAGAGGTGGGGGAGGACCAGCGGGTGAGCGACAGCACGGGGTTCGAGCAGAGATATGTGGCTCTGCCCCCGGTCGATGGGCTGATCGTGCGCACTTCACTGCCGACACGTGTAGTCGACGATCGGCTCTCGGATGTCCGGACGACGATCCTGGTCGCCGCGGCAGCCCTTGGGTTGGTGGGAATCCTGGTCGTCGCCGTCTTGGCTCGTCGTCTCACCCAACCGATCGGCGAGCTCACCGCTCAGGCGCTGGCGGTCTCGGAAGGACAGAGCGAGATCTCACCGCGTCGCTCCAGGGTGTGGGAGCTCGATCAGCTCGGACTGGCCATCTCCACCTTGGCCGACCGGGTCGGCTCGCGGCTCGCCGATGCCGAGCAAACCACGGCCACTCTCGAGGTGGTCTTGGGTGCCTTGTCTCAGGGAACGATCCTCTTCGATGGGGCGAACCGCGTGGTTTACGCCAACCCGTCCGCCTATTCCATCCTCGGTGCGGTTCCCGACGAGCTGGCGGGTCTCGCCCCGCTCCAGTTCCAGAATGCGGTGCGCGATGCCCGTGACAATCGGGAGCAGGAGGTCAGAGAGCTCGATCATGGCACTCCGACCCGCCGTCTTCGCGCCGTCGCCACACCGTTCACCGGTGACGACCGGGTCCTGCTCCTCGTGGTCGACATCACGGAGCGGGAGCGAACCGACTCGATCAGGCGCGACTTCGTGGCCAACGCCTCCCACGAGTTGAAGACTCCGGTTTCCACCATCATTGCTTCATCTGAGGCCCTCCAGATCGCCCTGGAGCGTCGTGACGACTCGGCTTCCGGCTTTGCCACACGCATCGAGCACTCCGCTCGTCAGCTCGACCGACTCGTGGCCGACCTCCTCGATCTCTCCAGACTCGAGAAGGACCAACCGGAGCTGGCCCCATTGCGCATCGATCATCTGGTGCGCGACGAGGTGGAGCGGATACGCGCCGACGCGGAGGCCAAGGGCCTGTCGGTGGAGTTGACCCTCGAGGCTGTGACGGCGATGGCAAATCACCGCGACATCGCCATCGGGACGCGAAACCTGCTCGACAACGCCGTTCGGTACACCCCGGAAGGCGGCTCGCTGACCGTCGTCGTGTCACGCGACGGGAGGGAGGCGGTCATCTCCGTGACCGACACGGGGGAGGGGATCCCGACCCGAGACACCGAGCGGGTGTTCGAGCGCTTCTATCGGGTCGACTCGGCGCGATCTCGTGCAACGGGTGGTACCGGGCTCGGCCTCTCCATCGTCAAGCACGTCGCCGAGAGC
>Ga0214469_1000950_pt1 | contig 10605 bp, 11 predicted proteins | sample RVTome_10_FD_187340 | JGI IMG/M metagenome (GOLD analysis project Ga0214469, IMG submission 187340) | Soil microbial communities from uranium-contaminated site in the Upper Colorado River Basin, Wyoming, United States - RVT153D57 HiSeq ... | reverse complement strand
TCCCCTCGTCCTCCATCGGGGTGGCCTCGACGACGTCGTCTGCGATCGACTGGGCATGGTCACCGGCCCGCCGAACCTCGAGTCTTGGAAGGCGATGGTCGACAAGGCGATGGCGGCCACGGAGGAGGTGACCATCGGGATCGTTGGCAAGTACGTCGACCTGCCCGACGCCTACCTCTCGGTGGCGGAGTCGCTGCGCCATGCCGCGGCGGCACTCGGGCTCGTGCTCGACCTGCGCTGGGTGCCCTCCGACGAGCTCACCGGCTTGTTATCAGACTCCTACCTCGAAGACCTCGACGGCATCGTCATCCCTGGTGGCTTTGGCTACCGGGGAGTGGAGGGGAAGATCCAGGCGATCCGCTACGCACGGGAGAACGACGTGCCCCTGCTCGGGCTCTGCCTGGGGTTGCAGTGCGCGGTGATCGAGCTCGCCCGTTCGGAGCTCGGCATGCCGGAGGCGAACAGCACCGAATTCGACCCGACCACACCCCACCCGGTCATCGACCTAATGGCCAGCCAGGAGGACGTCGAGGACATGGGCGGGACGATGAGACTCGGGCTCTACGCGGCGAAGCTCGCCGAGGGGTCCAAGGTGCGCAAGCTCTACGACAAAGAGCTCGTCTACGAGCGGCACCGTCACCGATGGGAGGTGAACAATCGCTACCGCAAGGATCTGGAAGGTGCCGGCATGCGGCTTTCGGGCCTCTCCCCGGACGACAATCTGGTGGAATACATCGAATTGATCGACCATCCCTTCTTCGTGGCCACTCAGGCCCACCCGGAGTTCCGGTCCCGGCCGGATGAGCCTCATCCTCTCTTCATCGGCCTCGTCCAGGCCGCAGCAGCCCGCCGGGAGGAGCTGACGATCGTCATCGAGTCATCGGAAAGCAGTGTGAGCTCTTGATCGTTGGCGTCCCCCGGGAGATCAAGACCGAAGAGCACCGGGTCGCCATGACTCCCATCGGCGTCCGGGAGCTGACCGATCGCGGGCATCGGGTCCTCATCGAGACGGGAGCAGGCGAGGGATCCACCATCCACGACGAGGAATACGAGGCGCAGGGAGCCACCATCGTCCCGACTGCCGTCGACGTGTTCACCGACGCCGAGATGATCCTCAAGGTCAAAGAGCCCCAGGCGTCGGAGATCGAGATGTTTCACGAGGGTCAGATCCTGTTCACGTACCTCCATCTCGCCGCCTATCCCGACCTCGCCGCGGGCCTGGCGAAGCGGGGGATCGTGGCCATCGCATATGAGACGGTGCAGATGCCCGACGGTTCTCTCCCGCTGCTGGCTCCCATGTCCGAGATCGCCGGGCGCATGGCCACCCAGGCCGGCGCCTACTTCCTCGAGAAGTCACAAGGCGGCAGGGGAATCCTCCTCGGCGGCGTCACCGGGGTCAGCCCTGCCAAGGTGGTCATCGTCGGAGGAGGAATCGCGGGCTCCAATGCGGCCGTCATCGCCATGGGCATGCAGGGCGACGTCGTCGTGCTGGATACCGACTCACGCAAGATGCGCGCCATCGACTCCCTCTACCAGGGGCGAATCGTCACTCTCCACTCCAACAAGCTCACGATCGAGGAGCAGGTCCTCGGGGCAGATCTCGTCATAGGGACTGTCCTCGTGCCGGGGGCATCGGCGCCCAAATTGGTCACCGAGGACATGGTCAAATCGATGAAGCGCGGTGCTGTCCTGGTCGACGTCGCCATCGATCAGGGAGGCTGTTTCGCCACATCCCGGGAGACCACCCACTCCGACCCGGTGTACGAGGTCCACGACGTCCTCCACTATGCCGTCGGGAACATCCCGGGCGCCGTGCCCCACACCTCGACGTATGCCCTCACCAATGCCACCCTCCGCTACGCGGTGAAGATGGCCCACGACGGCCTCACCCGTGCCCTGGCCGCACACCCCGAGTTGCAGTCCGGGATCAACATGGTGTCGGACCAGGTGTGCCACCCTGCCGTGGCCGAGAGCCTCGGAGTCGATCACGTGCCGGTGATGGAGGCCATCTCCGCTGGTAGCCCGTCGCTCCGGTCCGCCGGCTCTTCACCTCCCGGATGACACCCTTGGCGACGTCCACCTCCTCGACGGACGGTCGCGGCGACGCGCCACTGTCACGCGTCGTTGCGAGGCGATGCCTCCGGCTCGCCCACCTCTGGGACCGGACCAGCTCGATAGACCCATAGATGAGCCAGGTCTCGCTCGAGACCGGTCTCGAGGACTATCTCGTGTCACTTCGGGTGGAGAGGGGGCTCTCACGGAACACCATCGCGGCCTACACCCGCGATCTGGTGCAATACCTCGCCTTTCTCGATGGCCGGGAGCCGGACGAAGGATTGGTGGGGCTCTTCGTCTCGGAATTGCGGAAACGGGACCTGGCCGACTCCACCGTCGGTCGCAAGATCGCCTCGGTACGCGGGCTACACCGATTCCTGGTGATGGAAGGCCACCGCGACACCGATCCGACCGCCCTGATCGACAGCCCACGGCGACCGGACCCATTCCCGAAGGCGCTCACGGTCGATGAGGCGATCGCTCTGGTCGAGGCTCCAGGGAGACTCGAGATGGCTGGCCGCAGAGATCGTGCGCTGCTCGAATTCCTCTATGGGACAGGAGCGAGGGTGTCGGAGACGGTCGCCGCCGACCTCAACGACGTCGACCTGGAGGAGAAAGTGGCGCTCGTCACCGGCAAGGGCTCCAAACAGAGGCTGGTGCCCCTCGGTAGCAAGGCCGTGGAGGCGATTGGCGCCTGGCTGCCCGATCGGATGGGCCTGGTCAGCCGCAAGGTCAGGGGAGATCCGCTGTTCTTGAACCTTCGCGGGGGTCGCCTCAGCCGCCAAGGCGTGTTCGACATCGTCAAGAAACACGCCGTCTCCGTCGGGATCGAGGCGACAAGGGTGTCACCTCATGTCCTCCGGCACTCGGCGGCCACACACATGGTCGAGGCGGGCGCGGATCTCAGAACCGTACAAGAGATGTTGGGGCACGCTACGATCAGCACAACCCAGGTCTACACACGAGTCAGTTCAGCACACGTGATGGAGGTCTACGTCGAGGCACACCCGAGGAGTAGGTAATGCCGCTCGACATCACCAAAGCGGAAGAAGCTCTCAAGAGAGAGCGTGAACAACTGGTACATCAGCTCGACGAGTTGGGCGCCGCCGAGTCCGGGGATCTGAGGTCGGATATCGACTTCGGCGGTAGCTTCGCCGATGCAGCCTCGGTGACCGCGGAGCGCACGGAGGTCCTGGGACTGGTCGAGTCTCTGAAGGGCCAATTGGATGATGTCGACACGGCATTGGCCCACATCGAGGCAGGCACCTACGGAATTTGCGACAACTGCGGATCCGAGATCAGCGCCGATCGTCTCGAGTTCCGTCCCGCCTCGATACTCTGCGTCAACTGCAAGTCGAAGGCTGCTTCCTGATTGCCGGGAACTCCGGCGCACCTCTTTTGGCGATTCTTCGACGTTGCGCGTGCGCGTCGACTGACCCCGTTTGAGAAATCGGAAGTGTCCGGCTGGCTGACGCCCGAGGTCGCCGGGGTCTTCTTCGCACAGCAACATGTCGACCAGCGTCACGGCTACGACGCCGCTCGAAGTGTTGTCGTCTCAGGGGTCGAGGACCACGAGGTCGTGGTTGCCGCCCTCCTGCACGACATTGCCAAGCGTCATTCCCGCCTTGGCCTGATCGGCCGATCGGTGGCCTCCATCATGATCCTCCTCGGCCTCCCTCTCACCGAGCGGATGAGGCTCTATCGGGATCATGGGCTGTTGGCGGCGAGAGAACTGGCCACCCTGGGCCTCCCTTCGCTCGTGATCGACTTCTCGTTGCATCACCACGGTGAGAGGCCGGCAACGATCGACCGTGCCGTCTGGGAGACGCTGGTGGCGGCGGACCAGCCACAAAGGCGCCGTCTCGGCTGGAGTGACGGATAACCTCGAGGGCAAATGACCTTTCACGTTCGGACGACGGTTTTCGAAGGGCCGCTCGACTTGCTCCTGCAGCTCATCACCAAACATCAGGTCGAGATAACCGCCGTGGGTCTGACCGGCGTCGTGGGGGAGTATCTCTCGTTCATCGACGAGATGCGGGAGTTGGACCTGGATGTCACCTCGGAGTTTCTCCTCATCGCCGCAACCCTGGTTCAACTGAAGGCGCAGTCGCTGCTGCCGACGCCGTCTGCGTTCGATCTCGACGACGAACTGGCCCTTGCCGAGGAACGAGATCGTCTGTTGGCGAGATTGCTCGCGTCGGTCACCTTCAAGGACGTCGCTGCGGTGTTGCGTCGACGGATGCAAGAGGGAAATCGCTTCGTCCCTCGGACATCCGGTATCGACCAGAAGATCGCAGCGCCGGTCGCAGCGATCACCATCCCGGTCGACGCCCCAGGCCTGTCAGCCATAGCCCACAGGGTCTTCTCCAGGGGGACACTCGAGCTCGACCTGGACCATCTCGACCTCGAGCTACCCTCAGTGGAGCAAGCGATAGAAGATCTGCGGGAGCGTCTCCGCCGTGAGGCGTTCAGCTCGTTCGAGGACTTGACCGAGCACTGCCGCCGACCGGTGGAAGTGGCGGCCTACTTCCTGGCATTGCTCGAGATGGCACGCTGGGGCCTGATCGAGGTGTCTCAGGCCGACTGGGCCGCACCGATCGAAGTGCGGCACCTCGACGACGGCTCGATCGAGGGGACATCGGAATGGAGCTAGATCACCCATGAACGACCTTGCCGCCCTCGAAGCCGTCCTCTTCGTGACCGAGCATCCCGTGCCCACACGCGAGCTCGCCGAGGTGCTCGAGCTCCCCACGACTCGTGTCGATGAGCTCCTCGCCGAGCTGAGCCGTCGCCTCGGTGAGCGAGAGGCAGGTGTGGTCCTCAAATCGGTGGCGGGGGGCTGGAGGCTCTACAGCCATCCCGACGCCTACCCATACCTGGAGCGGTTCTCCTCCTCGGCCACGGCGCGCAAGCTCTCGCCGGCGGCGATGGAGACTCTGGCTGTGGTCGCCTATCGGCAGCCGGTTTCAAGGGGCCAGGTCTCCGAGATCAGGGGTGTCGACTCCGACTCCGCGGTGAGGACACTGGAGCGGCTCGGCCTGGTGGAGGAGAAGGAGCGTCTGAGCGTGCCCGGCAACCCGGCCGTCTATCGGACCACGGAGCTCTTCCTCGAGAAGCTCGGGCTCGATGACCTCGCGGACCTGCCCCCGCTGGCGGACCATGTTCCCCCGGCTCACTTCGTGGACACTCTCGAGGAGTCGTTGCGTCCCGGTGGCCCGGTCGCGACCGAGTAGCCGTGGCGGAGCGGATCCGCATCCAAAAGGCCATCGCCAACTCAGGGCTGATGTCTCGCCGAGCTGCCGAGGAGGCGATGTTGGAGGGTCGAGTGTTGCTGAACGGGGAGCCCGTCGTGCTCGGCGATCGGGTGGACCCGACGTCGGACGTCCTGACCCTCGACGGGGCCCCGGTGCCCGTCACAGAGGAGTTGGAGACGCATTTGCTCAACAAGCCGCTGGGTGTGATCAGCACCGCCGATGACCCCCAGGGGCGTCCGACCGTCGTCAAACTCGTCGTCTCCGAGAGGCGTCTCTATCCCGTGGGAAGGCTCGACGCCGACTCGGAGGGGCTGATCCTCGTCTCCAACGACGGCGAGCTCACCCATCGGGTCACACACCCCAGTTTCGGGGTGACGAAGCGATATCTGGCCGAGGTAGATGGCGAGGTGTCACCGGCGACCGTGCGGAGTCTGAGTGAAGGAGTAGCGCTCGAGGACGGCCCGGCCCGTGCGGAGAGTTCGAAGCTGGTCGATTCGAGGCCCGGAAGGTCCCTCTTGGAGCTGGTGATGGTGGAAGGGCGCAATCGCGAAGTGCGACGAATGCTGGAGGCGGTGGGACACCCGGTCTCCCGTCTGGTCCGAACTGCCATCGGTGGGCTCACCGACCCCAATCTCAAGCCGGGCGAATCGAGGAGAATAAGCGCCGCCGACATTCAGCGACTGCTGGCGCCACGATGACAGATCAAGTCGAGGTCCCGCTTCTCCGGGCGCCGGTCCACGCCGTGGTGCGACCTCCGGGCTCCAAGTCGGAGACGATCAGGGCGCTGACCGCGGCCGCCCTCGCCAACGGACGGTCGCATCTGTATTCGCCCCTGGTGGCGGAGGACCCGGAGGCGATGGCGGCGGCGCTCCGTGCCCTCGGAATCGACGTCGACGACAACGGTGACCCGTGGGCCGTCGACGGACAGGCGGGGCGACTGGAGTCCCCGGAGGGACCCCTCGACGCCAACGAGTCGGGCCTGTCGGCGCGCATACTCCTAGCTCTGGCCGCATCCCTCGACGGTGTGTCCCGAGTCGTTGGAAGGGGAAGACTGCCGGAGCGTCCCATGAAGGGGATCGTCGAAGTGCTCCGCTCTCAAGGCGTCGAGGTGAGCGGGGACCAGCTTCCCATCGAGGTCTCGGGTAAGGGCCATCTCTGGGGTGGTGAGATCGAAGTGGACTGCTCGGAGAGCTCGCAGTTCGCAACGGCCCTGATGCTGGTGGCGCCGATCATGCACGAGCCCACGTCGATCGAGCTGAAGGGCTTGGCCGGATCGGCCGGCTACCTGGAGATGACCGAGTCGATGATGCGCCGCTTTGGGGCAGTGGTGGACCGGACCGTCACCGGATACGAGATCTCAAACGACGGGTACGCGCCCTCCGACGTCGTCATCGAGCCAGATGCCTCCGCAGCCGTCTATCCGATGGTGATAGCCGCCCTGAGCGGAGGAGTGGTGGTGATCGAGGGCCTTGGTCAGGGCTCGCGACAGCCCGACCTCCGGGTCGCCTCGAGCCTCGAGTCCATGGGATGTGGCGTCGATTGGGAGGGGTCTCAGGTCACGATCGACGCCCGAGACGCCAAGCTCCGAGGTCTCGATGTCGACATGTCGGCTGCACCGGATGGGTCTCTCGCTCTCGCCGTCGCCTGTTTGTTTGCCGAGGGCACATCCCGCATATCAGGTCTCCAGTCGTTGAGACGCAAGGAGTCAGACCGCCTCGAAGCCATCAGTACAGAGATCCGTCGCATTGGAGGTGGGGCCGTGGTCGATGGCGACAGCCTCGTGATCGAGCCGAGCGAGCTCAGTGGGGCGGTGATCGACCCTCACGGCGACCACCGGATCGCGATGGCCATGGCGACGGCGGGCACCATGGTGGCCGATATTCGCGTAGCCAACCCGCTCGTCGTCAACAAGACCTGGCCGGGATTTTGGGCCTTTCTCGAGAGCCTCTCGTCGGGATAACTCGCCAAAGGCGCGAATGGATCACTATGTTTCCCCGGGCGGGAGGGTCCCGGTCTCCGACTTCGCCCCCATTGTCCGAATTCCCCCCAAGTCGGACAACCCCTCCGGAGCCGGGGCCCCCTGCAGATGCCTCCACGTCGTCTCCCGGCTTGGACTCCTAAGCTCCCGGTCCGTGTCGATGATCGTGACGTTGGACGGGCCGGGCGGCACCGGCAAGAGCACCGTCAGCAGGGTCGTCGCCCAGAGAGCCGGCTTACCGCATCTCGACACCGGCGCCTTCTACCGCGCCGCCACCTTGGCGGTCATCGATGCGGGCGTCGATCCGTCGGATCGGGAAGCGGTAGCCGATGTCGTGAGTGGGGTCACGATGAAACAGGAGTCGGGGCGTATGTACCTCGATGGTAAGGATGTCTCGAGTGAGATCAGAGGAGAGGCCGTGACCGCCCACGTCTCCGCGGTCTCCGCCCACCCCGAAGTGCGCAGATTCCTCGTCGGGTTGCAGCGGGCATGGATCGACCAGCACGGAGGAGGGGTGGTCGAGGGTCGGGACATCGGCTCGGTGGTCTTCCCCGACGCCGCGGTGAAGGTGTTCCTGAGCGCCTCTCCCGAGGTTCGGGCCAAGCGACGTGCGATGGAGACAGGAGAGGATCTCCGTGACGTGCTGGCCGACCTCAACCGCCGCGACCAGCTCGACTCGACCCGAGCCGCGTCTCCGTTGACGGTCCCACACGGGGCGGTGACCATCGATACCTCGGAGTTGACCTTCGACGAGGTGGTAGAACAGCTCCTGGAGCTGATCCGCGCGAAGTCCTGATTCACCCGGTGGCACCTACCATGGGGTCCGATGACCGTTGAACGCGTCCTCCTAGCCGAGCCACGCGGCTTCTGCGCCGGAGTGGAGATGGCGATCAAGGCCCTGACCTGGATGACCAGGATCTTCGATGGGCCCGTCTACTGCTACCACGAGATCGTGCACAACGAGTGGGTGGTCAAGGCCTTCGAGCGTGTCGGCGTCGTGTTCGTCGACGACATCTCCGAGGTGCCCGAGGGCGCCCCCCTGATGCTCTCGGCGCACGGCTCCTCACCAGAGGTGGTGGCCGCGGCCGGCGGTCGGGCTGCGGTGGTGATCGACGCCGTGTGTCCCCTCGTCACCAAGGTCCATCACGAGGTGAAGATGATGTCCCGCAAGGGCTATGACATCATCTACATAGGTCATGAGGGTCACGACGAGGCCGTTGGGACCGTGGCGGAGGCGCCGGATGCGATCACCCTGGTGGAACCGGAGCGCGGGCTCGGCGAATTCTCGCCCGCCGATGGTGAGAAGGTGGCGCTCGTCGCCCAGACCACACTCGGTCTCCACGAGTGGAAGGAGGTCATGAACGACGCATCCTCCCGGTTCCCGAACCTCAAGACCGCCCGGAAGTCGGACCTCTGCTACGCCACTACCAACCGTCAGGAAGCGGTCAACCAACTGGCGGCGGAATCCGACCTCATTCTCGTCGTGGGCTCCCACAACTCCTCCAACACCCAGGCCCTCGTCAGGGTGTCACACGAGAGCCACGTGGCCGCGTATCGCATCGACTCCGCAGACGACATCTTGGAGGAGTGGCTCGAGGGGGTGGTGACAGTCGGCGTGACAGCCGGCGCGTCGGCGCCCGACCATCTGGTACAAGAGGTCATCGACCGTCTCGCTCCCACGCGAGGATTCGAGCTGTGGTCTGCCACCGAGGAGGAGGAGTACTTCCCACTGCCGCCACAGCTGCGGTCGTTCGTGTCGACGCTGCAGACCCTGGTCGAGGCAGGGGTGACCGCATCCGGACCGGGTGGGGATTCCTGGCTCGAGCGCGACAGGGATTGGACCGCCACCGAGGCGCTCGACCTGATCAGCGTCTGAAATGAGCACGCTCCCCGTGGTGGCGGTGGTGGGCCGCCCCAACGTCGGCAAGTCGACGCTGGTCAATCGGATCATCGGCTCGCGGTCAGCGGTCGTCGAGGAGATGTCCGGGGTCACCAGAGATCGCCGACAGTTCGACGCCGATTGGGCGGGGCGTGACTTCATCCTGGTCGACACCGGCGGCTGGGAGGTGAAGCCCGAAGGCGATCTCAACCTGTCCATACGTCAGCAGGCGGAGGGTGCTGTCTCGGGCGCCGACGTGGTGATACTGGTGGTAGACGGGACGACTGAGTTGAGCGACGACGACACCGGCGTCATCTCCATCTTGCGGGCGGCCGAGGTTCCGGTGATCGTCGCCGTCAACAAAGTGGACGATGCCCAAAAGGAGTGGGAAGTCGATCGCTTTTGGAGGCTCGGGTTGGGGGAGCCGAGGCCTGTCAGCGCATATCACGGCAGAGGAGTGGGCGATCTCCTCGACACCCTCGTGGCCTCTCTGCCGGAGCGGGCGGATGTCGACGACGGACCCGACGTGCCCAGTGTCGCCATCGTCGGCCGTCCCAATACCGGCAAGTCCACTCTCCTCAACCGGCTCGTCGGTGCCGAGCGTGTGATCGTCTCCGAGCGCCCGGGGACGACGAGGGACCCGATCGACGTCGAGGTCGATATCGACGGTGTCACCTACCGGCTTGTCGACACAGCCGGGATCCGACGAAAGCCGCAGATCACCGAGGATGCCGATTTCTATGCCGTGATCCGGGCTCGTGACGCCCTCGAGCGCGCCGACGTCGCCGTCCTGCTGGTCGACGCGACCGAGGGAGTCACCCACCAGGACCAGAGGATCGCGAGTGAGATCGTCGAGGCCGGAGCCGGGCTCGTAGTCGTCCTCAACAAGTGGGACGCTCTGGACGAGGAGCAACGGGAGGTGACAGAGAGATCGCTTCCCGACCGATTCTCGTTCGTCGGATGGGCACCCGTGCTGAGGATGTCGGCGAAGACCGGAGCGCGGGTCGGTCGTTTGGGCGGTGCGCTGGAGGCGGTCGTCGAGACGCGGAGCAACCGGGTCCCGACCGGTGCTCTCAACCGGGAGATCAGGGAATGGGCCGCCGCACATCCACCACCCGTGCGCAAAGGCCGACGTCCCAAACTGCATTACGCAGTCCAGGCCGGTACCGGGCCGCCGACATTCGTCCTCTTCGTCTCCGGAGGTGAGCTCGGGGACGACTACCTTCGATTCCTCGAGAACCGATTGCGCGGGTCCCATGACTTCATCGGGACTCCCATCCATTTCGTGACCAGGAAACGCGGTGAGCGGTGACCGAACGGCGTGAACAGGACGACCTCAAGACACCCTTCTCCTTCAAGCTGATGATCGTCCTGGTAGTGCTCTATCTGGGATGGCGTCTGGTGCAGGGAGTCCTATGGGTATGGGACGCCCTCTCCTG
>Ga0214469_1000949_pt1 | contig 10610 bp, 11 predicted proteins | sample RVTome_10_FD_187340 | JGI IMG/M metagenome (GOLD analysis project Ga0214469, IMG submission 187340) | Soil microbial communities from uranium-contaminated site in the Upper Colorado River Basin, Wyoming, United States - RVT153D57 HiSeq ... | reverse complement strand
CACGGTCGCCTCCTTCCGGGACCCATTGGACCACAGGCCCGGCAGCGGCGGTCAAGCGGCGAACAGCAGGCTCAGCCCGAGCATGGTGTAGCCCACCATCAGCAGCAGCAGCGGCAGCTGACCGAGCTGCGCCAGCTGCGGCGGGAACAACCGGACCGCCCGGTCGTGGGCGGCGATCGCGCCGCCGATGTGCCCGACCACCACCGCCACCACCTGCAGCACCACCACCGTGGTCGCCCCGATGAGCGCGGTGTTGACGTCCACCGTAGACAGCCCGAGCGGGTGGTCGCCGGTGCCCAGCGGGTCCAGGCCGAGGATGAAGGTACGCTGCCCCTCCCGCACGGCCAGCGAGTAGTAGTGCGCCACCATGTAGCCCAGCGCGATCGGCAGCAGCGAGTGGGCGAACTGGGCCGGCAGCCACCGGCGGTCCGTAGCCACCCGGCCGGTGGCCTGCACCGCCAGCACGTAGGCCAGCCCGATCACCCCGATCGCGCCGGCCAGCCCGAGCGTGCCGACCAGCGCCGGCGCCTGGCTGTCCTGCAGCAGCCGCACCCACTCCGGGGCGCCGGTCAGGCTGTCGTACGCGGTCGAGCCGAGCAGCACCACCACCACCGCGGCCAGCCCCGGCGCGACCGGGACGGAGTCCAACCCGTCGAACGGGTTGCGCCAGACCAGCACCCCGTCCTCGCGCCGGCCGACCGGGGCGAGCCGGGCGGCCAGGCTGGAGTAGACCTCGAACGGGTCGGCCCGCGCCAGCCAGTCCGAACCGAACAGCGCCGCCCCGAGCAGCATCACCACCGCGTACCCGATGAAGGCCAGGAACACCACCGAAACCGTGGCCCGGTCCCGGGGCACCAGCTCCAGCCACACGAACGTGGCCAGCGCAACCGCCCCGGGCCAGAAGCCCAGCCGCTCCGGCAGCCGGACCGGGCCCTGCTCCGGGCGCATCCCGGTGGCCCGGGCCAGCAGCAGGTGGACGGTGCGCACCGGGCTGACCGCCCGCCAGACCGGGCCGAGCAGCACCGAGACGAGCGGGATGATCACCCACAGCACCACGTACAGCACCCCGGGGGCCGGGCTGTCGGCGGTGGTGTCCGGCCCGCCCACCAGCACCACCACCAGCCAGCCGGCGGCCAGCAGGCCGACCACCCGCAGCGCCCACCGGAACGCCGGGGCGTCCAGGAACGACGCCAGCCCGGCCGGCAGCGGCCGGCCGGCCGTGGCGCCCCGGAACCGGGAGGTGCGCCAGGCGAAGCTGAGCACCAGGAAGGTCGCCAGCAGCGCCACCACCGCCCCGGTCAGGGCGCTGGAGAACGGGATCGGAAGGTCCTGCCGCCCGCCCACCCCGTGGGCCAGCAGCCGGCCTGCCTCGCTCATCGCCACACTGTCGCGCATGCGGGGTTGGTCGGTGCCGGGCCGGCGCTGGTTCCCGGCCAGCGCCCGGCCGGACGGCCACCCGAGCGGGCAGCGCCCCGAGCGGCACCGACCGGCCCGCCCAGCGTCTCCTGGCGGACCGCCCGGATCCGTTCCATCCGTCCTCGCCTCGGGACCGGCCACCCGGCACAGTGGCGGGTCCCGGCAGGCGAGCGTACGCGTCCGGGGCGGTGGGGATCGCGGGCGGCGCCGGCCGCGGCGGAGCTAGCCGCCGATCAGCCGGCCGATGGTCTGCAGGATGTCGCTGTAGAAGGTGCCGCTGATCTCGCGGAACAGCGCGAACGGCGTGGCCCGGTCGCCGAAGAACGGCCGCAGGGTCCAGGCCAGCTGGGTGCCCACGAAGCCGAACAGCAGGATCCAGACCCGCAGCAGGGCCATGCTGGTCGGCCGGGCACCGACCGGCAGCGGGGGTGCGGCGGCCGGCTGCGGAGCGGCCGGGACCGGCTGCGGGGCGGGGGCCGGACCCGCCGCCACCGCGGTTCCCACTGCCACCGTGGTCCCAGCGCCGGCCGGACCGGCCACCGCCGGGACCGCGCCCGCCGGGACCGCCAGTGCCGGCACCGGCGCCGGCGGCGCGCCGTTCGGGGTCCCGCCGGCGGCGCCGGCGCCGACCAGCGCCGGCTCCGGCCGCTCCGGACCCGCTGGTCCGGCTCCGTCCGGCCCACCCGCAGCGGCCGGTGGATCCACCGGCGGCGGGGGCGGCGCGGTGCGCGCGTGCGCGAAGAAGGCGGCCTCGTGGTGGGCGTTCAGGGCCGCCATTCCGCCGGTGAGGAACCGCAGCCCGATGAATGCGGTCAACACCAGAATGCCCACGTTCAGCAACTTGAAGAAGGCGTAGTTCTGGGCGGTGATCAGGAAGAACAAACTGATCGGCGCGAACGCCACGGTCAGCACCGAGATCACCGTGATCGACACCATGATCAGCGTGACCGCCTGCGGCATCGACAACCTGGCGCCGAATACCAGATTGAACAGATACAGCGTCGGCAGGCAGATCGCCAGCGTGGCCAGAAACAGCAGCGGCAGCTTCACCATCGAGGAGAGCGCCTGCCCGGCGCTATGGGAGGCGCCCAGAACCAGCCCGAAGATGGCGAGGCTGACCACCGAGCTGACCAGCATCTGGATCGTGAGCCGGCGCAGGTCGCGGCCTTCGATGATCTGCTGCCAGATCCCGTCACGATCGCGAAGGATCCGCTCAATCACGAGCGGATTCTGACCGGGAGAGTTTACCATGGCGTGACTATACCGGTACGGACATCCGGGACTACCCTCCGACCGGGCACCAATCCGGATGATCCGGTAATACGGCTCCCGTCGATCGGATGAACCGCCGGTCCCGGCTGGCGGGAACCGCGGGTCCGGCTGGCTGGAACCGCCGGCCGGCCTTATTCTCAGCGGATGGAGGATGCCCGGCCGAGCCGGCCCGGACTGCGGGCTTCCGACGCCGACCGGCAGCGGCTGGTCACCGCGCTGGAGCGGCACACCACCGCCGGCCGGCTGAGCCTGGACGAATACACCGAGCGGGTGGACCAGGTGTTCCAGGCCCGCACCCAGGGCGAGCTCGCGGCGCTGCTGCACGACCTGCCGGACGAGGACGGCCCGGGCGAGGACCATCCCGGCGACGCCCCGGCCGGCGCCCGGCAGCTGGCGTTCGCGTTCCTGCTGGCGCTGCTGGCCCTGGTGGTGATCGGGATCGCGGTGGCCGCGTTCCGGTGAGCCGCCGGGCGGCAGGCTATCCGTCGACCGCCTCGACCGCCCGGCGCAGCGCCGCCAGCGACGCCTCGATGTCGGCGTCGTCGGTCGACCAGTTGCTCACCGAGATCCGCAACACCTGCCGGCCCCGCCACCGCGAGCCGGTCATCCAGACCGTCCCGTCGGCCAGCAGCGCCTGTCCCACCGCCCGGGTCCGCTCATCCGACCCGAACCACAAGCAGACCTGCGTGAACGCCACGTCGTTCAGGACCTCGACCCCGGGCAGCCGGCGGGCGCCGTCGGCCAGCGCGGCGGCGTGCCGGCAGAGCCGGTCGACCAGGTCGGCCACCCCGGAGCGGCCGAGCGAGCACAGCGCCGCCCAGACCGGCACCGAACGGGCCCGGCGGGACAGCTCCGGGACCCGCTCGTAGGGTTCCAGCGCGGCGCCTTCGGTGATCAGGTAGTCGCCGTGGATGCTCATGGCCGCCCGGACCGCCGCCGGGTCGCGGACCACCGCAACCCCGCTGTCGTACGGGACGTTGAGCGTCTTGTGGGCGTCGGTGGCCCACGAGTCGGCCGCACCGACCCCGGCGGTCAGCTCCCGGGTGGCCGGCGAGGCCGCCGCCCACAGCCCGAACGCACCGTCCACATGCACCCACGCGCCGGCCCGGTGGGCCACCGGCACCGCTTCCAGGAACGGGTCGCAGGCGCCCGAGTGCACGTTGCCGGCCTGCAGGCAGACGATCGTCGGGCGGTGCTGGCCGGCGTCGCCGGCCAGTGCCGCCGCCAGCGCGCCGGCCCGGATCCGGCCCTGGTCGTCGGCCGGCACCGGCTCCGGCGCGCCCAAGCCGAGATAGCGCAGCGCGAGGTCGACCGTGTCGTGCCGCTCCGCGCCGACCAGCACCCGCACCGGCGGCGCCCCGGCCAGCCCGCGCGACCCGACCTCCCAGCCGGCCCGGGCCAGCACGGCGTCCCGGCCGGCGGCCAGCCCGGTGAAGTTGGCCATCGTGCCACCGGTGACGAACCCGACCGCCGACTGCGGCGGCAGATCGAGCAGCTCCAGCAACCAGCCGGCGGCGATCTCCTCGATCGCCACGTTCGCCGGGCTGGTCGCCCGCAGCCCGAAGTTCTGGTCCCAGGCACTGACCAGCCAGTCCGCCGCCAGCGCCGCCGGCAAGGTGCCGCCGATCACGAACCCGTAGAACCGGCCGGACGGGGTGGCGACCAGCCCCGGTGCGGCGGCGGTGGCGAGCCGGTCCACCACCTCGGCCGGATCGGCCGGGTGGTCCGGCAGCCGGTCGCCCAGCGCCGCCCGTACCTCACCGGCGGTCGCGGTGGCGGTGACCTGGCGGGTGGGCAGCTCGGCCAGCCACGCCCGGACGTGCGCGGCCGCCCGGGCCAGCGGCTCCTCGAAAGCGTCCCCCGCAGCGCTCATGGGCCGAGGATACGCGGACCGGACCGGGTCACGGTCCGGTCGGGGCCGGCCGGCGGCGTAGCTTCCCGAGCAGCCAGGCCGCCACCAGCCGGGCCCCGCGGTCCAGCCCGAGCAGCACCAGCAGGCCGGTCACCGCGGCGACGGTCCCGGTGACCGCCAGGTCGAAGAACCGGTTCAGCGCCGGATCGGCGAGCTGGTAAGTCAGGTGCCCGGCCAGCGCCGCGGCACCGGCCGCCGCCAGCCCGGGCAGCCCGAGCAGCACCGTGGAGCGCGGGGAGACCCGGAGGATCCGCCGGAACACGATGTAGCCGAGCGCGCCGGTGATCAGCAGCTGGACGGCCAGCGTCGCGACCGCGATCGCCAGCAGCCGGCCGGCCAGGTCATAGTCCGCCGCGACCCGGGCGCTGACCAGGATCCCGGCCGCCAGGAACGGGATGCTGATCCAGCTGAACAGGGCCGGGATCCCGGGCCGCTGCTTGGCCGCCAGCGACACCCCGAGGATGGTGCCGATCGTCCCGGCGGCGGCGACCGCGCACAGCAGCCGCAGCGCGCCGGCAGCCGGCGCCCACTGGTCCCCGATGAACAGCACCACTGCCTCAGCGGCGCCGGCCAGGATCCCGAGCGCCGGGAAGGTGAGCAGCGACGCACCGTACATCAGCCGGCTCAGCTCCCGTTCCAGTGCCGGGGTGTCCTCCCCGTGCCGGGCCAGGTGCGGCAGCGAGACCACGCTCAGCCCGCCGGCGGTGATCTCATTAGCCAGCTCGGACAGTCGCTGCGCGAACCGCCACAGGCCGATCACCTCCGGGACGAACAGCGCCCCCATCAGCAGTACGTCCACCCGGCTGGACAGGTAGCCGCCGATCGAGCCGCCGTAGGTCTGCAGCGAGGTGCGCCGCAGGTCGCGCAGCGGACCCAGGATCGGGCCCCGGCGGGGGCGCCAGCCGGCGATCGGCCACAGCATGATCGCGTACAGGGTGGGCCAGACCAGCTGCTGGGCGACCAGCGCCCACACCCCCAGCCCGGCCAGCGCCCCGCCGATCGCGGTGGCGCCGCCGGCCAGGTTGGCCAGCATCACCCGGATCGCGATCCCCCGCATCTGCATCCGCCGGCGCAGGATCGCGTCCTGGATCACGTTGAACGCCTGCAGGACCACCACCGGGGTGAGCGCCAGGCAGAGCGGCACCAGCTCGGGCAGGCCATTGTAGGCGGCCCACAGCGGAGTGGTGGCGGCCAGCAGGACGGCACAGCCGGCACTGCCGATCAGGGTGGCCCAGAACGACGCGTTGACGTGGTCGTCGGTGATGTCGTGCTGCTGGATCACCGCGAACGTCGGTCCGAACTGGAGCAGCACCAGCACCAGCGCCACCCAGACCATGGCCAGTGCCATCAGCCCGAACTCCACCGGGCCGAGCAGCGCCGCCACCACCAATGTGAGCAGCGCCTGGATCGCGTTGCCGCCGGTGGACATGGCGTAGGACCACTTGAGCGCGGTGCCGAGCCGGGTGGTGGGCCGCCCGAGCCGGGCCTTGCGCGGCGGTGCCGGCTCCGGCGCGGTGTCAGCCGTCGTACTCACAGAGCAGTTTCGCAGTCTTCGCGTCGGGTTGAGATACGGGCAAGAAAAGCACCGTCCTGTCGCGAATGCTAACGCCGGAATGGCAGATCACGGCGGCGCTCTGTCGGCTAGCGGACAGCCGGCGGGTGATTCCGCTGAACCGGCCTCACGGCACCCGCAGGGTGGGAGCATGGTGGGAGTGAGCCACCGCCCTCAAGCATGTGAGGCTGGTGGATCCCGCACTGGTTCCGGGCAGCTTCGCGCTCATCGTGGTCGCCAGCATGCCCGGTACGGTTGCCCGTACCGGGCGGGGTCATGCTGGTGGCGGTCGGTCAGTCGTTGATCTCGACGTGCAGGGTCCAGTCGTCCAGCGTGCCGGTCAGGACGTCATTCATCCCCTGGTCGACCAGCTGCCAGACCACCCGCACCGTGTGCGCCCCCTCCCCTACCCGCTTGCAGGTCTGGGTGGCGTCGGCCTGGCCGGCGTCGGTGGTGAACGCCAGGTCGTTGACCGGGGGCATCGGTACGCCGTCCAGCAGCACCTGCACCTCCAGGAAGTCGACCGGCGCGACCACCGAGCCGGACTGGCCCTGCAGCCGGCCCTCGGCCGAGAAGGTGACCATGATCTGGTCGCTGTCGTTGGCCGGGGTGGTGAAGGCGATCGCGGAGCCCGGCAGCGGGGCGGGCACGCCGTTCTCGACCAGGTTGAACGGCTGGTCGTTCAGCCGGGCCAGGCTCGCCTCCTGCGGGCCGCCGAGGCAGTTGGCCAGCCCGTTGCCCTGCTCGTCGAGCGCCTGGTCCTCGGTGGCGAGCTGACCGCCCGGTGCCGCCGCCGGCACCGGTCCGGTCGCCTGGGCCTGCCCGGCCAGCAGTCCGCCGGACAGGACCGCCAGCAACGCCGGGACGATGATTAGCCGCCGGTGGGTTCGGATCCGCATGGTTCCTCCTCGGATCATGCCCGGCCGCACGGTGCGGCGGGCAGCGCGAGGATCGCACCGGCCGGTCAGGGTCGGCTCAGCGTCCGGTCAGCGCCTACCCCTTTCCCGCGCCGATCTTGGGATTCTGGTGGTGCTGATATCCTGATATGTCTGTTATAATCACCACCGCAACTCCAAGATCGGCGCGCGAGAGGTGGCGGGATCCCGCTATTCTCGCCGGATGAGCCCGAGCCAGCGGCCGGTGCTGGACCGGGAGCACCGGCTGGTGGAGCTGGTCGACCCGGCCGGCCGCCGGACCGGGACGGCCACGGTGGCGCAGGCTCACACCGCGCCCGGCCGGCTGCACCGGGCGTTCTCGGTGCTGCTGGTGACGCCGGACCGGCAGCGGCTGCTGCTGCAGCAGCGGGCGCCGGCCAAGACCCGGTTCCCCTTGCGGTGGGCGAACGCCTGCTGCGGGCACCCGGCGCCCGGCCAGCCCGTGGCCGCGGCGGCCGCCCGCCGGCTGGCCGAGGAGCTGCGGGTCACCGGGGTGGCGCTGGCCGAGATCGGGGTCTACCGGTACCGGGCCGCCGACCCGGACAGCGGCGGCGTGGAGCACGAGTATGACCATGTCCTGCTCGGGCAGCTCCCGGCCGAGCAGCCGCTGGCGCCGGACCCGGCCGAGGTCGCCACCCTCCGGTGGGTCGACCCGGCCGAGCTGTCCGACCTGCTGGCCGGGCCGCCCGGGGCGTACGCGCCGTGGCTGGCGGGCGTGGTGGCACCGCTGGCCATCGCGGCCGGCCCGGACTGGCAGCGGTAGCGGCCCTACTGACCGGGGTCGCGGATCTCAAGCGTGCAGCACTTGATCCCGCCGCCGGCCTTGTGCAGCTCCGACAGGTCCAGCCCGACCGGGTGGTAGCCGCGCTCCCGGAGCCGGGCGGCGAGGTCGGCGGCGGCCGCCGGCAGCAGCACGTTGCGCCCGTCCGAGACCACGTTCAGCCCGAGCACGGCGGCGTCCGCCTCGCTGGCCCGGATCGCGTCCGGATAGAGCCGCTCCAGCAGCGCCCGGCTGGCTGGCGAGAACGCTCCCGGATAGTACATGATCTCGCCGGCCTGGTCGTCCAGGATGGACATCGCGGTGTCCAGGTGGTAGAAGCGCGGGTCGACCAGGTCCAGCACCACCACCGGGCGGTCGAAGAACCGTGCCACCTCCTGATGGGCCTCCGGCTCGGACCGGAACCCCCGGCCGGCCAGGATCCGCTCCCGGGTGACCAAGTGGTCGCCCTCCCCTTCGTTGACCAGTGTGGCCGGCTGCGCCGCCGGGTGCCCGTGGGTGCGGAACCACTCCAGATAGGCCGGCGACTCCGGCGCCCGCTCCCGGTTCCGGAACCGGGCCACCAGCACCCGGCCGTCGACCACCGTGGCCGCGTTGGCGGCGAACACCATGTCCGGCAGCCCCGGCACCGGGTCGACCAGGTCCACCTTGTGGCTCAGGTCGAGGAACGTGTCCACAAGCCACTGCCACTGCGCCAGTGCGCGGTCGTGGTCGACCGGGCGGTCCGGGTCCATCCACGGGTTGATCGAGTAGCTGACCTCGAAGTAGGTGGGCGGGCACATCAGGTAGTGCCGGGGCGAGGCGGACCTCATCGTACCTCCTCCAGATAGGACATGCCGGTGGCCGGCTGCGGGCCGAACCGCTCCCACTGCTCGGCCAGCCGGACCCGCCCGTCGCCGAGCAGCGTCGGGGTGCTCAGGCACTGGCCGGAGACCAGCTCGCCGCTGGCCAGCACCATGCAGTACGCGAGCCGGAGCACCCCGCCCGGGTCGCAGGTGCCGGCCAGCGAGCCCAGGCGCACCCCGCCGCCGCCGAACTCCGCCCAGACCAGGTCGCCGTCCTGGTGGTACCGGGCCTGCGGGACATCATCGCCGGGCTGGTCGGCGACCCGGAACCGCCGCCCGTCGTACCGGATCGTCATCGCGGCCCGGGACCGTCCGGGGCCACCTGGGCGGCCACCGGCTGGGCCGGGACGCGGTGGCCGTCGGCGAGCCCCAGCCGGTGGGCGAGGATGTCGCCGGTGATGTCGGCCGCCCGGTGGGCGGCGATGCTCAGCAGCGAGTCGGACAGGCCGTGCGTGGCCTCGTTGACCCCCTGCAGATAGCAGGGTGGCTCGGCCGGGTCGCCGGTGCGCATCCGGTACCGGCGATCCACCACGATCCGCTCCAGCCCGAGGTCGTCGGCCAGCCGGCGGACCAGCCGGGGCATCTCCCGGATGAACCCGGTGCCCAGGAAGACCAGGTCCCGGCGCAGCGTGCTGGTGGCGCCGGTCTTCCGGTCGGTCAGCTCCAGCACCAGCTCGTCGTTGACCTCCCGGGCCGCGGTCACATCGGTCAGCGTGACCATGCGGCGCCGGTGCTGGCCGGCGAGCCGGTCCAGGTACAGGTCCGCGTACAGGGTCTCCAGCAGGTCCGGCGCGGTGCTGGAGTAGTTCGTCCGCTCCATCTCCTCCCGGATCTGCAGCTGCCCCTCCGGCCGGGCGGCGAAGAAGTCGTCCACGAACGACGGGTAGTACAGCTCGTTGGTGAACTTGGTCAGCTCGTCGGCCCGCAGCCCGATCGAGCGCATGATGAACGCCAGGTCGCAGTTGGGCAGGTCGGTCTGCAGCGCCCGGAACATCTCCGCCCCGCTCTGCGCACCGCCGACCACCGCCACCCGGTAGGGCACCTCCCGGGACAGCTGCGCCACCCGCGACCGGTACTGGGTACTGTGGACCACCCGGCCCTCCGGCAGCCCGGTGAACACCGGCGGGAGGTACGGGTCGCGGCCGGCGCCGATCACCAGATAGCGGCTGCTGACCGTGCTCCCGTCGGCCAGCCGGGCCAGCCAGCCGACCAGCTTCCCGCGACCGTCCCGGCGCGGCTCGACCGAGCCGCAGGCGCACCCGAGCCGAAGCTGGACCCGGGTCAGCGAGCCGGCCACCCAGGCCAGGTAGTCGGAGATCTCGATCCGGTACGGCAGGAAGCTGCCCATGTTGATGAAGCTGTCCAGCCGGCCGACCGAGTGGAGGTAGTTGAGAAACGAGAACCGGCTGCGCGGGTCCCGCAGGGTCACCAGATCTTCAGGAACGAGACCTGGCTGCGGGTCCAGGGCATCAGCAGCCCGGACTGCCACTCCACCGCCTCGGCCCGCTCGATCACCAGGCTGTTCTCGGCCAGCTCGGTCGGGGCGAGCTCCTCCAGCGCGACGGCCAGTGCCAGGTTGGCCGGTCCGGCACCGACAGCCAGCAGCTCCACTTCACGGTTCGGCATGGGGACTCCCATCGGGACAGTTCGGACTCACCACGGCCGTTCGTGGGCCAGGGCGGGTGCGAGTGCTTCATAGTGGATCTCGGCCAGCTTGGCGGCCTGGTCCAGTCGGGCCTGACACACCGCCGGATCCTCGGCGGTGCAGACGACATAGGCGTACCGCCCGAGATGGGCGCGCGGCGGCAGCCGCAGCTGGCTGCCCGGAGCGGCCATCGCGCGGGCCTCGACCAGCCCGGGCACCGCCCCCGGGGGTGGCACCGCCACCCCGGTCACCTGG
>Ga0214469_1000948_pt1 | contig 10610 bp, 12 predicted proteins | sample RVTome_10_FD_187340 | JGI IMG/M metagenome (GOLD analysis project Ga0214469, IMG submission 187340) | Soil microbial communities from uranium-contaminated site in the Upper Colorado River Basin, Wyoming, United States - RVT153D57 HiSeq ... | reverse complement strand
TAGTACATTGCGAGGAACAATTCTCGAAATAATCAAGGAATCCGTAATAATCTTGTTTCATCGTCATATTACCATCCGTGAATTATTTTTGCCTTCACTCTGCTGCTAAGGCTTGCCGGATTACAATTAATAAAAAAATCGAGCATTACACTATTAACCAATGGCGGCTCAGAATGATGGAGTTATAATATTTCGGTAACTGCTTTAGTAGAATTTAAACCTAATTTCTACGATCTTTTGGTACAATATGCATCTTCAGGCTTTACAAAACCATCTGCATCACAGATATCTCCAATAGTCTTACAAAATACTGGATCATCAATAACGAGACAGTTAGCTAAAAACAACTAATAACCTTAAAACTTAGGTCGGAAGACTATGATCCACCATAGGATGAGACAGCTCCTGTGGAGAGGGACGCAATCCCTTCCTTATATCTGCGGATCTTTTATAACCTTTCGGCAGTGTCATGTTAAAGTATGACTTCTCAAAGCCTACGAAAGAAATTGTATCTTTTAAGTATTTAATAAATATGCTTTTTGATAGACATTTGAGTCATTAAGCTACGACGGTCTCCTCAGTCCTCATCGTCTTCATCATCTTCGTTGTTATTATCATCATCCTGATCTTCATTATCGCTATCTTCAAAGATCGAATCCGTACCGGCTAGAGGTGGCGAAGTGTTTTGCCCTGTGAATTTACAGCATATTAGATGGATAAATCATTATTCTACTTTGACTAATACTCACTCATTTCAGGAATAAATATAATTATACAAAAATATCTAACTACTCTTAAACTGGTGAATGAGAGTCATCTTACAGAAAGAAGTGTATAGTTATATATTATCTATTCACCAGCACTAACAGTATTCTCATGTTATCTGAAAGTCAGTATAATGAATTATGTGAAAAAATATTTGGCCTTAGTCTGAACATAAGGTTTATTGGTATAATTACCAAGATGGGGACAATGATCGCCGGTGGTATGCGTAAAGATCTACAATCCATAGAAGACAAAAATGACTCAGCCAAGTTATATCTTCAGTTCGCTTTACGTAGCGAATTAAGAAAAGATTTTGATGGTGCATTTGGCAAAGCAATATATAGTATTATAGAAAGAGAGAAGATTAAATTTGCTTCATTTCCTCTAGCTGATTATGATCACGTATTAATAATATCTTTGGAAAAGAAAGAAATTGAACACTTTCGGATAATTCAAGACGTACTCAATATCATTGGTAAATATTCTTGTTTTGCATAGCTGAAAACATCTAATTATCCAAATTATCATTACCTAACGTAGCCTGCATGCATCCTAAATACAAACTACCTTTTTCCAGGTTTGTATAAATGGTATAGCAGGGGATCTAATGGCCTTTAACAGAATATTATATGTAGAAGTTCTATCAATGGAATATTCTAAAAAGCGAAATATACTTGCTCATGTAAAAAAGGAATATAGCGCAGTTGAACTGGATATTTGGTCTTATCTAGTAACGGGTTTAGAGTTTATATGTGTAATCTGTATTTTAGCAATACTTGGGTTTACAAATGAGCAAATATCAAAGATTTTCTATGGAGATAAGATCCCGAAACTAAGTGTGATTCATAGTATTATTAGCTATAATGTTTGAAAATGAATTATAGCAATCAGATCAGAAGATTGGAAGGAATAAGAGCTGACAGTATCAGAATAGAATGTAATTGAATTAAATTCTACAAATCATAATTCATATATATGTAATAGTACGCAAGTATTCCAGATATGACCGACTCGATTATTATTTCCAGCTAGAAAAAACGAAGATTCATAAGCAGGTACTTTTTAAGAGCCCCAAATGGACAGTTATGATCAAATGCAACCCAATCCTAGGTTTAGTGCAGTGAGTTCATAATGCTTAGGGCAGTTCCTGTAACAAATATATATTGTTAAAATTAATCAGTCATATAGCATATCAGTTGTCGTATGCTAAATTTTGAGTTTGATCTGCTTTGATTTGAGTCACATATACTGTGTAGGCAGCATATACTTTTGCAACACCATGTTTACTTACTAGCCACTCAGACATATGATTTCTGATTACACTTTCAGTTTGTGGACTTTTTTTAATCACGTCTTTTGATTTTTCTACAACCAAAGGCCATCCTTCTTGTTTACTCAGGTCAGAAATTAAATTATCAAAAAATCTATCTTCTTCTCTGATACTCATGTACAAATCTTGCGCGCTATGCCATTTATACCCTACATCAACCGAAGGGTGAAGAAACTGAATGGTCCTAATCGAAATTCAAATAGATTATTCTTGTTTCAACCATAAGACAAGAAGCCAGAGATTATGTGAATAGCCCAGAATAGCTAAAGACCATCTAATATGAAGCAATCAAACATCACTTCAAACTGCATTTCATCATTAGTACAGGACAAATATTAACACGTTTACATAGAAATGTCATCTAAATTAAGCAGTCGATTTACAACAATTGTCTCTATTATCACACGCACAATTTGTTGGCTCTTTCAAGCAAAATCTGCACATAACTGCGCCTCAACCACTACATGTATTATTCTTCAGAATCCAGCCCCAATGTTTGCAGTTTTACGCATAGACTATAATGACCGAGGATATAAAAAGCAAAGCTATCATGTAATGACAAACAGGAAGTCTTTTTAAGCAATACAAAGCATTATAGTAATAATGTGTTTCGACTATGAATTTCCAGAACTAGAGAAGGATCTAATGAAGCCAATAAAGAAGAAAAATATTGAAACAGAAAAATTGGAAGAAAGACCTTTGACTGTGACTGCTTAAGCACATCGAATCCCGTATTTATTTTTTAGATAGCCTTGTCATGAGTAACGTGCTACCTACTTAAATGCCATGAACATGAGGTACATCAGATGTCACGAGTCCAGTCTTTCTTTTTCTGGCCTGCTACCCTCGTAGACTTAATTTTATAAAATATATGCATTTTAAGTACACATCTTCATAAGGACAGATTGTCCGTTTCATGTACCATTCTCTTAATACACGAAGATATTGCTAAAATATATTGAATTTCAACTATTGGCATTACTAATGTACCACTAAAGATCGGTAAAAAGCAAAACCGATTAGCTTTCGAAGGCATGCGGCTTTCCCTGCAAGACTATTTTGATAGGCTATACTATAGCTCTGTGGTTTGCCCATACTATCCTATGCTTATACTCCCCATCCTTGTCTAGATGGTTAACCTATTACATAGACCAGCATACATCATTTCCGAAGCACATACAAGCCTTTACTTCTATGTGTGGCCAAAATCATGTATCAGCCTACTTTTTCGGCTAATCGACTATTCTAGTTACGCATTACAAGTAGATAAATTTATGCATTAGGATACTATTAATAATTTTGATATTCTACCAATAAACTTCATACTTATTTCATAATTTGCCGAATGACAGGAGGTGTATAATATTTAAGATAGTAACGCTATTCAGCTTGGTAAATAGTAAGATTTACCGTCTGTTGTAATGAAGACGGAAGTCCAAAAGTAACCATAGTAACAGGAATTGTTCCTAAGCTAAATACATTGGATGTAGGAAATGCCATTAATAATGGTACCTTCGATGAGAAGAATTTGGACTTGTCTGCTGAAGGGACATCATGTCTGTACCACGCAGAATTGCCTAATGGCATAACTGATGTAGCATTAATAAATACATCAAATGGAACGCTAAACTTCGATGAAGGTGGGTACTCAATTACGATAACAGCACACGTAAGTGCTATACAACATATTGGATCGAATCAGACAGGAACATCTTCCTCCTAAAAGGAATCTTCCTCTCTGAATGACTTCCCTGAAATGGACTGGTCTGTCATGTCCATGCTGTGGCCATAAGCTAAGAATGAATTCCAGGCACATGAAATTCAAGGGTATGTTGAAAGCGGCAGACCGAATAAGCAGAGTCGACTAATAAGTGAGAGCTAGCATAGCAGCACTTACTAGCACACACATTGCCAGCATTTTATTGTTACTCATTTCCTTATGATGACGTATAATTTATAAGCTGCAGTGTTTCATCTTGAATCATTCCCACTTCACGTCCATAATACTTGAACTCTCTTCCCTCTGGTTTTAGAGGATTGGTTTCATCAGTCTTTATCACTTTTGTAAATACTCCAGCTGGAGCTTTCAGGGATATCTAACAGAACCTATCCAAGCACTAGAGAGTGGTAACATCACGAAAGCACTGGAACAAGCAGATCTGGCTGGAGATCAGCTGGATGCATTACAGGAACGAAATCTGCGGACGATGATGAAGATGAAGAGGGGGAAGAAGAAGGAATTGAGGATGACATGGAAGAACTTGTATATCTCTTTTAATGAGTTACGGCATACATAACTTGCCAGTCAATATCGCTAATCCCATCAATTTTCTTCTCTTAACTACAATTATCATAATATGGGCAGGCTGACCATCCTTCCCTCTGCCTGGAAATCCACCGCCTGCACCCGTCTCTTCAAGAGGCTCCCCTTCTGGAGTTATCCTTTTAGTTTTTCCTGAACTATTCCTGAAAAAACTTTTCATAGAACTAAACGCTCCTAGAGAAAAGCCTGCTGAATATGAATATCAACATACATTCAATACAAGTATGTAAATATAATAACGGATGCATATACTATAAACTTATCCCATTCTATATAATTGTTGAGTAATAATAGTAGTATAATAGTGGTGTATAAAGGATAAGATACTCCTATGAAATTATTACAAAAACACATAGTAAAGGTCATCAATTCGTTTGCATATAATTGCATATGGTTACACTACTTTCTGTGTATAATTTATAGCAAACACATGCAATAGATAGCAATTAGTTTTAGGACAGGGTTATTCGAATAAAATGGGTAAGCATGCCGTCTTTATTCTCAGCTCTGGCAGGATAAACAGATATCATCATAGCGATGTCTAGTTCAGATAGAAGCCTACGCTTCCTATGACCCAAGCTTATCATGGCGGCATACAGTAATATTGGCAATTTATCATAAGTGATTTGAACTAAATATTAACCTCAAATTTAGAAAAGCTAGTAATAGCTTAATAGGTATACAACTCAGTAAACATAATCCAAGGTCTACTCTACTCCATTTGAGTAGGCAGAACGATGGGTAAACCATGTACCAGTGTTAGACTACAGCTAAAGTTGTTGGGATATATAATATGTAAACTTGTTGACGCATTGGAGTTCGAAGAGGATCAATTGGAGTATTTTTTTGACTCTATCTCCGAATTGAAGGAAAAATTGTTGGCATTGATTGATTCAATTGCCCCCATCTATAGATATCGTTGAAGGCCTTGATGCTTTCAGATATATCCCTCCATATCTTGGCAAAGGTTATAGGTAGGCGGTAGAAGTGAGGCACAGATCTTGGTTTCAGGATTTGGCATACAACTTCTTCAAAAATAATGACATGTGCCTAGTTTGGAGTCAACTTGCGGACATTCATAAAAGATATTCATAATTCAAATAGTCATAAAAGATATTTATTGCTTTATAATTTTGTGCTTATTTTATGATATGACTTATTATACGCATGTTCCATATTCTTAGAAATGATTTTAACTTTTTGAATTATATAATATAAACTTTGTAATACCGACTTTTTGGCCTTGTAATCTATTTCATAACCCGTAGTTCTATAAATCGAAACAAAATTGCCTAATTTGAATTGAAACTAAGGATTATGTGAGTGCTTCGCTAGCAGGTTTATTTCTAATAGTAGTAAAGTTTGCTTCTTAATCGTGTTTAAATAAGGTGAGTACGTGTGTACTTGTGAATCTGTAACATTAGATATGAGTAACAAAACATACCATTGCATACAATGTAATAAAGAATTTTTAGACAAGGATATAGTAAAACAACATCATATATCAACAAATCATGAAATCAAAGAAAGGGTTCTAGAAAAATAGAAAAGAATGAAAGAATATTAGAACTATCGTCAACTTTTCCGAATATGCAAAAGCAGACCTCATTGTAATAGGCACACGCGGGAGGTCTGGCTTTAAAAGGCTTCTTTTAGGAAGTGTTGCCTCTTGATACTGTAACGTATGCACATTGCCCTGTGTTGGTAGTAAAGTGAGCCCTACATCGGTGTGCCCTAATATAATTATTTCATGATTACTCAATAGGATGATGATGGGCCCCCGTCCTATCTATCTTAATTTGTACGTTTCCGTCGTACCTTGGTTTTACTGCTAATTGGGCAGGTGCATATATCAAGTGCTCCTTTGTGTCGGCTGATAATTCGTAGTCATCTGTCATGTACAAGATTCTCGATAGCGGTCGTCAAGCAAAACGAATGATCAGGAAACTACGGAGCGTCACCGGGTACTTTGAATCCCGAAGTTCGCCTGTAATAGTTGCGTCTTAATATGGACATTGCGTAGTAGCTATTATTTATGAAATTATTCCAGCCGCCACATCACAGGCTAAAGAATTATTTGGTTCGAGATATGCAACCTTACGTTGAAACTATTGAATTTAAGACGAGATCGTATCCGTTACTATTTCTTCATATGTTATGTTATTGTTCTTGAATCCGGATATGAAGCGCCTTAATCGCAATGTCTGTCCAATAATCTCCATTCTTATCTCGTATGGTAATCTTATGAGTGACAGAGATAGGACCAGTGGATCGGTATAATCGGCACGCTGAAGATTGGAGATTCCATCATAAGCTTATTTGGGAAATCCCAAGTGTTTCAGCTGCTATTTTCGGAGCTATAATTATTGTTTCTTATGCCTATCTTGAATTATTGCTCCAGTCTGCCTTATTGGGAGTAGGAGCATTATTGATATTCATATTAGCCTTGGCAGTACGCAAGCATAGATGTGGGGCGGATTTAAGAACTAATTTCCTTGAGGATTTGGGCCGCGACTGTCAAGTCTTTCCGATTAGATCCACCGAAAGACACGCAAGAGATGCAACAGTTACAAAACTTATCGCAAGACCCATGTTAAATATATTCTTTCCAGAGCTCTCTCATTTTGAGCAACCTTTAAGTGGAGAAGTGTGTGCTAGAGGGCGGCTCTATCGACTTGCTTCTCCTTGAGTAGATGTCCTGTCCTAGATCAGATTCATACAAGTCTAAATGTTGCAATCTGTTTATTGGAGTATGCTCATATCTTTGTACTGGGCAGACTAGTTCAAAACCCTCTATTCGTGCTAAACTCATAGAGCTTCTGGTCGTCATAACCAGAATCACCCATCATGTAGAATGTATCATCGAATATACAATCTGATGTTGATGTTGATGTTGATGATGTGAGTGTAATAAGTGATAGGGACGATAAATACAGCAAGGACATCCTATCGACGACGTGCAGGGAGCTAAAAACTGCCTGGCTATTAAATACTTGAACGTAAACGTTTTCATTTTGAAAGAAGCACCGACGCAACATTCAGAAAGGATTATTTTGAAGCATTCCTATTCTATATTCTATGAATACTGAAGAGAAAAGAACTCGAACCGAGAGTTCTATGGGGCCAGTGGGATTCGAACCCACGACCGCCAGCGCCCCAGGCCTATACCTTGATTCCTAGATGGTATCCTAGACCAAGCTAGACGATAGCCCCTAGAGAGCGTTAAATACTAACCATTTTTAAATGTACAGCATGAACCCAATTGGGACCGCTTGTACGAGACTATAAAGAAATCCTCTTTTCCCAATTGGTTAATATAAACTCCTCGGCAATTATGGATTCATGATCGAAGAAAGAATTGCAGAATTGGGCTTGAAACTGCCTTTGCCGGAAAAACCTGCAGGATCATACGTACCAGTTGTAATTGAAGGCGATATGGTCTATGTATCTGGGCAAGTTCCAATACAATCAGGCACAGTTTCTGATATTTTCAAAGGTAAAGTAAACAGCATTGTTAGCATCGAGAACGCTCAAGGTGCGGCACGAATTTGTACCCTTAATGCTCTTTCACACATAAAATCTGCTTTAGGTTCTTTGGATAGGATTAGCCGATTCATTCGTCTCGCTGGTTACGTTAATTCAGATCCTACCTTCACCGATCAACCCAAGGTAGTCAATGCTGCGTCAGATATGCTAGCAAATATTTTTGGTGATGCTGGAAAACACAGCCGCCTGGCGATAGGCGTCGGCAGCTTGCCTCTTGGGAGTGCAATTGAGATTGAATTTCTACTAAAGTCGGTTAGGGCCTAACCGCTTCTCATAAATTAAATGTGACAAGTAGGTTTTCCGTTTATCCGGAACGATGAGACATCGGCCATTGCCAATCTCATGTAAGGCTATACCTTCACTTTTCCTACACTAGCATCTTTATCTACAAACTCGTTCCTTCTTTGTCTAACTAGTGGAATCACCTTTTCAACCAAAATAGAATCATAATCCTTCGCGTCTATATCCAATGTTAGAAGAAGGAAATAATCTTCATTAATCTTGATCGTTACACGTATGATCTTTTCGTACTTCCCCACAGCATAGATAAGATCGCCTATTTTTGGTTGAAATTTCAGCCTAGTCTTATGTCTTGTTACTGTTAATGCGGCGTATTCTTCGTTCTCCTCATCTGTCATAAGCTGTTCTAGACCTTCGCGATGCTCCGCGTTCACAAGTATGCCGAATTTACTGGCTACGCCCATCCACCTTACAGATGCATCTAGATTGAGCATCGTTTTAGAAAATTCGTATAGGAAGTCATATTCAATCATCCCTGTGTTAACAAGGCCCCCGTGCGTATTTAAATTGATAGATGTTTAGATTTAAGCCCCGGAATTTGGGGTAATAACGGATTAACGGGTTCCTAAACGACTTAATCGTGAGCTGAGGAAAGGTTCGATCGTACCTTCAGAATCAAGTGAAGCACGACCTTCGATCCTGTGTGTCTGACGCTCAGCGAGGCGTGCTTTGAGTTGACAAAGTATCTCCTCCTTTGCTATATTATTAGTAACCGATCCCTTTTAATCAATTGTCTTGGGAGAGCGCCATTTAATTAAATTAAAAATATTGTTCCTATGAAAACGTATAGTATACTGTTCTATTAAAGTCGTATATGATCTACTCACCAGAAATTGATAACTTTACTTGGTATGGAATAGCACGTTAACTGAATTAATTCGGGGTGACTTTTCCCGACTTTTATCATAATGACACCAAATCGAAAGAAAGCCAACCATCCTCAGACATTTCGAATTGCAATATATGTTAACGTGGAAGATGGTTCGAAGTTGGTCGAGAAATTTATTATATCAAAATATCAACATAACCTAAAATAAAAATGAAGGGTTGTTAGGAAACAACAACCTTACCGAACATCTGTGGATGCAGCGTGCAATAGTAGTCGTATTCGCCGGCAGTGTCGAATGTGAAGTCGAATGTTGCCTTTGGAGACAATATACTTGAATCGAATACACTGCCAGAGTCTTCACCCCCCACAGTCCCTGAAGTAGCAGTATGTATTTGGCTATCGTCATTTGTCCAAGTTACTGACTCTCCTACCTTCACTTCAGCGGGATTAGGGACGTACGCCTTATCTCCTAGTGTTGCAGAATTTGGTTGTATCGTAATGCTCGCTCCTTGGGCAGATACAAAGGCAGGCCCAATAGACAAGCCAACAACTAGTACCGAGAAGACAGTTAATACCACCGCTATTTTTGTTGTAGACATTAGAGTTGCTGTGAAGGATATTGAATAAGTACTTTACGCTACCTCGAGCGGGAATTATATCAGCTTTGGTGGGGCACGTTGGGCAAACCTGCTATACCTCTTAGTAGAGTGTTTGGACATAGGCTATCCTAGTGGAATCTCCGTCATTGAATTCTGGCTTGCAAACCTATCCATTATACCACACATGCATTTGGCGGTTTTAAGTAGCAAATCTATTCTAGCGAATTCATTGGGCGAGTGCATCTTTGAATAGATAAATGTGCTTCCAATGGAGATGCATGGCACTTTAAGGTTCTTTGCGAAGGAATCCATCGGTCCCGTAGCAGGAGATGAAACGCTTATTATTGCATCTCCATATACCTCCCTCGCTGACTCACTTACTACATCAACAAATGGATCATCGACGTTTGTTCGTGAGGCAGCCTCTCCATGCAAGAGCTGAACCTTTAGTGACCTTTCATCGAAACCATTGTCAAAAAGATATTTCTTGAGCCGTTCTAATTGGACAAGGGGGTCCATTTCTGGTACAAGTCGGAAATCGATTTTTACACTCGCTGTCGAGGGAATGATGGTCTTTGCGCCTTCTCCAGTATACCCGGAGATCATCCCGGCAATATTACAGGTGGGCATTGTGACCAATGCTTTCTGGATCTCTATGCCTTGAGCATTGTTTAGAAATGAATGAATACCATATTCCGTTTTAAATCGAATCTCATCAAAGCTTTCTGTCTTCAAATATGCTTTTTCGCGCTCAGTAAGATCTCTAACTTCCTTGTACCAATCATTGATTAGTATCCTACCGGAGGTATCGGTAAGTTTGTTCAAAGCGTGAATCAACTTCCAAGCAGGATTTTCAATCAGAACTGCAAGGCTGGAATGGGCATCCCGGTTGGGGCCAGTGGCAGTTAGCTCCACGAA
>Ga0214469_1000947_pt1 | contig 10610 bp, 13 predicted proteins | sample RVTome_10_FD_187340 | JGI IMG/M metagenome (GOLD analysis project Ga0214469, IMG submission 187340) | Soil microbial communities from uranium-contaminated site in the Upper Colorado River Basin, Wyoming, United States - RVT153D57 HiSeq ... | reverse complement strand
ATCAGCTGCATTAGAAGACCTAGTTAGAAGTATTGATGGAAAAGCGTCTCCAATGGATATAATGATGATTATCCATACAAGAATCCATCCCAATCTCATGGCTGCATTTGGATTGCAGCTCGAAAATAGTTAATGATGATGATAAAGAATTTAGATAACGTCAAAAATTTTTCTGCTCTTAAGGTAAAATTTCGCTAGGATTTAACAAAATGGCATAAAATATAAGAATGCTGAATACTAAGATGTATGATAGAATTAATGACTAATTACAGTTCTATGCTATTATACATTAGTATCTAATTAATATTTTTCTTGCATCTTGTAAATTTTTAATTCGGAAAGGATTGACTAGTATTTTGCCTATACTATGGGAAGAAAGATTTCTCTTTAGTGTAATAGACTTATCATATGACTCACCTTCACATACCTTAGGCAGTTCAGCAGAAATTGGTCCTAATCCAGCTTGTTTGTTACTAAATACCAGGAAGACAGTTTTGATATTAGTAGGGGCCTTTCCATCAGAGTCAGATGAAGTTAGTCTCGGTCCTTCTTCTGATGCTTTAGAAGTATAATGTGATATTGTGATATGATTTGGAATGTATTAATAGGGTTTAGCCAGTTAGGTTAAACTAATTCTTATTCGAATGATGTACTATATATCTTAAATACTTATCAAGCAGACTAGATCTATGAAAAATAGAAATAATCTAGTTGCATCTGTATTAGGCACTAGTATGATATTGATTCTTGCGTCGATAGGAGTACATACCGTATCTGGACACGAAAGGAGACTCTATACTATCGGCGATCAGGACTATCTCTTTGTAGTAGGTTCTATGAATGAGCCAGCATTGGTGGATGACAAATCAGGGGTTGAAGTCTTTGCATGGCGGCCTGATCCGACTGATCCTATGAATTCTCAAGCAAATGGAACGAAGTCTATTGAAGGATTGACTCTTAAGACAGATATATCTGCAGGAGGAAAGAATATGACCCTAGATCTGGAACCGGCATTCAGTGATCCAGGACATTACGAGGCAGTATTCTATCCAACAGTACCAACTACATAGTTATACAATATATGGAGATATTAATGGCACTGCATTCCGCGATACGTTCACATGTAGACCTGCTGGTGAATCAGAACCTGTCCAAGACAATTCAACGGTAACTATATCAGATGGTGTTACTAGAATAGGTCAATCTGGAGGATTTGGCTGTATCGAATCAAGAGCTGATGTGTCATTCCCTGAACAGTATGTATCAAATTATGAGCTTCAGCAGATGATAAATAATCAAGGAGGAACATCTAATTCGACGACGTCGACGTCGATGCCTTAGTTTGTACTGGATTCGTGTCAATCTATTTAAGACACTTCCTATCATTTTCTTTGTTGTTTTCTATTGAATGGAATCTCTTATGTAAGAAGGATATGAAAATGTGACAGATCTTGTCTAATTTCTTTCCCAGATACGTATCTAGTGCTTTGCCTATTCTTTTAGTTTTCATCTTTTCAATCATTTCTGTTCAAGCTCTCAGTCAACTTGTTTTTTCACAGGAAGATAGCGATCCATCAATGATTATGTCTAAGTCAAATAATTCTGAAGAATCTATCACTTCATATAATGATGCATTAATCAAGGCACCGTTGATAGTTGCTCAATGTACTATAGTTGGAATAGTCTTCAACCAGCTTGTGTTCTCAAGGATATTTTATAATCATATACTGATGAATTTCAGCGGCAATAGCAATGCAGCTCAAACAAATCTTGGTACAGAGAAGAGAGTTTCGTTGGTAATAATCCTGTGTGTTATAGCATTGGGTGTTTCTTGTACAGGTTTTATGATGCTGCAGGTACACAATTTGTCATCAGAATTGGGTTTAGGCTTTTCTGATACTCTTACTATAGTAATGAACACTTCTCTCTATACAGTTTGGCTTCTGAGAATCGTCACAGCAATTTTGATACTAATTTTTTCAATAATATATTATATGTTAAGTAAGAAAAATTCGATCACGAAAAGAATCATTGGAAATAGTATTGGAAAAATTAAGAACATAGTCCTATGTGTTATCCTTATCTGCGGTTCAATAAACATTATCTCTAATGGGATAGTAAGTCATAACGCTGCGGCGGAGTTCCTTCCAGGGCTAGCGATATCTGCTGATTGGTTTCATGTGATGGCTGTTTCAATTTGGGTGGGAGGGCTATTCTATTTATCATTGATTCTTCTTCCTGCAATACGAATTTCTAGTAATAATCTAGCATACGGGACAGAATTAGATACGGCAGACGAGAAGATAGTAGTAAGAAATTCCTTCTCTCTAGCATTAATGCTTCCTTATTTCTCAATGATTGCGGTCATATGTTTGGGTGTGATAGGTATAAGTGGATTGTATATGGCATGGATTCAACTTCAATCAACAGAATCTTTATTTGATTCTTTGTATGGAAACATTCTCATTCTCAAATTATGTGCTATTGTACCTATGATTGTATTAGGCGCTTATCATCAGATTAAATTACATTTTGTCATGGTACACATCGCCCAGCGAGGAAGTAAATTACAGGAACAATCGAGTATTTCGTCAAAGATTAATGGAGAAATTTGCTATAATCCATTTATACGATTTTCCAAAACAATCAAAATTGAGTCTTTAATCGGAATTGTGGTCCTTGCTATATCTTCATTATTAACAATTACATCTCCTCCGTCTATGGTTCATTCTGGCACGCAGATGCAAATAGAGAGTTCGGGATCAGCTAATAACAATCTTGGTAGTAATATTAGTGGCGAAGACAATGAGATTACACCGAGATTTACTGATGCATTCACTATCGCGGCATCGATCTTGGCTTCCATTGTTTTGGTTATGAGTTTCATTTACTACCGAAAGAGCAAGCATGAATTGAAGAGTACACTAGATCTGCTGAAGCCGCAATAGACATCGAGTTTGTATTGAGGTGTACTAATGGATGATTGTAAGATCTCCTAGTAATACCTTTTGCTGTTATTTCGACTACATATTCGAGACATGTAAATGGTTTTCAAGCACTTCAGACTGATAAGAATTTACGTTTTGTCCGAATTTATATATCATCATAGTATTTTTTTAGTTATAACGATCTGATTGATATATTTGTTATAAGAAATTAGAAATGCTGATAGTCTGGATAATGGATATCAATGGGACAAACAAAGGATCGAACATGAATAGAAGTAATTAGTCTTATCTTGTCGAGAGATGTACTATAAGGTTTATGAATGCGGAGAGATAAGAGTTACGTTGAAAGAGAAAGAGGGAATAATGAACTAATGACGAAATTTAGATATTATGACAATAAAGGGTTAATTTTATCAGTGACTTTATTAATTCCATTTGCTATCATGATGTTTCTAATTGGCAATCTAATTCCTCAAAATGTTTATTCGCACGCAAATCCAACTTCATATACACCTCAGTCTAACTCAGTTGTTGGAGAAAATGGAACTCTTCCCGAAAAGGTGGTAATCGTATACTCCGAAAGACCAGAACCAAAAGCTAGCTATATTCATGTAACTAACTCAGATAATGTAAGAGTAGATAAGAATGATTACGAGGTCAGCTCTAACAATCCTCGAGAAACTTCAATATCTATGGATACCTCGAAATTGGAGCCAGGCATTTATACCGTTTCTTGGCTCGCTCTGTCAAAGGATGATGGTCACATCACAAAGGGTTCCTATGTATTTACTGTATCAACAGGAGCTAACAGATCGGAGACTGATATGGACGCCATGATAAATAATGACTTCGCAAATAGCACTAGTATAGACAATGTTAATCTTACATATGAGATATCTCCATTCTATTCAGGAATAAATAATAACTTTACTGTAACGCTGTCTGACTCTGATGGAAAAGCCCCTACTAATATCAAAACTGTTTTCCTGGTATTTAGTAACAAACAAGCTGGATTAGGACCAATTTCTGCTGAACTGCCTAAGGTAGGTGAAGGTGAGTACAGCGGATCAGGTGGATATCTTAGTCAACCAGGAGAGTGGGAAGTGAAGACGACAGTTCAAAGGACTGAAGCTTACGATTTGAACTATGGCTTTAATTTCGACATAAAAAATCCTCCTTGAGAAATAAGCCTGGTATGCTTGTATTTTTACCATCATATTTGATGTGATCCTATGACAAACAAATGTATTGAGATGGCGTTGATGACATCAGGGTGTTATTGAATTCCTATAAGGAAGTAAGTCTATTTCCGAGAAGCCTGTTACTGTTATGTGTATATACTTTCATCCAATAGCTATTAATTAGCTTCAAGTATTCAAAGAAAGTTGATAAATATGATGATGATAGATTAACCGAGGAATATCTAAGCTGTTCGTTAAGTTGATCTTGATTATTATAAATAGACGTGATAAACGAGGACAATGATGATATTAGATAATCGTTCCATCTATTAAATGATAAACCAACCACATCATTTTCGTGTTTTTCATGACCAACTTTGCTCTTTTGAACTGCTCTTGATTTAACAGTATCAATTAGAATTTGTCCTCTCCCTCGTTCCTTTTTTGATTGTAATAACTTAACATCATTTTTTGATACTTCTTTACAGTAAAGATGGAACCTTTCATCTGAAATCATATTACATGATGAACATACAAATCTAACAACCTGATTACATACCTTGCAATAAGAAAAGGGTACTAGATCAGATCCACATCTTACACACAAGGTAGAACTCATTCTTTATTGATAATGAATATAATGGTGTTGTATCCTTTATACCTTGACTATAGATTTCATTCTTAGGATCGGTATATTATATGAAATATGTATTGGTTTATACCCTTATTTAGATAGATAGAATAAACATTGAGTTCACTTTTCAACAGAATTCGGAAGGCTAGAAGGAACTTAGTTGTAGCGACAACCGTATTGATCATAATGCAGCAACAAATAGTTCCTCATAATAGATTAGGGATTAAATGATATAGAATAATGTTACCTGATCTTTGATCTATAATCCTGTGTTGTGGGGGTCCTTCTATCTATGAGAGCTTTCCATATACCCAAAAATACTAGAATGATGCCCATCGCAATAGTCGAGATCAATGAAGTCGTTCCCAATCCACCAGCTACGGCAAGAATTCCAGCAATAATTAGTCCTCCATTTACAAGAAGCAATATCGAAACCAATCTTGATCGTTCCTTTCTTGCGATTACAAAAGCAATAATTGACATGATCACTGCGCCTCCACCAAATGCTGAGCCTCTTGCTTTCTCATCGAGTGGGAGAAATCCTCGCGGGTCTTCTGTAGTTTGGCTGGATCCGGAGGAGAAAATTATAACAACATCAATTCCGTACAATGTCAACAATATCAATGAAACTCCCAGTAGAGCGATTGCAACCTTAGTTTTGGTAGTTTTCATCTATCGATGATCATTTGTAGAAAATTCACATATATTAATGATATAGTACAGCAAGAACTAGTATGTGAAGATTTGTTGAAATTAAATGTGCCTGCCCATAGACGAGAGTTTTTTTCTGCAAAACCGCTTTCATACCTTTCTCAGCTTTCTCAGCTTTCAACCCACTACGAACAACATAATATATAATCACAAGATAAATCTTGTAAAAAGAGTAGTAGAAATAGGCTAACGTAAAATATATGAAAAAAGGGGGATTATTATCTAGCGATTCACTTTGCTTCACTATTCGTTCCCCATATTCCAAAGGTATTATTTTCTGTATCAAAACATGCTGCAAAATAACCCATTCCTTTCACTGGCATTTTTGGTACTACTATTTTTCCTCCCAATCTCCCAACCTTTGAGGAATACTCATCCACTGATCTTACATCGATATAGTTCATAATTCCTTGTTGTTGCGGATTATGTCTTTTCATTAATCCTCCGCCGATAGCTTTATGTCCTTTATCATCTGTAGTGATTACCGTCCAATATTCCATTCCCTCCGGCATACTCTCTGTTCCAGTCCATTTTTCTACATTCCAGTCAAATAATTCACTATAGAATTTTCTTGATTTTTCAACATTGTCTGTAGGAATTTCAAAATGTACTATTGTTGGCATATTTCTCAAGAGAAAAAAAGGATCTTGTACTTAAAATACTGTCTTGGTATACAAAATAGCGTGATGAGATAGATTATTGTTGACAACGGTAACATTGATGCAGAATGCTTACCTAATAACGATCTCAAAGGACTATATTTCTCCAATTTAGTTGGCCAGTTGAAAGGTAGTGGTGCCTTAGCATTAGTTCTACAGGATAAGAAAGAATTACTCCATTGCATCTGATGAACCAAAATTTACCGTAAGCAAAGAAATATTATGTATCTTATTATACTTACTTTCTATACATATTATAATGCCAAAGACCGTATGTAGCCCTAATTATCGGTGCTGTTGCAATGATAATGATGGCCTCAAGCATAGTTCTCAATACAGTAAATGCAGAACCAGGCAAGTGTAACCCACAGGGAACTTCAACAGGTGACCCTCACGGTTTCCGCAATCCAACAGGTAACCCTCATGACACCGACAACGACGACAGCGATGACGACACAGGAAACCCACATAAAGAATGTGATCCAAACGACGACGAATAAACCTTAATCAAGAATTCTTTTCTTTTTTATCTGGTATGGATCAGATTAGAGTGAAAGTGTTGTCTGCTGCCGTCGTTGTTGTTGCATAGAACTATATTCTTGATCTCGTCGTGATCTCCTAGTAAGAGATTGATAAATTTAATTCTATCTTCGGTAGGCATTCCGTCTACAATAAGAGCTTTCATTAATTGTGACTTTCGTCTACAGTAAGAGCTTTCATTAATTGTGACTTTCGTCTACAGTAAGAGCTTTCATTAATTGTGACTTTCGTTTGTTTGATAATAACTGCTTTATAATATTTCCCCCCACTATCTCCCCCACCGGGGGTACCGATAAGTGCGATAAGTGCGGAATGCCCCCCAATAGATAGTGAGGGTGAGGAGGTCCTGTTTTTTGTATGTCGACGTTATATACAATATTGCGATTGTTCCAACTACCTCCATTGATCCTCACACTTTTAATGGAAACACGCAACTATTTCAGCAGTGTTTTTATGGTCCCCCCTTTCTATACACTCCATTTAGCACAAATATTTGTTCTAAATCACTAGTGATTCATTCGTGACTTAGTGTTACCAATGCAGCGCCATTATTAACTTTCCTAAAGAAGTTTCAGAATCAACTATTAAAATGTATAAGTAGATTGCTTTACACATACGCTTTCGGCTATGATAGAATATACATTACAAAATAATAATGAACACTGGCAAAAGAACGTTAGTTATGGACTGTTGAAATTATGGTTACCACGGGACGCAAAGCATAAAGAGATAGAACAAAGGGTACAGAAATTCATATCACAGGATCTAGGGTGTAGGATAGAGAAAATAGAAATAGTCAGCAGTAGCGGGACATGAGATATAGAGAAAATTGCTGTTAGCAACCGCTAGTCTGGTCCATCAGCCTTTTCTAGTCTATAAACACGCTTCGTAAGGTCTGTAATTCTGATACGTAACCCTTTTTCTATGATTAGATTCAAGAGGTGACTCATGGTCCATTCTCTTTTGTTTTCCAGCCTAAGCCTATCCAGCTCAGTTAAACTTTCCTCCTTCAAGAAGCGTTTGTAGGGGTCAATCCGTTTTTCAAATATTAAACGCATTTTGTCATAATCTCCATGTGACTCTTCTAGCTCTAGATTTAGTTTATCCTCTTCCACTTGCAATCTATCCATCATTGTTTTCATGTGTTGCTGCTACTGCCAATTCGATATGTCATTATGATGATAATAACCTAATTTTGAAAGCTATGGTAGAAACCATTTTTATAATTCAAAGTGCAATTTTGGGGCAGCAGTACATCGAAGTACTGTGTGAGATAGCACAGACTTTTGCAACGGGTAGGAATGTAACCAGGTCGGTTATGCTTGCTTCTTTCCTGGTCGTCCTACCCTTTTTTCACTCTCACTACAGAAGGAGAGCGCGCAGTGGGCTGCATACGAAATGGAATTGCTTTGGAACAACAACCTTCTGAAGAGGAGGGTGATGATGGTGGAGATAGCGACGCAGAATAACCACTGAAATAATCTTTTATTTTTATTTATTTGGAAACAGCAGTCATTGCATTTTTAGCATTGACTACACTATTTTTTAGGCCCTTCTGTTCATAAATGAAGGAACACCTGAAGTCATAAAACATAGATTAAATTTTTATGATTTAAGTCGCGTGGTATTGTTTGGCTTTGTTCTGATGAATCTTCTTAGCTGATAGAACCACTACGTGGAAAGAACCATCCATGTGTTATGAGTCTGGAACTCAAAATATCCTCCATCACCAATCAGCAAAACTATATTGCTGCCAAAGCTCCTTGATTTTACCATTTGAAATGCGGAAGAGATCGAAACCTGTTGCAACATATGCATTACCTGTAGGGGGATTTCCAAATAATGGTCCCGTATTCGTTCCACTATTCGTCCACCTAATCATTACCTTATCTCCTTCTGTAAGGATATCATTTTGTTCAAGTTTTCGATTTGGTACTGCTGTTATAATGGCAGATGCATATTTCTTTGCTCCTTCAGGACCATTCCGTAGTACTTCCGGTAGAATTGGATTATGGATAACAAAATCAGGCGATAGAATCTCGTCTGCTACTTCTAGTCTACCTTCCTGAAAAATGTCATCGTGATAGCGAAGAGCCAGAGCTTTATTTTCTTCTTCTTGTTTTGATGTATGCGATGAGGCGTCCATGATTCCTAAAAATTTGATCTTCTATATAAAGTTCCTCAAGGTTGAAGTTCGAGTAAATTTCAAGCCAGTAATGCTAACGCTATGTAAAACTTACCATTGAAGGTTATCATACAATAACCGACCAACCATCCAATCAATCAGCTTAGAATTAGGAATGAATTTTAAAGACAATCTTATAAAAATACATGTGGAAAGTATCAATGTTGTTTGCCTTGGTGAAACAGAATTTGTAAAAGGATTAGGCAAAAAAGGGCAATCGAGTGATATAACAACTTATGACAAAAAAAATGATGACAGAATCATGACATTCATAATTCCGTCAGGCTATCCCGATAAGATCCAACCATTAATTACTGCAGTAAATTTGGCAGAATATTCGATAATTAATGTTAACAAACTGGATAGGTATTTAGGAGAGCAAATAGTAGCCTTAGAACTACTGCAACAATATAGAGGATTTCTCCTTCATTCTTACGAAGTTGATATTGAAATACTCAACAGTCTCCTAAAAAATACCATTACATCCTCATTCAAGGTTGAGCAGAATATTGATAGTCTTAAAGAAAGTATCAATTCTTTATCTTCAATAAAAAGAGACGGGTTACCGATTATCCAGATAGATACTATTTTTAACGTAAAAGGAGTCGGTGTGGTCGTACTGGGTATACTTAAGCAGGGTGCCATCAAAATACATAATGAACTAATATTATTTCCTCAAAAGAAAAAAGTTGTAATCAAAAGCATACAAATGCATGATAAAAATGTCGAAGAATCCAATAGTCCAGCTAGGGTGGGTCTTGCTCTAACTGGTGTTTCTTTTGGGGAGATAACTAGAGGAGATATTTTATCTAATATCAATCATTTTACTTCTGTAGATCAGGAATTAATCATAGATTTTAATAAGCTGTCGTTTTATGATAACGATCTTTCAGAAAATCATTCATATCTTTTGTCCATAGGAACACAGATTAGGCCTGCAAAGATAGAGAAACTAGAGAATAATAGGCTAAAGATAATATCTGAAAAGCTATTTTCCTTTAAGGCAGGAGATATTGCAATTCTGTTAAATCCAGATAGTAAAAGTATACGAATCGCAGGTTCAGGGAGAATACATGTATGATATTCCTCAGTATATCTATGAGTTCAGTTGTTATGTTGATTGAATTAACATTTAATTAAAGTAGCTTAGCGAGTAGTATGAATATGAAATCGATATTAAGACATGAGGTACATACGGTTTGCAATTGAATAGCTAACAAACCTTACCTACTTTCTGCAATTGCAATTTTAATGAGTATTAACCCGTGTTATGTCGTCTTGGTCTTCACCGGCCTCGGGTATGTTCTTTGGTTGTTTTTCCAAATTTAGAATAGTACTCTAGTTTAGTAAAAGAAATAAGTAGATGAACCATCTGTTTTCTAATAGGTTAGTCTTCTTCCTCTTCTCCTTCTCCTCCGCCTTCTCCCTTTGCGTCACCACCTCCTGTATTACCACCTGAGTTATCTAGTTCTCCAGTTGGTGGGAATGTAGTTGGTACTTCTCAACTGGCGGGCCCTATGGGTTGTTGTGGGACTCCAGGAAAGGACATACTTGCTGCTGCTGCTGCTGAGCCTCCAGTACTTGCGGCGGCCGCGGGTTTGTCATTATTATTAGAATCCATTGCTCCCTGTATAGTTGCAGTGTCTTCTACATGTCTATCTTCCATTAACTTGGTGAAAGTGTCTTCAAACTGTTCTTGGTTAAGCTCCGCGTTTGAATCCTTGTGAATTATTTCCTCTTCCTCTTCTATAT
>Ga0214469_1000946_pt1 | contig 10615 bp, 10 predicted proteins | sample RVTome_10_FD_187340 | JGI IMG/M metagenome (GOLD analysis project Ga0214469, IMG submission 187340) | Soil microbial communities from uranium-contaminated site in the Upper Colorado River Basin, Wyoming, United States - RVT153D57 HiSeq ... | reverse complement strand
TGCGCTCGGTGAACCGGGACACGTCGCTGCCGTAGCCCATCGAGATGTCCTGCAGCTCGCACTCCCCGCCCTGGTCGCAGATCGGACAGTCCAGCGGGTGGTTGATGAGGAGGAATTCCATGGTCGCCTTCTGCGCGGACACGGCGCGGCGGGAGCGCGTATACACCTTCATGCCGTCCGCGACCGGGGTGGCGCACGCCGGCAGCGGCTTTGGTGTCCGCTCGACCTCCACGAGGCACATGCGGCAGTTCGCCGCGATCGACAATTTCGGGTGATAGCAGAAGCGCGGCACGAACACGTCGTTCGAGTCGGTCACCTCGATGATCATCTGGCCCTTGCGAGCCTGCATCGGGACGCCGTCGACCTCGATGTTGATGATGTCGTCGCTCATCAGGCCGCCCGCGCGCCGGATTCGACGAGACTCTTGCCGCCGTGCGTGATCATGTACTCGAACTCGTGCCGGAAGTGCCGGATGAAGCTCTGCACGGGCCACGCGGCCGCATCGCCGAAGGCACAGATGGTGTGGCCCTCGATGCGCCGCGAGACGCTGTCCAGCAGGTCGAGGTCCTCGAGCCGCCCCTGCCCTGCCAGGATCCGTCGCACGACCCGGTTCATCCAGCCGGTGCCCTCGCGGCAGGGCGTGCACTGGCCGCAGGACTCTGCAAAGTAGAATCGGCTGATGCGCTCGAGCATCCGCACCATGCAGGTGGTCTCGTCCATCACCACCACGGCACCGGAGCCCAGCATCGAGCCGGCCTTCTTCACCGACTCGAAGTCCATGTTCGTCTCGAGCATGACCTCGCCGGGCAGTACGGGCGCGGACGAGCCTCCGGGAATGACGGCCTTCAACCGGCGGCCCTTCCACACGCCGCCGGCAAGCGCCAGCAGGTCGCGAAACGGAATCCCGAGGCCCACCTCGAAGTTCGCCGGGTTCTCAACGTGGCCAGACACCGAGAAGATGGCCGTGCCGCCGGAACCCTCGACGCCGAGATCCAGGAACCACTGCGGCCCGTTGCGCAGGATGGCGGGAACCGACGCGAACGTCTGCGTGTTGTTGACGGTCGTCGGCTTGCCGAATACGCCCTTGAGCGCGGGAAACGGCGGCTTGAAGCGCGGCTTCCCCGGCTTCCCCTCCAGAGACTCCAGCATGGCAGTCTCCTCGCCGCAGATGTACGCGCCCGCGCCCACGAACGTGTAGAGGTCGAAGCTCAGGCCCGAGTCGAGCACGTTCCGGCCGAGCAGGCCGGCGTCGTAGGCTTCCCGCAGCGCCTGGTCGAAGCGCGGCACCGGCTCGCCGAGAAACTCGCCGCGGATGTAGTTGTAGCCGACGGTGGCACGCATGGCGTAACCGCCGATCGCCATGCCCTCGATAACGGCGTGCGGGTTGTAGCGCAGGATGTCGCGATCGCTGCAGGTGCCCGGCTCGCTCTCGTCGGAGTTGCAGACGACGTACTTCTGCAGCTCCGGATCCTTGGGCATGAAGCTCCACTTGAGGCCAGTCGGAAATCCGGCACCGCCGCGGCCGCGCAGTCCGGAGGCCTTGATCTGCTCGACGATGCTCTCCGGCGTCGGCTTCTCCTCGAGGATCCGCCGCCAGGCCTGGTAGCCGCCGGTGGACTCGTACGTCGCGAGCGTCCACGGCCGGTCCCGGTGCACGGTCGCATAACAGACCTGGTTCTGCTGGTGAGCCATCAGTCGAGACGCTCCAGGATCTCGTCGGCCCGCTCCGCCGTGAGCTTCTCGTGGTAGACGTGATTCACCATCATCATCGGCGCGCCGCAGCAGGCGGCCAGGCATTCCTCTTCCTTCTTGAGGTAGATCCTGCCGTCCGCCGTACTTTCGCCGGCGCGGATGCCCAGCTTGCGCTCGATGTGGCCGAGCAGCTCCTCGCCGCCGCGCAGCATGCAGGAAATGTTCGTGCATACCGAGACGTGATGGCGGCCGACCGGTGCCGTCTCGAACATCGAGTAGAAGGTGGCCACCTCGTAGACCTGGATCGGCGGCAGGCACAGGTACTCCGCGACTGCGTCCATCAGCGGCGGCGTCAGGTAGCCGTCATTGTGGTGCTGCACGGCGTGCAGCGCGCCGATTACCGCCGAGCGCTGCCGCCCCGCGGGAAAACGCGCGACCCAGCGGTCGATCTCCTCGCGCACGTGCGCCGGAAGCACGGTGGCCTGCACGTTGCCGGCGGTCATCGGTCAACCTCGCCGAAGACGATGTCCATCGTGCCCATCACGGCCACGACGTCCGCGAGCATGTGCCCCTTCACCATTTCGTCCATGGCCGACAGGTGCACGAAGCCCGGCGCGCGCAGCTTCACCCGATAGGGCTTGTTCGCGCCGTCGGAAACGAGGTAGCAGCCGAACTCGCCCTTCGGCGCCTCGACCGCCGTGTAGACCTCGCCCTCCGGCACGAAATAACCCTCGGTATAGAGCTTGAAGTGGTGAATCAGCGATTCCATGTCGCCCTTCATCTCGACCCGGCGCGGCTGCACGATCTTGTGATGATCCAGGAGGGTCGGCCCGGGATTCTCCCGCAGCCACCGCACGCACTGGCGGATGATCCTGTTCGACTGGCGCATCTCCTCGATCCGCACGAGGTAGCGGTCGTAGCAGTCGCCGTTGACGCCTACCGGGATGTCGAAGTCCATTTCCTCGTACACCGCGTACGGCTGCTTCTTGCGCAGGTCCCATTCGACCCCCGAGCCGCGCAGCATGGGGCCGGTGAACCCCAGCGCCACCGCCCGCTCCGGCGCCACGACACCGATGTTCACGGTCCGCTGCTTCCAGATCCGGTTGTCCGTCAGGAGCGTTTCGTACTCTGCGACCCGCTCCGGAAAGCGCTCGGTGAAGTCCTCGATGAAATCCAGCAGCGAGCCCTCGCGTGCCTCGTTGAGGCGGGCCACTTCCTTCTTGCTGCGGAACTTCGAATCCTGGTACTTCGGCATCTCCAGCGGCAGGTCGCGATAGACGCCGCCGGGCCGATAGTAGGTGGCGTGCATGCGCGTGCCGGAGACCGCCTCGTAGCAGTCCATGAGGTCCTCCCGCTCCCGGAAGCAGTACAGGAAGACCGTCATCGCACCAATGTCGAGGCCGTGCGCGCCGAGCCACATGAGGTGATTCAGGATGCGAGTGATCTCATCGAACATGACGCGGATGTATTGCGCGCGGCGCGGCGGCTCGATGTCGAGCAGCTTTTCGATCGCGCGGACGTAGGCGTGCTCGTTGCACATCATCGACACATAATCCAGCCGGTCCATGTAGCCGATGGACTGGTTGAACGGCTTGCTTTCGGCCAGCTTCTCCGTGGCGCGGTGCAGTAGCCCGATGTGTGGATCGGCCTTCTGGATCACCTCGCCGTCCATCTCCAGCACGAGCCGCAGCACACCATGCGCCGCCGGATGTTGCGGACCAAAATTCATTGTGAAGCTGCGAATCTCCGCCATCGCCTAGTCCTTCAGCTCCGGCAGGTAACGGTGATCGTCGCGGATCACGCGCGGCACGAGCGTCCGCGGCTCGATGGTCACCGGCTGGTAGATGACCCGACCCTGCTCAGGGTCGTAGCGCACCTCGACCTGGCCGATGAGCGGAAAGTCCTTGCGAAACGGATGGCCGATGAAGCCGTAGTCGGTCAGCAGCCGGCGCAGGTCCGGATGCCCGTCGAACAGGATGCCGAACAGGTCGAAGGCCTCGCGCTCGAACCAGTTCGCAGACGGCCAGAGGTCCGTCAGCGACGGCATGCGGGGCGGATTACCCGGGCTGCAGTACGACTTCAGGCGCAGACGGTGGTTGCGGGTCAGCGACAGCAGGTGACTGCTCACGGCGAAGCGCCGCTCCGTCTCCGGCGACACGGGCGGGGAGCCGCGCCGCACGCCGCGGCTGAAGCCATCGGCCGCGGCCTTGCGCGTCTTCCACTCGTCCATGCCGTACGTCAGGTAATCGACACCGGCGAGATCGATGAGCATGCCGAACTCCAGGCCGGGCTCGTCCCGCAATGCGGCGGCGGTCTCCAGCAACTCGTCCGGAGCCACCTCCAGGGTCAGCTCCCCGCGCGGCCCCTGATTGAGGCCCGCGCCCGCGCCGAAGCGCTCGCGCAGGCGCGCCGCCAGTACATCGCTCCTGCGTGTGCTCGTCGGCGTATTCATCGCGCGATCGTGTTCGTTCGACGGATTTTCTTCTGGAGCTGGATCACTCCGTACAGCAGCGCCTCCGCGGTCGGCGGGCAGCCGGGAACGTAGACGTCCACCGGCACGATCCGGTCGCAGCCGCGCACGACGGCATACGAGTAGTGGTAGTAGCCGCCGCCGTTGGCGCAGCTGCCCATCGAGATGACCCAGCGTGGCTCGGCCATCTGGTCGTAGACCTTGCGCAATGCGGGAGCCATCTTGTTCACGAGCGTGCCGGCCACGATCATCACGTCCGACTGGCGCGGGCTGGGCCGGAAGATCACGCCGAAGCGGTCGAGGTCGTAGCGGGACGCGCCGGCGTGCATCATTTCCACGGCGCAACAGGCGAGTCCGAACGTCATCGGCCACATCGAGCCGGTGCGCGCCCAGTTCACCAGTGTGTCGACACTGGTCGTCACGATGCCGGGCTTCTGGCTCTTGCCCAGCGCCTCGGGAACGGGCGCGGTCAATCCCATTCGAGCGCCCCCTTTTTCCATTCGAAGATGAAGCCGATCACGAGTATGAGCAGAAACACGCCCATGGCGATCAGGCCGAATCCGCCGACGGCATCCAGCGACACGGCCCAGGGAAAGAGAAACGCAATCTCCAGATCGAAGATGATGAAGAGGATCGCGACGAGGTAATAACGGACGTCGAATTTCATACGGGAATCGGTGAACGGCTCGAATCCGCACTCATAAGGCGACAGTTTTTCCGCGTCGGGCCGGCGCGGCCCGAGGACGAAGCCGAGCGCCATCAGCAGCGCTCCGAGTCCGAGCGCTACGCCCAGGAAGATGAGGACGGGCAGGTAGTTCTCCAGCATGCCTCTTCTCGACGATCGGGGCCGCGAACGGGCCCCAGACAAGGCGCCGCCGCCAGTGCAGCGGCGGGCGGCGGTCCAGCGGCCTATTCTAACAGGGGCATGGCGGTCGCTCGCCGGCGGAGTCGCGTGACCAGCCCGCATTTCTCACCGGTTCACGGCTGCGGACGCAGGAGCTCGGGAAAATCCTGCGTTGCGCTCGGTCCGGGTGCTCGACGTACTGTCGAGTACGCCTGCGCGCCCGGACAGTCGCGCGCCTGGTCTTTTCCCGACCTCCGCCCCTCGCTGCGCGACCCGGTGAGAAATGCGGGCAGGCCGCCTGCTGCTGGACAGATGATGGTGCGGATGGTCGGACTCGAACCGACACGGCTTTCGCCACTGCCCCCTCAAGACAGCGTGTCTACCAGTTCCACCACATCCGCACGACTGACAGAAATCCTACTGATCCGCCGGCCGCGGCTGCTCTGGCTCGTCCGTTCTCGGCGCGTCCGTCGTCGGCGCGTCCGGCAGTGCGGGCAGGTCCGTGTCGTCCGGCACCGGCAAAACGCCCGGCAGCTCGCCGTCCCCCGGCTGCGACGCCGGCGCGCGCTCGAGCACGCTTGCAGGCTCGTTGCGCTGCCCCGACAGATAAGCGAGCCCGAGGCTCGTGAAAAAGAACATCACCGCCAGTATCGCCGTCGTACGGCTGAGGAACGAGCCCGTGCCGCGCGACCCGAAGACCGTGCCCGAGGCGCCGGCCCCGAACGCCGCACCGGCATCCGCTCCCTTGCCGCGCTGAAAGAGCACCAGGGCGATGATGGCCGCTGCCAGCAATACGTGGCCGATGGTAACGATCGTCTGCAGCATGACTTCCTGGTCCGGGGACGCTCAACCGGCGGCCCGGCAAATGCTCGCGAACCCGGCCGCCTCCAGGGAGGCGCCGCCCACGAGCCCGCCGTCTACGTCGGGCATGGTGAATATCTCGGCTGCGTTGGCGGCCTTTACGCTGCCGCCGTACAGCACCCTCGCGCAGTCGGCAATCCTAACATTTTCCTCCCGCAGGAGGCCACGGATGTAAGCGTGCACCTCCTGCGCCTGGTCGGGCGTGGCCGTCCTTCCGGTGCCGATCGCCCAGATCGGCTCGTAGGCCACGACCGCCTGCTCGAACGCGTCGATGCCTGCGTCGCGAACGACCGCGGCGAGCTGCCGCTGCACCCGCGTCTCGGTGGAGCCGGCCTCGCGCTCCTCGAGCGTTTCTCCGACGCACAGGATCGGCGTGAGCCCGTGCCTGAGCGCCGCGCGGAACTTGGCGGCCACGCGGTCGTCGGTTTCGCCATACAGCGTGCGGCGCTCCGAATGGCCCACGATCACGAATCGACAGCCGACATCGGCGAGCATCGCCCCGGAGACCTCCCCGGTGAACGCGCCCTCGTCGTCCTCACACAGGTCCTGCGCGCCGAGCAGGATCGGCGTGCCGGCAAGGTGTCCGGCGGCGGTGGCCAGGTACGGAAAAGGCGGACAGACAGCGACGTCGCAGGCGGTGAACCCCGACAGCTCGGCTGCGAGGCCACCGATCAGCGTGCCCGTCGCCCTCGTGGAGCCGAACATCTTCCAGTTGCCTGCAACGAGCTTGCGTCTCATGCGGTCCACCTCCGAAGGCGCGGCATTCTGACCACGCCCGCAGCCGAAATCAACGGGCCGCGGCCGACTCCACTACGGCTGCGAGCGCGCCGGCACAGCTACGGGCCTCGGACTCGTCGCTGCACTCCACCATCACCCTGACCACGGGCTCGGTACCGGAGGCGCGCAGCACGACCCGGCCTCTGCCGCCAAGACCCGCCTCGACCTCCTGCAGCGCCTGACGCACGGCGGGCTCGCGGTCCAGGTCCATGCGCTGCGCGGTGCGGACGTTCACCAACACCTGCGGGAGCCGCTGCATGCCGCCGGCGAGGGCCGACAGCGGCTCGCCGGTACGCTTCATGACCGCGAGCACCTGCAGCGCCGTCACGAGGCCGTCGCCGGTCGTTGCGCGGGCCAGGTTGATGATATGGCCGGACGTCTCGCCGCCGAGCTGACCGCCTCGCTCCTTCAGCAGGCTCATGACGTATCGGTCGCCGACGGCGGAGCGCAGGAAGCCGATACTGAGCCCCGCCAGGGCCTGCTCGAGGCCCAGATTGCTCATGACGGTCCCCACCACCGGACCGCGCAGCTCGCCGTGGAGGCGCGCGTCGCGCGCGAGGATGTAGAGGATCTGGTCGCCGTCGACGAGGTCGCCGTGCTCGTCCGCCAGAATGCATCGGTCGCCGTCCCCGTCGAGGGCGATGCCGACGTCGGCACCCACGCCCATGAGCGTGGTGCGCAGCAGCTGCGGCTGGGTGGAGCCGCAGCCGTCGTTGATGTTGCGGCCATTGGGGGAGCAGCCGATCGGCACGATCTCCGCGCCAAGGTTCGACAGCACCCGCGGCGCGACCTTGTAGGACGCGCCGTGCGCGCAGTCCACCACCAGCTTGACGCCGGCCAGGCCGTCCCGGGGCAGCAGGCCCTCGCAGTAATCCTGGTAGTCCGTGCGTGCGTCATCCACGCGGCGGGCGCGGCCGAGGGCCTGCGATTCGCGGGTCAGAACCGGGGCGTCGAGCAAGGCCTCGATCCGGGCCTCCTGGTCGTCCGACAGCTTGTCGCCGCCCGCCGCGAAGATCTTGATGCCGTTGTCCTGGTAGGGATTGTGCGAGGCGCTGATGACGACCCCGAAGTCGGCACCGAGCCGCCGGCACAGGTAGGCAACGGCGGGCGTCGGCAGCGGTCCGGCGAGCAGGACGTTTGTACCCGCGGCCGTGAAGCCGGCCTCGAGCGCCGCCTCGAACATGTAGCCGGACAGGCGCGTGTCCTTGCCGATCAGGACGGTGCCCCCCTCCGGCGCGAGCACGCGCGCCGCCGCGCTGGCCAGGCGCAGGGCGAAATCCACCGTCATCGGCGGATGTCCGACCGTGCCGCGGACGCCGTCCGTGCCGAAAACCTTGCTTCCCATGCAGTTCGCCTCCCTTTGGCCCTGTGGCCGTTTCCGCGTTTCACGTTACCGCCCCGACCCGCGCCGCATGGGTGCGGAGTGCGGCGCCGCGAATAGTGGGCACTATCGCAAGGAGCCGCAATACGCGCCGATCAGCGTGCCGGGGGCCCTTGCGGCGCAGCCCACGCGCCGGCGCCCGCGAGCGCGGCCGCCATCCTGACGGCGTCCAGCGTCTGCCTGACGTCATGTGCGCGCAGCACTCGGGCGCCCTTCTCCACGGCGATCGCCGCCAGCGCCAGGCTGCCCGCCAGACGCTCGTTGACTTCGCGCCCGGTGATTGCGCCGATCAGCCCTTTGCGCGACACCCCGACCAGCAGCGGCACGCCGAGGCCGGCAAACCGCTCGAGGTGGCGGAGCAGGCAGAGATTGTGATCGAGCGTCTTGCCGAAGCCGATGCCGGGGTCGGCCAGCAGCCGTCCGGTCGCGATGCCTGCCCGTGCACACGCCTCGATGCGGCCGGCGAGAAAGGCATACACCTCCTCGACGACGTCGTCATAGAGCGGGTTGAGCTGCATCGTGCGCGGCTCGCCCTGCATGTGCATCAGGCACACGGCGCAGCCGCTGTCCGCCGCCGCCTCGAGAGCGCCCGGCGCGCGCAGCGCATACACGTCGTTGATCAGCTCGGCACCCGCGGCCGCCGCGGCGATCATCACCTGCGGCTTGCTCGTGTCCACGGATATCGTCATGCCGCTCAGGGCCTCGACCACCGGCAGCACGCGTTCCAGCTCCACTCCGAGCTTCACCGGCAGCGCGCCCGGGCGGGTGGACTCACCCCCGACGTCGATCAGCGCCGCGCCTTCTGCCGACATCTCCCGCCCGCGCGCCACTGCCGCGTCCCGCAGCGCATAGCGACCGCCGTCGAAAAACGAGTCCGGCGTCACGTTCAGGATGCCCATGACCACGGGCGTCGAAAGATCCAGGGAACGGGAACGTAGGCGAAGCTGCATGGCGGGTGCCGGGGGAACGGAAGCGCAGTGTAAAGCAGGGCCGGCGGAGCGAACTCCGCCGGCCCTGTCGCTGGTCGTCCGACCGCCTGCGCTGCTCAGTGCTGGCTGGCGGGTCCGGCGATCGGGCGTGGCGTCTCCTCACCCGGGCCCGGCGCGGGCGCGGGGGTCGCCGGCAGCGGCGGCCCGGCATCCGTCCAGTCGGTTGGCGGTCGCGGCTCGCGACCCGCCATGATGTCCCGGATCTGCGATTCGTCGATCGTCTCGTACTTGATGAGCGCCTGCGCCATCGTGTGCAGCTTATCCTCGTTCTCGCGGAGGATCTTCTCCGCGCGCCGGTAATTGTTGTCGATGACGGAGCGGATCTCCTCGTCGATCGCATGCACCGTCACGTCCGACATCTGCTTGTGCTGCGTCACCGAGCGTCCGAGGAAGATCTCGCCGTCCTCGTCGCTGTACGCAAGCGGACCGAGCCGCTCGGAAAGGCCCCACTTCGTGACCATGTTGCGCGCGATTTCGGTGGCGCGCTCGATGTCGTTCGCAGCGCCGGTGGTGACGGCATCCGGGCCGAAGATCAGCTCCTCTGCGATGCGCCCGCCGAACAGCGAGGCAATCTGGCTCTCGAGCCGCCGCTTGCTGTGGCTGTAGCGATCCTCCTCGGGAAGGAACATCGTGACGCCCAGCGCCCGGCCGCGCGGGATGATGCTGACCTTGTAGACGGGGTCGTGCTCGGGGACGTTCAGTCCGACGATGGCGTGACCCGCCTCGTGATAGGCCGTGAGCTTCTTCTCCGCGTCGTTCATGACCATGGAGCGGCGCTCCGCGCCCATCATGATCTTGTCCTTCGCCTTCTCGAACTCCTCCATGGTCACCGTGCGGCGATTGGCGCGCGCGGCGAACAGTGCCGCCTCGTTCACCAGGTTCGCGAGGTCGGCGCCGGAGAAACCGGGCGTGCCGCGCGCGATGAGCTGCGGCCGCACGTCGTCGGCCAGCGGCACGCGGCGCATGTGCACCTTGAGGATCTGCTCGCGGCCCCGCACGTCGGGCAGCGGCACGACGACCTGCCGGTCGAAGCGCCCGGGTCGAAGCAGCGCCGGGTCGAGCACATCCGGGCGGTTCGTCGCCGCGATGACGATGATGCCCTCGTTGCCCTCGAAGCCGTCCATCTCGACGAGCAGCTGGTTGAGCGTCTGCTCCCGCTCGTCATGGCCGCCGCCCAGGCCCGCGCCGCGATGCCGGCCCACGGCGTCGATCTCGTCGATGAAGATGATGCAGGGGGCGTGCTTCTTGGCCTGCTCGAACATGTCGCGCACGCGCGAAGCGCCGACGCCCACGAACATCTCGACGAAGTCGGAGCCGGAGATCGTGAAGAACGGCACCTTCGCCTCGCCCGCGATGGCGCGCGCCAGTAGCGTCTTGCCAGTGCCGGGCGAGCCGACCATCAGCACGCCCTTCGGAATCTTGCCGCCCAGCCGCTGGAACTTGGCCGGGTCCTTCAGGAAGTCGACGATTTCGCGGACTTCCTCTTTCGCCTCCTCGACCCCGGCGACGTCGGCGAACGTCACGCTCACCTGGTCTTCGCCGAGCAGGCGTGCGCGGCTCTTGCCGAACGACATGGCGCCACGACCGCCCGCTCCGCCCTG
>Ga0214469_1000945_pt1 | contig 10617 bp, 9 predicted proteins | sample RVTome_10_FD_187340 | JGI IMG/M metagenome (GOLD analysis project Ga0214469, IMG submission 187340) | Soil microbial communities from uranium-contaminated site in the Upper Colorado River Basin, Wyoming, United States - RVT153D57 HiSeq ... | reverse complement strand
TACTCCGCAAAATGGCACGCCACCCACTGACCGGCATCGAGCTGTCTCCACTCGGGCACCTCCACGACGCATCGCTCCTGGGCGATTGGACAGCGGGTGTTGAAGACGCAGCCTGGCGGTGGGTTTGCGGGGCTGGGGATGTCCCCCTGGAGGATGATCCGTTCTCTGGTTGCCTCGACCTTGGGGTCGGGAACGGGCACCGCCGAGAGCAAGGCCACGGTGTAGGGGTGCTTGGGCGTGGTGTAGAGCTGATCGACGTCCGCCAGCTCCATTATCTTGCCCAGGTACATCACGGCCACGCGGTCGGCGATGTGCCGCACCATCGAGAGATCGTGGCTTATGAAGAGGTAGGTGAGGCCAAGGACGTCCTGGAGATCCTCGAGGAGATTGACGACCTGTGCCTGGATCGACACGTCGAGGGCGGCGATTGGCTCGTCGCAGACGATGAAGTCGGGGTTGAGAGCGATCGCCCTGGCGATGCCGATCCGCTGCCGTTGCCCGCCGGAGAACTCGTGGGGATAGCGGTTGGCATGTGTGGGCTCGAGACCGACCAGGCTGAGCAGCTCCTCGATTCGCTGCCGTCTCTCTCTGCCCTTCGCTTCGTTGTGCTCCATGAGGGGCTCGCCGATGATCGACCCCACCGTCATCCTGGGATTGAGCGAGGCATGTGGGTCCTGGAAGATCATCTGCATGCGAGGACGGAGGGTGCGCAGCCGGTTACCTTTGATCGCGGTCAGCTCGATGTCCTCGAAATAGACCTTGCCTTCTGTGGCCGGGTCGAGTTGGAGGATCACCCGGCCGGTGGTCGACTTGCCCGAGCCCGACTCGCCGACGAGCCCTAGCGTCTCACCCCTGTGGATGTCGAAGCTGACGCCGTCGACCGCCCGAACCGCGCCGACCTGGCGGCGAAACACGCCCTTCATGATCGGAAAGTGCTTCCTCAAGTCGCGCACGCTCACCAAGACATCTGAGTCGGTGGCTCCCGGTAGTGGTGAGGTCAGGGGCTCAATGGCCATATCGGGGCCGATCGTTCTCCAGATCCCACCAGCATGCTGTCTTGCGACCTTGGCCGGCTTCCATGAGGGGCGGGTTCTCCTCCCGGCACTTCTCCATGACGTACGGACAGCGCGGGGCGAATGAGCAGCTGATGGGGAATGCGTACAGGCTCGGGGGGTGGCCCTTGATGCTCACCAGGTCCCGGCCCTTCTGGTCGAGCCGTGGGATCGATCCGAGCAGGCCTTCGGTATACGGGTGAAGCGGCTTCTCGTAGAGGTCTCCCACAGAGGCTTCCTCGACGATCTGGCCCCCGTACATGACGAGCACGCGGTCGGCCAGGCCGGCGATCACCCCGAGGTCGTGAGTGATCCAGATGACCGCTGTTCCCATCTCCTCGCGCAGGTTCCGCACGATCTCGACGATCTGGGCCTGGATGGTGACGTCGAGGGCGGTGGTCGGCTCGTCGGCGATGATGATCTCCGGCCCACAGGCGAGGGCGACGGCGATCATCACTCGCTGTCTCATCCCCCCGGACAGCTCGTGGGGGTATGCGGCCAATCGGTCCTTCGCCGCGGGTATGCCCACCATGTGGAGCAACTCCACCGCCCGGGAATCGGCCTGCTTGTCGTTCAGGCTCGTGTGGAGCTTGAGAGTCTCGGTTATCTGGTAGCCGACGGTGAGTACTGGGTTCAAAGATGTCATCGGGTCCTGGAAGATGAAGCCGATCTTGCCGCCCCGGATCTTCCTCAACTCATGGAGGTCGATCGAGAGCAGGTCGTCGTCACCGAACCTCGCCTCCCCGGATACGATCTCGCCGGGCGGCATCGGGATCAACCGGAGAAGCGACATCATGGTGACGCTCTTGCCCGAGCCCGACTCGCCTACGACACCGAGGAACTCGCCGCGCTTCAGATCGAAGCTGACGCCGTTGACCGCGTGGACCATTCCGTCCTGAGTGTCGAATTGGGTCCGGAGGCCGCTCACCTCCAGGACCGTCTGGGTCTTGGTCTGTGTCACACGCTGCCCGTCGTGGTGAGGCCAGGAGAGTAACGCCATATGCCTCCTTGCGCTCGAAGAACTGATGCCCGGTGCTACTAGTCCCCCGCTGTGCCGAGACCATCCCAGACATCCTGTTCTGCCATGTCGATGATGGTGTGGGCCATGGCGATGGCTCCGTCTCTGAGGGCGCGCTCACCACTGGCGGTGATAGTCGCGGCGGCAAACTCGGCCTGGTGGTTCACTGCACCGTCGGTCTCGATGCTGAGCATGGGATGGATGGACGGCACCACGTGGCTGACGTTTCCCATGTCGGACGATCCGCCCGAGGCTCCCTGATCGGCCTCGAGAGGCAGGGGCCGGCCCAGAATCGTCGAGTTCGCCTGAAACAGGGCCGCCATGGTGGGATCGTTGACCATGTTGATATAGGGGTGACCCACAGGCTGCAGCTCCAACCGGCACCCGGTCGCCATCGCAGCTGCTTCGAAACAGGCGTGGACCTTCGGGATGAGCTCTTCGAGCCGCCCGCCTTCCGCCGATCTGACACCCCACGTGGACCTGGTGTACCTGGGGATGATGTTGTTGGCGTCCCCGCCGTGGTCCACGATGCAATGGACCCGATCGCTGGGGAGGATCTGTTGGCGAAGGGTCCCCACGTTCACGTAGGCCTGGACGAAAGCGTCGAGGGCGTTGACACCCATCTGCGGGGCGAACGCGGCATGTGACTCCTTACCGAAGTACTCGACCGTGAAACTGCTCCTGGCCTGGAAGGACGGATCGAGCAGATCGTGAGGACTGGGATGGATCATCATCGATGCGGCTGCGTCCTCGAACGCGCCGGCCTCGATCAGGTCGACCTTCCCGCCGGCGCCCTCCTCGGCCGGGGTCCCCAGCACCGTCACCCGGATGCCGAGCTCGTCGGCGAGCCCCGCCACGGCGATCCCGGCGCCCAACGCCGCGGTGGCGATGATGTTGTGTCCGCAGGCGTGGCCCACCTCCGGGAGAGCGTCGTACTCGCAGCAGATGACAACGCGTGGCCCCCCGGCACCCGCCGTCGCCTCGAAGGCCGTGTCGAGGCCGCGTGCGGGGTAGTCGACCGAGAATCCGTGGTCACCGAGATAGGAGGCAAGACGCGCAGAGGACTCGAACTCCTCGTATCCCAGCTCGGGATGCTCATACATCCACCCTGAGATCGACCTGAGATCCGATTCGACTGCTGCGAAGGCTTCGGTAGATCGTTGTTTCACCGACATGGATGCACGGTAGCCCGGCCGTTCGCCGATCTGCCCGGTGCCGTTAGCGTCAGAGGCGTGACGACGACTTCGACTGGAGACGACCCTCTTCGTGGCCCCCGCAGGGCTTCAGCGTTCCAACTGGCCAGCGATCTCGTGGACGAGGCATGCGCATTGAGCCCGGTCCTCTGCACCCAACTGGGGATCCCGGGTTCCGATCACGAGTGGGGAGAGACTCTTGGTCTCGTCGGCATCGAGCAGACCCTCGAGATGCAAGAGCGCTACCGACCCCGGGTCGAGGGCTTCCTCCACAGCGAGGATGTCCAGGAACGTCTCGCAGCAAAGGTGATGTTGGAGGCTTTCGAGGAGAGCCGGGCGGCTCATGAGAACCTCGATTACTTCCGCGACCTGCGCCACATGGCGTCTCCCTTCCATCAGATTCGCCTGACCTTCGACATCATGAGGGCCGACATCCCGGAGGCGAGAGCCAACATCGTTCGCAGGCTCGACACGGTGGAGAAGCCGCTCGGGGACTACAGGGGGCTGTTGCAGGCAGGGATGGACGCCGGTGTGGTGGTAGCGCGGCGACAGGTGTCGTCCGTGATCGAGCAGGCCCGTCGACTTGCCGACGACCCGATGTCCCTCGACGAGATCATCGGAAAGGTCGAGGCGGTGGACGGCTCCTCCCGAGACTTGACGGCCGCGGCCGAGGGGGCACGCGGTGCCTTCGGCGATTTCGGCGACTGGCTCGAGACGAGCTACCTCCCCGCCGCCCGGGAGACCGACGCGGTCGGCCGCGAGGTGTACGCCAGGGCGGCGGACAGGCTGGTCGGCTTGGAGGTCGATCCCGACGAGGCCTACGAATGGGGTTGGCAGGAATTCCAACGGCTCCTGTCCGAGATGCGCCACGTCTCGGAGACGATCAAGCCGGGGGAAGGCGTCGAGGCGACGAAGGCGTTCCTGGAGACGGATCCTGCGGTCACGGTGTCAGGCACGGCCGAGCTGATCGAGTTCGTTCGAGGAAAGCTCGCAGAAGCGGTGGACGACCTCTCGGGCTCCCACTTCGACGTCCCTGAGGAGATCCGGCCCCTCACGGTCCAGGTGGCACCCGCCGGAAGCCCGCTCGGCGTCTATTACCGGAGGCCGTCGGAGGACTTCTCCCGGCCCGGGGGTGTCTGGTACTCGGTCGGTGACCAGGACGTGTTCCCGGTCTATCAGCACGTTTCCACGGCGTATCACGAGGGCTTCCCCGGCCATCATCTCCAGATCGCCACCGCGATGTGCCGGAGAGAGGAGATCAGCCGGTTCCAGCGTCTCCTCACGTGGTGCCCCGGATACGGGGAGGGGTGGGGCATGTACGCCGAGGTGCTGATGGGTGAGCTCGGCTATCTGGAGAATCCGCACCACTACTTCGGAATGCTGGCCAAGCAGATGTACCGGGCGGCGCGGGTAGTGGTCGATATCGGGCTCCATCTGGGACGACGCCTGGACGAGGGCTCGCCCTTGTTCCCCGGTGAGCCGTGGACATTCGACAGGGCAATCGAGTTCATGAAGGTGTACGGGTTCCGGACCGAGGCTCAAGCCCGCGACGAGGTGCTTCGCTATCTCGGATGGCCAGGTCAGGCCATCGCCTACAAACTCGGCGAGCGGGAGATCCTCCGCATCCGCGAGACGACACGTCAGCGCCTCGGCGAGGATTTCGACCTGGAGTCCTTCCACTCCACGGTCCTTGCCAACGGGACTATGCGCCTCGACCTGTTGCGCGAGGTGGTGGCTGACCGGATGCGGGCGACATGAGAGACCCGGCGGTCAGGCGTTGGTCGGTGTTCCACAAGCTCGTCTACCTCGCGACCGCGGGCAGGTTGGGCCGGCGTCTCGTCGACAACGACATCCTGCTGCTGACCACGACCGGACATCGCACCGGGAGAGCGCACACCGTGCCTCTCCTCTATCTACGCGAAGGATCAGCCTTGATCTTGGTGGCGTCATACGGGGGGAGACCCCGCCACCCCGACTGGTACCGCAACCTCGCGGCCGATGCTGCGGTGCGGGTGCAGATCGACGGGAGCCGAGAGTGGATGATGGCGCGAACCGCCGCAGAGGAAGAGCGTGCCCGCTTGTGGCCCAGGATCGTCGACGCCTACGACGGGTACTCCCGATACCAGTCACGCACTGACCGTGAGATCCCGGTGGTAGTCCTCGAACCTGGAGACCAGGGCCAGCACGAGACGGGCTGAGCTCGCGGCGACCTCACCGCCGATGACACCCAGGTCGTGCTTGATGGTTCGCTCGCCGATCACCAGGTCGTAGGGAGATCTCCTCGCCGAGAGCAGAGAGTACGGCCACGGGGCACGTCGCGGGCCTATCCGGCCACCACTCCTTCGCAGGTCTGGGCGAAATGAAAATGAATCACATGGCCTATTTGGGAAGACTTGGTGGTCCCCGATGAGAGGTTCATGGCCAGGGTGGAGCTTTCACGCCCCAGATTTGAAAGACGTTCGGTCGCGTACGCGCTCGGATCGGCCTTGGTCGTCCTGCTGCTGGTTGCCGGCTTCGCCTTCGTCGACTCGATGCGGGTGGACAGGGTGGCGGACAATGCCCGCTCGCTGCATTGGGCGAACGCGACGTTGGGGACTTCCGCCCTCACCCGAGCGGGGCTGGTTCAGGCGGTGACTTTCGCCGAGCTGGAGCAGGGTGGCCTGGTCACGTCAGATGACTTCGACTTCGCCATGGAGCAGCTGGTGGCGTCTTCCGGCGAGCTGGAGCGATTGTTCACGGTGGGGGAGGCACACGACTCGTATTCGGCGCTCGCCCGTTTCGTTGCCCCCGTTCAGGTCGCAATCGAGGAGTTGGCAGGCGACGAGGTGGCATCGGCAAAGCAGCGCCTGATGACGGACGTCGAGTCTGCGTACGTCGACTTGGTGGACGCACTGGAGGCCGAGCAGGCGCTCATCCAGGCTGCCATCGACGACAACAGCGCCGACAATCGCGAGCTCAACGGTTGGATCCTCTTCTTCGTGACGCTTGCTGTCCCGGGCTCCGCTGTGGCCGTGTACTTCGTGGTCGCAAGACGTCAGATGCGGGCCATGCGGGAGTGGAACCGGCTGGAGATCGATGCGGAGCGAGCCATCGGGCGAGCCAAGGACAGCTTCATCGCCGGCCTCTCACATGAGCTTCGCACGCCTCTGACCTCTATCTACGGGTTCGCGGAGATGATGGCCGACGGTGAGATAAAGGGGCCCGAGGCCGTCGAGGAGGCTGCTCTGACCGTCGCCACCGAGGCCGCGGAGATGTCACGCATGGTCGACGACCTGCTGGTGGCGTCTCGACTGGCGAGCACCGGCGTGGAGCTCGAGATCGTCCCCACCAATGTCGCCCAGGTGGTCGACGCAGCATTGACCCCCTTGGTTCGTGCAGGGATTGCGGTGAGCTGGGAGCCCACCAATGCGTACGTCGCCACGGATGGTGCCCGCCTCCGACATGTCCTCGTCAATCTCCTGTCCAATGCGGTCCGTCATGGGGGGAAGTCTGTCGGCGTCGAACTGACCGAGGGAGATGGCGTTGTCGAAGTCGAGGTGTGGGACGACGGGCCGGGGGTCCCCGACGAGCACGTCGACCGTCTCTTCGATCCCTACGTCCATCGCGACGACGCCGCGCTGCTCACCGGGAGCGTGGGCCTCGGCCTCGCCGTCGCATCCCGGCTCGCCACCCTGCTGGGCGGGAACCTCGCGTATCAGCGATTCGGTGGTAAGACCTATTTCGTCCTGACCCTTTCCGTCTCGGCCGAGACGGGGCCGGAGGACACCGACGAGACGGAGTCGGTGGCCTCGATGATCAGGGCGTTGGCTTCGTCATGAGCCGCTGGGGAGCGTGCTTCCTCGTCACGCTCTTGTTGATCCCTGCGCTGACGGCCACGGCTCGGGAAGAGAACGTGCGCGACGATTTCAACGCAGTGAGTTTCTCCGGAAATGATGGAAGCCTCCCGTGGGCCGGTCCTTGGACGGAGGTTGGCGAGAGTGATGGTCCGGCGAACGGCCAGGTCGAGGTGGGCTCCATCAATTGCTCGGCCAGCAAGTGCCTGCAGCTGTCAGGCGGAGCGCTCGGCCAGTCTGGGGCGCAACGCGAGGCCGACCTCTCGACGATGGCCACGGCCGTCCTGAATCTCGATCTGATCGTCGACGCCACCCTGCTCTCCACCGGGACGACCCTCAAGATTCAAGCCAGAATGAGCGGTTCGGGGACCTGGGTCACGCTGAAGAGCTACACGCTCCCGGTGCAGAACGGTCAGTTCTCAGAGTCGTTCGACGTGTCGCAATACGCAGGTTCTGAACTCGAAGTGCGGTTCGTGCTGAGCAGTGTCCTCGGGGGTGACCACGCCTACTTCGACGAAGTGACGATCGAAGGGACCGTGGCCGCCACCAGCTCCTCGACCTCGACCTCTACCCCCAGCGTCGGGGGGGTGGTCACATCGTTGCCCTCGACGCCGAGCATCGTCGTGCCGAGCATCGTCGTGCCTGACATCACGGCCAGTCCGCCGGACACCACGACCCCCACCGGGCAAGTGGAGCTCCCCACCGATGAGGGTGGCCCTACCGTCGCCATTCCACCCGGCTCCAGCACCCCCGGCGACGGAGTGGAGGGCCCGACGTCGTCTACCAGCACCACTGCTGGCGATGGCATCGTCATCGTTGCGCTGTCTGAGCCGACGTCGGCCAGCGCTGGGCTGCGGCAGGGGGGCATCGGTCTGCTCGCCGACTACCGGTCGGGGATGATGGGCGACACCGACTTCGAGGGCGTCGAGGTGCTTGGCGCCAGCCTGGAAGCACACTTCACGATGGCGGTGGAGGTCTTCGTGGCCATGAGACTCTGGATCGCCGCTCTAGCCCTGGTCGTCACCGCCGCCATCGTCGGTGGCATGGGCATCGTCGGGACGAGGGCGAGTGGAGAGAAGCCCCCTCACGACGACAATTCCTTGTCGTGAGGTGATCGGAACCTGGGTGTGATGGTGACATCACCCAGCCACTCCTGCAGCTCGTTGCGGCGTGTCTCGACGACCGACTCCATCTCCGTCCCCACGTCCTCGAATAGTTCGTGCACCACCCGACCATCGGGTCGCTGAGCCCAGCCCCCTACGATTCTGCCATTCACCCACACCGTCGGGCCGGCGTTGCCGTTCCGGTCGAAGAGCCTCCCGAAGTGGTCGCCGAGATACCACTCCCGCTCCTTCCAGCCCATGGCAGTGGTGTCGAGGGAAGGGAGGAGAGCGACCCAGTCCTCTGGCTCGGGCAGGTCCTCGATGTCGTCGGCCACGACAAAGCCGGAGCCCTCCTCGGCCAGGTCGACCTCTACAACTCCCACGTCCTCGAGGGCCTGGCGAACACGACGAACAGGCCACCCGGTCCACCACCTGACGTCGGTTGCCGTGGCCGGCCCGTAGACGGCAAGCCACCGATCGACCAGCCGGGCACTGGCTTCGCGCTGAGGAATGTCGGCGATAGGGCCGCCGAGCCAGTCCTCCATGACCGCCCAGCGGTACTGACCGCTGACCCAGGTGCCGGCAGGCCGGGCCCGGACGACGCGTGATTCCAAACCGAGCTGTACGAGGGCGCGACTGGCAGCACCTGTCGTCCCGACGACCTTGCCTGACCTGTTGGTGATGACGATCTTGTCTCCCAACCCGGGGATCTCCTGGGTGATCCGCCGTGTGAGGACTTCTCCACGCTCGGAGATGGCCTCGAGGATCCTGGGAAGCGCGGCGTTCAGCCACGCTTCTCCGTCTGGCGCGACCCGGCCCTCCTCGATCATGCGTGCGGTCCTGGGCCGCTCCCTCTCCCCGAGTGGGCGCGTCGACGAGCTGATCAGCAAAGGGATCGTCTCCCGATCGACCACCCAGAGAGTTCGTCGCATGGCCCAATGACGCACCAGGGATCGTTCCTCGTACAGCAGCCTCTCCAAGTCGCCGACCTCGAAACCTGTGACCCGCGCCCACATCGACAGGAACACGGTCACGGGGTCGCTGGAATGGACGGCGATCAACGCAGTGACCGCTTCGCCCGCCCCGCCGACTCGACTAGCCAGCAGGTGACGGTGCCCGAGCCTGGCCCGGCGCTGCTCTCGGCTGATCGGCTTCACGCGAGGGCCCTGTATAGCGGTCTAGCTTGGAGACATGCTCAATGATCGCATCAGGACCATCCTCGACAGGGAGCTGATCGGGTTCCTCACTGCTGTCAACGAATCGGGGCAGCCACAGGCGGCGCCGGTCTGGTTCGTCAGGGACGGGGATGACATCATCGTGTACAACAAGTCGGACACCCCGCGTTTCGCCGCCATCGCAGCCAACCCAAAGGTCTCGTTCACTCTCCGCGGTGATCCGAAGGCGCGTGGCGCACTCACCATGGAGGCGACCGCGGCTAAGGCGGAAGGGCTGCCGCCCGCCAACGACTATCCCGAGTACATGGAGAAATACCGGGGCGAGATCGGAGAGCTGGGGTGGACCCCCGACAGCTTCTCCGCCGACTACGACACGCCCCTGCGGATCATGGTGACCCGCGTCAGGTCATGGGGGCTCGAGACGCTCGAGTGACCATCGGCGCCTAGATTCGGCGCGACCCCAGGTGGGTATTGTCCGACGGGACACAGTCGATAGGGAAGGTTCAATGGCACTCACGAGCACCGGTCGCACTCATTGGGAGGGCGACCTCTTCAACGGCAACGGCACGACGAGCCTCGATACAGGGGCCGCCGCTCCCATGCAGGTCACGTGGGATGCACGCACCGAGGAGCACGGAGGGCTCACCAGCCCCGAGGAGCTGATCGCCGCAGCGCACTCGGCCTGCTACTCGATGGCCTTCTCGAACACACTCGCCAAGAACGAGACACCACCAACCAGTCTCGACGTCACGGCCACCGCGACATTCGTCCCCGGCGAAGGCATCACCACGATGGAGCTCACGGTCGTGGGAGATGTCGATGGCATCGAGGAGGACGAGTTCGAGAAGCTCGCGGAGGTCGCCAAGGACGGGTGCCCGGTGTCCCAGGCCCTGGCCGGCAACGTCGCCATCTCGGTGCAGGCGAGCCTCTCCTGAGGGATTAGGGCCCGGCCCGGTCAGTCGGTCTTCCGCTTTCTGTACGCGGCGACCGCCTCCCGGGTGGAGCACGTGTTGGAGCAGTGTCGGCGGGACCGGTTGCGCGAGGTGTCGATGTACACGTCGTGGCACCCACTCGATCCACAGACACCGAATCGCTCGACTCCGTGCTCGACGATGACGCTGGCCAGGGCCATCGCCGTGATCGCCCCGAGCCAGCAGATCATCGCCGACTCGACCGGCTCGAAGTGGAGGTGGGGAGTTCCGTTGTGGGTGGACAGACGCGGGGTGGCCCCGTATGCGTCGAG